>Ga0315903_10009887_pt1 | contig 11467 bp, 6 predicted proteins | sample LakEriMetagenome_7_FD_203524 | JGI IMG/M metagenome (GOLD analysis project Ga0315903, IMG submission 203524) | Freshwater fungal communities from buoy surface, Lake Erie, Ohio, United States - Buoy 2 MA119 | ecosystem: Environmental > Aquatic > Freshwater > Lake | place: USA: Lake Erie, Ohio... | reverse complement strand
TGTAGGTGCGGCGAATGTGGCGGTGGAGGCTCACGGAGTTGAACTGCGTGAGCACGTAGATCCGCTGCACGCCGCTGTTGACGCAGTTGGAGAGCGGCACGTCGATGATGCGGTACTTGCCCGCCAGCGGCACGGCGGGTTTGGAGCGGTCGCGTGTCAGCGGATAGAGACGGGTGCCGCGGCCGCCGCCGAGCACGAGAGCCAACACGCGCCGCACTGCCATGATGCGATCCTTGCCGGGGGCCATTTGGAGGGGGCCCTCATGCTACCCGCCGGGGGCGAAATGCGGGACGGGGCCTGGCTGAGGGTTTCTCTGCGGCGGCTGTCTCCGGCCTCGTTTTCTCCCGGCACAGTGGCTGACGCGGGGGCTGTTGGGGCTGATCGCTGTGTCGCGGCAGCCGGAGATATTGCGATATGCTTTCATTCCATACCCCGGGAGATTCCTCGATGACCGATCACCGCGACTGGCCCGGATCCGCAGCCCGGCAGGGAAGCGTCGATCGCGAATTGAACGCCGAGTTGGGAACGTTCTGGCAGGCGGCTGCCGCGCGGCTGGCCCGTGAAATCAACCTCGGCTGGTGGCTGGCCGGCTGGCTGCCCTGGGCCGTGGCCACGGGCTTGGTCGGCACGTTCGCCATGCTCTACGCGCGGTATCGCGGTGTGCACACCGGCTGGGTCTGGGCGGCGCTCGGTGCGGCGCTCGCTGCTGCGGCCGTCGCCTCCTGGTGGCAGGGGCGAAGCCGCTTCGAGTCGCTGGCTTCAGCCCGCGTGCGCTTGGAGGAGGCGCTGAGCCTCAAGGCCCGGCTGACGGCCGCGGCGTCGGGCGTCGGCGGATGGCCCGATCGGCCCGCCGGCGGTGTGATCGACTGGCCGGTGCGGTGGCGGTGGCAGCGGCTGCTGGGCTGGGCCGCCGGCGTGGCGGCGCTGCTCGCGGTCGCCGCCCGCGTGCCCGTGTCGGGGCTGCAGCCGGCCCGTGGCCACGTGATCGAGAAGCCGACCGACGCCCGCCTGGTAGAGCAGTGGCTCGATGCCGTGCGGCGTGAGAAGGCCGTGGAGGAGCGGTCGGTCGAGCGGGTGCGCGAGCGGATCGCCGAACTGATGGAGCGGCCCACGGAGCAGTGGTATGAGCACGCGAGCCTCGAGGCCGCGGGCAATCTCAAGGAGCAGACGGCCGCCGACCTCAAGGAGATGCTCGAGAATCTCGCCCAGGCGGAGCAGGCGGCGGCCAAGCTTCAGGAGATGACCGACGCGGTGCCGCAGGAACTGCGGGAGGCGCTCGCCAAGGACCTGAAACTCGCGGCGCTGGCCCTGGAGATGGGCGCCTTCAAGCCGCCGGCGGATCTGGCGGAGATGCTCCGCGCCATGGAGGGCCGCGACCTCGGCGACCTCACGCCGGCGGAATGCCGCGGCCTGTGCCGGAAACTCGGCAAGCAGCTCGCGCAGAACCGGGAGTCGCTCGAGCGCGCCCTGGCCGATGCGCCGGGCCTCGACCTCGACGGGATCCCCATGGCAGGCGAAGGGATGCTCGTGCCGCTGCCGGGTGAGGGGGACATCCAGCGCGGCCGCGGCGACGCGGATCTCACGCTCGGCGCCGAGCACGATCTCGGCACCAAGCGGAAGGAGAAGGTGAGCCAGCCGCTCGATCCGGACCGGGCTGCCCCGGATGAACTCTTGGCCGTGGTCGATGGCGAGCACGAGATTGACGAGGCAGCCTACGACGGCCCGCAGGCCGGCGGCACCGCCAAGGCGGGCGACGGCGGCTCGGCGGTGCAGGTCGATGCCCTGCTCCCCGCCGAGCAGGCCGCCGTGCGGCGGTTCTTCGAGTGACGGCGTGCCATCGCACCGCGAGAGGCGCAGCCGCGGATCGCAAAGGCCCGTCGCGGTAGGTCGCCACGCCGGGGGACTCCGGGTCGCGTGACGCCCTAAGAAAAGAGGCAGCGACCGGGAGTACAGTGGCGGCCATGACGCGATCCGACGAACCGGTGACGCGGGCCTCGCGGCGGCAGTGGTGGCAGGACCTCCGCTGGATCACGGCGGGAGTCGTGGCGGGCATCGTGGCCCTGCTCGCCTGGGGCCTGTTCGGCCCCGAGCCGCCGCTCAAGGTGGCGCGGAATACGACGTTTCTCACCGCGCCGCTCGCCGCCGACGGCCTGCCCGATTATCGAGCGGCCCTGCTGGCGGCGATGGGCCCGGCGCCGAAGCCCGAGGAGAATGCGGCGGTGGAACTGCTGCAGGTGATGTGGCCGTTGAAACTCGAAGCCGCTGATCTGCCGGTCGTCTGCCAGGCCCTCGGCATCCCTGCCGTGCCGCCGGCCGAAACGCTGCCGTCTCCGACGAAGGATGCGGCGGTGCGAGTCACGCACGAGATGCTCGCCGCGGCCCGCGAGCGGCCGTGGACAGGGGCGGAGTTTCCGGAACTGGAAGCCTGGCTCGTCGCCCACGAGGCGGCGCTCAACCGGCTGGTCGCGGCGGCGGACCGGCCGCGGTATTGGCTGCCGAGCCCCGCGATGCTGCGGCCCAACCTGCAGGAGTTCATGGAGTATCACCCCGACGACATGTTCGTCCGTCTGGTGGCGGAGCACCTGCGCTGCCGCGCCATGTGGCATGTCGGATCGGGCCGGCATGCCGCCGCCTGGCGCGACATCCACGCGGGCTACCGATTCAGCAGACTGCTGACGATGCCACCGAACGCGACGTGCAGTGCCAGCGTGCATCTGACGCAGGACGGAACGGGCACGATGGCGGACCGGGCCCTGACCCACGCGTTGCTCGGAGCTCCCGGCCTTCCCGCAGACGTTCTGGCGACGATCAGGCGCGAGCTCGATTTGATCGGACCATTGCCCGACCTCGGGGATGCGTTTCTGGACACGGAGCGGATCACCATGATCGAGTGGTTGGTCACGCTCGCCAAGCGGATCCCCGGCGGGCGGGCGGGCCGGCGACAGGCTTTTGACTTTCCCGTTCTTGGGCTTGCGGCCGGGCCGCCGCCGTCGCGGTCCTGGCTGGCCACGCTGCGGCAGTCGTTCGGCACCAGCGACCAGGCGGCGGTGAGCACCAGCCTGGAGTGGGACGTCGCCCTCGAGCGGGTCAATGCGTACATCGACTCGGTCGTCGCCGCTGCCCGGCGTTCCACCCACATGACACGGCAGGCCGAACTCAAACGACTGGAGGCGGACCTGTGCCGGTCGCGGAACGGCCCGGGATGGGGTGGCGTCGGCCACGTGGTCTGCGGAATCGGCAGCCGGAAGTACCGCAGTGCGTTCGTTGGAGTAGGGTCGATCTGGATTTATTCGGACCACTTTGAAGTCCGGACCCGCTCTCGGGCCTCGTTCGACCTCACCCGCACGGCCGCGGCGCTCGCGGCGTGGAAGGCCGACCGGGCCGCGGGCGACGAGTCGTATCCCGAAACGCTCGACGCCCTCGTGCCGCAGTATCTCCCGGTCGTGCCGCTCGACCCGTTCAGCGACACGCCGTTCATCTACGAGCGACGCGGCGACGGCTACCTGCTGGCGAGTGTGGGCAAGAACGGCGTGTACGACGGCGGGGACGGTCGCGACGGCTGGATCGTGGGCGGCGAGTGGCGGGCGACCAGTCAGGACGTCGATCGGGACAAGTCGGACATCGTCGTGCGGATGCCCGTGCCGCCGCGGCCTGTGGCGCCATGAGCCATGCGGCCAGCTGGATGCGAAGGCCGGCAGACGCGAAGCAGAGGAGCAGCCATGATGCGATCCGATGAACCGGTGACGCGGGCCTCGCGGCGACCCTGGTGGCAGGACCTCCGCTGGATCACGGCGGGGCTTGTGGCGGGCATCGTGGGCCTGCTCACCTGGGGCCTGTTCGGCCCCGAGTCGCCGATCACTGTTGCGCGGCACACGACGTTTCTCACTGCGCCGCTCGCCGCGGACGGCCTGCCCGATTACGGAGCGGCCCTGCTGGCGGCGATGGGCCCGGCGCCGAAGCCCGAGGAGAACGCGGCAGTGGAACTGCTGCAGGTGCTCTGGCCGCTGGGGATCGACGCGGCCGATCAGCCGGTCGTCTGCCAGGCCCTCGGCATCCCGGCCGCGCCGCCCGCCGACCCGCTGCGGGATCCGACCAAAGATGCCGCGACGAAGGTCACGCACGAGATGTTTGATGCGGCGCTCGAGCGGCCGTGGACCGGGGCGGAGTTTCCGGAACTTGCAGCCTGGCTCGTCGCCCGCGAGGCGGCGCTCGACCGGCTCGTCGGGGCGGCGGACCGGCCGCGGTACTGGCTGCCGAGCCCCACGCTCCTGCGGCGTGAGCCGCAGATGCTCGTGGGCATGCTCCTGCCGGAGTTGAGCGACGTTCGCATGGTCGCGCGGCTGCTCGTCTGCCGGGCGATGGGGCACGTGGGGGCGGGTCGGCATGCCGCGGCCTGGCGGGACATCCGCGCGGTCCATCGGCTAGGCCGGCTGCTCGCGGTGTCGGAGAAGGTGCCGCAGTTCCTGGTGACGCAGCTGGTGGCGATGGCGACCAACGCCCAGGCCGACGTGGCCCTCACCCGGGGCCCGCTGGCCGCGGCCGATCTGCCGATCGACGTTCTGGCCGGGATCCGCCGGGATCTCGACGCGCTCGGACCGCTGCCCAAGCCGGCTGACGGCCTGGCGAACGAGAGGCTCTGCGGGATCGACGCGATCGTCTGGCTGGCCCGAAGAACGCCCGGTGGGCGAACGGGACGGCGGGAGATGCTCCGGTCTGCTTTCGGCGGCAATGATTCCCTCCTCGTGGCGGCGTTGGCCACGAGCCTCGACTGGGATCTCATCCTCGAGCGGATGAACGCAAAGTACGATCAGTTCGACGCCGCTGTTCGCCTCCCCACGCGTGCGGCGCGGCAGACGCAATTGGACCAGCTGACGCAGGAATTGCAGGAGCCGGTCAGCCGCTCGGGCTGGGGGACCGCCGGTCAGGTGCTGCTTGGATCGTGCAGCCGCGGGCACCGCAGCGTCTTGGTCAGCGACGCGTGGTGCGCGTTGTTCTTGCCAGTGACCGGACGGGGGCTCAATGCATTGACCCGCGGCCAGGCCTCGTTCGACCTCACCCGCACGGCCGCGGCGCTCGCCGCGTGGAAGGCCGACCGGGCCGCGGGCGACGAGTCGTATCCCGAAACGCTCGCCGCCCTCATGCCGCAGTATCTCCCGGCCGTGCCGCTCGACCCGTTCAGCGACAAGCCCTTCATCTACGAGCGACGCGGGGCGGGCTACCTGCTCGCGAGCGTGGGCGACAACGGTGTCTATGACAGCGGCGACGACATGAACGGCTGGATCGTGCGGGGCGAGTGGCAAACATCCCGGCAGCAAGTGGATTCGCAAAAATGGGACCTTGTCGTGCGGATGCCCGTGCCGCCGCGGCCTGCGACGCCGTGAGGCCATGTCGCCGAGCGGAGAGGTTGTCGGCGGCGGGGGCGGACGCCGACGGAGGGGACGCTCCCATCCCCAAGACGGGCGGGGTATGCTGATGCCCTTTGCCGCAGGTCACATCGATGTCGTCCGCCTCCCATGCTGATGCCGCCGCCGCTTCGCTCACCGAGCGGCAGGCGGACTTCGCCGCCGAGTCGATCGCGCGGCTCGCCGCGGCGCTCAACACGGTGCTCTTCGGCCAGGAGCGGCTCGTCGAGATGGTGATCGTGGGCCTCCTCGCCCGGGGCCACATCCTCCTCGAGGGCCTGCCCGGCCTCGGCAAGACGGAGCTCGTGAAGGGGCTTTCCAAGGCCCTCGCCCTCGCGAGCAAGCGGGTGCAGTTCACGCCCGACCTGCTGCCGGGCGACATCACCGGCAACCCCGTGCTCGAGGAGGTGGACGGCCGGCGGAAGTTCGTGTTCCAGCCCGGGCCGGTGTTCGCCAACATCCTCCTTGCCGACGAGATCAACCGCGCCAGCCCGAAGACGCAGTCGGCCATGCTCGAGGCGATGCAGGAGCGGCGGGTGACCGTGATGGGGCAGACGCATCCGCTGCCCGCGCCGTTCTTCGTGCTCGCCACGCAGAACCCGATCGAACTGGAAGGCACCTACCCGCTCCCCGAGGCCCAGCTCGATCGCTTCCTCTTCAAGCTCGACGTGCCGAGCAACGACGTGGGCACGCTCGAGCGGATCGTGCTCCACCGCGAGATCGGCGTCGAGCCGGCGGTGTCGCAGGTCATGGACGCGGCCCAGCTGGAAACACTCCTCGGCCACGTCCGCCGCGTCTACATGCCCCCCACCGTGGCCAACTACATCGCCCGGCTCGTGCAGGCCACGCATCCCGGCGCGGCGCACGCCGCGGGCGTGAAGTTCGGGGCCTCGCCCCGGGCGGCCCTGGCGCTGGCCGCCGCGGCCAAGGCGAAGGCCCTGTGTGACCGGCGGATCAACGCCGCCTATGAGGACGTCCGCGCCGTGGCGGCGGCGGTGCTGCGGCACCGGGTCGTGCTCGACTACGGGGCCAAGCTCGAAGGGCTGACGACCGACGGGCTCGTGGCCCGGCTGCTGGAGCAGGTGCCGGCCCAGGACAAGCCGCTGCCGTCGAGCCTCGCCGCCGCGAAGGTGTGACATGGATGTGCGGTGGGCACAGCGGCCGACGCGGTCCGAGCCGGCCCGGGGACGGCATGAGTTGCGTCGCTGGCGGCCGCACGCCACGCTCCGCATCCTCACGCCGATCCCCGTGCCTCCGGTTGCCGGGACGGCGGGACGAAGGTGGCTGCCGACCGTGCGATTCGTGGTGTGCATGCTCGCCTGCGGCGGCGCGGTCGCGGCCCGGGGCGACGTCGAGAAGCTCTTCACCGATCCGGCCAGCGGGATCCAGGTGGAGGTCGAGGGCTGGGCAGGTCACGTCTCGCCGGTGACCGGCCGCGACGTGGGGCTGATGCCCGTGACCGTGACAATCACCAACGGCAGCCCCGCGGACCACGTGTGGACCGTCGCGCCGACGACGGGCTACGGCTCGTCGGCGGACGTGACGCCGAGCGGCCGGATCGCCGTGGCGGCCGGGGCGACGGGCCGAATGACGCTCTTCGTGGGCAGTAGCAGTGGCGGCTGGGGCGGGAGACAGACATTTCAGATGACCGGCCACGGCGTGTCCACGACGTTTCAGGTCGATTGCAGCCGGGCATCCCACCGCCATGGCGGCGGAACGCTGCTCCAGTGCGGCATCTCCAAGGAGGTGCAGGCGGCCCAGGGCAACCCGTTCGCCAAGTTCACGCTCACCGGCGGCTCGCTCGACATGGCGCGGGCTCCGGAAGACTGGCGGGGCTGGACGTCGTTTCGCAACGTCTTGCTCACGGAGGGCGAATGGCAGGGGCTCGCCGGCGGCCGCCGCAAGGCGCTGCTCGACTGGGCGGCGACCGGCGGACGGGCAGGCGTGCTCGTGGCCGACCGGGCGGCCGAGCGGCTCGGCCGGCTCGGCTTCCCGACGGCCGGCCCCGATGGCCGCCGGCGAATCGGGGCCGGTGAGATCGTGGTCGTGCCATGGGACGGATCGAAGCTCGCGGCCGGCGACGTCGCGGCATTTCTCGACGGTCGCACCACGTTCGAGGACGCGCTGGGCGACTACCACCCGCTGTCGAAAGCGTCCGGTGGTCGGCACTACGGCTCCGTCCCGACGGGCGGCGGCTGGGAGCCGGGCTTCGGGCGGCTCTTCGACCGCTTCGGGCCGCGGGGGCTCCCCGTCGGCTCGATCCTCGCCTTCCTCGCCATCTTCGGCCTCGTGGCCGGCCCGCTCAACGTGATGGTGCTCGCCGGCAAGGGGCGGCGGTCGCGGATGTTCTGGACGACGCCGGTGATCTCGCTGGCCGCCACTGCCTGCCTGCTATCGCTGATGTTCCTGCGGGACGGCGTGGGCGGCGCCGGCGGGCGGCGGGTGCTCGGCCTGCTCGCGCCGGAGCACAACACGCTCGCCATCATCCAGGAGCAGTTCAGCCGCACGGGCGTGCTGCTCGGGTCGTCGTTTCCGATCGCCGAGCCGGCCTGGCTGGAGCCGCTCGGGCCGCGGGACGATCAGGCGGAGTTCATCGAGGCCGACGGGCGGACGCGGCAGGGCGACTGGTTCCGCAGCCGCTCCGATCAGGCCTTCCTGGCCACGGCCGTGCGGCCGTCGCGGGCGCGGATCGAGTTCGTGCCGGGAGCCGACGCCGCGCCGCCGGCCGTGATCTCCAGCATCGAGGTGCCGCTCGAGCGGCTGTTCGTGATCGACGAGGAGGGCCGCTACTGGATGGCCGCCGACGTGGGCACCGGCGAGAAGAAGCCGCTCGTGGCCAGCGACGCCGACGCCTACGCCAAGTGGTTCGCGGCGCTCGAGGCCGATGCCGGTCCGGTCCGCCGGCAGGCGGTCGCGGCCGTGAAGAACCTCCGCGGGCACGCCTACGCCTCGAGCCCGCAGGCCGGCAAGGTGGCCGTGGCGACGCTGGGCTCGATCCGTTGGATCGACGAACGGGCCGACTTCGTCGGGCCCTACACGAGGAGCGGCCCGCGATGACGACCCCGGCGCCCGTCGCCCCCGCCGCCGCGTCGGCCGGCCCGCTCGTCGAGGTCCGCGGCCTGCATCGCGTCTTCGACGCCGTGCACGCCGTGCAGGACCTGTCGTTCACGATCGCCCGCGGTGCGGTGGTCGGCTTCATCGGTGCCAACGGCGCCGGCAAGACGACGACGATGCGGATCATGGCCACGCTCGACGAGCCGACATCGGGGGAGGTGGTGGTGGACGGCCTCGACGTGGTCGAGGAACCGACGAAGGTCCGCCGGCTGGTGGGCTGGATGCCCGACGCCTACGGCACCTACCCCAACATGACGGTCTTCGAGTACCTCGACTTCTTCGCCCGCTCCTACGGCTTCTCCCGCACGCAGCGGCGGGCGCGGGTCGAGGAGGTGATGGACTTCGCCGACCTCACGCCCTTGGCCGACCGGCAGATGGGCAAGCTGAGCAAGGGCATGGGGCAGCGGCTGTGCTTCGGGCGGATGCTGATCCCCGATCCAGAGTTCATGATCCTCGACGAGCCGGCGGCCGGCCTCGACCCCAAGGCCCGTCTCGAGTTCAAGAACCTCGTGCGGCTGCTCGCCGCCCGCGGCAAGACGCTGTTCATCTCCAGCCACATCCTCAGCGAGCTGGGCGAGATGTGCGACTCGCTGCTGTTCATCGACGGCGGCCGGCTCGTCTATCACGGCGACGCCGAGGCCCTGCGGCACGGGCAGCCGGCCGGTGATGGCGACGCGGCGGCGATGGTGGTGGTCGTGAGCGTGGCCGGCGACCCGCGGCCGCTCGTTGAGTGGGCCGAGACGAACCAGGGCTGGAGCGTCCGCGAGGAGCGGCGGGACGGTGCCCGGCTGGCCTGCGCGGGCAGCGATCCGGCCCTGCTCGCCGACGGCCTGCGGCGGATCGTGGCCGCGGGGATTCCGGTGGTGGAGTTCCACCGCGAGCAGCGGCGGCTGGAGGAGGCGTTCGTGGACATGGTGAAGGAGCGGCGTTAAGCGGCCGGCCGGCGACACGTATGGCAATGGCAATGGTCCGGCTCCGGGGCGGCATGCCCGGCGCGATGCGGGTTTGCAGATGGCTCCCGCACGGCGGGGCGTCGCGAGCGTCAGTCGTTCGCCGCGGTCGGGGATGCCTGTGCCACGCCGCCGGACGTTCGCCTCGGCCCTCCAGGCCTCGGCTCGCTGCATGTCCGCTGCGCTCCGGCATCCTTGCCTCCGCTTGCTCCCATAGCCCGGCGTCATGGCACAGGCATCCCCTCCCTGGTGCAAGGTAAGTGATGGCCGCGGGCGTGATCGACGCGCGGGACGAGACGCCGGCCGGTGGGTGGCGGGGGGACGACTTCGCGGCCTGGCTGCCGCCGATGCTCGTCAAGGAACTGCGGCAGGGCGTGCAGTCGGGCATCTTCTTCTGGACGTTCCTGCTCTTTCAGGCGGCGCTGTTCCTGCTCTTCTCGCTGCAGGTGCTGGTGGTGGATGCGGAGCCCGCGGCGGTGGGCACATTCAGCTTCTTCTTCTGGCTGGCGGCCGTGGCGGGCGTGGCGGTGCTCGTGCCGCTCCGCGGCCTGGGTGCGATCGGCGGCGAGCGGCAGGGCAACGCCCTCGACCTCCTGCAGATCACGCGGCTGTCGGCGACCCGGATCGTCGTCGGCAAGTGGGCCGCGCTCGTCGCGCAGTCAGGCCTCGTGGCGGCCACGCTCCTGCCCTACCTCGTGATCCGCTACTTCTTCGGCGGCGTGGACGTGCTCCGCGATCTCGTGGGCCTGGGCTCGATCCTGGTCGCGGCCGCGGTCGTCGCGGCGGCCGCCATCGCCCTCTCCACGCTGCCCTTGTGGCTGCGAATCGGCAGCGGCCTGGCCGCGGGTGGCGCTGTGTTCTTCGGACTGGTGGCCATACTCGAAGGGGCATTTGGCCGCTCGTTGTCCGGCTGGATGGGCTGGGAGACGGTGGCCGGCCTGCTGGCGCTCGCCGCCGTCTACACGGTCGCCTGCCTGGAGTTCGCGGCCGCGCGGATCGCGCCGCCGGCGGAGAACCACGCCCTGCGGCAGCGGTTGCTCGCCCTGCTCGTCGCCGCGTCCTGGCCGCTGGCCGGCTGGTGCGGCACGCGGGAGGCGGCCGTGGGCACCGTCTTCGGCACCGCGCCGCTGCTCGTCGCCACGTCCGTGGCGGCGCTCGTCGAGAGGCCGAGCCGCCTGCGGACGTTGTTCGCCGGATTTCGGCGGGGGGGCGCGGCCGGCCGCCTCGCCGCCACGTTCCTGGCGCCGGGCTGGGCGAGCGGGCTGGTGTTCCTGGGGATCGTGACCGCGGTGTGCGGCGCCGGCTGGCTCGGCGTCCTCACGCGGTTCGTGACGGCCGACGACCGCCCCGTGGCGATCGCATTCTCCGCGCTCGCCGCGGCTGCGGTCATCTTTCCGCTGCCGGTGACGCTGCTCGGCGGCCGGATCGGCCATCCGCTCGTGCTCTACGCCCTCGTGCAGATCGTCTCCTTCTCCGTGTTCGTCTTCGCCAACGCCTGCAAGCAATACGATCAGCCTTGGGCCGAGTACGAGATCGGACGGCTGGTGACGCTGCCGTTTCCCCTGGCCGCGGCCTGCGCGCTCGTCGCCACGCACAAGACGGAGGTGATGCGGCTCCTCGCCCCGACGTTCACGATCGCGGCCCTCGCCGTGATCGGCCTGGTGCTCGTGATGCTGGCCTGGCCATGGCTCCGCGAGCTCGCCGCCGCCGACCGGCTCGTGCGGGGCGAGATGCCGGCGGGCCCGCGGCCCGGGGCCGTCGCCCTGGCGCAGCGGGCCGCGGCCGCTCGGCCCTGGGTCTGGCGGGGCGACGACTTTCCCGGCTGGCTGTCGCCGATGCTCGTCCGCGAACTGCGGCAGGGCGTGCAGTCGGGCATCTTCGCCTGGACGTTCATCGGCGTCCAAGGGGCGATGTTCGCCCTCATGACCTGGGCCGTGGGCACGTTCGGCGGCACCCTGGAGGGAGGCTATGCCCGCGACTTCGCCGGCATGTTCTGGGCGG
>Ga0315903_10009884_pt1 | contig 11469 bp, 9 predicted proteins | sample LakEriMetagenome_7_FD_203524 | JGI IMG/M metagenome (GOLD analysis project Ga0315903, IMG submission 203524) | Freshwater fungal communities from buoy surface, Lake Erie, Ohio, United States - Buoy 2 MA119 | ecosystem: Environmental > Aquatic > Freshwater > Lake | place: USA: Lake Erie, Ohio... | reverse complement strand
CGGTCGGCCCCAGATCGTCATTGAGGAGCCGGGGCAGATCACGCTCGTGAAGAAGGCCGACGATCCCGATCCACCGGCGGAGTGACGCGGCTCACCCGGGCGGGCGGCCCTCGTCGCCGCAGCGACCGGGCCACCGGCCCCGAGACCATGCAGCCTTCCCGCCGCTTCACCGTGCCGCCGCCGCCGCGGGGCATGCCCCGCCGGCTCCGCGCCTGGTACGCGGTGGCGGCGGCGGTGATCTCCGCCATCGTGGCAGCGACGGCGCCGATGTGCCCGGTGACCGATGGTCAGGGGAGGCCGGCCTGGCGGGTGGAGGCGGTGAACGACGGCGACACCGTCACCTGCATCGACGGCGAGGGGCGCCAGGTGCGGGTCAGGCTCGTGCGGATCGACGCGCCGGAGCTCGACCAGCCGCATGGGCGGGAGGCCCGCGCGGCGCTCGCCGCCAAGCTGGCCGGCGGTGTCGTCCGCGTGGAGGGCGGCTCCCGCGACCAGCACGGCCGGCTCCTCGGCACGCTCCACGTGGGCGACCGAGACCTCAATCGTGAGATGGTGGCCGACGGCTGGGCATGGGCGTTCACCGGCTTCGCCGATGACGACGACCTCGTCGCCGCCGAGGCGGGTGCCCGCCGCGACCGTCGTGGGCTCTGGGCCGATCCGCAGCCGGTGGCCCCGGGCCGCTGGCGGGAGCTTCATCCGCCCCACACGCATCCCCGGCAGCCGTGACGGGCCGGGTTCGGCACCGCCCCTTCCCCGCAACCTGTCCGCTGGTTTAGCGTCACTCTCATGGCCACCCACGACGACATTGTGATCACGGGCATCGGCGTCGTCAGCCCGGTCGGCGTCGGGAGGGAGGCGTTCTGGGGGGCGCTGGTCTCCGGCGCCAGCGGGATCCGTCCGATCACCGGCTTCGACGCGTCCGGACTGGCCGTCCGGTTCGGCGGCCAGGTCGTCGACTTCGACCCCAAGCTCTTCGTCCGCCCGCGAAAGAGCCTCAAGGTGATGAGTCGCGACATCCAGCTCGGTTTCGCCGCGGCCGATCTCGCTGTCGCCGACGCCGGGCTCGTCCCCGGCGGGGTCGAGCCCACGCGGTTCGGCGTGGTGTTCGGCGGCGACATGATCTACGCCGACATCGAGGATCTCGAGAGCACCTATCGGCTGGCGACGGCGGGAGGCGCGTTCGACTACCACCGCTGGGCCGAGGCGATCCAGCAGGAGGTGCATCCCCTCTGGCTCCTCAAGCATCTGCCCAACATGACCGCGTCGCACGTCGCGATCGCCCACGACGCCCGCGGCCCCAACAACACGATCGTGCTCGGCGACGTGTCGGGGCTGTTGGCGGTGGCGGAGGCCGCGAGCGTGATTCGCCGTGGCTGGGCCGACGTGATGATCGCGGGTGGCACGGGATGCCGCCTCCATCCCACGGCGATGGTGGCCCGCGGCGCGGCCCAGCTCTCGCACCGGGCCGACGACTTCGAGTCGGCCAGCCGGCCGTTCGACCTGGAACGTGATGGGCTCGTCAACGGCGAGGGCGCCGGCGCCGTGATCCTGGAGTCACGGGAGCACGCCACGCGGCGTGGCGGCGTGATCATCGGGCGGATCCTGGCGACGGCGTCGCGCTGCGAGCCACGGGCCCGCCGCGATGGCGTGAGCGGGGCGGCCCTGCGGCAGGTGATCCGCGCCGCCCGCGAGGCGGCCGGCCTCGAGGTGCGGGACGTGGGCCACGTCAACGCCCACGGGCTGTCCACGATCGAGATGGACCGGGTCGAGGCCGGGGCGATCGCCGCCGAACTCGGCGACACGCCGGTGACCGCGCCAAAATCGTCGTTCGGCCACCTCGGCGCGGGCGGCGGCGTCGTCGAGATGCTCGCGAGCGTCTTCGGCTTGGCGGCGGGCGTCGTGCCGCCCACACGCAGCTACCGCACGCCCGATCCGCAGTGCCCGATCGCCGTCGTGCACGGCGGGCCGCTCGCCGGCCGTCCGGCGACGGCGATCTCCGTCAACGCGTGCACCACGGGGCAGGCGGTCGCGGTGGCACTCGCGGCGGAGTGACGACCCGGCCTCGTGGCCGGTGCCGGATCACCAGGAGCCGTTGAAGCCAAACGAGAAGCCGTTGTAGAAGGTCTGGCCGCCCGTGTTGATCGGCCGCGTATCACGCTGGTCGAGATCGAACTGGCGGGGGGCGGTCGCCATGCCCGCGACCCAGAGGAAATCGTAGCCGACCTGGAGCGAGAAGTTGGGGGTCACCTGCCAGCCGGCCAGCAGCGTCAAGTCGCCGATGAAGCCGGCCGACGTCCGTGTCGCCTCCTTCTCGAAGACCACCGAGGTGTTGCCGGGCGGGAAAGGGTCCGGAGAGCCTGTCGTGTTGACACCATAGGCGGTCTGGTTCGTGCTCGCGAACGTGAGGGCCGGTGCCGCGCGGCCGCGGAGGCCCCAGTAGTAGAACTCGTTCTGGCTGATCAGCTCGCCGCCGATGTTGCAGCCCAGCAGCCAGTTGGCCGCATTGATCGTGTATTCGCCGCTGAACTGCGACGACGGTACGCCAGCCCGGCTGGTGGTGAGCTGGAAGTCCTCGTTCACGTTGGCGAGTCGTGGGCCGATGATCAGGGCGGGCAGCCAGCCCCGCTCGGCATGGCGGGTCCAGCTGCCACCCGGCGACATCACGAGCTGGTCGCGACCCAGCCGCCGGCGGAGCTTGTAGTCCCACTCCCAGCTGTTGAAGTCGGAGTTCATCCGCGTGTTGTAGGTGCTCGCCCCGTTGAACCCGGGCACCAGCGAGCCCAGCGGCGTGATCACGCGAAGCGCGTCAGGACGGGCGTTGTAGCCGTCGGTGTCCTGGTAGGCCATGCCGCCGTAGTAGACGAACTCGATGAACCGGTCGCGGTCGAGGTAGTCGCGGCCGAGCGACTTGCCGATCGTCGCCCGGGCGCCCGGAGCGACGTTGAACGGCTGGGCCATCGTCGAGAACTTGGCCACGTCGAGGAAGTCGGGATTCAACGGCCGGCGCCGGTAGTCCTCCACGATCACGGTGCGGTTGTTGCGGCTCCGCTCCATCCAGAGCGACTCGCCGCCGATGTACCAGCCGCCATTCATGAACCAGCGGCCCGAACTCGCCTCGAATGGCATCTCGTCGACGCTGAAGTCTTCCATCAGCATGCCGTCGAACGCCTGCGAGGACACCTCCAGCATCCGCGGCTCACCGGCGGAGTCGACGAGCGACTCGACGAACGGGGGGGCGACGACCTCGGTCGGCGGCTCATCGGCGATGATCGATGCGACGGGGCCGGCGTCGGCCGACTCGTCAGGGGCGAGAACGATGCGGTCGGAGATGATCTCGGTCGGCGGCAGCTCGTCGCCCGACTCCGAGAACACCGGCGGCACCGACGCGGGGTCGAACGCCTCGCGTTCGGCGGCGGCGAGGTGCCGAGGGGTGGCAAGGGAGCAGGCGGCCCAAGCCGCGAGCAGGATCACGGATCGAGTCGGTCGAGCGATCACGGTCGGCCTCGTCAGCGGTTGCGGGTCCAGCGGAAAAACCATCACGATCGACAGGTTCATCGTCACCGGCACGACCCGATCCGCAGTTATTTTCGGCACGGTCGCCCGTCGCCTCTCCAGACTGCCCTGCCCACCGGCGTACGGGTGGCCGGCGCGGCCGGAGCAGGCGTCACGACCGCGACCGGGCAAACTGGGCTGAACGGGAATGCCGCTGCGGATCGATGACTACTCCGGGGCGGCGGTTCGCACGCCCGGGAGTGTCTCATGCTGCCCAAGCGCAACCACCTGCTGCTCGCCGGACTGCTCCTGTTTCTCGCGGGCATGCAGTTCCGTGTCGTCCAATCGTTCACCCTCAACGAGCGTTCCAGCACGTTCGTCGCCGCCCGGATGGGCTCGGGGCCCCAGCCGGTCATGTGGCAGGGCGCCGCGCCCCGCAAGGTGATCGAGCCCCCGCGGTGGCTCGGGCTGGCCCTGATGAGCGTCGGGGCCGTGATGACGGTCAAGAGCCTGTCGATGAAGGGCGGCGGCTGAGTTCGTGACTCAGTCGTCGTCGTCGCAGGCCTGCTCGTCAGCGAAAGGGTCGCAAATGCAGGCCTGTTCGGCGATCACGTCGGCATCCTCCTCCGGGTCGCAGACCAGCGACACCAGGGCGTTTTTCTCGCTTTCGGAGATCTCGGCCCGACGAAAGCTGCGGAGGATCTCGGGGACTGGGTCGACCAGATCGTGCGTGTCGTCGAGCCGCACCCGGCCCGTCACTACGCCCGTCCGACGGCCGGCGAATCGCTCGCACAGCAGGACCAGATCTTCGCGGTTCATGCGGAGTTCCTCCATGAAGAGGTCACGGCAACGATGAACCATACGCACGACAGGCACGGCGGGTTCGATGGCCGTTCCGGCGGCGGCGAACGCGGCGGACACTTCCCCGATCCGGGCTCCGACCGTCGCACCGGCGGCCCGGCCTTCCTGCGGCGGGCACCGTGATGCCTCACTCCACCGACTGCCTGATCACCGGCGGCACCGGCCTCGTCGGCAACAATCTCGTGCGGCTGCTGCTCGAGCGGGGCCTGCGCGTCCGCACGCTGGTGCGCAGGAACGCCGCGGGACGCGAACTCGACGGCCTCCCCGTCGAGGTGGTCGCGGGGGACGTCACCGACGCCACGGCCGTTCGCCAGGCGATGGATGGGGCTCGGACGGTGATCCACTCGGCCGCCATGGTGCACGTGGGCTGGCGTGGGCTCGACACGATGCGACGGGTGAACGTGCAGGGCACCCGGCTCGTCGCCGAGGCCGCCAGGAAGGCTGGGGCCCGGCTGGTGCAGGTGTCGAGCGTCAACGCCCTGGGGCTCACCGGAGACGGGTCGCCGGCCGACGAGGACACGCCCTTCCAGAACACGGTCGAGTGTCCCTACGTGGTCACGAAGCGCGAGGCCGAGCAGGTGGTGCTCGAGGAGGTCGACCGCGGGCTCGATGCGGTGATCGTCAATCCGGTGTTCATGCTCGGCGCGTGGGACTGGAAGCCATCGAGCGGGCGGATGCTGCTCGAGGTGGCCCAGGGAAAGGGTCTGTTCGCCCCCCCAGGATCCCAGCACTTCGCGGACGTCCGCGACATCGCCGCCGCGATCGCTGCGGCGCTCCAACGCGGGAAGCGGGGTCGCCGCTACATCCTCGCCGGACACCATCTCTCCTTCCTCGAGGCGTGGACCCTGTTCGCCCGCGTCACTGGTCGTCGGCCGCCACGCGGAACAGCCCCACCCCCCCTGGTCCGCTTCGCGGGCCGCGTCGGCGACCTGATCGGCCACTGCGTCGGCCGCGAGGGACCGCTGAACTCCGCGGCCGCGACGATGTCGCTGCTCAGGCAGCACTTCTCGAGCGACCGCGCCCGAGAGGAACTCGGCTACACGAACCGACCGCTGGAGGACACGGTCGACCACGCGTGGGGGTGGTTCGTGGACAATGGCTACGCCAAGGCCCGGCCGTCCTCGGCTCGCCTCGTCACCTGAAAGAAGCCGGCAGAAAATGGGCGATATAGGACTCGAACCTATGACCCCTAGCTTGTCGAGCTAGTGCTCTAACCAACTGAGCTAATCGCCCTCGTATCCAAATGGAGTCTCGCGCCTGAAATGGCGCCCGTCAAGCGACGGCGGGCAGCGGGCGGGAAACCACCCGCTCCGCTTGTCGCCCGATCGACGGGGCGGCTACGCTCCGGAGTCTCACCAAAAACCCCTTTTCACGGCCTCCAGCATCATGATCACCGTGCGCTTTCCGGACGGCACCACCCTCCAGTGTGAACCCCGCGGCCGCGTCGCTGACGCCCTCGCAGCCCAGGCGACCGCGCCAGCGCGTGCCGGACGGGCCATCGCGGCGCTTCTCGGCGGCACGACGGTCGGCCTCGACACCCAGCTGCCGGCCGAGGGCACGGTCGAACTCGAGCCGCTCTACGCCGGCGACCCCCGAGCCCTGCCGGTGATGCGGCACTCGGCGGCCCACGTGATGGCCAGGGCCGTGATGCGGCTGTTCGATGGCGTGGAACTCGCCTTCGGCCCCACCGTCGGGGAAGGCTTCTACTACGACATGCGGGCATCACGCCCGATCACCGACGAGGACCTGCCGACGATCGAGGCCGAGATGCGGCGGATCATCGAGGCCGACGAGGCCTTCGAGCGGGTGGAGGTGCCGCGGGAGAAGGCGGCCGAACTCGTCCGCGGCCTGAATCAGCCGCTCAAGGCGGAGCACATCGAGACGGGTCTGGCCGCCCACCCCTCGCTCTCCTTCTATCGCCAGGGAGAGTTCGTCGACCTCTGCCGCGGCCCGCACGTGCCGAGTCCGGGCTGCATCGGTGCCTTCAAGCTCACCAACATCGCCGGCGCCTACTGGAAGGGCGACGCCAACAACGCCCAGCTCCAGAGGCTCTACGGCACCGCCTGGTTCTCGCAGGCCGACCTCGACGCCCATCTGGCGGCGCTCGAGGAAGCCCGCCGCCGCGACCACCGCGTGCTCGGCAAGCAGCTCGACCTCTTCACCACCAGTCCGCTCGTGGGATCGGGGCTCGTGCTCTGGATGCCGAAGGGGGCCATCCTCCGCGGCACGCTCGAGGGTTTCGTGCGGGAGGAGCTCGCCGCCCGCGGCTACCAGCCGGTCTACACGCCGCACATCGGCAAGGTCGATCTCTACAAGATCTCGGGGCACTACCCCTACTACGCCGACAGCCAGTTCAAGCCGATCGTGATGAGCGACGACGAGCAGTACCTGCTCAAGCCCATGAACTGCCCGCACCACACGATGATCTACAAGGCGCGGCCCCACAGCTACAAGGACCTGCCCCTCCGGCTGGCGGAGTTCGGCACCGTCTACCGCTACGAGCAGTCGGGCGAACTTGGAGGCATGACGCGGGTTCGCGGCTTCACGCAGGATGACGCCCACATCTTCTGCACCCACGAACAGGTGGAGCAGGAGGTGGAGGGCTGCATCGACTTCACGCTCAAGGTCCTCGAGAACCTCGCGTTCGACAACTTCCGCGTCCGGCTCGGCTTCCGCGATCCGTCGAGCGACAAGTACGTCGGCTCACCGGAGCGGTGGAACGAGGCCGAGGCGGCGATCGAGCGGGTGGCCCGCCGGATGAATCTCCCCGGTTGCGAGCCCGAGCCCGGCGAGGCCGCGTTCTATGGCCCGAAGATCGACTTCGTGGTCAACGACTCGCTCGGCCGCGAGTGGCAGCTCGGCACGGTCCAGCTCGACTACAACCTGCCGAGCGCGGAACGGTTCGACCTCGAATACATCGGGGCCGACAACGCGAAGCACCAGCCGGTCATGATCCATCGGGCCCCTCTCGGGAGCATGGAGCGGTTCGTGGGCGTTCTGATCGAGCACTTCGCCGGGGCCTTCCCGCTCTGGCTCGCCCCGGAGCAGGTGCGGGTGATTCCGGTGAGCGAGAAGAGCGAGGCCTACGCCCACCGGGTGAAGGCCGCCCTGGAAGCGGCAGGGCTGAGGGTCGGAGTCGACCTCGCCGCGGAAAAACTCGGGGCGAAGATCCGGACGGCCCAGCTCGAACTGATCCCGATGATGGTGGTGTGTGGCCCGCGGGATGAGGCGGCCGGCACCGTCAGCCTTCGTGACCGGGTGGATGGCGACCTTGGGGCCATGAGCCTGGAAGCCGCCGTCGAGCGGCTGCGGGATGAAAACGCTCGCCGGGCGGTCCGCCACAAGCCCAGGCCCCTGGCGATCGGCGGAGCGCCGTCGCAGTCCGCCGACTACTGACGCCCCGGACGGACCTCACGACCGGCGATGGACCGGGCGGACCGCAGGGATCCGCTCAGGGGTTTCTCGCATCCGGCGAAAACAGCCAAGGCATTTCGCCGAGACGGCGAACCTGTTTCGTCGAAACCGTGAAACCGGTTTCGCTTTCGCTGTGAAACCGACGGCAAAAAACCGATGGGTCCGGCCTGGAAGAACCCCCCCACTGGCGCCGACTTCAGACTGAACAAACGCCGATTCCACGGGGAAAGAATGTCTCTTCTCAGCCACGTCGGTCGGTCCTCACAACGCTGGTGATGTATGGCATGGCGTTTGCATTTCTGTTTTATCGACGAGGGGAACCGGGGAACGGACCTCAGCATCGGTCGGCCACGCGGAACCACGTGGCACAAGGAAAGCCAGACATCATGTCCATCCGAAACGCAGCCGCCGCCCTCTGCCTCGTTGCCACGCTGGCGGGCCATGCCGCTGCAGGCACGTTCGTGCAGCCCTCCGCCTCGGATATGGCCGGGACATCGCCGAGCGGCATTCAGTGGACCGCGATCGCGACCGGGACGGCCCTGCCCGTGCGGTCGAGCACCTCCGGCTCCAACGGACTCCCCGGCGCCGTCGTCTACTTCAACACCGTGACCGGCCAGCTGCAGGTCGATCCCAAGAACCTCGACCTGACGACGCTCATCATCACCTACACGACGGGCACGACGAACGTCACGGGCACGAACCCCGGGCCGTTCACCTACGCCAGCGGGACGACCACCAACGCCATCTCGCCGACGACCGGGACCCCGAAGACCTTCCCCGCCGTGACGGCCGTGACGGGTCTGCCCCCGACCACGTTCGCCGCCCGCGTGGGCATGACGGTTGGTTCTCCGCTCGGGCCGTCACTCGCCACGACCGGTGACGCCGGCAACATCGCGTCCTCGTCCGGCTTCTGGAACCTGCCCTGGGCGTTCCCAATCACCCTCGTGAACAGCGGCAGTGTCGGACTCATGACGGTGAACAACTTCCGCACCGTCAATCAGCAGGCCAACGCCAACTCCAACGTCCTCGGCTACGGCAGCCAGCAGGCGGTTTTCCAGTACTCGGCCAGCGGCATCGTGGGCAATCAGATCGGTGCCGTGATCCCGGTGGTGCCGGAGCCCTCGACCTACGCGATTCTGGCCGCCGCATCGCTCGCCATCGGCACGATCTGCCGTCGGCGTCAGCGTGCCGACGCCGACAGCGTGGGCTGAGAATCCTGAAGCGGTGCGTGCGGCATCCGAGAGCGAACGATGGTGATGGGTGCGGTCGGCATGACGTCTGAGGAAATCCGGCCCAGCCGCTAGCCCGTCCCGGGCCTGCGGTGGCGATCCGCAACCCTTCTCGCACGGTAAACTGGGGCGACAGGTCATCTCGGCCTGCCGCCCCTTCCCATTTTCAGGCCGTCAGGTGCCCGCATGAAGCCCCGTGAAGTCCTCGCGATGTGCCGCGAGAAGGAAGTCAAGGCCGTCGATCTCCGGTTCACCGACTTCCTCGGGGCCTGGCAGCACTTCACGATCCCGGTGACCAAGTTGGAGGAGGACACCTTCTCCGATGGCCTGGGGTTCGATGGCTCGAGCATCCGCGGCTGGCAGGCGATCAACGAGAGCGACATGCTCCTCGTGCCCGAGCCGACGACCGCCTTCGTCGATCCGTTCGCCTCGATTCCCACGCTCGTGATGATCTGCATGGTGCAGGATCCGATCACGCGGGAGGACTACTCCCGCGACCCGCGGAACGTCGCCCGCAAGGCGGCCAACTACCTGAAGAGCACCGGCATCGCCGACACCTGCTTCATCGGTCCCGAGGCCGAGTTCTTCGTGTTCGACGATGCCCGCTTCGATCAGAACGCACACGAGGGCTACTTCCACCTCGACAGCGTGGAGGCGGAGTGGAACCGCGGTCGGGCGGAAGGCCCGAATCTCGGCTACAAGCTCAGGCACAAGGAGGGCTACTTTCCCTGCCCCCCTTCCGACCAGCTGATGGACCTTCGCACCGAGATGATGCAGACCATGATCCAATGCGGGATCGACGTGGAGGCGCAGCATCACGAGGTGGCCACGGCCGGCCAGTGCGAGATCGACATGCGGTTTCAGGAACTGGTCCGCATGGCCGACCAGATGTGCCTCTACAAGTACATCGTGCGCAACGTCGCCCGTCGCCACGGCCGTACCGCCACGTTCATGCCGAAGCCGATCTATGGTGACAATGGCTCCGGCATGCACACCCACATCTCGCTGTGGAAGGCCGGGCAGCCGCTATTCGCGGGCACGGGCTACGCCGGCCTTTCGGAGATGGCCCTCCACGCGATCGGCGGCATCCTCCGCCACGCGCCGGCGCTGCTCGCGATCACCAACCCCACGACCAACAGCTACAAGCGGCTCGTCCCCGGGTACGAGGCCCCGGTGAACCTCGCCTACTCGCAGCGGAACCGCTCCGCGAGCTGCCGAATCCCGATGTACTCCGCGAACCCGAAGACGAAGCGGGTGGAGTTCCGCTGCCCCGACCCAACTTGCAATCCCTACCTCGCCTTCTCGGCCATCCTCATGGCCGCGATCGACGGCATCCAGAACAAACTCCATCCCGGTGAGCCTCTCGACCGCGACATCTACGACATGCCGCCGGAAGAACTCAAGAGCGTGCCCAAGGCCCCCGCCACGCTCGACGAGGCCTGCGACGCGCTGCAGCGGGACTGCGACTTTCTCCTCCGCGGCGACGTGTTCACCGACGACGTGATCACCACCTGGCTGAAATGGAAGCGGGAGAAGGAGATCGATCCCATGCGACTGCGGCCGCACCCGTACGAGTTCTGCCTGTATTTTGACGCCTGACGAGCCATCCCTGGCGGGCGGGGTGCGCGCGCCGCCGGGGGCGGCAGAGGCCTCCTTCGCGGGAATATTTCGCACCACGCGTGCTCGCGTTCCCACTCCAACGAGCGAAAGCTTCAACGCTCGTCGACCTCTGCCGCCCCCGGCTCCCTGGATGAAAGTGGAACGTGGTCGACGACTTGGCGAGGGGCTGTCCGTGCCCCGGGAGCCGGCGTATGCCGCCAAGCGCAGCCAGGATGGTGAAGCGCAGGCGGCATCCGAGTGAGCCGAGGCCACGAAGGCCGAGGCGAACGTCCGGCGACGGGGCACGGGCAGCCCCGAGCGACGCAGGAGCCCGCGGCCTTACGGCCGGTCGGCTTCCTGGATCGCCATCACGAAGCCGACGTCGTCGTTGCCCTCTGCGGCCTCCTCGCCTCCGGCTGCCGGCCCGCTGTCGTCGCTGCCGTCGGGCCCGATCGAATAGACCGAGAGCCCCTCGTTGCCCCGCTTCATCACGAGCGGCTTGCCGCCCTCGGCGAACGGATCCGCAGGCAGCACGAACGGCGGCGTGCCCTCGAACGCCGCCGGCTCGAGCGGAAGTCTGCCGGTCGCCAGCCGCTGCTTCGTCGCCGCAACGAGCGTTGCAGCCGCCCGCCGCGTTGCCTCGTCGCGGGCCCTGGCCTGCAGCACCGACCGCAGGGCCGGAACCAACAGCCTCGACAGGATGCCCGGGGGCTTCGCCAGCAGCTTCCTCTCCAGGGCTTCAGCCTGCTTGCTGGTCGCAGGCTCGGTGCCGGGATCGGGCCGACGCGCCGCCAGTTGCTGATAGTCGTGCATCAGCCGCCGGTAGCCGGCGATGTCGGCAGACAGGAAAAAGGTCCGGAAGATCGGTCCGACG
>Ga0315903_10009878_pt1 | contig 11472 bp, 9 predicted proteins | sample LakEriMetagenome_7_FD_203524 | JGI IMG/M metagenome (GOLD analysis project Ga0315903, IMG submission 203524) | Freshwater fungal communities from buoy surface, Lake Erie, Ohio, United States - Buoy 2 MA119 | ecosystem: Environmental > Aquatic > Freshwater > Lake | place: USA: Lake Erie, Ohio... | reverse complement strand
TGTCGATCAGCCCCGCCTTTGGCAATGCCGTTACCTTGCAAGGCACCGTGGCCCAACCCATACGCAACGCCTGGTTCAAAGGCATGCGGATCCTGGACTTGATTCCCAACCGCGAAGCTCTCATTACTCCCGACTATTACCGCCGTAAAAACCAACTGGTGCAAAACACGTCCGAAATCGTGATGGGCGAAGATGGCACGGCCAAGGAACTGCGCGCAGGCAGTCGCACCAATGAACGTGTGCGCGGCATGGTGGACCAGATCAACTGGGACTACGCTGTGGTTGAGCGCCTGAGTGCCACCGACCTGCGCACCGAATTAATCCCCTTCAACCTAGGCAAAGCTTTGCTGCAAAAAGACCCAGAGCACAACTTGTTGTTGAACGCCGGCGACGTCATCACCATCATGGGCAGCAACGACTTGCGCCTGCCCAATGAACGCAAAACGCGGCTGGTCCGAGTAGAGGGCGAAGTTGCTGCCCCCGGCATCTACCAAACCCAGCCCGGCGAGACCCTACGCCAACTGATCGCCCGCATTGGCGGCATCACACCGCAAGCCTATTTGTATGGCATCGAATTCACGCGTGAAGCCGTACGCAAGCAGCAACAGACCAACCTGGATCAAGTCATTCGGCGTCTGGAATCGCAAGCCCAAAGCGCCAACCTCACCCTGACCGCTAACCTGACTGCCGAGCGCCTAGCTCAAGCCACCGCACTGCAACAGCAGCAACAGGCTCAACAGCGCGCCCAGATCGACAAGCTCAAAGCCATGCGCAGCCAAGGTCGGGTGTCGCTAGAGCTAGACGTCTCGACTTTAGGCGCTGCCATTTGGGAGCAAGGCATCACTCAGCCAAGGCAAACCGGCCAGTGGGTGCAACAACAATTGAGCGCATTGCCCAATTTGCCCTTAGAAGACGGTGACGCCATTTTGGTGCCCAGCATGCCCGCATTTGTCTCTGCTGCAGGCAGCGTCAACAGCGAAAACGTGATGATCTACAAAGTTGGCCGCACCGTAGGCCAGGTCATCAAAGCCGCAGGTCTGACCGAAGACGCCGATGCCAATGAAACCTTTGTGCTGCGCGCTGATGGATCTGTGTTGAGCCGCCGCTCAGCTGATTTTTTCATCGACTTTGACACCACCAAACTCATGCCCGGCGACACCGTCATCGTGCCCACCAAGGTGGACCGGGAAAGTGGCTACAACTTCCTGGTGCGTGCTCTGCGCGACTGGACGCAAATTTTCAGCAACCTTGGCATTGGTGCCGCCGCCATCAAAACCCTCAGAAACTGAACCCGTCAGTGCCTGCCTAGGCAAGCCCATGGACAACAAAAGCACATGACAGAAACACCGCACATTCAGGCTGACACAGAAGACGAGATCAGTCTGCTCGATCTTTTGCAAACCATTGTTGACAATCTCCGCCTTTTGGTTTTGGGGCCTTTGTTGGCTGGTTTGCTGGCGCTGGGCATCGGCTTTGCATTGCCTCCCACTTACACCGCACAAGTTAAGTTTTTGCCACCCCAACAACAGCAAAGCGCAGCCGCTAGCATGCTGGCCAGTTTGGGTGGTCTGGGCGGTTTGGCCGGGGCTGCGGCGGGGCTCAAAAACCCGGCTGACCAATACTTAGCGTTTTTAAAAAGTAACCGAATCCAAGACGCGCTGATTGATCGCTTCAAGCTGCAAGACCGTTACGACACCCAGTTTAAAACTGACACCCGTAAGGCACTGACTAGCCAGGTCCGTACCGTCAGCGGCAAAGACGGCATCATCAACTTGGAGGTGGACGACAAAGACCCCCAATTTTCGGCAGATCTGGCCAATGCCCATGTTGAAGAACTGCAATCGCTGCTGGCCCAAATGTCCGTGACCGAAGCCCAGCAACGCCGAGCGTTCTTCGAAAAACAACTCCTTCAGGTCAAAGACAAAATGATCGCTGCAGAACTTGCGCTGCGGGCCACAGGCATCAGTGGCAACGTGCTCAAGTCCAACCCTGCATCGGCCGTGGCTGCCGTGGCCGCACTCAAAGCCCAAGTTACGGCACAAGAAGTCAAGCTGGGGGCCATGCGGGGTTATTTGGCAGACACCGCACCGGACTTCAAGCAAGCCCTGACCGAATTGGCTAATTTGCGCGCCCAACTGCTCAAACAAGAAAAAGACGAACCAGTAACCACGGACGGCACATTAGCAAGCAGAACAGTGCAGGGTGACTACGTGGCGAAATACCGCGAATTCAAATACCAAGAAACTTTGTTTGATCTTTTTGCCAAACAATTTGAGATTGCCAAAATTGATGAATCCCGCGAAGGCGCTGTGATCCAAGTGCTCGACGCCGCACAAGCCCCCGAGCGCAAAGCCAAACCCAAAAAAGCCCTTATCGCCATCATTACAGCCTTGGCTGCTGGTTTTGCCTTGTTGCTGTTCGTCTTTATCAGACAAGCGCTTGTGAACGCAGCCAAAAACCCGGAATCAGCTGACAAGCTGCAAAGCCTGAAGCAGAGTTGGCGAAAAGTGGTTTTTTCTCGATAAAAATGTGCAGCAGTATCTGTTAAATCTGTAGCTATTAATGTGTTCATTTGAAATAATTTTATGAAAATATATAAATATATTGGAGTAATATATGAAAGACTTGGAACTATAGTTTTGCAAGGCAATTTGTCGGTTCAAAAATCAATTTCAAGCCCGAAAACACCGGGCCAAGTCTGCAGCCCCAGCGCTGCCAGACTGCGGTAGCCTGTGCGCTACACTAAAACCCCTTAAGTTCTTGCTCAAACCCAACGCATGATTCAACGCAAAGGCATCATCCTCGCAGGCGGTTCAGGCACGCGCCTTTACCCGGTGACGCAAGCCGTTAGCAAACAGCTCATGCCGGTGTATGACAAACCCATGGTGTACTACCCGCTGACCACCCTCATGCTGGCCGGTATCCGAGATGTCTTGTTAATCAGCACCCCACAAGACACCCCGCGTTTTACCGAGTTGCTGGGCGATGGCAGCCAATGGGGCATGAACATCCAATATGCAGTGCAACCCAGCCCCGACGGACTGGCCCAAGCCTTCATCATTGGCAAAGACTTTGTGGCCAACCAAGCCAGTGCCCTGGTGCTGGGCGACAACCTTTTTTATGGTCACGACCTGGTCAAACTCTTGGGCAACGCGCACCAGCGCAGCACTGGGGCCAGCGTGTTTGCCTACCATGTGCAAGACCCCGAGCGTTATGGCGTGGTCAACTTCGACGATCAGCAGCGTGCTTTGGGAATCGAAGAAAAGCCCAAAAATCCCAAAAGTAACTATGCTGTCACCGGCTTGTACTTTTACGATCAGCAAGTCTGCGACATCGCCGCCAACATTCAACCCTCTGCCCGTGGCGAGCTTGAGATCACCGATGTTAACAAGCGCTATTTGGCGCAAAACCAACTCAACGTTGAGATCATGGGCCGAGGCTACGCCTGGCTGGACACCGGCACCCACGACAGCTTGCTAGAAGCCGCTGGTTTCATAGCCACCCTGCAAAAACGCCAAGGCCTCATGGTGGCCTGCCCTGAAGAAGTTGCTTTTAACCAAAAGTGGATCAGTGTCGAAGCTCTGCAAAACTTGGCACATCCCTTGGCTAAAAATGGTTACGGACAGTATTTGTTGAATTTGCTGAAATAATTGGTTTTATGCCGACTTTCATACCCGAACAACTGTTTATCCAGTCCAACAGTCATAACCGACCATCTGTCACACCCGCGAAGGCGGGTATCCATGACGGCAAAACACTGGATACACGATCGAGTCAGGCATGACAATTCAAAATACTGGATACCCGATCAAGTCGGGTATCACAAGAAAAAGAAATAAAGCGCTTTAGGCATAAGACCCAAAAATTCAGATCACAGATCTCATGCCCTTCAGCGTCACCCCCACTCAAATTCCTGACTTGCTCATTTTGGAGCCCAAAGTCTTTGGTGATGCACGGGGCTTCTTTTTTGAAAGCTTCAACCAGCAAGACTTCAATACAGCCACGGGGCTGAACGTGCAATTTGTGCAAGACAACCACAGCCGCAGCGCCCATGGGGTGTTGCGTGGCCTGCACTACCAACTGCAACAAGCCCAGGGCAAACTGGTACGCGTGGTGCGCGGCGCGGTGTTTGATGTTGCGGTGGACATCCGCAAAAGCTCCCCCACCTTTGGCCAATGGGCCGGGGTTGAGCTGAGCGAAGACAACCACAAACAATTCTGGGTACCCCCAGGCTTTGCGCACGGCTTTGTAGTGCTGAGCGAATCGGCAGACTTTTTGTACAAAACAACCGACTATTACGCACCCGCCCACGAACGCTGCATTGCCTGGAACGACCCCGCCATAGGCATCACCTGGCCCCAAGGCCTGCAACCCCAACTGTCTGCCAAAGACCAAGCCGGGCTCACCCTAGCCCAAGCACAAGTTTTCTCTTAAAGCCACATCGGCTGTTACCCCCAACAGCCTGTCAACCTCATTTGTCGACCTCGCCCACTTCTGTGTAGGCAGTAGTTTTCTATAGTTTTTAATTTTCTGCAGTTGGTAGTTTTCTGCAGTTGGTAGTTTTCTGCAGTTGGTAGTTTTCTGTGTTTAGTAGTTCTCTGTGTTTAGAAGTTCTCTGTTGTCCTAATTTCTCTGTCATCCCGGGCGAAGACCCGGGATCCATCTGCGGATTAACCGCCAATCGTATTGTTCTGTCATCCCGGGCGAAGACCCGGAATCCATCTACGCCACCGCTCTTACCTGTGAACGAATCCCCCCACATCGACTACCCCGCTGAGGACGAAATCAGCCTGCTCGACCTGCTGCAAACCATTGTGAACAACCTGCGCCTGCTGGTCATCGGGTCCATCTTGGCGGGCCTGCTGGCCCTGGTCGGCGCAGCGTATTGGCCCAAAACCTACGAAAGCACGGCCATCTTGAAAGCCGAACAAAGTCATGCCACCCAAATGCTGGCCGCATCGGTGCTGGACCCAATAGCCGCCAAACTGGGCTACACCGCACAATTGCAAACCGATGAGGCTCGCGCCAAGATTAAAAACCAAGTAAAAGCCAGCTTCAATGCAAAAGACAAATTGCTGACCTTGACCACCCAAGCCAACACCCCGCAAGCGGCACAAACCTTGGCAAAAGAGGTTTTGGTGCAAACGTATTTGCAATCTCAACCGCGCGACAACGAAAAACTGCGTCTTCAAAAGCAACTGGCCCAAGCCCAAGAGCGTGAAAAAGAAGCCAACCTAACGGCCCAGCTGTTCAAAACAAAACTCAGTTTGGCCGGAACAACGGCTGGTAGCACAGCCGCATCTGAGGTAGCGCAAGGCTATGCACAAATGATTGCGGTGGTCAAAGAAAGCCAAATCAGCCAACTCGATACCGAAAAGTTGTTGCAAGGTCTGGACGCCAGCGCCCTGGTGCAAGAAGCCACATTGGCCACCCGGCAAATCAACCCCAGGCGTGGTTTGGTTGCCACCATCACCACACTGGCTACTGGCTTTGCTTTGCTGCTGTTTGTGTTCGTCCGACAAGCCCTGCGCAACGCTAGCCAAAACGATGAATCGGCTGAAAAGATCAAAGCCATCAAGAGCGCCTGGCGCAAAACATTAGGCCAACGCACATAGTGTCACCAGCCCCGCTGTATTAACTGCGCACGCGAGTATAAATATCGGTAATGACAACTTGATTGAAGCAAATACCGAAATTCTCGATGGAGCCAAGAATGTCAACGAATCAATCATTGATACGGGTGCGGGTGCAGGTAAATTGGTGGGTGGCGCAATTCTTCCAAACTAGAATGCTTCAGCTTCGTTCATTGAACATGCCTGTATAAGGGAAATGTGATAAATTCGGGATCACTAGAATAATTGAGGTTAAGCAATTTGGGTTAGATCCCATTGTTTTGTGTGTTTAGTGATTTTCATATTGCAATAATGGGAAACATACCTTTAAGGTGAAAACAAAAGAGCCAACGGCTCTTTTGTCGTTTCTGGGATTGCGTTTTTGTTCGACTTTCATAGAGGATCTTTAACATACCCGGCAATCTCCTGTCATAACCTGCAATCCTCTGTCATACCCGGCCTGACCGGGTATCCACTTCACACCCGCACGCTGATTTTTGCGGCTGCTTCGCGGGCGCGGGGCAGGGCGTTGGGGCCTTTTGCCAGGGCCACGGCCATGCGGCGATAGGGGCGGGTGGTGGGTTTGCCGAAGATGCGCACGTCAACGCCCGGCTCTGACAGGGCGGCTTCGATGCCCGAATATTGGGGGTCTTTGCCGTCTTGGGTGGCCAGTACCACGGCGCTGGCGCTTTCGGTGCAGTCAATCTGCGGGATGGGCAGGCCCAGAATGGCGCGGGCGTGCAGGTCAAATTCGCTCAGGTTTTGGCTGATGAGGGTGACCATGCCCGTGTCGTGCGGGCGGGGGCTCAGTTCACTAAAAATGACTTCGTTGGCAGTGACAAAAAACTCCACCCCAAACAGGCCGGCCCCGCCCAGGTCGGTGGTCACTTTTTCGGCCATGTCTTGTGCGGCTTTCAGGTAGTGGGCCTGCATGGGTTGGGGTTGCCAGCTGTATTGGTAGTCGCCGCGTTCTTGCACATGGCCGATGGGTTCGCAAAACAGGGTTTGTCCGTTGCGCTGGCGTATGGTGAGCAGTGTGATTTCAAAGTCGAAGTGGATGAATTCTTCGACGATGACTTTTTGGCGGTCGCCACGCATGCCCGCGCAGGCGTAGTCCCAGCAGGTGGCAATGTCGGCGGCGTTTTTAGCCACGCTTTGGCCTTTGCCCGATGAGCTCATGACGGGTTTGATGACCACCGGAAACCCAATTTCGGTGGCCTTGGCCAACAGTTCGGCAGCCGTGTCGGCATAGCTGAATTTGGCGGTGCGCACGCCAAGGCCCACCGCCACGTCGCGGATGCGGTCGCGGTTCATGGTCAGGTTGGCAGCGCGGGCGCTGGGGATCACCTCAAAGCCTTCTTGCTCCACTTGCAGCAGCACTTCGGTGCGGATGGCCTCGATCTCGGGCACGATCAGGTCGGGCTGGTGTTGGGCAATGGCTGCACGCAGGGCGGTTTCGTCCAGCATGCTGAAGACACAAAATTCGTCAGCCACTTGCATGGCGGGCGCGCCTGCATAACTGTCGCAGGCCACCACGTAGCAGCCCAGGCGCTTGGCGCTGATGACGAATTCTTTGCCCAGTTCACCCGAGCCGAGGAGGAGGATTTTTTTCATGCTGAACATTTCAGTAAATAAATTTCAGCCCGTATTGTCGCCGCAACCCGTCAGGCAACGGTTTGGCTGGCTTTCACCTCAGTGGGTTTTAGGGAAGGTGATTTTGATAGGCGTTAATGAGTATGTTGTTCATCATTATGGACAAAATATTGATTTTTTATCATAATGCTGTACATGCCAAGTAAGCCGCCCGTGATATTTCCGCAAGAACAGGTTTTGCTCATCGCCATGGGAGAGCGCATTCGCCTAGCGCGGTTGCGCCGTAAGTTGACTGCGACATCTGTGGCGCAGCGTGCCGGCATTTCGCGTACTTCGCTGCACAAGGTTGAGGCGGGTGACGGCACACCCACCATGGGCACTTATTTGCGTGTGTTGGCTGCACTGGGTTTGGAGCGAGATTTGGAGTTACTGGCTGCAGATGACAAAGTGGGTCGTAGATTGCAAGATTTAGCCCTTGGCCCCGAGCCAGCACTTCGTAAAAAGGCCCTGCAATGAGCCAACATGGCCTGGCACTGGAGGTTTGGCTTGACAGTGATTTGGGGCCGCCTTGTGAGGTAGGTACCTTGTCGCATGACAGGGGGCAAGTGCGTTTTTCTTATGCAAAATCATGGTTAAAGAGTGTCCATGCGTTTGCTTTGGACCCAGATTTGTCGCAGGATGCCGCGCCGTTTTTCCCCAAGCCCGAGTGGGGCAATTTCGGTATTTTTCTGGATTCTTCACCCGATCGATGGGGCCAGACGCTGATGCGAAGGCGAGAGGCTTTGGAGGCGCAAGACCAAAATCGGGCTGCTAGAACTTTGTACGCATGGGATTTTTTAATCGGGGTACAAGATTTGACTCGCCAAGGGGCCTTGCGCTTCAGGTTGGAGGGGGCACAAGAGTTTCTGGGCAACGACAAAAGGGCGGCTCCGCCTGTGACTTCTTTGCGCGAGTTGCAGACAGTGGCGACGCAACTCTCGCACAAGCGGATGGAGGATTTGGGGGCGTTGCGCCAGTGGCTTGCCGTGCTGGTTGCGCCGGGGGCCTCTTTGGGAGGTGCGCGGCCGAAAGCCAATTTTTCAGAATTGGATGGTTCTTTGTGGATCGGCAAATTCCCTGCACACGATGACGACCGGGATGTTGGGGCTTGGGAGTTTGTAACCCATGGATTGGCACAAAGGGCCGGGGTGAATGTGCCTGCAGCTCGAATGGTTCGATTGAACAATGATTTTCATACGTTTTGCATTCAGCGTTTCGATCGTCAGGGCGCTTCCCGTCGCTTTTATGCCTCGGCCATGACGCTGCTGCGAAAAGATCAAAGTGAGGGAACCAGTTATCTGGAGCTGGCCAAGTTTTTACGAGATGCGGGGGATGCACCCTACGTCAAAGGGGATTTAGAGCAGTTGTTTCGGAGGGTGGTGTTCAATGTGGCTGTGGGCAACAGAGACGATCATTTGCGTAACCATGGCTTCATATTGGGAATAACAGGTTGGCGCTTGGCCCCGGCATTTGATGTCAACCCGAGTATTGACAAAGCCGAACATGTTTTGAACATCAATGAATCAGACAACCGGCCAAGTTTGGCGTTGGTGCTGTCTACGGCTGGGTTTTATGGTCTGGAGCCAGAGCGTGCCCAGGCTATTTTGGAGGAAGTACGCAGCGTTGTAGGTAGTTGGGCAGCCGCGGCAAAAGCCGCAGGCATTTCCAATGCGGATATTCAGCTCACAGCCAGTGCTTTTGCGGCCAATGTCAGCGTGTGAAATCTGTGTAAATCGCTTGCATTTGCGCTGCGGTTAGGCGGTTACCGTGTTGGCCGACCACCGCCGCTGCCGTGCGGTTGGCCAGAGCGGCCGCTTGGGCCGGGGTGTGGCCGTGCGTGATGGCGTACAAAAAGGTGCCCGCAAACATGTCGCCCGCGCCATTGGTGTCGACAGCTTGGGTGGGCACGGCGGGCACTTCGGTGCGGGTGTCGCCTTGCACCACGATGCAGCCTTGCGGGCCACGCGTCAGGCAGACGGTGCGGGCCAGCGGTGAGAGCTGCGCAATGAGGGTGTCTAGGTCGGTGCTTCCGCACCAGGTTTGCGCTTCTTCTTCGTTGGCAAAGAGGTAGTCCAGTCCGTCGCCGATCATGGCGTCTAGGCCGGCTTTGCAGAAGTTGATCATGCTGACGTCGCTCAGCGTGAGGGCGGTGGCGACCTTGTGTTCAACGGCTATTTGGCGGCCTTGTACGGCGGCTTGCAGCCCGGTGGGCGATGCGGCCAAGTAGCCTTCCATGTAATAAATCTTTGATTTGGCGATGTCTTGCGGGTGCAGTGCGCTGGCATCCAGTTGTGATGTAGCGCCCAAAAATGTGCACATGCTGCGCTCAGCATCAGGCGTGACCAGCACCATGCAGCTGCCGGTTTGGCCTTCGGTGGCTTGGGTGTGCGTGAGGTTGGTTGCGACGCCGTTTGTTTGCAGGTCTTGCTTATAAAAAGCGCCCAATTCGTCGTCGGCCACGCGGCAAGAATAAAAGGCTTTGCCCCCCAGTTGCGCCAGCGCCACCACGGTGTTGCCCGCCGAACCCCCACCCGTTCGCCGTGCGTGCAGGCCTTGTACATGCTTGAGCAGTTCGGCCCGTTGCGGGGTGTCAATCAGGGTCATGTGCCGCTTGCTCACGCCCATGGTTTGAAGCAGTTCGTCAGAAACCTCGTATTCGGTATCGACCAGAGCGTTGCCAATGGCGTAAAGGTGGTAGTGGGACATGTGCAGTGCAGCCTAAAAACCAGAGAGTTTAATGGCAGCGCAATGGCCGCTGGAGGCCGAATGCTATCTCTTGAGAGTTCTGTGGGAGGCTGCCCCCGCGGCCGGATACTGGAAGTGCCTCTAAAAAGGCATTCGCGAGCAGGGGCTCGCTCCCACAACGCTTTGTCATGCCCGGCCAGACCGGGTATCCATCCCCGCCGAAGTCATGGACCCCCGATCAGGTCGGGGGTGACAGGGTAAGGACATGGGAAATCCGCTGCCTGTGTAAGGTGCCCCGTGGGAGGCTGCCCCTGCGGCCGAATGGTTGAAGTGGAGGGTGTTCTGTGTGAGGCTGCCCCTGCGGCCGAATGCTTGTTTTACAGCAGGCTTTGTTCGGCCATGGACAGCGCTTGGCCTTGGCCGACGATGATGTGGTCTAGCACCCGGACGTCGACCAAAGCAAGCGAGGCTTTTAGGGTTTGGGTCAGGTGTTCGTCGGCCCGACTGGGTTGTACCGAGCCGCTGGGGTGGTTGTGCGCCAGCACCACGGCAGCCGCTTGGTGGTGCAGGGCCCGCATGACGACTTCGCGAGGATAGACGCTGGTTTGGCTCAAGGTACCCCGGAACAGTTCTTCCATGGCGATCATGCGGTTTTGGCTGTCTAAAAAGAGCACCGCAAAGACTTCGTGGTTTTTGTGCGCCAGTTGCAGTTGCAGGTAGTGTTTAACAGCGTCGGGGGTTTGGAAGGCTTGGCGTTCTTTGAGTTGTTGGCTCAAGGCACGGCGGGCCATTTCGAAGACGGCCAGCAGTTCAGCTTGTTTGGCGGGCCCCAGGCCTTTGACCAATTTGAGCGATTGCGCCGTGGCCTGCAACAAGCCCGCAATGCCGTTTGTGCCCAGCAGTTCTTCGGCCAACTGAAACACGTTTTTGCCGACCATGCCGGTGCGCAACATGATGGCCAGTAATTCGACATCGCTGAGGGCTTGGGGGCCTCGGGCGAGCAGCTTTTCGCGTGGCCGCGCTTCGGCGGGCAAGTCTTTGATGCTCATTGGATGCCCCTCCCCGGAGCTGCTGTCGGTCCATTTTTGCCCCTTTTGTGGGACTGGTTGGCCGGGCTTTTTACAATAGTGCCTTCTTTATGCCCGTTTGACCGCGTTTGCGGCATTCCAGTTAACCCTTATGTCCATTGTTGAACCCGGTTCTTTTTTGACGCTTCACTACCGCCTGGCTGGGCCGCAGGGGGACATCATCAACACGTTTAATGAGAAACCAGCGACTTTGTCTTTGGGTTCAGGGGCCTTGACGCCCGCCGTTGAGAAGCGTTTGTTGGGCTTGGCCGAGGGCACGCGTGTGGTGATGGAAATTCCGCCCGGGGAGGCTTTTGGCGACCACAATCCGGACATGCAGCAGTGGGTGGCGCGCAAGTTGCTCAATGAGTTGGGCGATCCGATGGAAAAATACGCAGCCGGGGATGTGGTGCAGTTCCCCACGCCCGATGGTTTGGGTGCGTATGCGGGCACGGTGTTAGAGGTGGGCGAGGCGG
>Ga0315903_10009874_pt1 | contig 11474 bp, 6 predicted proteins | sample LakEriMetagenome_7_FD_203524 | JGI IMG/M metagenome (GOLD analysis project Ga0315903, IMG submission 203524) | Freshwater fungal communities from buoy surface, Lake Erie, Ohio, United States - Buoy 2 MA119 | ecosystem: Environmental > Aquatic > Freshwater > Lake | place: USA: Lake Erie, Ohio... | reverse complement strand
ACTCTTCGCTCGCGGCGGTGGGAAAACAGGCGTTCGAAACCCACTGCGTGCGGTGCCATGGACCGCAGGGTCCCGGGCTGAAGTCTCCCGAGAAAATGATCCCCATAGCCGAGATTGGCACTGACCCCGTCCGGCTGCACAGCCTGTCGGATGATTTTCGCCAGTCGATGCACAAGAGCTGGTTTGGCGAATATGGCAAGCACGAATACAACCTCGAACCGACCGGCTATGTCGCCCCGCCGCTGAACGGCATCTGGGCCTCGGCCCCCTACTTCCACAACGGGTCAGTTCCCACCCTGTGGCATCTGCTGCATCCCGAGCAGCGCCCCGTCGTCTGGCGGCGGTCCCTGCATGGGTACGACCATCAGAAACTGGGGCTGGAGGTGGAGGCCTTCGAAGAACTTCCCACCGCAGTGCAGCGTGCCGACGAGCGCCGTGAGTACTTTGATACCCGCAAAAAGGGAAAGAGCGCGGCGGGTCACCTGTTTGTGAATGATCTGACGGAAGAGGAGAAGCGGGCGGTGCTGGAGTATTTGAAGACGCTGTAGGGTCTGGCCGGTTCCCGTCGTGGGTTTCACGCCGGCGTTCTGCCGTCCCGGTTCGCGTTCCGACGAATGGCGATTCGACCGAACTGGTGATCTCTCCCCTCGAGGATGGATTCGTTGTGCCAGCAACGGTCGTGTGCAATACTGCGCTCCGGATGAGCGATCGATTGCTGAATCATAAGCATTCTCTCGCTGGAGGCTGTTCGACTTGGATCGGGCTGGCTGGCATTTCCAGCAGGTCTTGATCCGGTTCTCTTGCGGATGCTCCGACTCGTTATTCACCGCTGACATGCAGACGCAGATTGTTCTGATTGATTTCGAAAACGTGCAGCCCGACAAGCTGGCTTCCGTAATGGGTGAACACTTCCGGATCGTGATTTTTGTGGGAGCCAGCCAGGCGAAGATTCCGTTTGAGATTGCCGACTGGCTGCAGCGGCTGGGGAATCGGGCCGAATACGTGAAGATCTCGGGGAACGGTTCGAACGCCCTCGACTTTCACATCGCCTTCTACATCGGACAACTGCTCGGCAGCCATCCCGCGGCCCAGTTCCATATCGTCTCGAAAGATACGGGATTTGACCCGTTGATCGCCCACCTGAGATCACGACACGTGAAGGTCGAGCGGGTCCTGACGATCGAAGAAATCTCCGGTCGGCCCTCTTCCGCGGGATCGCCCCCCGTCGCCAAGACCACACCGGAAAAAAAAACTGCGGTCACTGCGTCCTCGCTGAAGCCCGCGGAACGGATTCAACTGATCCGGCAGCGATTACTGACCCCCGCTTGCCCCCGCCCCAAGACCGTTGCCACGCTCACGAATTGGATCTCTGGGATTTTCCAGAAGAAACTCTCGGCGGCCGACGTCCAGGTGGTGGTGCGCGGGCTGAAGGACGAGGGGACCATTGCCATCGAGCAGAACAAAGTCCAGGTTCGCGGCTTCAAATGAAACGGTGAAGTTCCCGTCCGAGTCCATCGCCTGAAGTGGCGTTCCAGCCTCACCTGGGTACACAAGCAGGCTGGGACCGAGGCGTTGCCAAATTGATGGCATGAAGATTACAGAATCTCGTCGATGACGCGGCCCCGGCTGAGAGGATGCGGGCGTCCCTCGGTGTCGTGCAGTTCGGTATCGGGGGGATAGCCCAGACAGTGGAAGAGAGTGGCGTGCAGATCGCGGGGTTCCACCCGGCCCGAAACCGGAAACGCCGCCTGGCCATCGGACTTGCCATGCACCACCCCGCCGCGGACTCCGCCGCCCGCCAAGGCGACTGAGAAGCAGTGGCCCCAGTGGTCGCGGCCCGCGTTGGCGTTGAACTTGGGGGTGTGCCCGAACTCACCCACCCACAGCACGAGGGTTTCGTCGAGCAGCCCCCGTTCGAACAGATCGGTCAGCAGGGCCGAGTACGCCTGGTCCATCCAGGGCATCAGGAATCGCTTGAGCAGATCGTTGTGGCGGTCGTGCGTGTCCCAACTGCCGGCGTTGGGTTCCCCCTCGATGTTGCACCAGTTGATCTGCACCAGTGACACCCCGGCTTCGACCAGCCGACGGGCCAGCAGCACGCTTTGTGCCCAGCGGGTGCGACCGTAGCGGTCACGGGTGGCGGCACTCTCGCGCGACAGGTCGAACGCCTCGCGGGCCCGCGTGCCCGAGAGCAGTTCGAGGGCCTGCTGGGTCTGGCGGTTGAATCCGCTGACGGCCGCCGAGTCGGCCCCCCGCCCCAATTGTTCATTCACCCGGTCGAGCAGGGCCAGACGTTCGCCCAGTCGGCCTGAAGACAAGTCGGCGGGCAGTGCCAGGTCGGGCACCTGAAAATCGGCCTTCGAGGGATCGCAGGTCAGCAGCCACGGGTCGTATTGCGGGCCCAACACCCCGCCAATCTGCCCGGGCCAGACGATCTCTCCCACGTTCGCGATGCGGTTGGGGAGGGTGATGGCGGGAGGAAAACCGGGACGGGTTCCCCGCGTGAGGTACTTCGCCAGCGAACCCCAGTGAGGGGCGAGATTGGGGGCCCGGGAGACGGCGTTTTCGACGTTGAGCGGAACGTGCGGCACCCCGGTCATCATCTGGTAGCCGCTGGTCGAGTGGGCGTTGTCGTTGGTGACCATCGCCCGCAGCACGGCAATCTTGTCGGTGTGCCGGGCGGTCATGGGCATCAATTCGCCCACCGACAACCCGGGCGTCTGGGAGGCAATCGTGCCGAAGCCACCCCGGATTTCCGGCGGAGCCTCGGGCTTGGGATCCCACGTTTCGTGCTGCGGGGGGCCGCCCCCCAGGAAGATCACAATGACCGACTTGGCCCTCCCGAACGACCGGCTGACGGTGGTTTCGGCGGCGGGGGCTGCCTGGGCCCGGTGAGCCAGCAGGTCGGCCAGCGAGAGCCCTCCCAGGGCCAGCCCGCCGACGCGCAGGGCCTCGCGGCGGGTCCCTCTTCGGGAGCCGGGAGTGGTCTCTTCCAGCAGGCTGAGCATGGTCGCGGTCCAGCGGGCTTGGGCGGGGTGCGTTTCCAGAGTGAACGGACGAAACGTTCTTCGACAATATCGGCCCTGAAAACGTCGTGTCAATTGGGGAGATTCGGGGGATTACCCAGACGCCTGTCGGGATTTGACTGCCACATCAGCAAGAAAATCACACAGTCTCTCCGGCCATTCATCCAAGGCTGCTCCAAACCCTCGCGGGATCAGGGAATCCCCGTGGACAGTTTTCAAGGAATGGCCAAAAATCCTCAAGGAAGTGAGGTTTATGCAGGCTCTGCAAGGACCACCGGCACGGTTCGCAAAAATCCCCACCCGCGATGCTGTTTTCAATTGCCAAAAGAGAATCGCATCAGGTAAATGGAATCAATCAGGAAGTCTTTACCGGCATTGTTGGGCAATTGCCGGTCATGGCGTCGTGTCAGCCCGACGCGGCTGGCATGCGAAAAAGGTGGGAACCGGAGGGAGACATCCGTTCCGGTCTGGCTGTGTGAATCTGGCCTGTGAGGATTGGCTGGTGATTCGTCTGGCGAATCGCTTCGAGTCTCATTTTTGGATTGATTGAAACATGGATCGCAGAGATTTTCTGCGTGCGGCGGGAGCACCTGCGGCTGCGGTCGCAGCGGGTGCCGCCGTACAGGCTCAGGCCCCTGGCGAAGCCTTGCCCCCCGGGACTTACCGGCGGTGCGAGCAACTGCACACCAAGCTGTTGCCCGAAGAGATCGACCAATTCGTAACGGAACTCCCACTGCCCCCGGTGGTGCAGACAGCTCCGCTGGGACCGGGGGGAGCGGGTCCCAATCCTCCGGTGGGAGCCGTAGCGCAGGGAACGGCACCCGAATGGTTCTGGAAGGAAGGGGCGGGACAACAGGTTCCCAATCAGTCTCAATGGGGTGAACAAGGGGCTGGGCGGCCGGACGACATCTACCGGGTGCCGGATGTACCGGTGAAGTACGCCGAAATGCAGACGAAGGATTTCGTCACGCAGGTGATTCCCGGATGGATGACCCGGCTGCTGGGTTATGGGGCCCGCACGGTCGGCGGCAAGTCGAACGATCCCATGGTTCCCGGCCCAACGTTTGAAGTGCGGCTGGGGGAGCCCAACCTCGTGCGGGTGACCAACAACATCGACCCCGCGCTGCACCTCGACATCTCGGTGCATCAGCATGGGGGGCATGCACCGGCACACTCCGACGGCCATGCCAACTTTCTCGTCTTGCCGGCGGAACCAGGCAAGCATCCCGCGGAATCGAAAGATTACTATTACCCGAATCCGGTTCCCCTGAAGGTCGAGGGGGAACTGGGAAACTGGCGGAAGCAGCCGGGACAATGGGAGTTCGAAGACGCTCCCACCACGATGTGGTACCACGACCATGCCGAGGATCTGACCGCCCACAACGCCCTGATGGGACTGTCGGGGTTCTTCTTTTTGCGCGACAAGGACCTCGATGAATGGCAACAAAGCGGACTGCTGCCCGACCGGGCCCATGAGATTCCGCTGGTGCTGAGGGATGCCTGCTTCTGCAAGATTACCGAACGGGATCAGATTCAGCCTGTGATCCGGCGCGAGATCGACAAGTATGAGCAGACCAACTCCGGGCAGAAGATCCGGGGAGAGGCCAGCCTGCACTTCGACCCGTTTGACCATAACGGGACCTTGGGCAACATCATGCTGGTCAACGGGGCGGCCTATCCGCGGAAGCGAGTGGCCCCGGAGGCGTACTGGCTGCGGATGCTGAACGGTGCGCTGGCCCGCTTCTTCGATGTCGAGTTCTGGGTTCTGCATCCCCGCACCCGGCAGCCCAAAGTTCTCAAGTTCCTGAGGTTCGGCCGGGACAGCTGGCTGTTCTCCAAGCCCCGGGAACAGACCTCAGCCTTCCTCGGCATGGCGAACCGCGCCGATATCTGCCTGGATTTCAGCCAGTTTGTAGATCATTCCGGATGGCGGGCCGAATGGCAGGACTACCGCCAGGCCGATGGCACGATCCACGTCTACGTCGTCAGTACGCTGAATCAGAAAGACGGCCGCGGACCGGGCCACGGCGACAATATCGTGGCCGCCCAGGATTTCCCCCGGGGCAACACGGGGGCCGTCCCGCTCGACAAAGACGCCCCCCTGTTCCTGATGCGTTTTGAAGTGGAGCTGCCCAGGGGTGCCCAGACTCCCCCCGCCCCCAGTGGCGGTGAAGAGCCGGCGGCTCCCGCGCCGCGGATCTCCACCCGCCTGACGACCGACACCCCCCTGCGGCACTTCACTCCCATTGAGCTGCCGCCACCGGGCAAGATTGTCGTGCGGGAACTGGTCTTCGAACGGGGCCGCGGAGCCTGGCAGATCAACGGCCGGTTCTACGACTCGTGCATTGCGAATGCCGTTCCCGAGCTCTGGAGCACCGAACTCTGGATCCTCAAGAACAAGAGCGGCGGGTGGTGGCATCCCATTCACCTGCACCTCGAGGCGCACCAGCAGATCTTTATTCGGGGGCGAAACCACCTTGGCGAACGGATCACACTCCGCCGTCCCGACTATCACCCCGAACTGTATGAACCCTTTCTCAAAGACGACGGTTGGAACGAGACCGACGCCCCCCTCGAAGAACAACGCTGGCAAGAGGCGTTTGGCAAGGGGAATGACCCGGACCCACAGGGGAATGGACTGGGCTTCGACAGCTCGGTCTGGGACTACGGCATCAAGCACGACAATACGATCCTCGGCCCCAATACTGAGGTGCACATCCTGATGCGGTTCCGCACGTTCCAGGGTCCCTTCGTGTTCCACTGCCACAACCTGAATCACGAAGACATGCGGATGATGTTCCAGATGGATCCGCGCCAGCCCGACTCGGTTACCCAGGTCCCCGATTCGCAACTGAAAGTCCGGCCCGACTACTGGTTCTTCCGCGGCCCGGAACATTGCTGCCAAGAGAGCAAGAAGGTGCAGTCATGAGCATCCGCCATTCCGCAGACTCCTCCCGTCCCTCGCGCCGGGCCCTGTTCGGTTTGGCCGGGGGTCTGGGAGCCGCCGGCCTCCTCGCCCGCTCGCAACCCGAGTCCCGCGAACGCAGCGGTGTCTCCGGCAGCACCTCCGGTGCATTCCTCACCCCGGGCAGCCGGCATTCCGACCAGATCCCCAATGTCACTCTCTTGACCCAGTCGGGTCGGGCGGTGCGGCTGTACGACGATCTCGTCCGTGATTCCCAGGTGCTCTTGAGTTTCATGTACGTCCGCTGCAATGGCGTTTGTCCCGCCAGCAGCCAGGCGATGCAGGACCTGCGCGAACCGCTCCAGCGGGAACTGGGAGCCGGGGTCCGGCTGATCTCGCTGACCCTCGATCCCGAACGCGACCGCCCCGCCGACCTCGCCGACTATGCCGGGCGATTTGGCAGTCCCCACGAAGACCACCCCGAGCCCGGAATGGCCCCGTGGTACTTTCTGACAGGCACGGCGGAAGACATCGAGTCGGTGCGGGTGGCCCTCGGTTACCGCGATCCCGATCCCGTGATCGACGCCGACCGTTCGCGTCATGCCGCGATGTTCACGTTCGGCAACGACCTGACCAATCGCTGGGGAACTCTGCCCGTGGGATTGAGCCCCGCCCAGACCCTCTCGGGTGTACTTCGAGTGCTGGGAACGACCCATGCGCAGCGGTACAGCCACCTCCCCCGGCCCTCCTGATTCCCGAGGTATTGCACATCATGAAAAGCGTGCTTGGAGTGTTGGGGGCGTGCGGCCTGCTGGGCTGGATGCTGGTCGTGGCCACCGCCGCCCAGACCTGTCCGCAGTGCCAGACATCACACGGTCCGCGGTACTGTCCCGCGACCCCGCTGACCAAACAGCAGATCCTGCCGAATCCTCCGGAAGGATGCGAGCGTCAGCAATTGCAGGATCTGGAACTCAACATGAAGGGAACCCTGTCTGAGTCGCGCCGACTGGTGGCCGAAGCCCAGCGATGCCAGCCGTTCTGGACACCGCAGCGTCGCAAGAGTGCCGCCGCTGAGTGCATTCTCAGCGAAGCCGACTCGGTCTGTCGTACGGATCAGGTGGTGGCCGATCAGCGGGCTTTGGTGGCCCTGGGAAAAGCCTGGTTCTGGGAGCAACGGGTCGGCAGTGATGGGCAGACAGCCTGTGCCTCGTGCCACTACCGGGCAGGGGCCGATGCCCGCGACAAGAGCCTGGGGGTGGCGATGCGGGCGTTTGGTCCGTTCACCGATCCCCGGATTCTCTATCGCGCTGATGGCAGTGAGTACAGCGTTCCCTACGAAGACTCGCTGGGGATCCTGTACCTCGAAAACCGCTGGGGGGGGATGATCGACTTCAGCAAGTTCTATCGGGAACAGTCGGCCCGGGCGCTCCATCAAGCAAGCCGGCGCATTGACGAATCAGGTCAGACCATGAGTGAGTCGGACCGGACGAATCTGAACACCGAACTTCACCGCGTCCAGTTGACTGGATCCGACGCCGCCTGCAGGGAGGCCTGGCAGGGGGTGGAGCAGCGTCTGGCCCATCCCGCCAGCGGGACCGGTTTGCCTGAAGTTTCCCTCGAGGGGATTCGCACCCTGATCGACCTGGGCAACTCGGGGCTGATCCTGGCGAACCAGGCGGTTGAGGTGGGGAGTACAAACCTGACGGCGAGCCGCCAGGAGGCCCGCCGGAAGCTGGGCCAGAGTATTGCCCGCTACGAATCGCAACTGGCGAGCGGGCAGCAGGCTGCTGCCGCGGCGGCCGACAACTCCCGGGCTGTGGAGGGGGGCGATTTCCTGGTGCGGGGCACATCCCAGAGAAACGCCCCCACTGTGGTGAATGCCGCGCTGCATGACCGGCTGTTCCACGATGGCCGGGCCACCAGTGTGTTCAACGGATACGATCACCTTGGCGACGACGCGGGACGTGATGGCGTCGGCAAGTGGGTCTGCCGCAACGGGGTCTGGCGACGGGTTCTGGTCCGGATTCCAAACGCCGCCCTGGCCTCACAGGCGACTGCTCCTTTGCTGTCGACCGAAATGTCCTGGTACGGGCGCCAGTATCACCACGTGGCCCGCAAGCTGCTCAATCACACTCCCCGCCCTTTGGCCGATCAATGGGTCTCCTGCACCGACAGCGTGCTCGGCCCCTACGTCACTCCGCAACCGGGCAGCCAGTTGGGCAAGGGGCTGAACGTCAGCTACCGCGACCTGATCCGGCGGGCCTTCCGCCCCGAGTTCTGTTCGGATCTGCTGGTCCCGTGCGGCGGCGAGCATGACGCTCCCACCGGAACCGAGCCCCGATTGACACAGACCGAGGCGAATTTCTCGCTCTTCTGGGGTCTGGCGGTCATGGCCTACGAGCAGACCCTCATTTCCGACCAAAGCGAGTTCGACCAGCTCCTCGACAAGATGCGGCGGGGCCTGCCCCAGTACGAGGACCGTCTCCACCAGTCGACCGAGAAGGACCAGCGGACCAAGCTGCTGCTGCAAGGATTCAAGGCGTTTCGTGAACACGCCTGTGCCGATTGCCATCATCTTCCCGAGTTCGCCGGGGCCACCCAAGCGACCCTGTACGGCCCCATTCTCGAATTCGAGGGTCCCCTCGATGCCGTCAATGCCGACAATGAAACCAATGAATTCGTCAACTGGCTGCAGCGGCGGGAGAAAGGCTGCGTCGAACCGGTGCTGGTCGAATCGATGTTCTTCCGGCCCAACCTTGCCGCCCGACTCTACGACTCGGGCTTCTACAACCTCTCGGTGACGGCGGATACGCCCGGGGAGGGGTTCGACCCCGGCAACGCGGGTGAAGTGCGGATTGATCTCACCAATCAGTCCGAGGCCATCCAGAGCGTGGCCAACTGCTTTGGCCAGGGTCTGTTTACCGAACTATTGAATCGGCCGGTTCCGCTGACCTACTCGCTCTCCCGCCGAAACGACCCGGCGCGGTCAATCGCCATGGGGTCGTTCAAGACTTCGACCCTGCGGAATATCGCCCTGACCCCGCCGTACTTCCATGACGGGAGCGACCAGAACCTCGCGATGGTGCTGGAACACTACGAACGACCGCTCAATAACCGGGAGGAACAGAATGCGTTCATCCATCCGGCACTGTTGCCAGCCGAGCCCTACACTACGCAGCCACTGACGGCCATCCCCGACTCGCAACGGCCGGCGGTGATCGAGCTGATGAAGTCCCTCACCGACCCTCGCGTCGCGCAGAGTCTGCCCCCCTTCGATCACCCGACCCTCTCCATCCCCACGAAGCCTCGGGTGAACGCCACCACCGGCCGGACGAACGCCCAGGATATGGTTCCGATCGAGCAGGTGCCGCCGCAGCCCTGAGGCGACTCTCACCCCGTCGCCTCCGTGGCTTGGCTGCACACCCGCTGGACCGCGTGGTACCTTCCACGCGGTCCAGCTCTCTCATCCTTGCTGTGAGAGCCGCGGCTCCCCGCCCCAGCGCCGCTTCTGCCCGTAGTCCAAGTCAGCCACCCGGACCGCGGGACTGCGCTCGCCGTGCTGCGTCCACCGCCGCCCCCCTCTCACCGCAATTCGCCCTCCCCGAACGCCTCCAGCCGGTCGATGAACTCGTCACTCAGTCCGGCCGCTTCACGCGCCACCCGGTGAAACGTCTTCCCCCGGCTCTTCTCGGGGCGCAGCGGCCAGTGCAGGTGCGCCTCGTACGCCTCCCACTCGCTCTGTGACGGGTCCTTCAGCGCCCGCAGCCACCGCCAGCCAAATCCCACGTGTTCAATCTCGTCGTGGTGAATCGCCCGCATCACCCCGGCACTCTTCGGGTCCCCCACCGCCTCGAACCACTGTTCAAATTCCAGCGTGTGGTCGAGGTTGCACCCTTCAAACGTCAATGGCAGCCCCGCCAGGTAGTCGAGCAGCGACGTGAACTCTTGCGCTTTGCCCCAGAAGTAACGGTTGACCTTGAGCGTGCCGAATTCGACTCCCAGCTCGCGACAACGCTGCATGTGCAGCCGGGTGTGCCGCTGCTCATCCCCCATCACCCCCGCCAGCCCCAGCCGAAACGCCGGGGGAGCGTCGGGAAACGCCCGCAGCACCCACGCCATCACCTCCAGGGCCTGCAGTTCATGATTGGCCATGATGTGATGGGCCACCCCCCGCCGGAGGGGGTCGCCGAAGGTGTCGGGGTGCGGCATCGCCGGCGACTCCTTCCGCTCACAAAACTGCAGGTTCGGCGGGCGGGCCGGCAGCGGCACCCGCTCGGCCGGTCCGGGAGCGGTGTCGGTGAACGGCCCCTTGTGCGAGGCCAGCTTCGTCTCCAGGTCGGCCGAGAACAACACCCGGTCGGCAAACTCGCGCAGTTCCATCGTCTTGTAAAAAGGGGACAGGTCCATTTTTCAGGACTAAACGGCTGGTTCGGACGATTCTCAGCCTGCTCCACAGGCACGCCGGCAGCCGTTTGGGTATTCTCTTACAGTTCCCGCCCGATTGTCCATGGAGTCTGTTCCGACGGGACTGGCCCACTGGTACTGACCGGCGGGGGCCGCGCGACCCCAGTTCCGCCGACGGGTGGAACCACGGCCTCTCGCGTTGCGTCGTCGCGGGTTAACTCTCCCTTCCGGCTCCTTGTGGCGTGGTGTGGCATGATCCAGCAACCGGCACGGCCGTCATCCTTCGCGGGGCCCGTCGCCGCGGTCTGGCGCTCCGCCCGGCCCCTCCACTGGCTGCTGTGGGCTGGCCTGACCTGGCTGGGGGGCGTCCCCACGCTGTGGGCCGACGAATTCCGCATTCGGCTTCCCGAAGGGGGCGAAGAGACGGTTGCCGCCCGGCTCGTTGGTTCAGGCCAGGGGGCCCTGGTGCTGGAACTGGCCGACGGGCAGTACCGCCTCGTTCCGGAAGGAGCGGTGGCCGACCGGAAAATCGGCGACGGCCCCGAACCTCTCTCGGGAGACACCATCGCCGCCCGCCTCACCGAACGCTTTGGAGCCGAAGTCACCTACACCCTGGTGAAGGAACCGTTCGTCTATGTGCTGGTGGTCGCCAGCCCCCTGGGACGGACGGGGGAAACCCGGGCGAAGAACTTCCTCGTGCAGGTCGCCACCTTCTTCAAAAATGTCGACAAGGCGTTCGTCAGTTTCCTGCGCGAGACCAGGGTCAAGTCGCAGGCCCCCACGCATCCCCTGCCCGTGCTGATCTTCGAATCACAGGAAGACTTCGAAAAATACGCCCGCTCGATCACCGGGGGGAACGGACTCTCGGTGGGACGGGTGCTGGGGTTCTATTCCGAACTGACCAACATGCTGGCCATCCGGCTCAGCGAGTGCCGCACGTTCGAGACTCCCCTGCACGAGGCCATTCACCAGCTCTCGTTCAATCACCAGATGCTCCCCCGGCTCGCGTCGATTCCGCGGTGGTTCGCCGAGGGACTGGCGACCGGCTTCGAGGCCAACCAGGGGCGGGTGAACATCGGCCCGGCCCTCGTCAGTGCCCGCTACGCCCGGCAGGTGCGCGACGCCTCCAACGTGGGATT
>Ga0315903_10009873_pt1 | contig 11475 bp, 9 predicted proteins | sample LakEriMetagenome_7_FD_203524 | JGI IMG/M metagenome (GOLD analysis project Ga0315903, IMG submission 203524) | Freshwater fungal communities from buoy surface, Lake Erie, Ohio, United States - Buoy 2 MA119 | ecosystem: Environmental > Aquatic > Freshwater > Lake | place: USA: Lake Erie, Ohio... | reverse complement strand
GCGCCCTCGGCGATCCCACGGCGTTCGACACCCAGTGGCAGGACACGCTGCGCTCGTTTCGCGCAATGACGGCCGATGACCTGCAGCTCGCAAGCAGTCAGCGCATACGCGTTCAGATGGCCGAGCCCGATGTAACCTGGGCGGAACTCGCCCGGCGTTCCTCCTTGAAGGACCACGCGGAAGAAACGCTGCGACTGCTGAACGCGCAGTATCCGGCGGGCGAGCCTCGCGCTGGCGACATGATCAAACTGGTGGAGTAAGGCCTGCTGGGCGCCGCTCAGAAGATGTCGGTCGGCACCACCGTTTCCGGCTTGCTCGACCCCGTGCCGGCAGGCGGCGGGGCGGGCGCATGCTCTTCGAGGAAGTATTCGAACGGCGCATCGCGGGCACCTGCAGGCGCCGGCGCGCCGGTTACCGTATCGATACGCAGCGTGACCAGCCCCGGCGGCTGCTGCAGTGGGACCTCCGGCCGATCGGCAAGCGCTACGCGCATGAAGTCAATCCAGATCGGCAGCGGAGTGGAAGATCCGTACTCGCGCGCGCCAAGCGGCGCGTGTCCGGGAAAACCGACCCAGGCTGACGCCGCGATATCCGGGCTGAACCCGTTAAACCAGGTATCAGCGGCCTCGTTGGTGGTTCCGGTCTTGCCCCCAAGATCGCTTCGCCCCAGCGCGAGGGCGCGGCGGCCAGTGCCGCGCTGCACCACGTCACGCAACATGGTGGTCATGACGAACGCGATGCGAGCGTCGAGTACCCGCGGCGCGAAGCGATCTGCATCGGGGGCGTCCGCTGGGCAGTCCCGACAGACCACGCGGGGCGTTGAGCGGAAGACCTCGCGACCGTCCAGATCGCGCACGTGATCCACGATCCAGGGTTCGACGCGATATCCGCCATTAGCGAACACGGCATACGCCGCAGCCATTTGCATCGGCGTGACGGCAACCGTGCCTCCGCCGATGGCGAGCTGGGTGTTGCGGGGAAAAGTACGCGTGTCGAAGCCGAAGCGCGAGAGATGATCAAGCAGCGCGTCAGGGCCGATCTCGAGCATGACGCGCATGGTCACGAGATTGATGGACCGATAGAGCGCCTCGCGCAGGCGAGTTGGTCCGTTGTAGCGGCGATCATCATTGGAGGGACGGTAATCGGTGGCGTCCGCATTGGTGCCGAACACGAGCGGTGCGTCCATGAACACGCTGGCCGGGGATAGCCCGCGCTCGATAGCGGCCGAGTAGACGAAGGGCTTGAAGCCTGAGCCAGGCTGTCGCGCCGCCTGCAGCGCGTGGTTGAACTGCATCAGCGAGAAATCGCTACCTCCCTCGAGTGCAACCACCGCACCGGTGTGCGGATCGACCGCGGCCAGCGCCCCCTGAACATCGGGCACCTGACCGAAATGCCAGGTTCCGTCCGCTGGCTCCTCGCGTACCCGGATAAGGTCACCCACAGCAAGTATGTCTGCCGGTCGCCCGGGGACCGCGCCGCGACTGTCGACGGTGAGGTATGGCCGCGCCCAGGACATCGTTGCGAGCGCCACTTCCACTTCACGACCGTCGTTCAAGAGAACCATGGCCGCAGTCTCGGACAGCGCGCTGACCACGCCGGCTTCAAATCCAACCAGCGGCGGCGTACGCGCCAGCGCTTTCACCCAGGCCTCGCGGTCGAGCGGCAGTCGAGCCTCCGCGCCGCGAAAGCCGTGGCGACGATCGTAGGCGATGAGCTGCCCCTGCACGGCGGCCCGCGCCGCGGCCTGCAGGGGCCCGCGAATCGTGGTGACCACTTCGTAGCCCGCGCTGTAGAGATCCGGCAACTTGCCTTCGAGCTGCTGACGCACCCACTCCGCGGGATAGGGTGAAGCGACATCGAGCTTGCGCTCATGCAGCGTTGCCGTGTTGGGCGCAGCGATCGCTTCTGCGTGCTGCTCCGTCGTGATCGAGCCTTGCTCCAGCATGCGATCGAGCACCTGGTTTCGACGTCGCAGCGCACGCTCCGGGTTATTAACCGGGTTGCCTGCGGTCGGTGCCTGAGGAATTCCAGCGAGCATCGCGATCTGCGCGAGGTTGAGCTGGTCGAGCGTGCGCCCGTAGTAGGTGAGCGCAGCCGCCTGGGCGCCATACGCACGCTTTCCGAAGGGCACAGCGTTAATGTAAAGCTCAAGGATCTCGTCCTTGGAGAGCGCCCGTTCAATCTGGATGGCGAGCAGAATTTCCTTGAACTTGCGAATGAATACCCGGTCGAGCGAGAAGGTACCCAGGTTACGCGGCAGCTGCATGGTAATGGTCGACCCGCCGCGCGTTATCTCGCCCATGTTGACCACGAGCTCCAGCGCCGAATTCACCAGCGTGATGAAATCGACACCGCTGTGTTCATAAAACCGCTTGTCCTCGGTATCGAGCACGGCGCGAATGAACAGTGGCGGCACGTCGGCGAGCAGGACCGGCACCAGCCGCCGCTCACCAAACTCCGCCATGAGCTGTCCGTCTGCGGAAAAGACGCGCAGCGGCGTCTCGAGCCGCACTTGACGGTAGGTTTCTGCCCGCGGAATCTGCGGGTCGAGGTACAGGTACGCGGCCGCAAGACTGAGCACCAGACCACAAAAGAAAACGCCGAAGAGCCACATAATACGAAGCGGCCTTCCGCGCAGACGCGCTGCCATGGTGTTCACGGCATTACCGCCGGGCAAGATGCCCATCGTTGCAAGGCGCCGAAGTGGTGTCTAATTCCCACTGCGGTGCCATGCGTTGCAGCCAACCGTACCGGCATACAAGGGAAGCTCTATTCGTGTTCGGCCTGTTGAGAAGAAAACCCGAGGCTCTGCTGGGAATCGACATCAGCTCCGCGTCGGTGAAGCTCCTGGCGCTGAATCGAGATGGCGGAACGTTCCGGGTGGAGGCCTACGGCGTCGAGCCGTTGCCGCAGCATGCGATGGTCGACCGGAATATTAGCGATGTCGGCGCGGTTGGTGAAGCAATCCGACGCCTCGTCGCCCGGGCGCGGCCCGCTTCGCGCCGCGCCGCGGTCGCGGTTGCAGGCTCATCAGTCATTACCCGTTCGCTTGAACTCGAGGCGGGGCTGTCCGATGAGCAGATGGAGGCTCAGATCGCGTCAGAAGCGGACCAGTACATTCCTTATCCACTCGAGGAAGTAGCGCTCGATTTCCAGGTCCGCGGCCCCCTCGAGCGCAATGCCGCCTGGTGCGAAGTGCTGCTCGCGGCGTGCCGGCGCGAGAGCGTTGAAACCCGTCAGGAAGCGCTCGAACTCGCCGACTTGAACGCCACCGTCGTCGATATCGAACCCCAGGTGGTCGAGCGCATGATCGGCTATCTGCGGCCCTCGCTCGGCGTTTTGCCGGAGCACGCGGTCATTGCGGTGGTTGATATTGGAGCAACGGTCACTACCTTGACCGTGCTCGCGGGCGACCGTCCCGTTCACACCCGGGAGCAGGTTTTCGGCGGCAGGCTGCTGACGGAGGAGATCCAGCGCCATTACGGCATGCCGCCGGAAGCGGCAGAACTCGCAAAGCTCACCCCGGAAACTCTGCCGCACGACTACTTGCCGGAAGTGCTCGAACCGTTTCTCGACCTCGCAGTACAGCAGGTGATGCGAGCATTGCAGTTCTTCTTTTCTTCGAGTCGCCATGACCGCGTGGATCTGGTCCTGCTGGCTGGAGGCAGCGCCCCGCTGCCGGGTCTGGCCGAACGGGTCGAGGCCGCGCTCGGCACCCGCACCGCTGTGGTCAACCCGTTTACCGGCATGACCGTCGCCCCGCATCTCGACGCCGCCGCGCTCACGCGGGCAGCGCCCGGCCTGTTGCTCGCGTGCGGGTTGTCCATGCGCAGCACGCGCGCATGAGGACCACGCGCGCATGAGGAACATGCGGACATGAACGGCATCAATCTACTGCCCTGGCGCGAGTGGGAGCGCGAGCGGCTGCGCCGCGAGTTCCTTACCCAGCTTGCCGCCGTGGTGCTTGGCGCCGTCGCTGCCGTGATGATCGCAGGGCTCGTGCTCGACTATCGGGTAGACGCGCAGAACGCGCGCAATCGCTTTTTGCGCGAGCAGATCACAACGCTCGATCAACAGATCACGGAAATCGCCAACCTGCGCAAGATGCGGGGCGAACTTCTCGCCCGCATTCAAGTGATTCTGGAACTGCAGGCCAACCGACCAACCGTGGTGCGCGTATTCGACGAACTGGTGCGCACCCTGCCCGCCGGACTGCACTTCAACACGCTGAGCATGACCGGCAGCACGCTGAGCCTGACCGCCGAGGCGGAGGCCAACCAGCGAATCGCCACCCTCATGCGTAATCTCGACGCCTCGAGCCTGTTCATGGAGCCCACTCTGAAATCGATTCAGGAGGACCCTGACAACGCCCACTACGGTGCCGAGGCAAGCGCCTTCAATCTCACCTTCGCGCAAACGCCGCCACACCCGGTATCCGACGCCGAACAACCGTCAGAGCCCAGCGGGCGCGAGGACGGCAAGACCGCGCGCACGCCATCCGTCAGCGCAGGCCCGCGTGGCGCAGGTCCGCGTGGCGCAGGCCCGCGTAGCGTGGGTGAGGACTGATTCCCGTGTCGCGACTGCAATCACTGCGCGCAAGCCTGCAGCAGCTCAGCGAAATCGATCTGGCCGAGCTTGATTTCGGTCGAATCGGCAGCTGGCCCGTGGCCATTCGCGCACTGCTCATGGTGTTTGCCTTTCTCGCCGTGACCGGGGGTGGCTACTACCTCCTGCTGACAGACAAATTTGCGCACCTGGATCGAGAGGCACGCCAGGAACAGGAGCTTCGCGACGAGTTCTCGCGCAAGAGCGAGCAGGTCGCGAACCTCGAGATTTACCGCCAGCAGAAGATCGAGATGGAAGCCACCTTCGGCACCCTGCTGCGACAACTGCCGAGCGATACCGAAGTTCCTGCACTGATCGAGGACATCACGCGAGCCGCTCTCGACAACGGGCTGCGCATTGAGAGCATCACGCTGCAACCGGAACGCCCCAGCCAGTTCTACGTCGAGCTGCCCATCGACATCGCGGTTGAAGGCAATTACCACCGTCTCGGCCAGTTCGTCAGCGCTGTCGCGGACCTGTCGCGGATCGTGACACTGCACGACTTCAGCATCGGTCCACAGGCGCAGAAGGATCCGGCCCCTGCCGACGCGCTGCGCATGACCGTGCAGGCGCGCACGTATCGGTACCTGGAAGAATGATGCGCTGCGTACGGGGCCTGACATGCAACAGACGACCGAACGTGGTCACGCGCGGCTGGCGGCTGGTGCGGCTTGTACGTGGCTGGGGGCAGGCTCGGCTTGCAGGTGGCTGGCGACTCAGCGTGATCGCGCTGCCGATCCTGCTCGCGGGATGTGGCGGGAGCGACGATTTCGCCGATCTGCGCGCCTTCATGGACGAGGTCAGAGCGCGACCCGCACCGCCGGTGGAGGCGCTGCCCACTATCGTTCAGGCGCCGCCCTTCGCCTACCAGGCGGGCGACATGCGCAGCCCGTTCGATCCGCCGGTGGTGCTGAAGCGCGTTGAGCGACCCGCCGGTGGTGTGAGGGTCGAACCGGATATCCGCCGACAGCGCGAGTATCTGGAACAATTCCCCGTGACGTCGCTTGCGATGGTAGGCAGCATCGCCCAGGACAACCGGTTGCAGGCGCTGGTGCGCGACGGTAACGGCGCCGTGCACCGGGTGGGACATGGCAACTATCTCGGTTCGGACCACGGCCGGGTTAACCGCATCAGCGAGGCGGCGATCGAGCTCATCGAGATCGTTCCTGACGGCGCCGGCGGCTGGGTAGAGCGCGCGCGCACCCTTGCGCTCGCGGGAGAAAACAAAGGATGACCAGGATGCGCGATCGCTCGACCCGCACCCGCGCCAGGCTGCTCGGCCTCTTTGCACTGCTGCTCGCGAGCCCGTTCGCGGCGCTGGCAGCAACGCTCGAGGACCTGAGCGTGCAAGGTCTCGCCGGTGATCTGGTCGAGATCCGGCTGGCCTTCGACGCGCCCCCACCGGCGGGAAGCGGCTACACCATCGATGATCCCGCCCGCATCGTCATCGATCTACCCGGCGTCACGAGCACGCTTGCAAGCCGGCACCATGAGCTCGGTCAAGGGAATGCGCGGCGTCTTTCCGTGCTGCCCGCTCCGGATAGAACCCGACTTATCTTCAACCTGGATCGTGTTGTTCCCTACACCTCGCGGGTCGAGGCTAATGCCCTGATCGTGCGCATCGGTGGCGACCGGGCTGCACCGACAGATGCGTCCATTGCCCCGACGATATTCACAGCGGAAACCACAGCACAAACCGGGTCTTCCGCCAGCGTGACCGGCATCGATTTCCGGCGCGGCGAGGCGGGTGAAGGACGAGTCATCGTCAGTCTCGGCAATGGCAACGTTCCCGTCGACATCACGCGCAGCGGCGAGAGCATCCGCGTGGAAATCAAAGGTACCGCACTTCCCGCAGGGCTCGCGCGCCGCCTGGATGTCGGTGATTTCGCGACCCCGGTGCGCACGATCGATGCACTGCCAGATGGGCAGAACACGGTGCTGTCGATCACGGCCGGCGGAGAGTTCGATTACATCGCCTGGCAGAGCGACAATACGCTCACCATCCAGATAAGCCCTCCGGCGCCCGCAAGCGGTTCACTTGATGAGCGTGCGTTTCCCTACCAGGGAAAGAAGCTATCGCTCAATTTCCAGGACATCGAAGTACGCTCGGTCCTGCAGCTGATCGCCGATTTCACCGACCTGAACCTGGTCGCGAGCGACACGGTAACGGGCCGTATTACCCTGCGCCTCCGCAACGTGCCGTGGGATCAGGCGCTCGACCTCATCCTGAAGACCAAGGGCTTGGATCAGCGCCAGGTCGGCAACGTGCTGCTCGTGGCGCCCGCCGCCGAAATCGCGGCTCGCGAGAAGCAGGAGCTCGAGAATCAGCGCCAGTTCGCCGCGCTTGCGCCGCTGCGCACCGAGTTCATCCAGATCCGCTACGCGAGCGCAAACGAGCTGCTGCGTCTCTTTACGCAACAGACCGGCACCGGCACGCAGGCTGGCGGCGCCAGTCCGCAACGCGCCGCTGCGGAGCCGGCAGGCGGCGGTGGCGTCGGCAGCATTCTGTCTCCGCGCGGCAGCGTGATCGTGGATGAACGCACCAATGCGATCATCATCTCGGACACGAGTGATCGCATCGAAGCCTTTCGCCGCATCATTGCCCAACTCGACATCGCGGTGCGGCAGGTGCTGATCGAAGCCCGCATCGTGACTGCAAGCTCCAACTCTTCCGAGCAGCTCGGCATTCGCTGGGGTGGCGGTGCCAGCTGGGACAATGGGCAGTATCAGGCAAGCGGCTCGTCCGACGCGGTGAACGAAATCCGCAGCGGAGCGGTCGGTGGAACGTCTCCCGGCAATCTGCTCGTTGACCTCGGCGTCACCGCACCCGGCGCAAGTGGGCTTGCCATCGGCGTCACGGGCGAGAGCTACCTGCTGGATCTCGAACTGTCAGCGCTTGCCACCGAGGGCAGTGCCGAGGTCGTCGCCCGACCAAAGGTCATCACCGCAGACAAGTCGCCGGCAACGATCCGCTCCGGGGTCGAGGTTCCCTACCAGGAGGCAGCGTCGAGCGGCGCCACGTCGACGTCGTTCAAGGACGCCGTGCTGTCGCTCGAGGTCACCCCGCAGATCACACCGGATGACCGCATCATCATGGATCTGAACGTCACCCAGGATACGGTTGGTCAGACCTTCAACGGCATCCCCTCGATCAATACCAATGCGATCGAAACACAGGTGCTGGTGGATAACGCCCAGACCGTGGTGCTCGGCGGCATCTTCATTGTCGACCGCAACCAATCGATATCGAAAACGCCGCTGCTTGGCGATATTCCGTATGTAGGTCGCATGTTCCGTCGCAGGGCGGAGCGGGACGACAAGCAGGAGCTGCTCATCTTCATTACGCCCAAAATCGTTCAGGACACGCTGTCGCGCTAGGCCGGCGCTCACTGCGCAGACGCCACAGAATTGCTTTACACTGGCGGTCGATTGCCGACCGCCATCCCTCATGTCGAAGCCCAACATCATTCTCATCGGACTTATGGCGGTGGGCAAAAGCACCGTGGGACGCATGCTCGCAAATCTGCTCGATTATCGCTTTCTCGATGCCGACCAGGTGATCGAAGCGCGCGCAGGAGCGCCCATTCCCTGGATATTCGACCGCGAGGGTGAAACCGGCTTTCGCGACCGGGAGCAGCAGGTGCTCGATGAGGTTACGCGCGAATCGGGTATCGTTCTGGCCACGGGCGGCGGCGCGGTGCTGCGTCCCGAGAATCGGGCATTGCTGAAAGAGCGCGGCGTTGTCGTGCTGCTGGAGAGCTCCATCGACCGACTTGTCGACCGGACCCGCCGCGATACAAAGCGCCCGCTGCTGCGCCAAGGCGATCCGCGTGAGGTGCTGACGCGCCTTGCACAGGAGCGCGGCCCGCTGTACGCGGAGATTGCCCAGTTCCGGTTCATGACCGATCGCCGCGGACCAAAGTCACTGGCACGGGATATCGTGAATCGGTTGCGCGAAGCGGGCGCGCTCACCGAACCCTGCGCGCCCGACGCAGCGGAATCCGAACAGCCCTGATGTGATGGCTGCCCATGGGCAGCCCTCGAGGAACCCGAGCATGGAAACGGTCAGCGTTGAGCTTGGCGCACGAAGTTACCCGATCCACATCGGCGCAGGTCTCATTGATCGCGCCGAGCTCCTGGCACCCCACCTGCCCGGCGGTAAGGTCGCGATCGTGACCAACACAACGGTCGGCCCGCTTTATGCACGCCGACTCGTCCAAGCGCTGCCCGCGCACTGCAGCAGTGACGTGATCGAGCTGCCCGACGGGGAGGCATTCAAGACGCTCGCACAGTGGCAACAGATCCTCGAGGTCCTGCTCACGCGGCGCTACAACCGCTCGTCCAAGCTCATCGCATTGGGTGGCGGCGTGATCGGGGACCTCACCGGGTTTGCAGCGGCGTGCTTTCAGCGCGGTATCGACTTCATTCAGATACCCACCACCCTGCTGGCACAGGTCGACTCCTCCGTCGGGGGCAAGACGGGCGTCAATCACCCTCTGGGCAAGAACATGATTGGCGCCTTCCACCAGCCCTGCGCCGTCATTGCAGACGTTGACCTGTTCGAGACGCTGCCCGCGCGGGAGTTCGCGGCGGGGCTCGCCGAGATCGCCAAATACGGGGTCATTCGCGACGCCAGCTTCTTTGCTTGGCTCGAAGCGAACGCTGCGGCCCTGTGCGCGCGGGACCAGCAAGCCCTCATGCACGCGATTCGCCGCTCGTGCGAGATCAAGGCAGAGGTGGTCGCCGCCGACGAACGCGAGTCTGATCTGCGCGCGATACTGAACTACGGGCATACTTTCGGGCACGCTCTCGAGACGCTCACCCGTTACGAAACGCTGCTGCACGGCGAAGCCGTGGCTATCGGCATGGTGCAGGCAGCGGATCTTTCCGTGCGGCTCGGCCTGCTGGATGCAGCGTCCGCCCAGCGCATCAAGGCGCTGGTCATCGCGCTTGGGCTACCTGCTGCACCGCCCGGGCTGTCACCCGACGCCATGATCGATGCCATGGGTGCCGACAAGAAGGCGGTGAATGGTCGGCTCAGGCTTGTGCTGGCGACCCGCATCGGACAGGTCATAACAACCGAGGAGATCGATGGTCAGGCGTTATTCCACACGCTCGCGGCCGGCGACCGGCTCTGCCGCTGAGCCCACGCTGGGTCCGCGTGCCCCACAGGCAGACCCGTTACCGCAGCTATCGGACCGGATCGACAGGATTGTCGCTGCCGTCCGCGACCCTGGCCGCACAGTCCTGGTCAGCGGTGGTCTGTCCGCCGGCAAAAGCGCCGCCTGCGAGGACATCGCCAGCCGATTGGCAGAGGACGTCGCAGTTCTGCGCTTTGGCGCAACGCAGTCTGACCGCGCGTACACCGATATGCTGGGAGCCATTCTCGAGCTCTACGGCTTCGAGATCCGACACCCGGCTGATGCACAGGCGCTCACCGAGCTGGTTGCACACGAGGCGCGTGACGCGCTCGACCCGGAACGCCGCTGCGTCATCGTGCTGGATGACGCGCACGCGCTACCGCTCGGCGATCTGGAAGCGTTGTGCGGCCTGATTCCAGGATCGGCACTCAGCCTTGCACTCACCGGCCCCGACAGTCTTGCGCCGCTGCTCGAGCGGCTCGCCGAGATTCAGGCGGCGGACCTGACCGTGATCCCGCTCGATCACGATCCCGCCACCGAGGAACAGCCGCTGCCGGTGACCTCCGACCCGGCGGGTTCGCCCCGTAGTTCACGCTACCGTGCAGAACGTCCGAAGGCAGGGCGCGCGCGATCGAATGACCGAGAGTCAGGGTCACGTATTGATCAATGGCTCGAACGCGTGACTCTGGCGATGACCAAGCGGCGGGGCGACGCGACCGACTCTTCGACCGAGTCGAGCACACCCGTTATACGGCTGCCCACGTTACCCACGCGGCATCTGGTGGCGCTCGGGGTGGTGCTCATCGTGATGCTCGGCGCCTGGATCGTGGCGCGCTATGCCGAGGAATCCGCCATGGGCGCGGGCTCCGGCGAGCGTGTGGTCGAACTGTCGATGCCGCCCATCGGCGCTGAATCCGCTGACGCAGCGAACCGCGGCAACCCCGAGGGCGCGATGGTGACGAGCGCCGCGCCAGCGCTGCCGGGCCAAGAAACGGCGCCCGCGCTGCCTGGGAAAGAAACGGCACCCGCCCCGCGTCCCATCATTTCGCGCCAATCGTCCACAACGGTGCCGGGTACTGAATCGGCGAGCCCGCCGTCATCGAGCCCAGCGTCCGTCGCAGGAACCCAGTCGACACGCGCGCCAGCCAATCCGGCACCCGCGGCGGCCACCGAGTCGCCCCCGAGTTCCGCTTCTGCGCCGCCGCCGGCACCACCACCCGTGACGCGACCATCTGTCGCATCACGCCAGGCACCCGCCGCCGCGGCCCCAGTATCCGCCGGGCGCGACGCCAGCTGGATCCTGGGCCAATCCGCCGCGCGCTACACGCTTCAGCTGGTGTCACTTTCCTCGCCGACCCGGGTGCGCGAATTCATTGATCTGCAGAGCGACAAGTCACGCTTTGCCACCTACCGGTTGCAGCGCAACGGACAGCTGTTTCATGTCGTGGTGTATGGCTCGTTCGCTTCGAAGGCAGAAGCCGAGACCGCCGCGGCACGGCTGCCGCCCTCAGCGGGCGCCGTGGAGCCGTGGATCAGAACATTCGGACAGGTTCAGGAGAGCGTGCGCTCAACGCCGCAGTAGGCAAAGCAGCGACCCGCCAAAGAGAAGACGCAGCGGAGACCGGTGCAGAGCCGGTCTCCGGGCGGCGCGACCGCGCTCAGGGCAGCCGCGTATCCCCCATCAGGAAGCGATCAATCTCACGCGCCGACTCGCGGCCTTCGTTGATCG
>Ga0315903_10009871_pt1 | contig 11477 bp, 4 predicted proteins | sample LakEriMetagenome_7_FD_203524 | JGI IMG/M metagenome (GOLD analysis project Ga0315903, IMG submission 203524) | Freshwater fungal communities from buoy surface, Lake Erie, Ohio, United States - Buoy 2 MA119 | ecosystem: Environmental > Aquatic > Freshwater > Lake | place: USA: Lake Erie, Ohio... | reverse complement strand
TGGCCTGAAGCAGCCGCTCGAGGTTGCCGGCGCCGTGCCGTCGATCCGGCCACGAGCCGAGGAGCAGGTCCTGCTCGGTCGGCGAGGCTCCGACCGTGCGGACGGCGAACCGGAGTTCGAGCGACGTGACCTGGCGTCCCTCGGGGTGCGCCTCGTTCCACTGCCGTGCGAGGGCGGCGGCGGCGGGGGCGCCGAACACGCGGACGTGCGGTCGCGGCAGAACCCAGAAGAACTTGTGCCAGCGGTGGTGCGGCAGCGACCAGAAGCCTCCCTCGGGAGGATCTCCGTCGAGCGGCACGCCGTCTCGAAGCAGGTCCACGACGGCGCCATCGGCGAGCACCGCGCGGCCGTAGACCCACTGCTCCTGTCGGGGAACCTCGCCGAACATCGACCACTCCTGCGACACGCCGACCGCGGTGATGGCGGCGGCGACCGGCTTCGGCAGCGGTGCGCGGCCGAGCAGTCCCCAGAAGTGCGCGAAGCTGACGGCGGCGAGGACGAGCGCCGCGGCGCAAACGCGGGCCGCCCACGGCCGCAATCCGACCACCGGGCCGGCAGGCGCGGCGAATCGCACGGCCATCCAGGCTTCGGCGGGTATGACGGCCAGCCAGGCGGTGAGGCCGATGGCGGCGAACAGCCCGATCGACATCGTCGCCTGGATCGCGAGGTGAAACAGCATGAAGGCGGCGACGAGCCCGAGCCGCACCCGCGTCGCGGGCACCGCCACGAGCACGAATGGTGCCACGAGTTCCACGGCGACCACCAGCCACGTCACGGGGGCCGACAGCCAGTCGCGTCGGGCGACGGCCATCCCGAGCCAGTTGCCGTGGTCGTGGACCGACAGCGCGTGCTTCATCGCCTCGCCCGACAGCCACGAGGCGTTGCACTTGGCGAGCCCCGCCCCGAGGTAGACGGTCGCGATCTGGATCACGAGGGCGGCCGAGGCGATGGAACAGACGGCCGACGCTGGCGTCCTGCCTGCGCGGCGGCGTCGGGCGTCGATCGACCATGTGGCCCCGAGGGGCAGAAACATCGACCAGCAGAGCATGGCGATCAGCCACATGTCCCCGGCGTTGGTCGCCGGCGGAGTGCGGTGCACCACGCTCATGACGAGCGCCCAGGCTGCGAGCGTGCTCCACGTGGTCCACGCTCCGAGAGCCAGGAGGACGCCCGCCACAGCCTCGGCCGCGACCACCACGGGCCCCCACCACGCTGCGTCGCCGGCGAGCGCCAGCGACCACGCGGCCGGAGTGCCGTGAAAGGCCCGCACCACGTCGGGCGGAAAGAATCCATCGGGGGAAAACATCAGCCCGGCATCTCGGCCGCGGAGGATGCCGTCGGCCAGCACCACGAGGCCCAGGCCCATCCGGAATGCCGCCAGGCTTCGGACATCGAGCGTGAACGAACGCGCAGCGGCCGTGGCGGCGGCCGACACGAAGCGGGCCATCGAGGAGGGGGCGGGCGCCCGGGCCGCTGCGTTCACGGGAACCTTTCTTGAACGGATGCGGCCATGAAACTACAACAACGCCGCCGCTGGGAGCGATCCCGATCCGCGACCGGTGGCCCCGAACGCCGCGGCGATCGCGGTCGGGCCCACCTTCGCTGGAGAAGTCGAGATGCACGTTCCCGTGGTGGTCCTCGGCGGCGGGCCCGGCGGCTATGCGGCGGCGTTTCTCGCGGCCGACCTCGGAATGCAGGTGGCCGTCGTGGAGCGTGACGAGCGGCTGGGAGGCACGTGCCTGCTCCGGGGCTGCATTCCCTCGAAGGCGTTGCTGCACGTCGGGCGGGTTCTCTCGGAAGCTCGCGAGATGAAGGAGTGGGGCATCGCATTCCCGAAACCGGCGATCGACGTCGCCGCCCTGCGGGCCCGCAAGGACAAGGTGATCTCCACCCTCACCGGAGGCCTGGCGCAGTTGGCGCGCCGCAGAAACGTGACGCTCGTGCACGGGGCCGCCCGCTTCGTCAACTCGACCACGCTCGAAGTTGCCCCCTCAGCTCCCGGTGGCTCGAGCCAACGGATCACGTTCGACCACTGCATCCTCGCCAGCGGCTCGCGGCCGGCGCGGATTCCGGCGTTCGACATCGGCAGCCCGCGGGTGATGGATTCTACCGGCGCTCTCGAGTTGGCGGACGTCCCGGAGTCGCTGCTGGTGGTGGGCGGCGGCTACATCGGCCTGGAGATGGGCACGGTCTACGCCGAACTCGGTTCGAAGGTGGCGGTCGTCGAACTCACCGACACGCTCCTTCCGGGCGCCGACCGCGATCTCGTCAAGCCCCTGCAGAAGCGGCTCGAGGGCCTCTTCGAGGCGATCATGCTGCGGACGAAGGTGGTGAAGCTCGAGGACACCGGGAAGGCGGTCCGCGTGTCATTCGAGGGGCCCGAGGGCGCGTCGGCCCGGGAGTATTCGCGCGTGCTGGTAGCGGTCGGTCGGCGGCCCAACTCCGACGGCCTGGGCCTCGAGAACACCAAAGTGGTGGTCAACGGCAAGGGGTTCGTGGAGGTGGATGGCCAGCAGCGGACCGCCGATCCTCACATCCTCGCCATCGGCGACGTCTGCGGAGAGCCGATGCTCGCACACCGGGCCAGCCATCAGGGCAAGGTGGCGGTCGAGTTTCTCCACGGCGAACCAGCGCTGTTCGCGCCCCGGGCGATCCCCGCCGTCGTGTTCACCGATCCCGAGATCGCCTGGGCCGGACTCACGGAGAACGATGTGGCCGCGTCGGGCAGGACCGTCGAGGTGAGCCGATACCCGTGGGCCGCCAGCGGGCGGGCCCACGCCCTGGGCCGCACCGACGGGCTCACGAAGATGCTCGTCGATCCCGAGACCGACGTGGTGCTGGGTGTCGGCATCGTGGGCCCCGGGGCCGGCGAACTGATCGCCGAGGGGGTGCTGGCCATCGAAATGGGCTGCTCCGCCCGGGACCTGGTCGAGTCGATCCACGCCCACCCGACGCTGGGGGAGACCGTCGCCTTCAGCGCCGAGAACTATTTCGGCGTGGCCACCGAGATTTACCGGCCAAGGACCGACTCCGCGGCCCGCTAGGCCGGCTTTCGGCCGAAGTGATGGGGTTCCCGGCGTCGGGCAATCGCCCTAGACGCCCCCGTCGGGACCCGAATAATCTGAAAAGTCCCCCGAAATTTCCGGAGCCGAGCATGGCCAACCCGTTCGACCAATCCGCCGCCGCCGCCGCGGATGACGTTCTCGCCGGAGGCTCGGCCCCCCTGCCCCGAGGTGCGCACGCGCCCATGGCGATCGGCCAGATGAGCGAGAACGCCACCGGCCAGCCGGAGATCACCGATGGCGTTTCGGCGGTCGACACCGACCCGACCGAAACGAGGGAATGGCTCGATTCGCTGCGGTACGTGATCAACAGCCGGGGTGGCGACCGGGCGGCATATCTTCTGCAGGCGATCGAGCAGGAGGCCTACCGGCTGGGCGTGCCGATTCCATTTTCCGCCACGACCCCCTACATCAACACGATTCCCGTCGAGCGGCAGCCGCAGTTTCCCGGCAATCGTGAGATCGAGCGGCGCATCAAGAGCATCATCCGCTGGAATGCGATGGCGATGGTGGTGCGGGCCAACCGCGAAGACAAGAGCATCGGCGGCCATATCTCCACGTTCGCCTCGTCGGCCACGCTCGTCGAGGTGGCCCTCAACCACTTCATCCGCGGCCGCGGCGACGACTACTCCGGCGACCAGGTCTACTTCCAGGGGCACGCCTCTCCCGGCATCTACTCGCGGGCCTTCCTCGAGGGACGGATCACGGAGAAGCAGCTGGAGAACTTCCGCCGTGAGTTGGCGGAGGGCGGCGGCCTCTCCAGCTACCCGCACCCGTGGCTGATGCCGGGCTTCTGGGAGTTCCCCACGGTGTCGATGGGGCTCGGGCCCCTGATGTCGATCTACCAGGCCCGCTTCAACAAGTACCTGCAGGATCGCGGCATCAAGGACACGAGCCGGCAGCACGTCTGGTGCTTCATCGGCGACGGCGAGACCGACGAGCCGGAGACGCTCGGGGCGATCTCGCTCGCGGCCCGGGAAAAGCTCGACAACCTCGTGTTCGTGATTAACTGCAACCTGCAGCGGCTCGACGGTCCGGTCCGCGGCAACGGCAAGATCATCCAGGAACTCGAGGGAGTCTTCCGGGGCGCCGGCTGGAACGTGATCAAGGTGATCTGGGGCGACGAGTGGGATCCGCTCCTCGCCAAGGACGACAAGGGCGTGCTCGTCAAGCGGATGAACGAGGTGGTCGACGGGCAATACCAGAAGTACATCGTCATGCCCGGCGGCTACATCCGCGAGCATTTCTTCGGCGCCGATCCGCAGCTCCTCGAGATGGTCGGGAACCTCTCGGACGAGAAGCTCAAGAAGCTCCGCCGCGGCGGGCACGACCCCGAGAAGGTCTACGCCGCCTATGCCGCGGCGATGAAGTGCCATGGCAAGCCGACCGTGATCATCGCCAAGACGATCAAGGGCTACGGCCTAGGCGAGGTGGGCGAGGGCCGCAACGTCACCCATCAGCAGAAGAAGCTCAACGAGGAGGAGTTGCGGGCCTTCCGCTCGCGGTTCGGCATCCCGATCTCCGACGACGAGGTCGCGAAGGCTCCCTTCTACCGCCCGGCCGAGGACTCCGAAGAGATGCGGTATCTCCGCGAACGGCGGGAGGCGCTCGGCGGCTACGTGCCGTCCCGGCCGCTCGAGTCGCCGAAGCTGCAGACGCCGAAGCTCGACGACTACCGCTCGTTCATCGAAAAGAGCGCCGGCCGCGAGGTTTCCACGACCACGGGCGCGGTCACGCTGATGGCGTCGCTGCTGAAGGACAAGTCGGTCGGGAAGTACATCGTGCCGATCGTCCCCGACGAGTCGCGGACGTTCGGCATGGATCCGCTCTTCAAGCAGTGCGGCATCTACGCGCACACCGGACAGCTCTACGAGCCGGTCGATTCGGACCAGCTGCTCTATTACCGCGAGGCCAAGGACGGCCAGATCCTCGAGGAAGGGATCACCGAGGCCGGCAGCATGGCGAGTTTCGTCGCCGCCGGGACGTCCTACGCCAGCCACGGCGTGCCGATGATCCCGATCTTCATCTACTACTCGATGTTCGGCTTCCAGCGGATCGGAGATCTGATCTGGGCGGCGTGCGACAGCCGGGCGAAGGGCTTCCTGCTCGGGGGCACGGCGGGCCGCACCACGCTCAATGGCGAGGGACTCCAGCACCAGGATGGCCACAGCCACCTGTTCGCGATGGCCTATCCGACCGTCAAGTCCTACGACCCGGCGTTCGTCTACGAGACGACGGTGATCATGCTCGACGGCCTGGAGCGGATGTACGCCAAGGGCGAGGATTGGATCTACTACATCACGGTCTACAACGAGAACTACGAGATGCCGCACATGCCCGCCGGCTGCGAGGCGGGCATCCTCAAGGGTATGTACCGGCTGAAAGACGTGCCGGCGAAGGGCAAGCCGGTCGCCAAGCCGCTGCCCCACGTGAACCTGTTCGGATCAGGCACGATCCTTCGCGAGGTGCTGCGGGCCGCCGACCTGCTGGCGGAGCAGTGGGGCATGGCGAGCACGGTGTGGAGCGTGACGAGCTGGAAGGAACTGCGGCGGGAGGCCCAGGAGTGCCGCCGCTGGAACATGCTCCACCCGGAGGCTTCGCCGAAGGTCAGTTACCTCGAGGAGGCGCTCGCCGGCACCTCCGGCGTCTACGTGGCCGCCAGCGACCACGTGCGGGCCGTGCCCGAGCAGCTTGATCCGTGGGTTCCCGGCGGCCTGTTCGTGCTCGGCACCGACGGCTTCGGCCGCAGCGAACTCCGCGGGAAGCTGCGGAGGCACTTCGAAGTCGATGCGGAGTGCATCGCCGTCGGCGTGCTGTCGCGGCTGGCGTCCACCGGTGCCGTCGGCACCCATGTCGTCGCCGAAGCGATCGCCCGGCTCGGCGTGGATCCGGCCAAGGTCGACCCTGCCTCGGCCTGAACCACCGGCTCCCCGACATCCATCCCCTCTCGACCCCACATCCCATCCCTCCGCGGAACGAATCCATGGCGACCGAATTCAAGCTTCCCGACCTTGGCGAGAACATCGCTTCGGGAGACGTCGTGACCGTCTTCGTCGCCGAAGGCGACGTGGTGAAGCCGGGGCAGGCGCTGCTCGAAGTCGAGACCGACAAGGCGGTGATCGAGGTGCCGTGCCCTCCGGGCGGCCTCGTGGCCAAGGTGCTCGTGAAGAAGGGCGACACCGTGAAGGTGGGCCAGCCGCTGGTGTTGCTCGACGCCCCCGGCGCGGCCGCTCCGATACCGGCGGCGACGGTCGCTCCGGCCCCGGCGGCTGCCGCAGCCCCGGTGTCGCCCGCGCCGGCAGCGCCCAAAGCCGCCGCCACCGCTCCCGCTCCAGCACCTGTTCCGGCGCCCGCAGCCCGCGAGGCGGTCGCTGTCGAGGAGCCTCCTGCGGTCGCCGCCACCGCGGCGGTCGATCCCGCCGGTCCGGCTGTCCGGAGGCTCGCCAGGGAGTTGGGCGTCGATCTCGCGCGGGTGAAGGGCACCGGCCCGGCCGGGCGGATCATCCGCGAGGACGTGATCGCCGCGGTTCGCCACGCCAGTTCCGCGCCCGCGTCGAGATCGCGGCCCGAATCGACCTCCACCGAGCGGGACGACTGGGGGCCGATCCGCCGCGAGCAGATGTCGCGGATGCGAAAGACGATCGCCGCGAACATGGTGCGGAGCGTGCAGTCGATCCCGCATCTCACCAACTTCGACGACGCCGACGTGACCGAGCTCGAGACGCTGCGGAAGGCCAGTGCGGCGGAGTATGCCAAGAACAACCTCAAGCTCACCGCGCTCTCGTTCGTGATCAAGGCGGTGAGTCTCTCGCTTCGCCAGCATCCCGCGATCAACGCCACGATCGACATGGAGAAGGGCGAGATCATCTACCGGGATTACGTGAACGTCGGGCTCGCCGTGGACACGCCGCGGGGCCTCGTGGTGCCGGTGCTCCGCGACTGCGATCAGCTGTCGATCCCGCAGGTCGCCCAGGCGGTCGCGGAGACGGCGGAAAAGGCGAAGAACGCCCAGTACGGCATCGAGGACCTCCGCGGCGGCACCTTCACGATTTCGAACCTCGGGGCCGTGGGCGGCGCCTACTCGACACCGATCATCAACTGGCCCGAGGTCGCCATTCTCCTCCTCGGTCGGTCGCGGAAGATGCCGGTCGTGCACGAGGATCGCGTCGAGCCCCGCCTGATGATGCCGCTGTCTCTGTCGTACGACCACCGCGTGATCGACGGCGCGATGGCGGCCCGCTTCCTCAACGAGGTGATCGGCTACCTGGAGAGCCCGGGCCGTCTCCTCCTGGCGATGTAAACGCCTATCCTTTTCCGATGACTTTTTTCCCCGCCTGCAGCGGCCCCGGGAGGCGGCGGGCCTGGATTCACACGTGAGCATCTCCGACAGCATCGACTCCGCGGGAACCGCAAACCTCGCGTTTCTCGAGGAACTTTTTGGTCGCTACCAGGCTGATCCCGCGAGCGTCTCGGCGGATTGGCGGGCCTACTTCGAGAATCTGCAGCGGGGATGGCCTGCCGCCGGCAACGGCCACGTCGTGGCCGCGTCACCGCCCGTCGCAGCGTCCGCCCCGCGCAGCGCCGCACTGCCGTCCTCGCCGAAGCTGGTCGCGCCGGATGGCATCGCGACAGCCCACGCGGTGGCGATCGCCAATGGGGCGGTCGAACTGGCCGCAGCGCCCGCCGGAGAGGCCATGCCGCTTCCCCTGCCGCCGCTCGCCGTGGGGTCGCCGCGCGAGGAACGCGTGGCGTTCCTCCAGGACCGCGTCGATCAGCTCGTCAGGGCCTACCGCGTCCGTGGCCACCTGATGGCGGAAATCGATCCGCTGGGCCGCCCGCGGCCCGGCCTGCCCGAGCTTGATCCCGCCTTCTACCACCTGACCGAGGAGGACATGGACCGGTCCTTCTCCACCGACACGATCGAGGGACCGCAGTCGATGTCGCTGCGGCAGATCATCAGGCGGCTGCGGAACACCTACTGCCGGTCGATCGGCGTGCAGTTCATGCACATGGATGACCTGCGGGTGCGGCAGTGGCTGCAGGTGCGGATGGAGGGTTGTGAGAACCGCGTCCAGCTCGACCGGCGTCAGCAGCTCCGCATCTACCGACAGATGACCACGGCGGCCGTGTTCGAGGAGTTCATCCAGAAGCGATTCCTCGGCGCCAAGAGCTTCTCGCTCGAAGGATCCGAGACGCTGATCCCGCTCGTCGAGATGGCGATCGAACGGGCGGCGGCCCAGGACATCCGCGACTGCGTGCTGGCGATGGCGCACCGAGGCCGGCTCAACGTGCTGGCCAACGTCATGGGCAAGAGCCCGCAGCGAATCTTCCGCGAGTTTGCCGATATGGACCCCGAGCTGCACGTCGGCCGCGGCGACGTGAAGTATCACCTCGGCCATTCGACCGACTACAAGGCAGCCAACGGGAGGTCGGTGCACCTCACGCTGTGCTTCAACCCCAGCCACCTGGAGTTCGTGAATCCGGTGGCGATCGGCAGGATGCGGTCCCGGCAGGATCGGGCGGGTGATCGTTCGCGGCAGCACGGGATGGTGATCCTGATCCACGGCGATGCAGCATTTGCGGGCGAGGGAATCATCCAGGAGACCCTCAACCTGAGCGAACTCGACGCCTACCGGGTCGGCGGCACGCTCCACGTGATCGTCAACAACCAGATCGGGTTCACGACGGGCCCGCGCGAGGCCCGCAGCTGCATGTACGCCACCGACGTGGCGAAGATGCTCCAAATCCCGATCTTCCACGTCAACGGTGAGGATCCGGAGGCGGTGGCGCAGGTGGTGAATCTGGCGATGGACTTCCGCCGCGAGTTCCAACGCGACGTGGTGATCGACATGTACTGCTTCCGCCGCCGCGGCCACAACGAGGCCGACGAGCCGGCGTTCACGCAGCCGGCGCTCTATCGCGTGATCGAGCAGCGGCCGAGCGTGCACGAGAGCTACCTCGAGAAGCTCCTGAAGCTCGGTGAGGTTTCGGCCGACGAGGCTCGACAGATCGCGGAGCAACAGCACGCCAAGCTCGCCGCCGACCTGACGGTCGCCAAGAGCGAGGAGTACGTCCACCGTGACGACATCGGAGGTCTGTGGGCGTTCTACATCGGCGGCCGCGAACGGGATGCCGCCGAGGTCGACACCGGCGTCCGTCGTGACGTGCTCGAGCATCTGATGCAGCGGCTGGTGGCCCTGCCCGAGGGATTCCAGCCGCACGCCAAGATCCGCAAATTTCTGGAGAACCGCGTACAGATGGCGGCCGGATCGATGCCGCTGGATTGGTCTGCGGCCGAGTCGCTCGCCTACGCCTCGATCGTGACCCAGGGCCTGCGGCTGAGGATTTCAGGACAGGACAGCCAGCGGGGCACCTTCAGTCACCGGCACGCCGTGATCCACGATGCCGTCACGGACGAGACGTACTGTTCGCTGGAGCACCTCGCTCCCGATCAGGCTCCGGTGGAGATCCACAACAGCCCGCTTTCGGAGGCCGGCGTGCTCGGGTTCGAGTACGGCTACAGTCTCGACTGCCCGGACGGCCTGGTGATCTGGGAGGCCCAGTTCGGTGACTTCGTGAACGCCGCGCAGGTGGTGATCGACCAGTTCATCGTGAGCGCCGAGGACAAGTGGAACCGCCTGTCCGGGCTGGTGATGCTGCTCCCGCACGGCTTCGAGGGGCAGGGGCCCGAGCACTCGAGCGCACGGCTCGAACGGTTCCTCTCGTTGTGCGCGAAGGACAACATCCAGGTTGCTCAGCCGACGACGCCCGCACAGATCTTCCACCTGCTGCGTCGCCAGGTACTCCGCGTGTGGCGGAAGCCGCTCGTGGTCATGACGCCCAAGAGCCTGCTTCGTCATCCCGGCTGCGTCTCCCAACTCGACGACCTGATGAAGGGGACGTTCCGACGCGTCCTCGCCGATGCCTCCGACACGCCGCCCCGCGACATCCACCGCGTGCTCCTCTGCAGCGGGAAGGTAGCCTACGAATTGGAGAAGCGCCGGCAGGAACTGGGCCGCCGCGACGTGGCGATCATCCGCGTCGAACAGCTCTATCCGCTGCCCCGGCAGGCCCTCGAGCAGGCGCTCGCCTCGTACGCTCCAGGCACGCCCGCCGTGTGGGTGCAGGAGGAGCCCGAGAACATGGGGGCGTGGCGATTCATGCGGATCCATTTCGGCGAGAAGCTGTTCGATCGATTCCCGTTCTCCGGCGTATGCCGCCAGAGCGCCGCCAGCCCGGCCACCGGTTCCAAGAAGAGCCACGATCTCGAGCAGAACGAACTGCTCACCGCCGCGTTCACGAGTTGACGCGGTTCACCCCCGAGAGGCCGCCCGTAGGCGGCGGTTCACCATGCCCATCGAGCTGAAGGTGCCCGAAGTCGGCGAGTCGATCACGGAGGTGATGATCGGCACGTGGAGGAAACGCGAGGGCGAGGCCGTCGCCGCCGACGAGTCGGTCGTCGAGATCGAGAGCGACAAGGCGACGGTGGAGCTGCCGGCCCCGGCGGCGGGCACCATCGCCAAGGTGCTCAAGGGAAGCGGCGAGCGGGCGGTCGTCGGGGAGGTGATCGGCTATCTCGAGCCGGCCGCGGCCGGGGCGGCGGTTCCTCCGCCGCTCCCGCAGCCCACCGTGGACGTGAAGCGGACCGATGGACGCACGACGATCGGTTCGGTGCAGCCGCCGGCCGCGCCGGTGATGCCGCCGCGGGTGATGCCGGCGGCCGCCCGCGTGCTTGGTGAGGCCGCCGTCTCGCCCGACGCCGTGTCGGGAACGGGGCCCGGCGGCCGGGTCATGAAGTCGGACGCGGTCGCCGCCGTGGCCGCCAAGCCGCCGACCGCCGCGCCGGTCGTGGCCGCGGCCTCCGGGCCGGCCCGCGGTGGTCGCGAGGAGCGCTACCAGCTCATCAGCCCGATCCGGCAGCGGATCGCAGAGCGGCTCGTGGAGGCGCAGCAGCAGGCGGCCCTTCTCACGACATTCAACGACTGCGACATGAGCGCCGTGATGGCTCTCCGATCCAAGTTCAAGGACACGTTCCAGGAACGTTACGGCGTCAAGCTCGGGTTCATGTCGTTCTTCGTCCGCGCCGTGGTCGAGGCACTGCGGGCCGTGCCCCAGGTCAACGCCGAGTACCGTGAGCCGCACATCGTGTTTCGCGACTACTACGACATAGGGATCGCCGTCGGCGGCGGTAAGGGCCTTGTCGTGCCTGTGATCCGCAACGCCGAACTGCTCTCGTTCGCCGGGATCGAGCAGACGATCGGCGACTTCGCCCGTCGGGCCGCGGAGAATAAGGTCAAGCTCGAGGAGCTCCAGGGTGGGACGTTCACGATCTCCAACGGCGGCGTGTACGGCTCGATGCTCTCGACGCCGATCATCAATCCGCCGCAGAGCGGCATCCTCGGCCTCCACGCGATC
>Ga0315903_10009870_pt1 | contig 11478 bp, 7 predicted proteins | sample LakEriMetagenome_7_FD_203524 | JGI IMG/M metagenome (GOLD analysis project Ga0315903, IMG submission 203524) | Freshwater fungal communities from buoy surface, Lake Erie, Ohio, United States - Buoy 2 MA119 | ecosystem: Environmental > Aquatic > Freshwater > Lake | place: USA: Lake Erie, Ohio... | reverse complement strand
CGGCGGCCAACTCGTGCGTCTGCTACTGCCTGGGCATCACGTCGGTGGACCCGGCGCGAATGAACGTGCTCTTCGAGCGGTTCGTCAGCCGCGAGCGGAAGGAGGCGCCCGACATCGACGTCGACTTTGAGCACCACCGCCGCGAGGAGGTGCTGCAGTACATCTACGACACCTACGGCCGCTCCCGCGCGGCGATGACAGCCGAGGTGATCTCGTATCGCCTGCGGTCGGCCACCCGCGATCTCGCCAAGGCGCTTGGCTTCTCACTCGATCGCGTGGAGGCGGTTGCGGCCGTGATCGACGTGGGTGACCACGTGGAGGATCTGCCGACGAGGCTGGCCGAGGCGGGGCTCGACCCCGCGAGCGACGCGTGCACGAGGCTCGCGACGCTCGTCGGCAGCCTCGTCGGTTTTCCCCGCCACCTCGGCCAGCATGTGGGGGGCATGGTGATGACACGGGGCGAACTCTGCGAGCTCGTACCGATCCAGCCGGCCACGATGGAGGGCCGCTCGATCGTGCAGTGGAACAAGGACGACCTCGACGAGTTGGGGATCCTGAAGGTCGATTGCCTCGCTCTCGGGATGCTCACCGCGATCCACCGGGCGTTCGACCTCGTCAAGGAAGCCGGTGGGGCCGATCTCACGCTCGCCACCGTGCCCGCGGAAGACCCGGCCGTCTACGAGATGATCTCGCGAGCCGACACGGTGGGCGTGTTTCAGATCGAGAGCCGGGCGCAGATGAGCATGCTGCCGCGGCTCAGGCCCGCCTGCTTCTACGATCTCGTGATCGAGGTGGCGATCGTGCGGCCGGGGCCGATCCAGGGCGACATGGTGCATCCCTACCTGCGGAGGCGGGCGGGCGAGGAGCCGGCGACATATCCCAACGAGGCCATCCGCGAGGTGCTGGAGAAGACCCTCGGCGTGCCGCTCTTTCAGGAGCAGGCGATGCGGCTGGCGGTGGTGGCGGCTGGGTTCACGCCGGGCGAGGCGGATCAGCTGCGGCGGGCGATGGGCGCCTGGCGGCGGCCGGGTGTGATCGACGAGTTTCATCGCCGGCTCGTGGACGGGATGCTCGCCCGCGGCCTCTCGAAGCAGTTCGCCGAGCAGGTCTTCAACCAGATTCGCGGCTTCGGCGAATACGGCTTTCCGGAGTCGCATGCGGCGAGTTTCGCGCTGCTCGTCTACGTGTCGGCATGGCTGAAATGCCATCATCCTGCGGCGTTCACGGCGGCGCTGCTCGGCAGCCAGCCGATGGGCTTCTACGCGCCTGCGCAGTTGGTCCGCGATGCGAGAGCCCACGGTGTGACCGTGCTGCCGGCCGACGTGAACGCGAGCGGCTGGCATGCGTCGCTGGAGACACGTGGGAAAAGCCATCCATGGCCTTTTCCCACTGGATCGACCACCGGCCCGGCGATCCGGCTCGGGCTCGAGCAGGTGCACGGCCTCGGCGAGGCGGCAGGGCGGCGGATCGTGGAGGGGCGAGGCGACGGTCCCTTCCGGCTGCCGCGCGACCTCGTGCAGCGGGCAGGGGTCGACCGCGAGTCGCTCCTGCATCTCGCCCGGGCCGGCGCCCTCGCCTCGCTCGGCCTCGATCGCCGTCGGGCCGTGTGGGAGGCGCTCGCACCGCAGGAGCGGGCCGGCCGGCGTCCGCTTTTCGACGGGCTGGATGACGATGTGGATGGCGACGCCATATTCCTGCCGCCGACGACCAGGCAGGAGGAGGTGATTGCCGACTACAGGTCGGCAGGCCTGTCGCTCGAAGCCCATCCGCTCGAGTTCGAACGCGACTGGCTTGCCTCGATCGGGGTGTCGCCGATCGAGGAGGCGGTGGCCGAGCCGGAAGGACGGCGGGTGAGGATCGCCGGCATCGTGCTCACCCGGCAACGGCCGGCTACGGCCAAGGGGCTCTTCTTTCTGACGATCGAGGACGAGACGGGGCCTGCGAACGTGGTGGTCTATCCGGACGTCTGGGAGGCGGCGCCGCCTCCGGCCCGGCGGGCGACGGTGCTCGTGGTGCGCGGCCGCATCCAGCGGCGTGGGGCGGTGGTGCACGTGCTGGCCACGCAGCTCGAGGCGGCGGTGCCGGCCCGCAGCGGAGGCCGCGGGGAAACCGTGGCCGACGCCGGTGCCCCGGCGGGCTCTTCGCGGCCGCTCGCGGCGCTTCCCCGAATGTCACGGGATTTCTGCTGAGCGACTCGTCGCCCGCTCCGCACGCCCGGTCGCGGGGCTTCCGCGGGGTGGGTTTCTGACGGCGTGTCCGGAGGCGTACAACACGTTGCATGTCCGCCGTCACCTCCCCCGTCGTTCGCACCGACCTGCCACTCGGGACGCCCATCCGCGGCAAGGTGCGCGACTGCTACCGGTTCGCCTCACCGGCGTTCGGCGATGCGATGCTGATCGTCAGCACCGACCGGATCAGCGCCTTCGACTGGATTCTGCCGACGCCGATCCCCGACAAGGGCCGGGTGCTCACCGCCATTTCGGCGTTCTGGTTCGACCTGCTCTCCCGCGGCCCAACGCCGGTGCCCCATCACCTGATCACGACCGACGTGGACGCGATGGGGCTGCCGGCCGGGATCGACCGTGGCCCGCTCCGCGGCCGCACGATGCTGGTGCGGCGGGCGGAGGTGATCCCCTTCGAATGCGTCGTTCGCGGTTGGCTCGCGGGATCGGGTCTCGCGGAGTATCGCGAGAGCGGCACCGTGTGCAGCGAGCCGCTCCCGCCGGGGCTCGTCGCCGGCGGCAGGTTGCCGTGCCCGATCTTCACGCCGGCCACCAAGGCCGAGAGCGGCCACGACGAGAACGTTGCGTTTGACGTGATGGCTGGTCGGATCGGTGGCGACCTGGCCGAGACGCTGCGGTCGCGGAGCATCGACGTCTACACGCGGGGGGCAGCCCACGCGGCCGGGCGGGGCATCGTGGTCGCCGACACGAAGTTCGAGTGGGGGCGGCTGCCCGATGGCACCGTGATCCTGGTGGACGAGGTGCTCACGCCCGACAGTTCGCGATTCTGGCCCGCCGCCGCCGCGGGGGCGGGCCGCGTGCCCGACTCATTCGACAAACAGTTCGTGCGCGACTGGCTCGAGTCGAGCGGCTGGGACAAGTCGAGCACGCCCCCCGCCCTGCCCTCCGACGTGGTCGCGAAGACCCGCGAGAAGTACGTCGAGGCCTGTCGCCTGCTCACTGGTGCCCCTCCTGCCGGCGTGACCTGAACCGCCGCATGCCGCTTTCCACGCCCGGCCGAACCGCTCTAGGGACGGGTCGGAACCCGAACTAGAATCCGGCATCGTCCCGTTCCCGTCCCCGGATCCCGCGATGCTGCGCTACTGGACTGCCGGCGAATCCCACGGCCCCGCCCTCGTCGCCCTCGTGGACGGCTTTCCTGCCGGCCTCGCCGTCGATGCCGCGGCGATCGACCACGAACTCCAGCGGCGGCAGGGAGGCTACGGCCGCGGTGGCCGCCAGCGGATCGAGACCGACACGGTCACGTTTCTCTCGGGCCTCTGGAAGGGAGTGACGCTCGGCAGTCCGCTGGCGCTCGAGGTGATCAACAAGGATGCAAAACTGGAACGGCTCGAGGAGGTGGAGCGGCCTCGGCCGGGCCACGCCGACCTGCCCGGATCGATCAAGCATCTCGGCGGCGTGCGGGCCGTGCTCGAGCGGGCCAGCGCCCGCGAGACGGCGGCGCGAGTGGCGGCCGGCGGGCTCGCGCGGCAACTCCTGGCCGCTTTCGGCATCGAGGTTGGCGGCTGGGTGACGGAACTCGGCCCCGTCGTGCTCGGCGGACGAGCCGGCCTGCTGCCGGAGCTGCGCCGCCTCCGCGATACGAGCGAGATCTACTCGCTCCATCCCGAACGAGATCCCGAGGTGACGACCCTCATCGACAAGGTCGGCAAGGAGGGAGACACGCTCGGAGGCATCGTCGAGGTGCGTGTCGACGGCCTGCCGGTCGGCCTCGGCACGCATGCCCAGTGGGACCGCAAGCTCGACGGCCGGCTCGCGCAGGCCGTGATGGCGGTGCAGGCCATCAAGGGCGTGGAGATCGGCCTGGGCTTCGAGGCGGCCCGCCGTCGCGGCTCCGAGGTGCACGACCCGATCGGCTTCGATCCGGCCGCCCGCGACAGCCACACGCTGGGCTTCACCCGGGCGACCAACAATGCCGGCGGGCTCGAGGCCGGCATGACCAACGGCCAGCCGCTCGTGGTGCGGGCCGCCATGAAGCCGATCGCCACGCTGCGAAAGCCGCTCGGCTCGGTGAACCTGCGGACGAAGGAGTCCGAGGAGGCCGCCTACGAACGGAGCGATGTGTGCGCGGTGAGTGCCGCGAGCGTGATCGTCGAGAACGTCGTGGCCTTCGAGGTGGCGGCGGCGCTCGTCGACAAGTTCGGCGGGGACAGCGTCGAGGAGATGCGGGCCCGCTGGGACCTCTACCACGAGCTGGCTCGCAGGCGTTGAGGCGGCCCGACGGATCGGGCCAGGGAGAGCACGGATGTTCGTCGAACGGTCTGCCGGACGGATTCGCCGCGCGCGGGCCATTTTCCTCCTGCTCGGTGCGCTGCCCTTCGTGGGCCTCGTCGCCTGGGCGGTCCAACGCGGTTCGGCGGCCCACCGCGCGGAGATCCGCGATCGCTGGCAGCGGGCGGTCGGGCTGGGATTGGCGATCGAGGGCGTCGAGCATCCGCGTCCCGGCGTGACGAGAGCCCGCCGCGTGACGGTTGTCTCGCCGACCGGCACGCGCCTGATCACGTTTCCCGTCGTGGAGGTGGAGGCGGCCGCCGGCGAGGACCGCCTGCGGTTCGAGGCCGTGCATCTCGACGGGCCGGCTGCCGCGGTGCTCGGAGATCTCGGCCGCGAGTGGCTGCGGCGCGACGCCCGCCATCCCCGCAGTTGCGTGATCGACATCGCGAGCGTCGCCTGGTCGGGCGTCGATGCCGGCGCGGCGCCGCGTGGGCTCAGGATCGAGTGCGTCGCCCGCGGCATGGCCCGGGCCGTGCGGGTGACGCGGCCCGGGGCCGATGAGGATCTGCTGAGAGTCGTCCGCTCTGTCGTCGCCGGAGATGATGGCGCCGACCGCGAACGCTGTGAGGTTGAAGTGGCGCTCGACGAGGCGGTGCCGCTCGGCGTGGTCGCCGGGCTGGCGGGCGTGGGCGGCGATATGACCGCCATCGCCGGCGACTTGGCGTCGGTCGTTGGCCGCTGCTCGGCCACAAGCGACGAGCGGGGCTGGCACGGTGAGTCGAGCGGGCGGCTGCTCGGCATCGATCTGGCGCGGTGCGTGGCGCCGCTCGGAGCACGGGGAGGCGGCGAGGCGGTGGCGGAAGTGGATCGCCTGGCATGGCAGGACGGCCGTCTCGTCGATGCCCGGGGACGGTTTCGCGCCGGGGCGGGATGGATCGATGCGGCATTCGCCGATCGTTTGTCGCTCGCGCTCGGCTGTCGTCCGACCCTTGCGTCGCCGCAGAGTGCCGAGCGGCGGTTCGACTCCGCCGGCTTCGACGCGCGGATCGACGGGGCGCGACTCGTCGTCGCCGCTCCGGTCGGTGCTCCGCCAGCGCTGGCGATCGCCGATGGAGCGGTCGTGATCAACGAACCAGCCGCCGCGGTGCCGTTCGAACGCCTGGCATGGGTGCTGTCGCCCCCGTCCGCGGAGTTCGTGCCCGCCGGCGGAGCCGGAGCATGGTTGATGACGATTCAGCCCCGGCAGGCAGGCCGAGAGGCGGCCCGCCCGTCCGGGAACGCCACCGGGGGGGATCGCCGGGGGTTTTGACGGTTTTTTGACGCGGCTTCGACGCGGCGATGACCGCTTTCGCCTGTTCGGCCGAGGTCTGCACCGGCACAATCGGCGGCGTGGCGTCACCCGTCGGGGCGACGCCGGGTCGCTCGCGCGACACCCATCACCCGAAGGACCGCACGATGCCCGTCAACGATCGCGATCAGAGCCTGCTGCATGCCGGATCGAGCCACGCCACGTCGTCCGGGAGTGCCCTCGCCGACCTGCCGGCAGGTGAACGGTACGACGGTTCCCAAGGCGGCGAGTTCGCCGTCGAACCGGGCGTCGAACCGCGACGCGAGGGCGGTCGCGACCGGTGGAGCGACCTCGACTGGCCGGTGGTGGTGTGGATCGGCGGCGTGCACCTCGCGGCTCTCGCCGCCCCCTTCTATTTCACCTGGTCCGGGCTGGCGATCTGCCTCGTGCTCTACTGGGTCACCGGCGGCCTCGGCGTGTGCCTCGGCTACCATCGCCTGCTCACGCACGGCAGCTTTCAGACCTCCGCTCCGATGCGGTTCCTGTTCGCCTGGCTCGGCGGCATTTCCGGCGAGGGGTCGGCCGTCACCTGGGTGGCCAATCACCGCAAACACCACGTGTTCAGCGACCAGGAAGGCGACCCCCACTCGCCCCGCGACGGCGGCCTGTGGTCGCACATGCTCTGGCTGTTTCCCAGTCACACCGCCGAGGAGCTCGCCGCCCACTCCAAGCGGTGGGCGCCCGACCTCGTCAAGGACAAGGGAGTGCTCTTTCTGCACAACACGTTCCTGCTCTGGCACTTCCTGATCGGTGGAGCCCTGCTGGCGTCCGGTTGGCTGCTCGAAAACAAGGTTACGGGCATCTCGTGGCTGATCTGGGGACTTGCCGTCCGGATGGTGATCGTGTTTCACGTCACGTGGTTCGTGAACTCGGCGTCCCACATGTGGGGCTACCGCAACTACGAGACGACCGACGATTCGCGAAACCTCTGGTGGGTCGGCCTGTTCGCGTTCGGCGAGGGATGGCACAACAACCACCACGCGCATCAGCGGATGGCGGCCCACGGCCACCGCTGGTGGGAACTCGATCCGACCTACTGGGTGATCCGTCTGCTGGAGAGCCTGGGGCTGGCCTGGGGCGTGGTGCACACCCCGCACGGGATCGGGGGCAAGGCCGGACGCCGGATGGCGGCGAAACGGGCCTGAACCGTTCCTCTGGTTGCATTTTTCTCCGCCCCGGATACACTCCGGGCCGAATCCAAAACCACACAATCAATGCCACCCTTGGCGGGTGGATGACGGCTGATGTCGCTCACCAAAGAACGCAAGAAGGAACTGATCGGTGCCAACAGGCGGGGAACCGCCGACACCGGTTCTGCCGAGATTCAGATCGCCCTGCTGACGGGGCGGATCTCGCACCTGACGGACCACTTCAAGAAGCACACGAAAGACTTCGCCAGCCGGCGGGGTTTGCTCATGATGGTGAGCCGTCGCCGCAGGCTTCTCGACTACCTCAAGCGGGTTGCCCCGCAGCGGTATCTTGACATCATCCGCCGCCTCGAGATCCGCAAGTAGCGGATGGGCGGGCCCGACGCGTCGGGCCTGCACGGCTGGCGTTGATTGGTAGGTCGTCGGCAGTCGCGGGAGCCCATCCCGGACCGCCGAGGGCCTTGGCAATGGGTTTCGCGCAGACGTCCCGGTGGCGTGGCGCGACGACGGAACGATCAAGGCACATACCCTGTCCGACGCGACTCGACAGTCGCGGGACGGTACCAGAGAAGGAAGGAAACGAGACGTGAAGCAGCGAGTGGAACGGCAGATCGGCGACGGCACCCTGGCGATCGAGACGGGGTTCCTGGCGAAGCAGGCGGCTGGCAGCGTGCTGGTCAGCTACGGTGACACGGTCGTGCTCGTGGCCTCGGCCACCGGAGCGCCCCGCCCGGGCATCGATTTCTTTCCCCTCACCTGCGACTACCGTGAGCGGGTCGCCGCCGCCGGAAAGTTCCCGGGCGGCTTCCTCAAGCGGGAAGGCCGGCCGACGCTCAAGGAAACCCTCACGGCCCGGCTCATGGACCGCCCCATCCGGCCGCTCTTTCCCGAGGGCTTCTTCGACGAGGTCCAGATCCAGGCCAACGTGCTGGCCAGCGACCGGCAGAACGACCCCGACGTGCTGGCGATGATCGGTGCGTCGGCCGCGCTGTCGGTGTCGCCGCTCCCGTTCCACGGGCCGATCGGCAGCGTGCGGCTGGCCCAGATTGACGGCCGGTTCGTGCCGTTCCCGACGATCGACCAGCTCGAGGAGAGCGACCTCGATCTCGTCGTTTCCGGAAGTCCGACGGCGATCTGCATGATCGAGGGATTCGCCCGGGAGATGCCCGAAGATCGAATGCTGCAGGCGCTCGAGGAGGCGCATCGGATCATCCGCGTGATCTGCGAGATGCAGGAAGAGCTCATTCGGAAGGCGGGCAAGCCCAAGAAGGAGTACGTGCTCGCCGACTATTCGGCGCTCCGCGATCGGCTCACCCGCGATTACCTCGGCGAGCTCAAGGCGGCGAAGGCCACGCCCGGCAAGGCGGATCGCGGCCAGGCCGTGAAGGCGCTCAAGGAGAAGGCGAAGGCGGCGGTCGCCCCCGCCGAGCCGGCGTTCAACTTCAAGCCGGGAGCCGCCGGTGGCACCAGCGACGCCGATTTCTCCCACGTGTGGCACGGGCTCGAGGAGCGGGCTGTCCGGGAGTTGATCCTCGAGGGCAAGCGTCCCGACGGCCGCGACCACAAGACCCTGCGTGCGATCCACTGCGAGGTCGACCTGCTCCCGCGGGTGCACGGTTCGGCGTTGTTTCAGCGTGGCGAGACCCAGGCGCTCGTCACCATCACGCTGGGTACCGGCAGGGATGAGCAACGGGTCGACGGCCTGATCGACGAATACTCCAAGAAGTTCATGCTCGACTACTACTTCCCGTCCTACTCGGTCGGCGAGGTGCGTCCGATCCGAGGTCCGGGCCGGCGTGAGTTCGGGCATGGGGCGCTCGCCGAGCGGAGCGTGAAGCCGGTCCTGCCGGATCCGGACATGTTTCCCTACACGATCCGCGTGATCTCCGACATCCTCGAATCCAACGGTTCGAGTTCGATGGCGAGCGTCTGCGGGGCCACGCTCGGGCTGATGGCTGCCGGCGTGCCGATTTCCCATCCGGTGGCTGGCATCTCGGTGGGACTCGTCAAGGAGACCGACGATCGCTGGGTGCTGCTCACCGACATCATCGGCGACGAAGACCACTACGGCGACATGGATTTCAAGATCGCCGGGACGCAGAACGGCATCACCGGAATCCAGCTCGATCTGAAGATCACCGGCATCTCGCCGGCGATCATCGAGGCCACGCTGCGGCAGTCCCGCGAGGCGCGGCTCGACATCCTGAGGTCCATGCTTTCGGCGATCCGCCGGCCGCGGCCGGAGATCTCCGTGTGGGCGCCGCGGTTGCTGCGGACGAAGATCGATCCCCAGAAGATCGGCCTGCTGATCGGTCCCGGCGGCAAGACGATCCGGGCGATCCAGGAGCAGACGGGCGCCAGCATCGACGTCGAGGACGACGGCACGGTCACCGTGGCCAGCCACGACGCCGAGGGCGCGATGTCGGCCATGGCCCAGGTCGAGGCGCTCACGGCGTCGATCCAGGTCGGACGGATCTACGAGGGCCGCGTGACGAGCATCAAGGACTTCGGCGCCTTCGTCGAGCTGGTGCCCGGCAAGGACGGCCTCTGCCACGTGAGTGAGCTCTCCGACGAGTTCGTCAAGAGCGTGGCGGACGTCTGCCGCATCGGTGACGTGATGCGGGTCAAGGTCATCGCCGTCGACGACCAGGATCGGGTGAAGCTCAGCCGCAAGGCGGTGCTCCGTGAGGAGGCCGAGGCGGCCGGCAGGCCCGCCGGGGAGTGATGGACCTGCCCCGGAAGGGCTCGATTCGCGGAGCCGGCCATGTCGTCCCCTGACGATTCCGACCGCTCGCGTGCCGAGACCTATGCGGAGTTCGCGGCTCTCGTGGGCGGCCTCGCCCACGAGATCCGCAACCCGCTGTCGACGATCCGGCTCAACATGGAACTGCTCGCCGAAGACTTCGAGAGCACCGACCCCGACTCGCCCACGAAGCAGCGGGATCGGCGGGCCAAGGCGAAGATCGACCTCGTTCGCCAGGAGTGCGACCGGCTCGAAAAGCTGCTGGGAGACTTCCTCGACTTCGCCCGACAGGAATCGCTCACGCTCGAGCCCGGCAGCCTCAACACCGAGGTCGATCAGCTCCTCGACTTCTTCTCGATCCGGGCCCAGGAGGCGGGGGTCGAACTCGTCCGCTACCTCGATCCCGAACTGCCGACGGTTCGTCTCGACCGGGAGACCTTCCGCTCCGCCGTGCTCAACCTGCTCCTCAACGCCGTGCAGGCGATGGAGGGGCACGGCGGCCAGTTGGTCGTGCGGACGCGGCCGGCGGGTCTCGGCGTGCTGCTCGAGCTCATCGACACCGGGCCGGGGATGGACCCTGAGACGCTCGGCAAGGTGTTCGGCGCGTTCTACACGACCAAGCAGGGAGGCTCCGGCCTCGGCCTGCCCACGGCCCGGAAGATCATCGAGGCCCACGGCGGCACGATCGACGTGGAGAGCGCTCCGGGCCGGGGCACCAAGGTCACGATCTGGCTGCCGGCCCCGCCCAGGCTGCCGCGCGGCGGTCAGCCCGACGTCGCCCACGCCGCGGCGGCCCCCTGAAACTGGACGCCCGCCCCGCAGGCTCCGTACCATCCCCCTCATGGCCTCTCCTCCGACCGAGCCCGTCGAGCCCGCCGCCGGCCCCGCCGCCATGCGGGTGCTCGTGGTCGACAACGACATCGTGCACGCCCGCACGATGGGCGAGGTGCTCGGCCGACTCGGCCATCACGTCACGGTCGTCGGGAGCGGCACGGAGGGCAGCCGCCGCATCGAGGCCGAGCCGTTCGACATCGTGGTGACCGACCTGATGATGAACGACATCGGCGGCCTCGAGATCCTCGCCAGGGCCAAGAAGGCTTCGGTGGAGACCGAGGTGATCGTGGTGACCGGGCACGGCACCATTCCGTCGGCCGTGTCCGCCATGCAGCAGGGCGCCTTCACCTACCTGCAGAAGCCGCTCGACATGGCCCACCTCCGGGCGGCGGTCGAGAAGGCGGCCGAGGGTGTACGGTTGCGGCGGCAAAACCTCGACCTCAACCGCCGGCTGGACGAGAAGTTCGGTTTCGAGGGGGTCGTCGGCCAGAGTCCCCAGATGCTGGGGCTGATCGAGCGGCTCAAGCGGATCGCCCCGACCGATGCCACCGTGCTGATCCAGGGTGAGACGGGTACCGGCAAGGAGCTCGTCGCGCAGGCGGTGCACCAGAACAGCCCGCGGAAGAGCAAGCCCTTTGTCGCCCTCAACTGCGCCGCGCTGAGCGAGAACATCCTCGAGAGCGAGCTCTTCGGGCACGTACGGGGCGCGTTCACCGACGCGTCGGCCGACCGGGTGGGCAAGTTCGAGTATGCCAACGGCGGGACGCTGTTCCTCGACGAGGTCGGCGACATGCCGATGGCCACGCAGATCAAGCTGCTCCGCGTGCTCGAGTCGGGCGAGATCACCAGGGTCGGCTCCAACACGCCGGTGCGCGTCAACGTGCGGATCCTTTCGGCCACCAACCGCAATCTCGAGGAGGCGATCGCCGCGGGAGGCTTTCGCAGTGA
>Ga0315903_10009869_pt1 | contig 11478 bp, 15 predicted proteins | sample LakEriMetagenome_7_FD_203524 | JGI IMG/M metagenome (GOLD analysis project Ga0315903, IMG submission 203524) | Freshwater fungal communities from buoy surface, Lake Erie, Ohio, United States - Buoy 2 MA119 | ecosystem: Environmental > Aquatic > Freshwater > Lake | place: USA: Lake Erie, Ohio... | reverse complement strand
AGCAAAAAACGCAGAACAGTTAAACTTATCCACAACCGACTAGGCCAAATTATTTAAAAACCGGTGGCTCAATATTGGTTGCAAATAGTGGCTCACTTTGCGTTGCAATTCAACACATTATGTAACTTTCCAGCCAAAACAGTCAAATTTACGTTCAGTCAGATCATTTTACACATGAAAGTTAGACGCTAGGCTTGGGGCTCGAACCAGTTGGGGCAAAAGTTCGGATCTACGTTCGGCAGTCAAACTTGATCATTTGGGCGGCATCGCAATTGAAAACCGTGCGATACCTCGTGCGATCGGTATGCAGTTCGTAGGCTGCTCATCAATTAATGGGTAAGAGCAAGTAGACCTTCTTCTCGCCTTATCGTTTTTGTCTTCTCTAAAGCTGCAAGTGTTCGATAAAGAGCTTCATGAGTTACGCCAAGTTCACCAGCCAACGATTTCAGCCCCGTATTAACTTGATATTCGCCATTCTTGCCCTCAGTGTTGATGAGGTGAAGAACGCGATCTTTCAAAGATTTCATACTGAGCCGTTCGCAGTGAAGCCGTAGTCTTTTGACTTCTGCGTTGAGCATGCTGATCCATCGACTCGCAAAGTCTGCATCGCGGTCCAGTTCCGCTGCAAGTACTTTGGCAGGGACTTTGATGACATTGGAATCTGTAATTGCCAATGCATCACAGTGATATTTCGCAACTTTCAGACTTGCCTCGCTTACAAACCCCAGCCTTGTTCTTTGTAAAACAACAGGTTCTCCTTGCAGTCCCGTACGTTCAAGGGTTACCTCGCCTGCAATAACGTAAAACATCCATGCAGGTTTTCCCCCAGTTAGGAACAAGCGCTCGTTCCTCTTGTAAAAAGCCCCAGTGCAAAGTTCGTGGATTTGCGGGGGCAGCAGTGCCTTTAACGATGGAGGGAGAACTACGCTTTTCATATGACTACGATCATACGCACAAAAGCTGAAGAGGCACATACTTCATTCATGCCGCAAGGATATTGGTCCAAGTGGTGCAAACAAGAAAGGGCATGGAAATGACAGAAGCAATTCAAATTGAGATTGAAAACCTCAAATGTGGTGGATGTGAAAAGTCCGTCCTAAAAGGGCTGGCCACCATGGGTGAAATCTCCGATGTTGTGGTTGACCACGAGCACAAACTGGTGAGTTTTAAGGGAGAACAGTCTGTCCGAAAAGCAGTCGTAAACAAACTGCGCTCAATGGGCTATCCCGAAAAAGACTCCTTGTCTGGAATTGATGCAGGTTTAGCAAACGCTAAATCATTCGTCAGTTGTGCCATTGGCCGCGTGTCTTGATTCAAGTTTTTTAATTCAAATATGGAGTTTTATATGAAAAAGTTTCTCGCTTCCGCCTTAGCCATCACCTTGATTAGTTCATCTATTGCTAGCTTTGCCCAAGACCATTCTTCCCACGGTTCAAACGGTCAACCTAGGAGCATGGATTCATCAGAAATGAAAACCATGAAACAGGAAATGCAGAAAAAGATGAGTGCAGCTAAAACAGACGAAGAGCGTCAGGCTTTGATGGCCGAGCAACAGAAATTGATGCAAGGTAAACAGGGCTCAATGATGGCAATGCATTCAAAAGATCATGGCATGGGCGGTATGACCGGCAATATGGCCGAGCGTCAGCAAATGATGCAAAAGCATATGGGTTCGATGAACGGTCAGATGCCTATGGGCGAAATGTCTCATTAAAACCCAGCATCCCTCAACGTTCGTAGCGTTGGGGGGGGCTTTGCCTAGGCATAGAAATCCTGATAAAATTAAAAATGTGAAAACCCTCAGATATTTGGTGATGTGTCTGCTTTCTCTTGCAATTCCATTGCAAGGAATGGCCGCGTCCACTCAAATTTTCTGTCATGGTTCTGGTCCGGTTTCTTCAGTCAGCAACAAAACTGCTGATCATTCACATCACCAAGTAGACGACCACCATCATGGCCAAACCAAGCCTTCGGATAATCAAGTATCCAAAGTAAAGGTTGCTAAAAGCGCAAATCACAAATGCAGCACTTGCGCACAATGCTGCTTTGGAACTGCTTTGTTGCCAGCTCCGATTAACTTGGTTTTAAGTCAAGAACCAAGCACCTTTGTCGCAACCAGTTCTGTTCTCATAGGGGCTATTTCTCCCCTAAATTTAGAACGACCACCGCGTTCCTTCCTCGCCTGAACAATTTAGCAGCCTACCGGTTGCTCTAATTGCAGTTCGTCCTTGTGATGCATAGACATTGCGAGACGTTTGATCCAAGGTCAACGAGGAATTTATGTATATCAAATCTCTTAAGTCACATCAACTGGCTGTAGCAGTATTGTTTTCTTGCCTGCAATTGAGCAGTGCCTTTGCGCAGTCTGCAATAAAACCTGAAGTCTCGAAAGTTGAAAAGCCTGTCGAATTGGTCTATCAGTCGTCTTTTCAAAATTACCAACGCTACTCTGCGTCTCCCATCCAATCTTGGAAGCTGTCGAATGAGACCGTGAAAGAAATTGGTGGCTGGCGGGCGTACGCAAAAGAAATCACGCAAGAACAGAACCCTAAGCCTTCTACCCCTCCCACTCATTCTCATGGAGCTCATCAATGAACTCTAGATTCAAAAAGTTCAAAACATTGATTTTGTTCATAGCGGTTCTTGGGGTGTCAGGTTGTGCAAGTTATAACTTGAACCAAGGTTTAGACAGGGTGAACCGGGACGTTAGTAGCTTTACGCAGAGCGAGCTAAATCTTGCAAAGAACAAGGAAGATCGTGACAAGCGCCTTGCTGCAACGACTCAGCTTTTAGCTAAACCTGTGGGACAAAAAGAAGCTGTGCAGTTGTTACTTGCAAACAGCCCAGCATTCCAAGCTTTACTGGCTCAGAACTGGGCTGAGGCTGCAAGTGCAGCTCAGTCGGGTCGTATCTCAAACCCGACGTTTGCATTTGAAAGTGCAGTGATGGGCACTGAGACCGAGTTGAATCGTTTCCTAACCTTTGGGTTGTTGGACCTCATTACATTACCTCAACGATCGGCGATTGCTAAGGACCGAGTTGAACAAGCTCAGATCCGAATGTCAGCGGAGGTTGTTGATCAAGTCACTCGAGTGCGTCAATCGTGGGTGCGAGCCGTTGCCGCTGCGCAGTCTTACAACTACGCAGATCAAGTTTTAGCTAGCGCAGAGGCGAGTGCTGAATTGGCTCGACGCATGGAGTCGGTTGGCAACTTCAACAAACTGACCCGCGCACGACATCAAGCCTTTTATGCAGACGCCGCCACGCAACTGGCAAATGCCAAGCAAGTGGCTTTACTCCGTAGGGAGGAGTTAATCAGACTACTGGGTCTAGATGAGGCCCAAGCAAAACAACTCGTTCTTCCAGAGAGGCTTCCAAGCCTTCCCAAGCAACCTATGACACCAGAGGACGTAGCTAAGCAAGTGAGTCAAGAACGTCTCGACATTCAGCAAGCGAAAGCTGCGCTGAATGCTGCGGCCAAAGCGCAGGGCTTGAATCGGGTGACGAGTTTGACGGACATAGAACTGTCCGTGAGACGTGGCAGCGTATCGGACAGCAGTACATCCACAAACAGCTCTAGGCGTGGCTATGAGGTCGGCGTGAAATTACCCATCTTTGATTGGGGCGATATGCAGCGCGACATCATGAGCGCGCAAACCTTGGCTGCGGCTAATCAACTGGAAGCAACTGTTCGGTCAGCAGGTTCTTCTTTGCGTGAAAACTATGCAGCCTACCGAACTGCCTATGACCTTTCTAGGCACTTCAAAGAGGAGGTCATTCCACTTCGCAAAGTGATTTCAGAAGAAAACGTTCTTCGTTACAACGGCATGCTCATTGGCGTATTTGAGTTGCTTGCTGACTCGCGCGATCAGATTGGTGCAGTTATCTCCGCCATCGCAGCAGAGCAACAGTTCTGGTTAACAGATGCGGCGTTACAAGCCACACTGATTGGTCGACCCACTTCTGTCGGGGTAGCAGCGATTAGCAGCACTACAAACAATACGGCCGCTGGCCACTGATTGGGGATAGAAAATGAGTTCAAGACGAGATTTTTTTAAAACTGCTGGTATCGCAGGTGGAGCGATCGCAGCGGCTGCTGTGAGTCGTGTAGCCATGGCGGCTCTACCAGAGCCCGTCATCCAAACGAAGCCTGACACTATGCCGCCCTTGGTCCCAAATACTGGACGACCTTATAACGCAGTGGTCACACTTAACGGTTGGACACTTCCTTGGCGCATGAACCAAGGCGTGAAAGAATTCCATTTGGTGGCAGAGCCTGTGGTGCGCGAAATGGCGCCTGGCTTCAAAGCGCATTTGTGGGGTTACAACGGTCAAAGCCCCGGACCCACAATTGAAGTGGTTGAAGGAGACAGGGTCCGTGTCTTTGTGACCAATAAACTGCCCGAGCACACCAGCGTCCATTGGCACGGTCAACGCCTACCTAATGGTATGGACGGGGTGTCCGGACTGACTCAAAAATCTATTCAACCAGGCAAGACCTTTGTTTATGAATTTGTAGCGCGTCGACCCGGCACATTCATGTACCACCCGCATGCCGACGAGATGACTCAGATGGCTATGGGGATGATGGGTTTTTGGGTCACGCATCCCAAAGAAAAGAACCCTCTCATTGATGAGGTTCAGCGTGATTTTTGTTTTCTCCTGAACGCCTACGACATTGACCCGGGCAGCTACACGCCCAAAATCATGACCATGCTGGACTTCAATTTATGGTCGTGGAACAGCCGTATCTTTCCTGGCATTGACAGTTTGAACGTTCGCTTGAACGACAAGGTCCGCATTCGATTCGGCAACCTCACGATGACCAATCATCCGATCCATTTACATGGGCATGAGTTTCAGGTCACAGGTACGGATGGTGGCCCAACACCCAAAGGCGCGCGCTGGCCTGAAGTCACAACTGATGTAGCAGTCGGGCAAATGCGTCAAATTGAGTTTGTGGCCGATGAAGAAGGGGACTGGGCATTTCATTGCCATAAAAGCCATCACACCATGAATGCTATGGGACACGATGTACCGACAATGATTGGCGTAGACCATCGGGGTGTTGCTAAAAAAATCGGCAACCTAATCCCAGACTACATGGTGATGGGAGAACGCGGTATGGCAGACATGGGCGAGATGGATATGCCGTTGCCCGACAACACAGCGCCCATGATGACGGGCCAAGGTCCCTTTGGTGGCGTTGAAATGGGCGGCATGTTCTCCGTGCTGAAGGTGCGCAAAGACCAAAAACCGGGAAACTATAAAAATCCTGATTGGTACAAGCATCCACCTGGCAGCGTGGCCTTTGAGTGGACAGGTTCGATGCCTGAGCCTGCACGCTTTAAAGCTGAGAGCGGGCAGTCAATGCCGCTGGCAACGCCTTCCAAAAAGGCTGTAGAAGTGCAAATACGCAAACCTTCGGGCCACTCTGGTCATTGAACTCTTTTAAACCTCAAATAAGGAAATTACATGAAATTCAAATCCATCATTGCGGCTATATCGACTGTTTTGCTCGCATCGATCGCCACTCAGAGTTTTGCAACCGGTAATCACGCAGGTGGCCATGCAGACTCAGATGCCATCGGTGAACCTGGGAAAGCTGCCGATGCCAAGCGAACCGTCACAGTGAACATGCTCGATAGCATGCGCTTCACCCCACAAAGCATTACGGTCAAACAAGGTGAAACTATCAAATTCATTGTTAAAAATTCTGGCAAAGTGAAACACGAAATGGTGCTGGGTACAGAAAAAGAGCTAAAAGAACACTATGAAGTGATGAAGAAAAATCCAGAAATGGAGCATGCAGATGACAACCAAATAACGGTACAACCAGGAAAGTCTGGTGAGATCATTTGGCGATTCACAAAGGCTGGCAAAGTTAATTTTGCATGTCTACAGCCTGGTCACTACGATGCAGGTATGAAAGGCTTCGTAACGGTCACTGGTAAAAATACAGCTTCAAAAAAGGAAGACCATGTTGAACATAAGCATTGATAAAGTATCTAGGCGTTCAGCCTCTAGGTTGATCTTCGGGCTAGCCGGTGCTGTGGCGCTAAGCGAGCACTTGGTTGTATTGGCCGTATCGCCTAAAGATCAAGTAAAGGTCTGGAAAACGCCTAACTGTGGTTGCTGCAGCGAATGGGTTGCTCATCTGCGCAGTGGCGGCTTTGAGGTCGTGACCTACGATGTCAACGATACCGCGCCCATACGCCAAAAGTTCGGACTGGCTGAGAAATATGGATCGTGTCATACCGGACAACTTGGTGATTACGTCCTCGAAGGGCATGTACCTGCAAAGGAAATGCAGCGACTCCTGCGTGAGAAACCAACGGCACTGGGCCTGGCTGTACCGGGGATGCCTGTAGGCTCACCGGGCATGGAAATGGGCAATACCCGCGATGCCTATGAAGTCTTACTGATCTTAAAAAACGGCAGCTCCCGCGTCTATCAGTCTTATCCAAAAAAATCTTAAGAATAATTAACCTCAACTTACTACTGAAAGTCTCTTCATGAAAAACATCAAAACATTTTTGATATCTGTTGCAATCGTAGGAGGTACAGCCCATGCACAAACAACCATAAAACCTAGCGACGCTGCTACGACATTGGACAGTAAAAAAGAATTAGCTATAGCTGTTGAGAACATGGCCGATGCCGAAGTGCGTAAGGTAGATTTAGAAAATAAAAAGATCACTCTTCGACATGGCTTTATTAAAAACTTGGATATGCCTGCCATGTCTATGGTCTTTAATGTAAAAGACGTCACGCTTCTTGAAAAAGTAAAAGTAGGAGACAAGGTGAAGTTTTCCGCAGAAAAATTAGACGGTGTATTTGTTGTTACGAGCATGTATTTGACAAATTAATCATCTACAAAAAAAGTCCACGTGGCACTTCCCCAATTTTGTAAACGCTCTCAATAGTGCAATTGAGGTCTCTCGAATTCAAGGGGGACAGTTTAAAAATTGGCGTTTTTTGTGATTGATATGTTAAAACTATTAGTATGACTGATATCAAATACACGACGACCTACGAACTCACTGGTCTGCATTGCGGCGCCTGTGTTAACAAAGTAACTCGGGCCTTGGAACCACTTGCTGCCGGGGTTGAGGTGAGCCTGCAGCCCATGCAGGTAACCCTGACAGAGGCAACAGCGGATTTTGAAGCTTTGAAAGCAGCGGTAGAGAACGCTGGAAAGTATGTCCTGATGCCTCATTCAGAGCCGATTCAGTTGTCAGATATGGAGCCAATCGAATCAGTACGGGCCCAAAAAGCGCCTTTACACACCGACGAAAATTCTGCATCGAGTTGGCTGGCCACCTACAGCCCGCTGCTGTTGATAGTTGCCTACATACTTGGGGCCAGCTTGCTGGTGCAAATTGGAATGAACGGTATGGCTGGCCTTACGACTGCAGACACCATGCGCTACTTTATGGCAGGGTTTTTTTTGGTGTTCTCATTTTTCAAACTGCTGGACATCAGTGCTTTTGCCAACGCCTACTCAGCGTACGACCTGCTCGCGAGCCGCTGGCATGGTTGGGGTAAGTTGTATCCTTTTGTAGAGCTGGCGTTAGGGATGGCTTATTTGGCGCACTTCAACCCGCTGCTGACGCATTGGATCACCATCATCGTGATGAGTTTTTCAGCAATTGGTGTGATTCGCGCTGTGGCCAGCAAAACGCAAATTCAGTGTGCCTGCCTGGGCACCATGTTCAAATTTCCAATGAGCACGGTGACAATTGTTGAAGATGTGGGCATGGTGGCGATGGCGGCGGGGATGCTGGTTTTCTCACTCTGAAATTCAACTTTTTCAGCTGTGTAAAGCGGCCTACGAAATCGATGAGTTCCTGAAAAACTTCAACACTGCTCGCATACCTATTAGGCGGCCAGTTCGTAGCTCTAGCAGAGTAAATTAAATCAACTCAACTGCAGCCTTCAACTGACTTGGACTGCTGTAAAGATATGCAGCAGTAGTGCTGATGCTGCGGTGACCAGCAAGCGTTTTCAAAATATGGATGGCAGTGCCTTTGTTGGCCAGGTTGGTCAAAAACGTTCTACGTCCGCTGTGACTGCTTGCACCTTCAAGTCCAGCGCCCTCGTAGAGCAGTGCGAATGTTTGGGCCAAGCTGTTTGCGTTGAAACCTGCCCGGATGCTTTTTTGGCTAGCAAAGAATGGGTAGTTGCGATCAACGCACTTGGCTTGCGTCACGTAGGCTTGCAATTCTGCTTTTAGTTTGGCGCTTACGAATACTGTACGAGCATGGCGGCCTTTGGTCATGTCGGGCAGCAAGCGGATCTCGTCTTTAATCTCTCCGTCTGTGGTTGTGACATCGCTCCAGCGTAGGCAGGCTACTTCGCCGATTCTTAAACCAGCCCAGTGTGTGAGTAGCATCATTGATCTGTTACGGGCTGCGTACTTACGTGTATTGATATGCGTTAACAAGCGTTCAATTTCAGCAGTTGTCAGTGTCTTTGCTTGTGCCATGGTGTTATCTCCTAAATCATGTGTTTGCGTTAATTGCATTGTGTTTTCATATATTTATCTGGACAACCTGAGTCCTGCCAAAGTCACGGGTTTCTGGGTTTGAGCAGGGCGAAATGAACTGGCTGTGGATAACTTTTTCACGGTTTTTTTCTTCAATGATTTCAACGCTCAAATACTGAAATGTGTAGAAAGCTACATTTTTCGTGATTTTTTGTGGATAACTCGCACGCTCTGTGGATAACCAGCGCCGATTGGCGAGCAAGCCCTACAAGCGCTGATCGGGGTTCTAAGCACTTAGAGTATTCGAGCTATGTAAAAGATTCGCTGTAGGGCGTTTTAGTGCGTTGCATTTTGCTGGCATTGAATGAAATTTATGCGAGTAGTGCGCTTTGTATCTGCAGCCCGAATGGGTCCTGCAGGTCTAAATTTCTGCGCTGCGGATTTTTTGGATGGAGTACTTATCAAATCACCATGGTGATTTTTACTCGGTATCCCGCCAAGTTATCGGGTTACCAAATGTCGGTTGTCCATCAGCTTGTCTGAAAACAAACTGTGTCCATGCAAGCAACAAAGGACACAGAAATGAAAAAATTTGATCCAAACCAATTGAATCAATTTACTGGCACAGCAAAGTACTTTCGAATTAGTCGCAGACACTTGCTGACTGAGGGTACCAAATATTTGGCAGAGCAGGCCGCATGTTTTTGGTTAATGGACGCGATTGCAAGCCATTTGGTTGAAATTGGAACAGCGGAATGGTTTGTAGTTGTAAAAACCTCAGTCAAACGTACTAAAGCTGTCATGGTCTACGAGGACGGAAATGGCAATGAATTGGCTCGGCAGGAGATCCCGTATACAGACTTACCTTTAGATAAAATATCACTTTATGCCTGCTGGGATACTGAGCACTGGGTGATCATGTTGCCTAGCGAGTATTGAGCTGACCTGTTTTGCCAAAAATGACCTATCTACGCCAGCATGGAAAGTCAGATAATGGATCAATTTTTAATATTGCTGGAGATCCCAATGAGCGAATGCTGTTCCTCGGTTGAGAACAAAACCTCCCATCCCAAAAGGCATCTTTGCCCGGCAAATGGGTTGGAATACGCGGAAGTATCAACTAGAACAATCTCGCATCATATTAAGGGCTCATGGGAATGGTCACCAACTTCCGATCGCTATTTCTTTTGTGACGATGTTGCCTGCGATGTTGTGTATTTTGGTGAAGACGGCTCAACTATTCTGAATTCCCAGCTTCGGACTAAGGTAGTGGCCAAGCAAGATTCTGGCGATAAGCTGCTTTGCTATTGCTTTGGTGTCAGTTTGAACGATTTTCAGTGCAATCCCTTAATAAAAGAATTCGTCATAGCTAAGACAAAGGGTGGTTTGTGTTCTTGCGATACCAGTAATCCGTCAGGGCGCTGCTGCTTAAAGGACTTTCCTAAAACAACTGATTAACAATCAGATCATGCGTTACTTGACGGTTAATTTTGACGGCCCAGCCTGAATGCTATGAAATCCGAACTGAGCCCATAGTAGCCAACGCGCCTCCTGTGCGTTCAAGGCCCGTACTTCTGTTTTGATTACTTGGCTGCGGCCTTTGACCTGTGCGCGAACTGATGCTTGGTATGTATGCATCACTTACTTAGCATTTACGTGAAAATAAAGCGAAAAAAAACCAGCACTAAGCTGGCTTACTTATTGGCAAATTTCAGATCAATGATTAGATTGATTGGCCTCTTTGTCACGCAACTTGAGTAAATCAGCCGCCGTCAATTCAACATCTTTCCCGTCAAGTGACACCAGGATGCTGGTATTGGTCTTGATGGCAACATCCTCTGCTGAACGAGCGGCACGAAGCATCGCTTCATATGAGCCTGCTAAATCTGGATCAGAGGAGGTACGTATGTCTTTGGGATTCATTTGTTGCTCCAGTCAATCAGTTTAGGTGGGCGGTGATAGCTATCAAATAATGCCCATGAGTTAACTACCTTACTGTAACGCTCATGGAAGTTTTCTAAACCTGCCTTGAAACGCCTGCGAATTACATCTTCAGGAATATTGTGGCCGCCTTGCAAAACACGGCTCGCTACCCTTGATACCGCAATATCTTCATTGGGCAATGAAAGAAACCAGAGCTTAACTTGGTAGCCATGCGCTTGCCAAACGGGGATCTTTTTCATGTAAACCAAACCGGAGAGGGTAGTTTCAAAAGCAAAGCTGTGCCCAGCATCAACGCATTCATCAATTTCTTCCAGCATCAGGCGACCGGCTTTGAATGAGGCCGTCTCTGGATTGAACGGAGCCAAGCCGGCAGCGATCAAGTCGGCGTTGATGAATCTCAGTGTCTTGGCCTCAGCAGGCAAAAAGTCACGGGCAAATGTGGTTTTGCCAGCGCCGTTGGGTCCTGCAATGATGATGATTTTTTTCAAATTTAGCCCTTGTTTTAGTGATTTTATGCTCTGCAGTGCCTGTTGCCAACCGGAAGATCTTGGCCGCATTTGCCTGAAATTTCGGCCCTGCTCGTGACCAAGAAGGACTTGCTTGATTTGGCTTCAATCAATCCAAGTGACCCATTTATGGGTCATTTGGGCACTTGTGCTCATGACTTGATGATGGCAATTACTATAAGCGTGTGACTTTTTCAATTTTCTAGATAATCTGTATATTCCAGCTAAATACGTGAGAATTTCAGGATTTCCAAGTCCTGACTACATGGGGTGGCAGATGATCAAAATCACCGTTGATGCACAGGTCTACGAAGCGCTGCAAAAGGCGTTTCCCAAGCCTGCCAATTCAGCGCACAGAGCACTGACTAAATACATCAGCGTGCTGGAAGCCATGCTGTTTAAAAGCCTGCATTTAGCTGCAACGCCCCTGCAGCGCAAGTTGGATTTATTCGCCATTTCACTCCAGCAGCTTGCAAATCAAGGCGGTCAGATTGGACCCAAGAAGCTGCGTGTGCATGCATGGCTAAGGAACAACAACTT
>Ga0315903_10009865_pt1 | contig 11480 bp, 10 predicted proteins | sample LakEriMetagenome_7_FD_203524 | JGI IMG/M metagenome (GOLD analysis project Ga0315903, IMG submission 203524) | Freshwater fungal communities from buoy surface, Lake Erie, Ohio, United States - Buoy 2 MA119 | ecosystem: Environmental > Aquatic > Freshwater > Lake | place: USA: Lake Erie, Ohio... | reverse complement strand
TGGATTGGAGGGATTTTTATCGATTTCCTTTTTGGCGAAACTCACTAAAGGTGCTTTGAAATTTATAATGTTTTTCGCGTATTCTTGCTCCGTTAACTGTCCTTGATTAGCCATAAGCTTCATTTGCTCTGCACGAAAAACCGCTTGCTTAGCCATGTACTGATTCATAGTTTTTGTCCAAGGAGCTCCTGATACATTAGGTTTAACTGTAAACTCGTTAAGCGAAGTGTTAAGTTTTAATTTATCGTTGGGAAGTGGGGTAATAGGAATTGCATTTTCTTTGTTGTCTCCGAGTCGTAGTTGATAAAATCCAAGACCTGCAATGTTGCCTTCCAATTCAATTTTCCCTTGGTCGTCTACTTTTCCAGAAAAAAGGGAGATCATCCCGTCTTCGCTAGGGGCTTCAACATATACCATCATTCCTTCAGCATCTTTAATGGTACCACTAATCCAAAGATTAATTGGATTACCTTGTTCGTCGGTGGTATCCTTGCATGCTGCAAGCAATACAAGCGTAAACAGAAAAAATATTAATTGTGGTATTTTCATTGTTCTAGGGCGTTTCGTAACGCTTGATTAGCAGTTTTCGGATCTACCTTTCCGCCTGAGGCTTTCATAAATTGTCCCATAAAGAAACCAATTAATTGCTTTTCCCCGTTCTTGTATCGTGCTACTTCAGCGGCGTTCGCATCAAGTACTTGTTTAATGGCTGCTTCAACGGCAGAATTATCTGTGGTTTGAATCAAATCCAGGCCTTCCGCAATGGTTAACGCGGATTCCGAAGAAGTAAGCATTACAGGAAAAATACGTTGCGCCGCAATGGTGTTGGATACTTTTCCATCATTGATGAGGTTAATAAGTCCCGCTAATCGCGTTGCATCAATTGGAAACGCTTCAATTTCTATTCCTTGTTCATTGAGATAAGATTTAACCTCACCCATAATCCAGTTTGCAGCGGCTTTATAATTGGATGTATGCAAGATTACTTGCTCAAAATATAGCGCGATTGCCTTTGAATCCGTTAGGTTGTAGGCATCGTATTCGCTGAGGTTTAAGGTCTGTGTGTATTTCTCAAACAGCGCACGAGGTAGGGGAGGCATACTTGCCTGAACCTTATCAATATCTGCTTGATGAATATGAAGTGGCGGAAGATCAGGCTCTGGGAAATATCGATAATCATTCGCTGCTTCCTTGGTTCGGAGTGAAACCGTAATCCCTTTTAATGCATCAAATGCTCGAGTTTCTTGGGATAGTGTCCCTCCGTTTTCTAGTGTTTCGATTTGACGGTTAATTTCAAATTCAATGGCGCGTTGTACATTTCGAATCGAGTTCATGTTTTTCACTTCGACTTTCGTTCCGAACACGGTAGAGTCCTTCAGCATAACTGAAATATTGGCGTCGCAGCGAAGAGAACCTTCTTCCATATTTCCATCACAAATGTCTAAGTACCGAACTAGCTTACGTACTTCCGTTAAGTAATTGTAGGCTTCTTGTGAACTTTCAATGTCGGGTTCAGTAACGATTTCAAGCAATGGGACTCCTGCACGGTTTAAATCCACTAGGGTGTCATATACATCGATATCATGAATGCTTTTTCCAGCATCTTCTTCCATGTGAATGCGCGTTAAACGTACCGGTTTTTCCTTTCCGTGCTCATCGCGAATGATGATTTGACCTCCGGTACAGATTGGAGTTTTATCTTGAGTAATCTGATAGCCTTTTGGTAAATCGGGATAGAAATAATTCTTACGTGCAAAATGTTGTTTCTCACTAATGTGACAAGAACACGCTAATCCCAATCGAATGGCATATTCAATCGTCTTTTCATTCATCACGGGTAGGGTGCCTGGATGACCAAGTGTAATAGGGCTAACTAAGGTATTCGGGGCATCTCCATAGCGATTCGCATCCGAAGAATAGGCTTTCGAAGCGGTAAGCATTTGGGCATGGACTTCTAATCCAATGACTACCTTGTATTTTGCACGAACTGTTTCGTCTATCATGTTATATTCGAGCAATGAGATCTTTCATGATTTGAGTCATCTTCGGTTCTTGGCGACTCGCTACTTCAACTACATCTTGGTGGGTAACATTTTGAATTTTACCTGGAACCCCAAGATCCGTAATAATCGAAATTGCAAAACATGGGATTTGCATGTGACGCGCAACAATGACTTCAGGAACCGTTGACATACCCACAGCATCTGCGCCAATGGCACGAACATAGCCATATTCTGCTGGAGTTTCAAGCGTTGGTCCAGTAAGTCCAGCGTAACATCCAACAGACACTTTAATGCTGTTTTCTTTGGCAATATGCAAGGCAAGATCAATCATGCTTGGATCATACGGCACACTCATGTCCGGGAATCTTGGACCTAATTCATCGATGTTTTTACCAATTAATGGATTGCCTGGGAATAAGTTGATGTGATCATTCATGATCATGATTTCGCCTACTTCAAAGTCTGGATTCACACCTCCTGAGGCATTACTTACGAACAAGCGTTGAATTCCAAGGAGTTTCATTACCCGAACAGGAAAGGTAACTTCTTGTAAGCTGTAGCCTTCGTAATAATGAAAGCGTCCTTGCATAGCAATTACATGTTTTCCGCCAAGTTCTCCAAAAATTAGTTTCCCTGAATGCCCTTCAACCGTAGAAACCGGGAAATTTGGGATTTCTTCATAGGAAATTACATCTATTGCATTGATCTCTTTTACTAGGCCTCCTAATCCGGTGCCTAAAATAATCCCGATGGTTGGTTTAACGTTTGTTCTTGATTCAAGATAGGCGACAGTCTCTTTAATTTTTTCTAACATATGCTTGTATTGAGGTTAAAAATTCGGATTCATGATCAATGGATAATTCAATGGGTTGTATAAACCAAGGATACCTTGATCGTTCTGGATACAATTCCATAGAGTTCAGCCGCATGAAGTCTTTTTCTGTTGTTATAATGATTGTTTTTGTTGCATCAAAGGTATCAAATTTCTTATGAATTTTCTCGATTTCTTCCTGTGTAAATTCATGGTGATCTGAAAATTTAATATGACTAACCATAAAGGTTTTTTCGAGGTGATTTTTTAAGGGCTGGGGATTCGCAATACCAGTTACCAAAAGGGCATGAGTTGCTTCCGGAAGAGGAATTCCATTCACAGATTGCAGGGGAGCATAAGCGATTTTGCTAAAAAAAGCGCCAAGACCATGCTGTGCGGCTTTTGCGGTATACCGTTTCTTCGTGTCTGCGCTAATTTCACTTGGACATTTAGTAAACAACACAAGGTCTGCACGTTTGGCACCTCTTCTGGGTTCCCTTAGGTTTCCAATAGGTAAGATGAAATCATTAAAAAACGGGGCATTAAAATCACTAACCAAGATGCTGAATCCGGCACGCACCTTTCGGTGTTGAAAGGCGTCGTCTAGCAATAAGATGTGATTTGAATCTCTATTAAGGTTATGTATGGCCTCGCTTCTGTTTTCGGAAACATGGATTTCATCCTGTGGATTCTTTTGTTTGAAATACATCAAGGGTTCATCGCCAACATCCGCTGCGTGATGTGCTGGGGTAAGTTGAATGTGACCTTTTGTTTTTCTTCCATATCCTCGAGAAAGCACTTGAATCGTATGTGTGGACTGAAATGCCTTCATCAAATATAAGGTGAGCGGACTTTTCCCTGAACCGCCTACATTTAAATTGCCGATACATATGGAATTCCCTTCAATTTCATGGCTTGTAAAAATTCCTGCATCATAGCATGCATTCCGAACGCGTGTAATTACCCAATAGAGTAGGCCCAAAGGAAAAAGGATCCATCGCCATGCACTCATATATTATCCTGCACCATAATTAGAGAAATCCTGATCATCCGCGTAATAATAAATACGGATTAAGCACGTATCGTTCAGGTAGTCTATTTTACCGATCTCAAAACGGTTAATGAGTAATCCAGTTTTTGCCTCTAAGTCTTTTTTCATTTCCTCATGTTTCTCTGGGTGCACAAGATCCACGCGGTCGTAATTTACAATCTTGCGTGTTTCATGCTTAACAAGCCAAAGATACTCCATGATATACAATACTACGATTACCGTAATGTTAATTACGCCCAATTCGAATAAATTGATTTGGTATATACTTTTCTCAACCTCTGTAGCTAACATAGCGTTTACCACGCTTAATCCGATTACTAAGAATAAATAAGTCATTTCTTTAATTTCAATAGCATCGGTGCGATAGCGGATGATTCCGAAAATCGCAAATAACCCAAGGCCCATTCCCGTGTCAATGTCTAGTTTTTTTAGCCCAAAACATAGGAAAAATGTTATAATACCGATTAAGAAATAGGTAAATAGGTAATCTTTTCGTTTTGCTTTTGGGTAATACAATAAACGAATGATAATATATAGTACCAGTAAGTTTATGGCTAATCGGATTCCTAAACCATCTAAATCTTGATAATCCCATGAGAACGTAGAGATGTCTGTTTGGGCTTTCGCTAAAAGAGGGGGAATAAAGTTAAGTAGCATGATTATTTATTTTTTCCAGGTAAATTAATTTTCTTTTGAATCGGTTGTACTTTAATTTCTCATTCCCAATTAATTCAATCGCACCAAGGCAATATTTACTTAAACGGTAGGGACGTAAATGTAAGGATTTCATTAATTGATAAAATGAGGATCTTCGATTAAGCTTTTGCTGCTTTAACTCCGCAATAACCAATTCTGACAATTCGACTGATTTTAGTTCATTATTGAAAATCAGATTAAAGTCTAAGGTAAGACGTTCGTTTTCATGCTTATTCACCAAGGTGATTCGCTTGAATTTATTGGTAAGGACAGGGATTAAGTCGTATGTTTTATGACAATGCGCGTGTATTAAATTTAACTCGCTCTGAGTTAACTGCTCATGAAATCCATCGGTTGCAATGCGGTGCTTATCTGTTCGGCCCTTGATTTTATGTTTGATTTCAAAAAAGAACAAGTTTGATTCTACATAATTCCGTATTCTGAATTTATAGCGATTTACACGACGGTTGTGATGATCGTGAAACAGGCTGAAATCGGCATCGTCAAAATACAAGCTTTCATAGGTAAGTGCACGCTTACCCTCAATTTCTAAAGAGAAATAATTCGCTTTTAGCTGAGGGAGAATTTGAATTAGCGTATTTTTGTCAAAAGCAAATTTGGTGTCAATTCGATTCATCAGCTTTACCCGATCCATTTCTTTTAATGAGATGGATTCAAATGCTTGAAGCTGTTTAATGATTTCTTGTTCTGACATTAGAACCAAAGGTACGTTTATTTTCGTTTTTTGTTCCAAATGACTGCTTTTGCGTTTAACGATTAATAAATGTTATGTTAATTTGATGTCATGCAGAAGAAAATTTTACTCTTAGGTTCGGGTGAATTGGGAAAAGAATTTGTAATTGCTTGTCAACGCTATGGGCAGTATGTCATTGCTGTTGATAGCTATGCCGGTGCGCCTGCAATGCAAGTGGCACATGAATATGAAGTAATTGACATGTTGGATGGGTCCGCGTTGGATGCCGTGGTTGCTAAGCATGCCCCGGATTTGATTGTTCCTGAAATAGAAGCTATTCGGACGGAGCGCTTCTATGCGTATGAATCACAAGGAATTCAGGTAGTTCCAAGTGCAAAGGCTGCGAATTTCACTATGAATCGTAAAGCTATTCGAGATTTAGCCGCCATTGAATTGGGGGTTAAAACCGCTAAATACCGGTATGCAACGACCCTTGCTGATTTTAAAGAAGGAGTTTCCTTCTGTGGCTTGCCTTGTGTTGTTAAACCCTTAATGTCAAGTTCGGGTAAAGGCCAATCCATAGTGCGAACACCTGAAGACATCGAACGTGCGTGGAATTATGCACTAGAGGGTTCACGGGGTGATTTAAAGGAAGTAATTGTGGAGGAATTCATTGCGTTCGATTACGAAATCACGCTACTTACGGTAACTCAAAAAGAGGGGCCTACCTTATTTTGCCCTCCAATTGGACATCGACAAGAGCGAGGCGACTACCAAGAAAGTTGGCAACCTATGCCCATGAATCCAGCCCATTTAGAGGAGGCGAAGGAAATGGCAGCACAAGTAACTGTAGCCCTAGGAGGCGCTGGTTTATGGGGTGTTGAATTTTTCATTACACCATCTGGTGCGTATTTTTCGGAATTATCGCCACGACCTCATGATACCGGAATGGTAACCTTAGGTAATACTCAGAATTTTTCAGAATTTGAATTACATGCTCGCGCGGTGTTGGGGTGGCCAATTCCAGAAATTGTGTTGCAACGAAACGGAGCCAGTGCAGTAATTTTAGCTGAACAATCCATCGAGCGATTGCCTGAATTTAAAGGAATAGAGTCCGCGGCCGCTACGCCATCTTCGGATTTGAGACTTTTTGGAAAACCCAGTGCACGTCCTTTCCGAAGAATGGGGGTGACCCTTTCCTTTGGAGCAGAATCTGTTGAATTTCATGTAGAACGTGCCAAATTGATGGCCTCAAAAATTGCTGTAGTATGATTCGTTTTTTTCTATTTTCTATATTGATACTTGCCTTAAAGACCGCAGCCTTTGGGGCAAAAATCTCGTATACGCTTAAAATGCCCAGACCTCAAAACCACTATTTCCAAGTGGAAATGCATGTGGAACAAGTAAAGCAAAAAACTGCAACGGTTAAACTGCCAGTTTGGGCACCTGGTTCTTATTTGGTGCGCGAATTTTCACGCCATTTAAATCAAGTAAAAGCCTATTCACTTCAAGGGGCCGTGCTTCCAATAACAAAAAAGACAAAGAACGCATGGGAAATTGATTTGAAAGGACAAACTGCATTTGTAGTGAAGTATGAAGTATATGCCTTTGAGCTAAGTGTTCGCACCTCTTTTTTAGATGAAACGCATGGCTTTGTGAGTGGACCGAGCATGTTTATGTATTTAGACGGCCACAAAGAAACGGGTGGTGAATTGTTAGTTCAACCGCACTCGTCCTTCAAACGAATCTCTACCGGATTAACTCAAAAATCTGATGTTAAACAAGGGAATAATCAAACCTTTACGTTTGACAATTATGATCAATTAGTGGATTGTCCGATTGAAATCGGAAATCAGTATGAATTTGATTTTGAAGCGGCAGGAGTGAAACATACCGTTGCGATGTATGGTGAAGGTAATTTTGATCCGGAACGCCTAAAGGAGGACATGGCTAAAATTGTTGAAGAAGAGACCAAGGTCGTTGGTGTGAATCCAAACAAGCGCTATGTATTTATTGTGCATAATGTAGTTGGAGGCGATGGGGGCTTGGAACATTGCAACAGCAGTGTTTTAAGTGTTGATCGATGGACCTATGACGGAAGTAATTACATCAATTTTTTAAATCTCGTGGCTCACGAGTATTTTCATTTGTGGAATGTAAAGCGCATTCGCCCCATCGAACTTGGACCATTTAATTACGACCAAGAAGTATACACTAATTACTTGTGGGTAATGGAAGGGTTTACTTCGTATTATGACGAACTAATCTTGCGTCGTTGTGGTTTTTATTCCCAGGAGGAAATGGCTAAGAAAATTCAAATTGCAGTAAATTACGTGGAGTCTAGCGTTGGTGCCCGAGTTCAACCGGTGGCCCATGCCAGTTTTGATGCGTGGATTAAGGCATACCGACCAAATGAGAATAGCAGCAATACAACCATGACGTATTATTCCCGCGGATTGATTATCGCCTCGGTATTGGATGCCATGATTATTAAACAATCGAATGGAAAGGAATGCTTGGATCATTTCATGAAGGACCTATATGAAACTTATTATGTGGGCAAAAACCGTGGTTTTACAGATGCAGAATTTAAAGCGTGCCTTACAAAACATGTGGGACAAGACATGAATGAATTCTTCCTTAAGTATATCGATGGAACAGAAGTTATACCGTATTCCATGTATTTTTTACCGCTTGGGGTAGAAGTTAGCGATGTAGGCGGAGTTAAACCTGTTTTTGGCGCTAATGTAGCTGAAGAGGGTGGTAAAGTTATCATCAAAAGCATTCGAGCAAATTCATCCGCGGAAGACGCTGGGTTGAGTGTAAATGATGAGGTCATTGCGTGCATGAACTACCGAGTAGACAAATCGATGCTTGATGCCTTAATGAATGGCGCTGCGGTTGGTGATGAGTTTGAATTGACCATATCAAGAGATAAATTGATGCGAAAAGTGATCGTTAAAATTACAGGACAAAAAAGGTCTACCTTCATATTTACAAACCGACATACCGATGAATCGTTGCCTCTTTATACTTATTGGTTGCGTTAATTACGCAGCAGCTTTCGGACAATTCACCAATTACCGAATTAGTTCAGTTAACCAGAATAATCCGGTTGAACCTTCGGTTGCCATAAATCCATTGAATACGAAGGAAGTGGCAGTTGGGGCTGTATTGGATTATTATTATTTCTCGGTGGATGGGGGCGTTCAATGGAAAAGCGATACCCTAAAAAGTCCATACGGTGTGTACGGTGATCCGGTGTTGCAATTCGATGCTAAAGGTCGGTTGTATTATTTTCATTTATCCGATTATCCAAAAGGGTATTGGATTGACCGCATAGTATGCCAGTTTACCGATAATTTTTCAGATGTAAAGGCTTTCTCTGAGGGTTCGTTTCCCAAACCATTGGGCAGAAAGGCACAGGATAAGCACTGGGTAGATATTGATCCAAATACAGGAGTAATTTATATGACATGGACGCAGTTTGATAAATACGATTCCAAGAATTTTATGGACTCCTCTCGGATTATGTTTAGTAAATCGATGGATCGGGGATTAACTTGGGCCAATCCTAAGATTATTTCTTTTTACAATGGCGATTGTTTAGATGGTGATAAAACGGTAGAAGGTGCGGTTCCTGTGGTAGGAGTGAATGGACAACTATTCGTTACATGGACCGGACCCAAAGGCCTTATGTTGCAACAATCTTCGGATGGGGGTGACACGTGGTTGCCTGTAGAGCGCTGCTTAATGCAACAGCCCGGTGGCTGGGATTTTAAGATACCGGGTATTTTTAGGTGCAATGGCTTGCCCGTATTGAATGTAGATCGCAGTCAAGGAAAACATGTAGGTACCCTATACCTCAGTTGGAGTGATCAACGAAATGGAGTTAAGGATACCGATGTTTGGCTAACGAAATCGCAAGATGAAGGGAAAACTTGGTCCAAACCGATTCGCGTAAATCAAGATAAAACGAAGACGCATCAATTTATGTCTGCGTTCACGATCGATCAATCCGACGGGAGCCTTCATTTCTTATTTTATGACCGGTCAACTGCAAAACAACCCAATGAAACGCAGGTGGTTTGGGTGAAATCCCAAGATGGTGGGAAGCGCTTTGAGCAACAATGTATTTCAGCAAAACCTTTTGTTCCAACCGCTAAGATCTTTTTTGGAGATTACATCTCAATTGCTGCTGTTAAGGGGCATATAGTACCCGTTTGGGTTCGTTTGGATCAGGGTAGAGCATCCCTTTGGACGGCTAACCTTAACCTAAAGTAATTCCACTTCTTAATAATTTTCTAGCTTTGCCAAAATAAGTTACCATGAGTGAAGAAATGAAAGAATGTCCATCGTGTCAATGTCCGTATGGATATGAAAGTGGCGAAAATGAGTATACCTGTCCAGAATGTTCCTATGTATGGACAGTTACCGAAGGGGATGATACGGATGAGCTCATGGTAATGGATTCAAACGGTGTGCGCTTGCTACCCGGTGATTCTGTAATTGTAATTAAAGACCTTCCGGTGAAAGGTGCGCCAAAATCCGTAAAGGCCGGAACAAAAGTTAAAAACATACGGCTAACCGATGGTGATCACAACATCGATTGTAAAATTGAAGGGTTCGGTGCTATGGCGCTCAAATCAGAATTCGTTCGAAAAGCCTAAGCTGCCATTAATTAAATTTTGAGGCAATAAAATCGGTTGATTAACGATACCGAATTCATGAAAAATATACGGGCATACTTTATTATTGTTTGCTGTTGGTCTTGCTTGAATGCGCAAGATTGGCAGGCGCTTTCATCATTTCCAGGTGTAGAACGTGATGATGCGACCGGGTTTGTCATTGGAGACGATCTATTTATTGGTACCGGGTTAAGTCCATGGTGGTCGGCCTTGGCAGATTTTTATCGCTACCAAAGTGCCACAAATCAATGGATAAGCGCAGCGTCACTTCCCTCGGGAGCTGAACGACAATATGCTGCTGGTTTTACCTTAAATGCCTCGGGTTATGTGTTTGGCGGATATAATGGAAGCGACTATTTGAATGACATGTGGCGCTATGATCCGGCTTCTGACGCGTGGTTGATTAGCGATAGTTTACCTTCGTTTGGTCGTTCCGGGGCTGCATCTTTTGTCCTGAACAATAGGCTATATCTTGTGGGCGGTAAGCATGCCTTGGGTGCTGCAACAGATGAGGTCTGGTCGTATGATGCCGTAACTTCTGCGTGGATACAAGAAGCGAATTTTCCATTTGGAGGCTTATGGAGGGCTTCAGCGTGTGCATACAACGGAAAAGGATTTATGTTGTTTGGACGGGATGAGAACAATCAATTTCAGCATGGATTTTATTCGTTCGATCCAATCACCAATCAATGGGAGTCCTTGCCTTCATTCCCTAGCCTCGGACGAAGTCATGCGGCCTTGTTTGCCTTGAATGATGGTATTTATGCGTGTTTTGGTATTGATAGTTTAGGGAATTCGCATAATGATTTGTGGAAATTCAATGAAATCGGCAACGAATGGATTGCTCTTCCTGGCATTCCAGCGTTGGGGAGACGTGGTGGAGTATGCTTAACTACCCAAGAATCAATGTACTATATCACAGGAATAGATGAAACAAATAACAGGTTGAATCAAGCCTGGGTTTATTCGCCAATCCTAGGTATTGAATCTCCATCCTTAAAGGAACCTGCACTGCTTGAGGTATATAACATACTTGGAAATCCAGTAGCGTTTGGGAATAATCAATTGTTGTTTGAGCGATATTCGAACGGCGAAGTGAAAAAGGTATTTGTTATTGAATAATCCTTAATCCAGAATTAGTCAATCTGCACTACCACGCGTCGATTGGCTGCTTTTCCTTTTGTGGTGTTGTTTGAAGCTATCGGATCCGCCTCTCCATGAATATGTAGTATAAGGAGTTCATCGGGTATGCCTTGACTCATAAGTACTTTTCTCACGGTTTCACAGCGGCGTTTCGCTAAGGCTAGGTTGTATGTGTTGCTCCCGTCTGCGTCACAATATCCATGGAGGTGTATTTCAGCCTTAGTATCCATTATGGAGTTTAGTTTATTTTGTTCTAATAGTGGTAGTTCAGCGACATCATGTTCGAAATACACGGTAATCGGATCGCTATCCTTCTGGGTTGAGATGGTATCGGCAATTTTAACGGGGTCATCTGTACTCGATATTTCTACTGTTTTACTTGATATCATGGGTT
>Ga0315903_10009862_pt1 | contig 11482 bp, 26 predicted proteins | sample LakEriMetagenome_7_FD_203524 | JGI IMG/M metagenome (GOLD analysis project Ga0315903, IMG submission 203524) | Freshwater fungal communities from buoy surface, Lake Erie, Ohio, United States - Buoy 2 MA119 | ecosystem: Environmental > Aquatic > Freshwater > Lake | place: USA: Lake Erie, Ohio... | reverse complement strand
GCACATCAGCCAACTCCATCTCGACACAATGGCTGGAACTATCTTCTGATCTTTGCTCTAAGGGGCTTCGGCCCTTTACTGCAGAGTTCATCTCTGCTTCCACTAACTCAACTCAACAATGACTGCACTCAACATCCGTAAGAACCTTGCGTCAATCCTTGTCAATACTGCGGCAGCAGTTGAGAATGCCAAGGTACCTACCAAGGTTGGCATGACGGAGAAGCTGAACGAGTATCGTACTCGGGCGGCGGCACTCATCATGCCGAACGACATGGCATTCATCATCCAATCCAAGCAAGGTAACTGATCCATGCAACGTAACCACTTATCTGATTCCTGTGTTGCTATTGTTCTTGGCACTGGTCTTGGTTTACTCCTATCTGTTGGAGCACAGAAAGTTCTCAACAGACACTACAAGGCCACGTGCCATAACCAACCAGGACATAACCTGATCTACACCAAAGGTTTCCTTGGTGACACGTACTACTGCATCAATGCAAAGTACATGAACTGATCTCTGCACTTAACCCTTCTCATCCATCTGATGAGTAGGTTTTCTGCAGGGTATCTCCCTGCACTACACCACACGACACCAAGCTAGTTCTATGAACTACCAAGCTGTTGAACAACTGCTCACGCAAGATGCACGCCTGCTTGCCAGGAGGGATGCCCCTGTCATTGATACAGAACTAGAAGAACAGCGTCAAGCTGCTCTCGAATTGTTCTTTCAATGGCAAGATGGGATGCGTGAGTTCCAAGACCTTATGCCGTTCTGCGTTGTCCTCCAACGTAAGGTAGATCTCAACAGGGATCTGCTCCGTTGGGAACGCAGGCATGAAGACTGACTCCTGCTCTAAGGGCCTTCGGGCCTTTACTGCAGGACTCAATATCCTGCACACCAAACCATCGCATACCACACGATGATTACCATTGGCAAAGAAGATCTTGATCGTGCGATTAACATGTTCAAGATCGATGGCTATTACATTGAATTCAAGAAGACTGTTTGCTATCTCTGCTGGGTAGCAACAACAGAACAAGCACAGGAGTATATCGATGCATTTCTTGAGTGTCTCGATGTACTGATCGATGGTCAGTGGGTAGATACCTATGGTTCATACGAACAAGGTGTCGATGTTCAACTCCCTGACCAAGAGTACATTGCTTGTCGTTACATCCTGGAGACCAACTAATGAAGACCATTTATTCCATGGGCAAAGGCAAGTACATCACTCTTGATTCTTATGGTGAGCCTTATGAGACTCGCCATTGGTCAATTGCTATTGCCCTCCTCTCCCTAACCCTCGCCACCATCAGCGGGGCGGCATTGGTTGGTGTTGATATTACCAAGATCAATCCACAGCCTATCAAAGCACAACCTACAATTACTCGCTGACATGACAACACAACTCAAAGAACACACCGAAGTACTTGAGGCACGCATCCAATGCCTGATCGACAAGCTGCTTGCTCATTACGCTAAGCAGTACGGAGATGGTGGCATTGCATTTGACATGCTCAAGGGCGTCAAGTACTACAAGCTCATTCAACGTGACGTCAAACGCTCAACGTTGAATGGCAACACTGGTGCCTCGGTGCATGCATTCATTCACCGCCAGACTGGCTGTGTCTTTAAACCAGCAAGCTGGAAGGCACCAGCTAAGCACGTACGTTACAACCTCATGGACGAGGTATCGTTTGCCACCTGCATCCAAGATGCTGATTGGCATGGCGGATATTTATACATGAAGTAACCAACACCTGGGCATTTGTTATTGATTCTCATTATCAATAACGATATAAGTCCCAGGTACATTCTATTCAACTCACAACACAATGACAGAAGACAACCAACGGTATCACCTCATCATCAACGTTGATGAAAAGTATGCCATCGTCAATGCACTAGCTTTCTATCATGCACATCACACCCTAGGTGCATTGATGGATGAAGACGAGCGTGAACAATACATGCTCGCTTTCCAAGAAGATGGTCCATCTGTGGTTGACTCATTAGCAACCAGGGTGGCAAATACTTTCTAATCACTGGGCATCCACACTTGAGAACTCTTCTCAATAGTGGTGTAAGCCCCAGGCGTAAACCGTTTACTTACTCAACTCACACCATGAGAGACCCTAACTTCATTGACGAACAGCGCAACGCTGATTACCTCGACGCACTTGCTGACCGTGACGATGAGTTACGTGAAGCAATGCAAGAGACTGACCCCGAGCAATGGGAGGGATACGATGACCAAGCCTAAGCATCAAGACATTGACATCATCTTGATTGTCATTGTCATCATCTCAATCCTGATCACAACTCTACTGGACGCACTCAAATGTCTTACGTCTCTGAACTCCGCAAGTTCTACCCCAACTCTTGGAAAGCAAGACTTGCAATCCAACGATATCAAGTCCATCAAGAGTGGGAGCACCAAGACCCAACGACTATCACCATCCACGAAACCACGCTCAACTACGGCGGTCCAGAAGAAGGTGGCTGGTGGTACCAAGCAGGATACCCAGTCCTCACCCACTGCATCTTCTCCAAGAAGCAAGCGGTCCAAGCCTTCATCCAATACTTCGATGAGTACGAAGTTGCAGAGCAGCCAAGCCTTGGTAACTCAACGACGTACTCGAACTACGAAGTCAACTTTGGCAACGGATACGCTACTGTCTACCCCGAATCCAAACCACACTACTGCTGATCAAAGCAAAGGATTTAAACAATGACTCAGTTTATGTGTTCAACTGTGTTGTGCCTAACACAATACTTGGGATTGGGTACAGCCAATTACCAGTCGAGTCAGAGTTTAATCTTTACTACATCCACAGGTATTACATATCTGTGCAACAAGCAAACACATTTATATAACTGCACTAAATCTACGGTCTATACCAATATGGATTATTAGATTGGTATTGCTCTAGGTTTTGTTCTAACTCCTGTCTTGCAGGTGACATACCTGGAGCTTCCAATCCTTGTTCTAAAAATTGATTCATCATTCCCGGCTCTGTTAGTTCCTGTTTGCCAAACTGAAACTTTATTTGAGCTCCTGGATCAAAACGATTTGCATTTATGCCAATTCCAAAGTTTTTACCCATCAATTCAAGTTGTCCCGTGCTGGGATTAATCGACGCAGTTCCTGTGTCATCATTGAATGTCATGGCTCCTTTATTCAACAAACTACCAAACACATTTCCTAATTGTTGAATTTCTCCAGGAGCAGTTGGGTTATGGAACTGGTAATTAGACAGCGCACTGGTAACATGCGGTGACCAAGAACCAGCAAGCCTATTTGCAAAACTTGGCATTTGTTTAATTGTTTTATTCATTTTAAATCAACAATGACACTCACAGTCACACCACCCGTAGGTCTGAGCATCAACCAACGGAACCTCTACATGTACTTCCTGAATCACAACAAGAAGTACAAGAACACACCGTGTTACGTACCAAGGTGTCCAAGCACACGCTCAAGGATTGATCTCTATCTCAATGCCTTGATCAAGCTGGAACAATACGGCTTGATACGTGTAGACAGAAGCAGTGCTAACTACACAGGCTGGATCATGCTCGAACCTAAGACCGGGCTATGACTACATAACACTTCCGTAGTATTGTTTGCTATTCGCAAATAGCGAATACATGCCAATACTTCAGTCATAGCCTCAATACTGGGCATCCACATAACAATGTGGTGTAAGTCCCAGGTTACCCATCAACCTTATTCACTTCAAACAATGGCACGTACTAAAGCTGCTGAAAAGTCACAGAAAGTATCCTCTGATTATCCACAAGGTAAACACACTGTTACATGGCAAGACATTGACGAAGACGATTGGTGGCTAATCATCAATCTTCTTCGTGGTCGGATTGAATATTTTCAATCAAGACTTAACGAAATTATGCAGACTAATGATCCGGATTTAATTCGGAATCAAACTGATTGGTATCGTGAAACAATTGGAAGATTGTCAATGCGGTTGCATCAGTTTGAAGATCAGATTAGTCCTACATATTTCAAACGCAAACGTGCAGAGAAGGCTGAACGCATTCGTCAACCAAACGCTTAATAACTGGGCCTCACCTACATAAGTACGGTGTGTAAGTCCCAGGGTTCACATCAACTCAACATCAACTCAACCATGGAACAAGCTAAGAAGTATCCAACAATTGACTGGACTAAGAATGAGTACCATCAATTGAAGCTAGTCATTGATGCACTGAAAGCCATCTGTGCTCGCGAAGATAAGCGTCATCAAATGGACGAGCATCTTGATCCACACATGCGTAACATTGTCGATGAGGTAATCGGCATGTTGGAAGATGAGATCGACTACGATCCAACACCTAATGAACCTGGTGAACCACCTATCACAATGAATGAAATGCATACTGCTGCATGGAAAGAACACCTTGCCATGCACAGCTAACAGCCAACTAGTCAACTAGTACACATGTATTTCCCCCTCACACTCCCCCAGTGGAGTACCAGGGGGGACTCTTCTATATACATAAGTACTTCCTATGCATAACATCTTTTAATACACCAATCAATCCTTGACTCATCTGGTAGACTTCAACAGTCAATCAACTCAACACCAATGACAACTCCCAACACTCCTCGTATTCCTGATTCAATTGATATCCAACGTCTCCAAGCTATGCAGCTTGTAGCCAAGATGAAAGAATCAGCTGAACGTCATGGCATCGGCTTCATTGGGGGCTTTATTGCCCCCAATGGAGATAAGTTTGTAATGACAAACATGGACGACGATGACGCCATGACACTCATGCCGGAGGACCTTAAGTGACACAAACTATTACAGAAGAAGATGTCATTATTGAGGGTAAAGAATACATAAAGACAACAGTAACGACCGTTACTTTTCAAATCAAACGAAAGCAAATTGAAACTTTTTATAGTTACGAAGAGCTTTTAGTGTTTATTTGTTCTGCTACTCATTCAAAAGATGTTAAGAGAACTAAGGATAGTTTTGATCGGCACTTAAGGCACCGCATGCAAGCTATCAAGGAAAACAACATTGTTCTTCCTGCTCCTCTTTATGTAAACACAAATGTTTTGAACAACTTTTACATTGTTCAAGGCAACAGAAAACAAGGTCCTCTACTATTCAAGAGCATTTGTTATGACTAAGAAATCTCCCATTAGTTTTGATCGCACCATTCATGGTGTGAACATCACTGAACATGGCATCAAGTCAGTGAGTAAACAGATCAAGCTTGGTCCATTTCAACTGACTGTCAACGCCAATCCCAATGGTGTTAAAGGATCAGTCAGTATTCCTGGCACCGGCTTGAGTATTCCAAACCTTAAGATAATCTAAAGATCTGGGCATCTGTACTCGCTGTGCAAATAGCACAGAAGGAGGCAGTGTAAGTCCCAGGCTTTAGTCTAACTACTCAACTCAACTCATGTCTGCAACACTTGACTACCTCAACATGTTTGATCGCATCAATCTTGCTGACTGCGCAAAGCGCAGAGCAAGTGCAAATGTTGTAGATGAAACACGATTCAATGGCGAGTACGACACAGCACGTCTGTGGATGAAGTACCGCCTCATTAAGACCACCCAGCATTCCTACGTCGAAGACAACTGATGACAGTCCTTGCAATCGAAGATACTTACTTCACACAAACTCATGTCACAGTTACAGCAGTTGTTGACGACATGCGCCTGCTCTATCGGGCGACTCGCTTCGACCCTGAAGAGTGGGCTCCTGCACTGTGCACAACAACTATTGAGTTGGATCCAGAGGAACCAATCCCTCTTGATGAAGATGGCTTCTGTGCCTATCTTGATTACCTCGATCCTCAATGGCAACTCGTTGACACCTCAGACGAATGATTGGCTTTTCAATTGAATTCAAACGCTGGTACTTTGTACTGCGTGGTCCCAAAGGTCGAGTGTATTTGGCAACTGGCTTTGCTAAACGCATGTTAGTCATGACACCGACAGGTACATACACACTTGACCAGTGCATTGACACATGGGCTAGTGAGGAAACAGTTAAGATGAAGAACTTCTTGACACGTTAAGAAACATACGTTAAAGGAATCCCGATTCTTTAACACATCGTCCTGGATATGACGTTAAACTGTCCATTCCTTTTACCTATTCAACTCATGCAGTTCCACTTACCTTCCAACCTGCAACAAGAACTCCTGGCTTATGATCCAAAGCTCAAGGCTTTGGTTAAGCAGGATGACAACAAGAAGCCTGCTAAGAAAGCCAAGTATCCCCTTGGCAACATCCCTCATCTGATCCCTGAAGATATTGTACGTTCCAGCTATCAACAGGATGCAATCGACTACATCAACTCACAGCTAGCACCAGGGCGCTTCCGTTTGTTTACCAAGCTTGTGGATGTAGCGACTTCACAAGCACGCACTGTACCTATCGCTGTTATCTATCACTTCGAGCAATGCTGGTACGCAGCATGGCTCCCACAACGAGGCGAAGACTATGTCTATGGCTACGCCTACGCATTCAAGAACACCTCAGCCACTGCTAAGGCAGCTCCACGTCATATTTGGAATAGTAAAGAACAATGCACTGAACACGCCATTGGTCGTGGTGCACAGGTCTTTACTTACTCTGCAACAGTAACTAAGCAAGATATTATCAACGGTAAGGACGGTCGCAACTGGCGTGCCATGGGTATAGCTAGTTATTACCAGAAGGCTCGTGATATCAACGAAGCAATCAATGCGTTTGAATCACAGCTGATGACAACCATTCCTCAATGGAGTGATTGTCGTAGTATCTTTGATCGCTTGCGTTGCAACAACATCGTTGATGCACTAGACATGCCGGCATTCTTTAGCAAGCCTATACCTGATAAAACCAAGTATGAACTGACAGTTGATAACTTGATTGCAACATCTAAGCTACTGAAGAATGACTATGGATATTCTTCTTACGGTACATCTTTAGCCAAGACTGAAGCAATCATTACTACTCCGTATATCAAGAAGCAGCTTCAAGCAATGCTTGATCGTTCAACTGCTGAGTACAGAAATCCAGAGAATACACAACGCAAAGCTATTAAGTATGGCTTCAAGGAATTTGAGCAAACCTGTAACTCTATTGAATTCATTATTCGGATCTGGCCTGACTGCCCTATTGATCACTACCGTACTTACTTCAATGAGCTGCGTTGTATCAATTTGAACAACCTGAGGTATGACGAACGTCTTGTCGAATGGCTACGCACCAACATGCCTGTTGCATCGTTCTTCAACATGCTGCGTAAGTTCAATGAGGCAGAACCTACCTCTCATCGCAGTTCATACAGTGACTATGATTACCACGTCAAATCATTCTTTGAAATGAATGATACCTTCTCCATGATCATGCGCATCTTGGAGAATGACAAACAAATCGAGGCACCTAAGCGCTGGCGCATGCCTGACTTCCATGACTACGTGCAAGCCGAAGCATGGAAAGTAACCAACCGCAAGGAATCACTGCACCAGGATTTGTTTCCTACTCCGATCAAAGTCAACGTCAGCGGTAGTGACTGGACATTCTTCCAGCCTGTGGATACACACCAGCTAGCACAGTGGGGACAAGCAGTCCGTAACTGTGTGGGTTCTGCAGGACGCTATGCAGATGACATTAAGAAACGCAAGCACTTCATTGTGCTCTGCATGATTGATGGTAAGCCCACCTTCACCATCCAACTGGATGTATCTATGGGTGTCATGAACGTCGTACAGATTGCTGGCGTAGCGAACCAGCGCCTGTCTGTTGATCAACATGAGCAGTACTCCACAGCATTCAAGGAAGCCTTGCAATCTCGTGAAAAACAGCTAGCATCTGATAGCTGAAGCCACAGCATGGGGGTCCTATCCTCGTTAAAGGACCCCTTTTAACTATGTCTAATTATACCGATGAGCAACTGCTCGCCATGGCCATGGCTAATATTGGTGAATACATCCATGACAATTTACCACAGTACATCCTGATCGAAGACGATCCTCGTAATGAGGATGACTACGATAGCTGGACTTACGGAATGGAAGTCCTGCCTCATGATCACACTTGGCAGCACGCATCAATTGATGTGAGTGTAAGTCCAAGTGAGGGAGCGTGATGTAATTAGTAGCCATGACGCACTTAAAATGCGTTGGTCTTTGACCGTGCAGGTGCAAGTCCTGTCGCTCCTACCAAACTCAATCATTTATTTAACACCATGCAATTCTTTGCTGCATTTAAATCAATCATTCCTGAATTCCATGCGTTTTCTGATGAGGATAAACGCTATAACATTGGGGCTACTTGGACAGATGCACAGGGATTAAGAGATCACCACAACCTTGAGCTGAGGTATGTCCATAACTCTGAGCGTCTTGCGCTCCAAGGTGATCCACAGCCGGATGGAAGCTGGAAGTACGTGGAACCTAATGGCAACATCCATGTCATTAGCCCTGAGCGTGCTAAGCACTTCATGGATCAGACCCAGGCTCACGCGTCCATCATGGTCGGCATGCTCAATAAGTTACAAGATGCAGGGATCATCAACCCTGTAGTGGACACTAGCGCAGAACCAGCCTAAGATCAGCACGGAATGTTTGGCCCCTGCGCAAGCGGGGGTCTTTCTCTATGACATCTGAACTCATTGATCTTGATTTAGTTGACAAAACAATTGCATTAATTCCAGAACAAGACTGGCCTCAAGTGCAGCAGGTTATTGTTACAACCTTGGTTGATAACATGCCTGGTTCTGTACTTGAAACATTGACTGGTAGCTACGACAACTTTGATCGAGCAGAAGGAATTCTGTACGATTACTACCAGCTTCCTGATAAACAGCAAGATTTAATTGTTGATGCATTCAAAATTATGGGTGCAGCCAATTGTCTTGAATTGCTTAGTTGTTTAAACCTATCTAATTCACAACAATGAGATGTGCCAAGTGTGATTCATCTCGTTTTGACGTTGATCGCACCCATCGTGATACCGCAGAAACTATTTTGCGACAACGCAAATGTAGTGATTGTGGTTACAAAACATTTACGTTGGAGGTTGAATTGCCACCTGATGCTGCAAAGCATAGTCGTGGCCAAGACAAAATGAAACGTCTACCTGGTTTTTTACGCATTCATTTTTCTTAACAATGTCAACTAAACGTCAATTTGATTACAAGATTGGTGATCGTGTTGCTGAACGTCCCAAACCTCATGGGATCTATACGCACAACCAACAAACAAGAGAGCGCATTGCTCAATACAGAAATCAGCGTTATGGTGAAGTTGTTGGCGTCAACTACAAAAAGAATTCCCGTGGTGCTGCACAAAAGTTTTTACTTGTTAAGTGGGATCATTTGATGAGCCCTACTGAACATGCCACCATGCGTATTTGTCCTGTGTCAGAGTTGGAGCGTCTGACCAAAGAAGTCCTTGTCCCTGGTGAATGACATGACTAACAACAACTACCCAATCACTCCGTCACTGGAGTTACTCAAGCACTGGGAAGACCAGCTCGACGAAGGTGAAAACTATGACGTAATGCTATTCCAAGCTTACCAAGCTGGTGCTGATCAACAATTGGAACAAGCTGCAAAGTGGCTTGACACCTGTGCTTTGTTCAGTGAACACTTAATAATCACACCATCTGGAGATGCATTGAGACAAGCAATGCGCCCCAAGCCGCCGAGCTTAAAGGAGCGTGCACTCAGTGAATTAGACGCATTGGAGAGCATGGGAACTTGCAACTCCGACACCATCCGCCGCGCCCTCGAACAACTCCCCGGCAACCACTAAACGCCATGACTACTCTCTCCCCCGCGACAACTGCAGTCGTAACTGCATTCCGTGAGCGTTACACAGAAACGCTGCGTCCTGGTCCTTTTCCCGACTATTGGCAGGAAGCTTGTTTAGCTGCAGCGCTGACCGCGTTGGCTGTCCGCATTAAGAGCGCTGACGGCATTCGCCAAGACGTGCTTGACATCGTGAATGAGTTGGAAGCTGTGGGTTTGTACGACAATGACTAATCTCTCCCCCGCCTTCCGTCGCCCCAAACCGCCGAGCTTGAAGGAGCAGGCGCTGAAAGCATTGGACGATATTTCCATTGCTTCGTTTGAACAAGATGCAGCAAACATCATTCGCCACGCATTGGAGCAACTCGATGACTGACCTTTCCCCCGCCGCTGATGCGGTGTTAGATGCCTACATGGCTAACTGTGGCTGGCTAGATGGCCCTCTCGAAAAAGGTTATCGCTGTGCTGCCGCCGTTCTGCGTGCTGTTACAAAAGAACTTAAATACTTTGGCATCACTGAGAAAAACATCCTTGCCATCGCCGACGAGCTGGAGGCACTGCCCAATGACTGAGAATCAAATTCAATTTCTCCGTGGTTGCTGTGCAACAATCCTTGCGTTTGCGGCTAGTGGTTTAATCGCTGCAATCTTTTTGTCACCTGATGAACCTAAGAACAACTCTAAGTTTGAAGTCCTTGATCAGTACGAAGGTTGTTCAGTAATCCGTTACACTGATCCCACAACTCGTTGGCATTACTTCCTTAAGTGCTCATGAACGTACAACTTGTATGGGCAACGCCCAATGCAGAGGAAATGATTGTGAAGATGGCACGGGTATCCGCTCCCAAGAACCAAGACAACATGGATACAGCTCCACGGTTGTTGAAGTATCTCATCAAGCACAAACATTGGTCACCATTTGAGATGGCCAACATGTGCGTTGAGATTGAAACGACACGTGCAATCTCACCACAGATTTTGCGTCATCGTTCCTTCTCGTTCCAGGAATTTAGTCAACGCTATGCGGACACAAGTGAGCTTGGCTCGGCTGTTATTCCGCATCTACGTAGGCAAGATCAAAAGAATCGGCAGAACAGTATTGATGATCTATCTGCTGATGTTGTTGCTAATTACTATCGACGTATCAGTGAGCTGTATGAAGATGCAGAACATCTGTATCGCGAGATGGTAAGCAATGGCATTGCAAAGGAATGTGCTCGTGCCATTCTGCCCTTATCAACACAGACACGTCTCTTTATGAACGGCACAATTAGGTCGTGGATCCACTATCTTGATCTTCGTTGCTCCAATGGAACTCAACTTGAGCACCAACAAATTGCCAGAGAAATCAAACAAATCTTCTGTGAACAATTCCCCATCATTGGAGAAGCTGTGTTCTCAACAGATTCAACATCTGATTGAAGAATACAGTGAGCCAGAAAAAGCTAGGCAATTCCTTATGAACGCTGGCATCATTGATGAGGATGGCAATTTAATGCCACCTTATTAACCCATCACAGAAGAAGACGTAAACTAATTGCAATCAGAAAGTTGCAGTTGTTTGTTTTTCTAATTGTTTGATGGCATGCTTGGACTCCACATCCTTGCGTGTCGCTTTTTTTTTCTTATCAATCAAGTAGGTAATCAATGCATTATTCATTTTGGTTAGCTCTAAAGTTTTCTTAGTTAG
>Ga0315903_10009860_pt1 | contig 11484 bp, 24 predicted proteins | sample LakEriMetagenome_7_FD_203524 | JGI IMG/M metagenome (GOLD analysis project Ga0315903, IMG submission 203524) | Freshwater fungal communities from buoy surface, Lake Erie, Ohio, United States - Buoy 2 MA119 | ecosystem: Environmental > Aquatic > Freshwater > Lake | place: USA: Lake Erie, Ohio... | reverse complement strand
CTGGAGACTGTATGCGATTTATGTCTCCTGCGTCTGCCTTGCGGGCTTACCAATTTCGCCACCCCCGAATGTTGGATACTTCCCACAAATCAGCCGTTATTGTCGGATATATCCACCTCTCCACGTTGGATTGCAGCGGCAAGGTCATCAACACCTCTAAACCATGCACCCTGCTCCATATTGTTTTCTTTTTTCCACTCATCCAACGTCATCACATTTACGGTGCGGTACATGAGTAGGTCTTTTGAGGTTTTTCCATGCACACCCCACTGCCCATTGATCTGATGTACATATGTATCTGGTCTATTGCTAATACTTACTACTACTGCCCAATCATTTTCCCACAGTACTTTATAAGGATAACACCCGTCTCTGTATCTCACCACTATACCATCCTGGCCGATTAACTTGTGGTCGAAGTCGATTTGTTTGAGTTTCATGCTTTCTTAATTAAAAATTCCGATGGCCAATATTGTTTACACTTCCCTTTCCGATGTGGCGGCTTGACGAAGTAGGACTGCCATTTACTTGGGATAGCCCTAAATCGGTAACAGGTTTCTTTTAATGGACACTTACCGCCCTTGCACATTGTTATGTCTGGCATATCTAATTATTTATACCCGGACATCCCCCTTGTCGCTGAACAACCCCTGTGCTGCTTGCCGCTGACGCAGCCTGACGCCACGATCAATAACAGAAATGCGGCTAATAGAATGTTTTTCATTTTGCTCGTTGTATTTGTTTGACTTTGTGAAATTTGCAGATCCTCACCCGGTAATAACTGCCGTGCTTTCGGCTCCACGGTCTAGTCTTGAACCTGCACTCAAAAATGTGTTCGTACACCGGACACCAGGTGCTGTCCACATTGGGTTTGTAATGGTGCTGCCATTGCCCATCTATCCACTGGCATTGCACTCCATCAAGATGGTTGACTGAACAGGCAGTATAAACACCTATTGGGTAATGGTACTTTAGTCTAAGACGAAAACTGTCCAGTTCTTTGGTGTGCGAAAAGAGGTCTACATTCTTTACATCTTGGGCCGAAACGGAACCCGCTGCCAGTAAGGCAAGTAGGATTAGTGTTTTCATATTACGCCTTTGTCTTAAACTTGGAATAAACCGAGTACCCGAATGCGACGACACCCCTGTGGCCGTGTCTCCTGGAAAACAGATATTGCATATCAAAATGGATAGCGAGGATCTTTGGGTTGGCTATTGAACTGGCCACCGCCACCACCGAACTGGTTCATCTTCATCTCTTCCTTGTGCTTGGACAAGATCGTGATGAGAGTCGAATTCTGGTGTGTGCAGGTCCTGTTAACCCGCTCGGCCCACTTGCAAACGATGTTAAAGTCCTTAGCCAAGGCGGCGATCTTGTCCTGTATGACCTTGGCTGGCCAGCCTCCGTCTTCTAAGGCCGCCTTGATCGTCTCCGCGATAGCGCCATTCAAGAATGCGTCCCGGTGGTGTTCGGCATCGGCCAAGAGTTTCCCCGACCGTGCCATGTACACCCCAATGTCTACCGCTCTGTACACGCAGGCTTGCGGGTTGTCAATCTCATAATGGGCTTCCAGGTAGGTCTGCATCTCCTGCAACTCGGTCTGGATACTGTTGAAATCCGATATAATCATTGTTGATTTTTTCAATTTCTGATGTAATGACTTTTGCGATATTGATCAGACTCATGTTTGCCTGGTTAAGCTGATCCCTGAGACTATTGCGCTCCTCGGATATCTTGGCCACTTCTTGCCGGAGCAGGCGGTTAGCCACCTCCAAGGCTTCTACTTCCGATAGATTTGGCAGGGCCGCAATCATTTTGTCTACCTCTTTGTGAGTTTTGTCCATACTTATTAAATTAGGATTGATGAATTAATGGATTATAATTTGCGTTTCTTGTTTTTGTGGTTCACATATTGTGAGTAGCCTGCTGCGAATAGTAGGAATACGGTTAGTCCCGCCAACCCCACCAACTGCATCCCATCCCATATGATCACTCCCATCACTTCGGCATTTTAACGGTGACAGATTCGGTTGCTTGGACTGGGACCGGGGTAGCCAAGACTTCGCCATCCTCGGTAATAAGCGCAGCGCCATTCTTTGTGGCCGTCTTGACCCTCTCCTCCTGTGCCTTGAGTCTTTGCTCATACGGAGCCATCTCTGCCTTTATGGCGGCCCAGGATGCGTCCTGTGCGTAGTCGTAAGTCGGGCGTGTGGTAACACTAAGTGCCGCACCCAGTTTGGTGGCCCTACCCTCAGCCTTGTATTTGGCGATCTCAGCCAGGATCAGGTCTTTAACGTCTTTATCTTTGGCCACCAGTTCCAGGGTCTCCTCGATAGCCTTCTTCTTGACCATAAACTCCAGCGGGTCCATGGCGCCATCTAAAATGGCCTGTTTCAAATTAGTGTACATCTCACCCCTGAGTGATGGGGTCATTAGCTTGATCTGTTCAACTTGGTTCATATGTGAATCTTTAATTTGCGAATTGAGAAGTGAAAAAAGAGGCCGGGGTAGAAACCCCCGCCGTTAACATCCAAATCCTAAACAAAAAACTGCGAGACCGGAGTGGGGGTCGAACCCACATCTCCCTGCCGCAGCAGGGACGCTGCCCCGAAGGGTTTCCTTTTCAGCGGATCTTAACCCGCTTGCGCCATCCGGTCTACCTGATTACTTAACCTTCCTACCCGCCCGTCTCGCATCCCTGCGTTTCTGGCGTTGGTTCTTTGGCCTAGCTGGCCAAGGATAAATATTACCCCGTGATGGGTCGAGTTTAACCATCGCGCCGAACTCCATGTCCGTAGACATCTTGGCCGCCTCCGCACGATTGCGGTCGTTCTCGGAAGCCATGATCGCTGAAGCAAAGGCCAACATTTGTCTTACAACTCCTTTTGCCATATCTGAAACTGTTTAATTGGTTTAAAATGGGGCAGCCTTTCGGCCACCCGTAATTATTAGATCAGAAGGGCATATCTGAATCGTCCTGTGGAATGTCCGACCTGACCGCACCCTGCCATTGTTGGTACAGCGGCTGCTGCACCGGGGCTTGCTGAGGCTGCTGGTACTGCTGCTGTGGCTGTACCGCTGCAGCGAACCCGCCACCCTGCTGCGCTGGCTGTGCATACTGCTGCTGGGGATGTTGTGGGTACTGTTGCTGCGGGGTGTTAGCCAAAGTAACACCAGTCAACTTCCTGAACTCCGGTGTCTTCTGGATCATCTCCTTCAAGAACTTGGGCAGGGAGTCAAACAACTGCTGATTCCAGTTATCATACGCCAAGTACTTGCTTGGGTTGAATTGAGGCGGAATCTGGATGCCCTGCATCACAGGCATCACGCTGTCGATGTTGGCATATGTGTTCTCACCCTTGGTGGTATGGATCACATTCAGCATACAGGTTACGCCAAGCATACGGGACAGGTCTACGTTTTCGAACTCGCCATCTTTGTACTTTGCGCCCCTCCAGGATTCCATGAACTTGCGGAGCTTTGCCTTTTCGTGGGCAGATAACGTGAATGTCTGCGAGATCATCGCTGGCTTCTTTACCGCCACCCCGTTCTCTTCAAAGTCAAGTAAATGATTCGGTAGCTCAAAGCCAATGCTGACCTTGAACTGGGACTTGGCCTGCCCCTCAAAGACATCCTCTACTGTGCCAATTTCATAAAGAGCCACACATCGTGCGGCGTGAAGACCGGATGGAGTGGGGTCGCGTTTTTCAAAGTTGCCACCACCTGCGATAGGTTTTGTTGCCATAATTATAAATGATTAAAATTTTACTTTGTTTTAAACTTGCCCAGATACTGATGACCTACCACGATGTCCTTACCCCTTCTCTGGTATGGGATGTTCATGGACTTAATCAGCACCCTGAGGTGAGACCGGGAGTACCCGGTTATTTGAGCCAACTCATGCGTGGTGTACTCCTCACGCTGAACCCTGCCGGACAAAATGGCCTTGATTTCGCCCATCTCCCGCAAGAACTCTTCCCTGGTTACGCCTTCAATGATTACGCTACTCTGCATGATCATCGCCCTCCGTGACTAAGTCAATAGCTGCGTTAAGCAACTTGTTGTACGCAGAGGCATTGTGAGACCTGGCGTAAACAATGTTCCAATATGTATCAATTGAGGTGTCTGCTTTCGTGCAGGTTTTGCGAATTCCGGCCTTTTTAGATAAGACTCTGAGCCGGGTAACATCTTCCGTACTGATCGTTTTCTCTACCATACACCACAAATATAGGTAGTTAACGCATACTATTGTAATTGAATGTCGCAGAAATTATTTATTTCTACACATTTATATTAATTATCTAAAACATCCACAGTTTTGTTACGTTGTTTTAGCGTAATTCACGAGAGTGTTTGACAATGTTCAATAAAGCGGCTTTAGAATTATGAGTTTTTAAAACAGTTATTGCCGATTTGGGCGTAATGCCATACTTTTACAATTGTAACAATGTAAATAGATTACAAACTAAATCCTTAAAGCTATGCTTGCCAAAAAATCAGACCATAAACAGGTCATGAGAGATTACCGCTTCAAGGCTGGTCTATCCCAGGCCGAGATGGCCGAGAAGATGAACATGAGGCAACAACTCTACTCCAATGTAGAGACAGGACGCACTAAACTGTCCGTTGAATTCGCCCAGTCGTTTAAGAAAATTACTGGCCTTGATCTGATTACCCCCAAGAACGAACATATTGTTGAAAATACGCCCACGCCCGTGCTGACTCAGCAGCAAGACGACGAATGCTCAGTCCTTCGTGAAAGGCTATCCATGAAGGAGGAGATCATCGCAGCACTAAAGGCACAGATTGCCTTGATGGAGCGGGTGATCGGTAAATAGAAAAAGGCCGGATCGCTCCGGCCTTTGCTTTTAATGTGGCTTTACTTTTACTTACTGACCCTAATATCGACCCCGTATCCGTTCTCTTCCAGGATTTCTATTGCCTGGCCCAGTTGTATCCTTCTCTTTGTGCCGTCCTGTCTCGTGTACTTGCCACAGTAGTTGACGTAGAATGACTGGAATTTCTTGCGATCCGACTTTATGAGTTGATCCAGAGCCTCAACCAAAGCAGGGTGTCTGCGGTTCAGTTCGTCTCTCGTGTATGTTGTCGTTCTTCTTGCCATGATTAAAATTTGGTTTTAATTAGTGCCTTAACCTTCCTCTTCATGCCTGAGTCCCATGGCAGGATACGCCTGTCGTAGTGCGGGGCGGTGTACTCCCACCCGAACCCACCACCTGGCCCCTCGCCCATTACTGGCTCTTCGGCTGCGAAGTATTGCCCAAGTGTCTTCCACTTGCCGTAGCTGATTTCGATGTCCCCCTCCGTGACAGATTCGCCCCATGTGGCGAAGTTAATCACTCTGCCGTCATCGAGGTGGAACATGAGATGCCATTGGCCGCCGCCAGAGTACTCTTCCATCACCCGTGTGACGTTGTCGTGTATATCCAGTTCAGTTAAACGTATGTGGTCTGCCTTCCAATGTGGGGCGTGGTCTGCTAAATGTTTCTTGAACTCTTGCTTATCCATGAGTGCGTTTTAGTTGGTGTTGAGATGCGTTACCTCTGCGACCTCTACCGAAAGATCGCCGATCTGTTCTTGGATGTTGGCCTGTCTGGCGTAGAGCATGGTGTCTGCGATCCTACGCAATTCCTGGGCAACAGCCTCCAATGGGCCGCCACCCGTGATCGTGATCTCAATTAAGCCGCCTTGCATTTTGTTTCCCTGTTTTTAAGTTCTTCTTTGATTTTGGTGATCATAACCCTTCGTGATGTCATCCTGGCTGCGAATAGACCCGCTTCTCGGATCGTTTTGGCCCTGGTTGACTTCAGTTCTTGGTAATGCTCCTCGCACTCCTGTAGGAGCTGCTTCAGTCTCTTGGTGGAAAGTGATGGGATTGACATATGAATGTTTATTTGGTTTGAATTCTTGCCGTCTTCCGAGTCCCTTTAAATATCTAAGGTCGTTTCGTCATTGCCAGTAGCTTCGCCATTAATTTCAACGGCATCATACGGTATGTAAGCATCCCCGTTGATTTGTAGGTTTTCAATCCCAAAGTTGGCACTCCTTAGTGCCTCCTCTATCTCTTTCTTAATTGCATCAAAATCTGTTGTGTTGGTTGAGTACGTGACCCCGACTCTAATGAAAATAGTTGTCATATAACTGGTTTTATTTGGTGAGAGGCACGGGTGGGAGACGAACCCACCCTGCGACCATCGTGCCTTGGCGAGTCCTACCTGTGCCTCTTGGCACGGGTAGGGTTCACGGTCTCCTTCCACTTCCGGAAGTGCAGATCGGCCTGCTCCTTGGCCTTGAGATATTGAAGGATTAGGAACACGTTTAACACGATTGAAATGGCGAACAAATTTGCGAGTAGTGTCATATACTGGTTTATTTGGTTTGTGAATGTGATTGGACAGATTCGCACATAGCCTTCAGACTGTCAAGAGACTCTGAAATACCTTGATGATCATAATCGGTAAGGGAGTGCATATTCATCAGCATGGTATACACGATGACCGACTTTTGTGCTGCCGATACCAAGTCTTCGTTGGTGCAATTCAAGGGCAAGTAGTCGTTGATGACATCATTGATATCGCCAAGCGATATATCAACAACGCTGCCGCCAGTCTTTCTTCTGAGCAGGGTAAATAAGTCACCCCTAATGTCGTTTTCATCGTTCTTTAGAAATTCAAAGATTAGGTTCATGGTATTACTGTTTATTTGGTGAGGTTTACAATTGCCCCTGCCTTATTCTTGGCATCGAACTCAGCAAAGGTGATGAGACGGTCTTCGTCTGTAGTGGTCAATTCACCGGGTGTGAGGATCGAGAAGTCTCCGTACCACTTACCGTCATAGAAGATTAGGTCTTCGTCTTGGACAAGTTCTGAGTCTGTGCCGTCCACATCGTAGACCGTGAGCGTACTGTAGGTGAATCCGAATCCATCAATGGGAACGATTGGGCCTTGATCGCCCCATCCTTCCATGTCTTGGTTCTTACTGTCACGGCCATGGAACAGGTTTAAATACATTTTTGAGTCGAGCATAATAACTGGTTTATTTGGTTAACGTAAAAATAAGCCATAGGCAGGTAGTTTACAATGTTTTTGAGTAAGGTTTAACACATTCCCTGGATTTTGACCCACCCGGTGGTGTCATGGACTCAGGAGAAGACCAGCTCTTCAACGAAATTCGTGTCTATTTGAGACAGGATCTCCAAGACCTCGTCGATGACGTTGGACGAGATCTCGGATTCAATGATGCCTTCTATTTCATCCACCATGTTGCATATCTCTGCCGTATCCGGTAACGAGTCCAGACCCATGCCTGAGACTGCGAATACTTGGGCATTGACAATGGTTCTGGCAGCCTTTCTCGCACCATACTTCTTGATGAGGCTTGGCAGTTTCTCTGAGACCGTTTTCTTGGACATTTTGTAAGTAGCCATGATTTCTGTTTATTTGGTTTAGAAGTAGGGCAGGGAGTCGAACCCTGCCATAAGACCATCCTACTTGGTTTAATCTCCGTAGTAATTCAGCAGTTAGTACTCCTCAACAATTTCATAGAAATTAGGCGTATACGTACCATCAGCCTTATCAACTTCTTCATACATTGCAAGTGCTTTTTGAGCCTCCGATAAGGTGTTGAAAGAGTCAATCTTGTTCCCAGCTTCACGGTCTTGAATATTGAAGATTTTTGTAGTTACCAAGACCAATTCGGTAGTGTATACGTCATCCCTGTAACTGGTGCTTTCTTCGGATATGGTGAAGTTTACGTGGCCTGGATTCGGGTTATCCATCCAAATATCATATGACAAATTTTCATCATCCACCTGCTCTATTATCTCCCTTATTTGCTCTTCCCACCTGGTCAGGATGTCCCTTACCTGCTCTATGTCAGCCTCATCGGGGTGCATCTCAAACAGGGCTGCGGTGATAGATTGGTTGCCGCCTATAACGTGGTCTCGTGCTAATGCGGCAATATCATCGGAGGGGCGATAACGAATGACCGTGTCGCTATCATCCAATTTCATGCCTAATAGGCTATCGGAAGGCCAATAAGTCGGATCCCCCCAATTTTGGCCGTCTCTTTTTTTGCGGATCATAATTTCGCCTCCGTGTTCTTTTTGAAGCGATCTCAATTCAGTCATTGTACTGGCTTGCTTATACATGGCTTGTGTTTTTTGATGAGGAACTGGGGACTGGAACGACCAGTCTTCGGTACTTTCCTCCCAGTTCGGGGGCACTATTTAACGTCATCTATCGTGTAGCTGATAACCTCTTCATTTTCTACATCAATATTGCCAAATGACAAATCTGATATTACATCATCTAAATTTTCATCGGTGACAATAATGGCTTGCATCTGAATAGTTACATAGTACTTTTTCATGGTGTGTTTTTTTTGATGAGGAACTGCCATTGGAGTCGAACCAATGTGAAGACCATCGCAGTTCGGGGATTACCCCATTTGAGGTACACTCAAGCATGAACACATATATTCAGCTATAGACACAGGGTCACCGCATTCATCAGACATTTGGCAGACATCAAATAACTCTCCGTCTTGTTCATAGCGGATGAATATCTCTGATGCGTTTTGTGTGCGGTTGTAATCTCCATAATCAACGAAATACCTTTTCATATGTGTGTTGTTTTGATGAGGAACTGAGGGTGGTAACGAACCACCTTCGCACATTGCTCTCAGTTCGGGGGGTATAACTGGCGTTAATTGGTTTAGAAGGGCGGGGTGGAGTCGAACCACCCCTGCAACCATTGCCCTTGAATTACTTTGCCCACTTGAAGTTGATGTCGGCAAACCTCCCCATCTCATCGATGTCGTTCTCAGCGTCATCAGCATCATGGTAGCCTTCAATGTCATCAAGGGCGGTGCTGAATGAGATGCTGAACATCTTATTGCCATCCCTATCTACTCCACCATCGACTATCTGAGCATCGACAGACTCAGCAGTCAGGTTTACACGCCATATGGCATTGAGGCATCCCGAAGTGGCATCGAACTTGTTCTTGTACACCTCCCAACAATAGCAGTAGTATCCGATGGGATAATGCCTCTCACCTTCAATCATTGTGGGATGGATGACCTCATGTGTTGCTGAACCTGACTCATAATAGACCTCAACCAACTGCTGAGAGGACTCATCCCATGTATAAGTCGTGCCATCCTCATTAACGTCAGCGAGGATGTCAAATAAGGCACATATACGCCTTGTATTGGCCTCATTGAAGTATGGAGTACACCAACCGTTCCAACGGTTGGAATTGTCGTGGTATCCCTCCACGGGAGGCACAACTGAATCAAGAACGAATAATGCCTTAGTCATGTGTTTTCTGTTTAATTGGTTTAGAAGTAGGGAGGGGAGTCGAACCCCTCCATAAGACCATCCTACTTGGCGTGAAAGCGGCACTTGCTGCCCGAAACCTTAACCACCATGGCACATGGCTTACCATCCTTCTTAACCGCACCACATTTGGGCGTGGAAGGATTGTGCGACCTGCAATAGCCTGAGGCAGCACTCACAATAGTTGACTGGCATTTTCTGCCATCCTTCTTCACGCCCTTGCAAGGCACTATGGCGGCTACAGATGTCAAGGAGAGGACTGAGAACGCAAACAGGACGATTGACTTTTTCATATACTTGCTTATTTGGTTAGAGAATGTCGAACAAATTATCGTTGTCATCTTGAGCGGACAGGAACGCCTCGACACTATCGTATCGGCATATGAAGAAGGCGAAATCCGTGTACTCCTCAAAGCAATCATCCAATACTGCCCGTGCCTCCTCTTCTGTACTGAATACCTTGGCTTCAATGGCACTATACACAACCCCATGTGGGAATGTGTCACCTTGGGCGTAGTAGCCGCCACCATCGTTCTGCAAGACGTAAGCATGGTTAGTAACTGTCATATACTGTTTATTTGGGGTGAATAACTCAATTGAGAATACGAAGATAGGTACTCTTTGCCACATGGCAAAGAAATATTTGCAGGATTGGAGTAATGCCCTGATTTATACCCTTCGCCATACCGTGAATCACCAAAACTCCCATGATTTATACCATTTGTTGTTGCCGTATTGATTTTGACCGTGTTTTTAAGTGGTGAAGGGGGGGAATTAGTGGTCAAACGGTCGTTCGGTGGGAATTTGCGATCCGAATATGCCCATTAATCATGTCCTGGTGGGAATTTGTTACACGTTTGTTGCCATTAATCGTGGCTTAGTGGGGAATGCAACCATATTTAGATTGATTGTACTTCTGAGTACGTATTCCAAGACAGAATCGAATAAGCATTGATAGTCAATGCATTGCAATGAGTAGTTGACATGGCGTTGACTTTCCCCCTCCCCAAGGGTTGCCCATTCATTGACCCCAAACCCGCAATGGCCTTGCGTTTCAGCCATTGCCGCATATAGTTTGCCACTTGACCTTTGCCCAATTCAGAACCATGAATCAAGAACGAGAAATGCAGAACTTTGCCAGTAAAGATTTTCGGGGTACGGCCTTGGCAGAACCGACTTCCCCTTCCTGGACCCCGGTCGCTTCGCACCGGGGATTCCCCACGCACCTACACCTATCAATTTTTTTTCTACTCCCACTCCCACTTCCCCACAGACACCCCCATACTAATTATTTTTGTAGTCCACCTCTGCTATTTTTTTTCTACGCCTGTTCTTTTTTTTTGTGGGAAGTGGATAGAATATACTAATACCTATCCGACCCCGAGCCGGGTATGGGTCCAGAAGTTGATCCTACGGCGGTACACGGCGATAACTCTGGCTTCTACGTATCTGTGGCTCAAGTATGCTGAAACCGCCTTAAATCGCCTTAAAATAGCTTGTACGCCTACCGACCATGATCTGACTATGATCGCCATAGGTGGCGGTAGCCAGTCGGCCTTGATTCTCCGAATCTCGGATATGGCCCGAACGGGTATGAATTCAGGGATTGAGGATACGTTTATACCTGATCGGATACAGGGTTAGACCAAGGGCCAATTATTTTTTTTACGCCTTTACTCTGAATTGATTCTCTACGGTCAGGATATGGCCAAGATCTTTATTGGAGTACCAGGCATCTCGCTGCGCTCGATGGGTCGCTGCGCTCCTCCCCCAAGGCTATTTAATTTTTTCTACGATTTATAGAAATTTTCCTTGGCCGAAAAAGGTCTAATATAATATAATATAGGAGCATCCGATACGAATTTTTGTAATATGTGCTGTAACCCTTTGCTGTGGCGGGTTTCAGGGTAGCATATTTTTTAGGCGTGTCTAAAGGAATTCTACGATTCATAGAACGATGTTCTATGATTTATAGAAATTCTTGCAAAACTGAAGTATAATACATATCTTTGGCGTAAGCTAAAACATTATGTATGGAGGGTACAAGTAAGGTCGCCGAATGGGATGAACTATCCCCCAAGATAAAGATTATGCCGGGCCAAAAACTGATCGGCAAACTTGACAA
>Ga0315903_10009858_pt1 | contig 11485 bp, 12 predicted proteins | sample LakEriMetagenome_7_FD_203524 | JGI IMG/M metagenome (GOLD analysis project Ga0315903, IMG submission 203524) | Freshwater fungal communities from buoy surface, Lake Erie, Ohio, United States - Buoy 2 MA119 | ecosystem: Environmental > Aquatic > Freshwater > Lake | place: USA: Lake Erie, Ohio... | reverse complement strand
CTGGTCAAGGTCGAGGCCTCGGCCGAAGGTGCCCGCAATTACACCCAATGCGATTCGCTGCTGATCGGCAAACGCTGCGGCGCGCATACCTTCCCTTACATCGACGTCAAGAACCCGAGCGCCGTGCTCGAGCACGAAGCCACCACCTCGAAGATTTCCGACGACCAGCTGTTCTACTGCCGGGCGCGCGGCATCGGCGCCGAAGACGCGGTGTCGATGATCGTGGATGGCTTCTGTAAGCAGGTGTTCAAGGAACTGCCGATGGAATTCGCGGTGGAAGCCAAAAAACTGCTGGAAGTGAGCCTGGAAGGCTCGGTCGGTTAACCCTTTTTCTGGAACGAGAACCCCATGTTAGAAATCATCGATCTGCACGCCACCGTCGGCGGCAAGGAAATCCTGAAAGGCTTCACGCTCACCCTCGTCCCGGGCCAAGTGCACGCCATCATGGGCCCGAACGGCGCCGGCAAGTCCACGCTCGGCTACGTGCTGTCCGGCCGGGAAGGCTATGACATCACTTCCGGCACGGTGCGCTTCAACGGCACCGATCTTGGCGAACTGACTCCGGAACAGCGCGCCGCGCTCGGCATCTTCCTGGCCTTCCAGTACCCGGTGGAAATCCCCGGCGTGAACAACACCTACTTCCTGCGCACCGCGCTCAATGCCCAGCGCAAGGCCCGCGGCGAAGCCGAACTGGATTCCATGGCGTTTCTGAAACTGGTGCGGCAGAAACTGTCGGTGCTGCATCTGAAAGACGAACTGCTGCACCGTGCGGTCAACACCGGCTTTTCCGGCGGCGAAAAGAAACGCAATGAAATTTTCCAGCTGGCGCTGCTGGAACCCAAACTGGCGATTCTGGACGAGACCGATTCGGGTCTGGACATCGACGCCCTGAAAGCGGTGGCCGATGGCGTCAACCACATGCGCAGCCCGGAACGGGCGTTCCTGATCATCACCCACTACCAACGCCTGCTCGATTACATCACACCCGACGTGGTGCATGTGATGAGCGAAGGCCGCATCGTGGCCAGCGGCGGCCCGGAACTGGCCCTGCAGCTCGAACGCGACGGCTATGCCAGCGTGCAGGCGGGCGCGGCCTGATGTCGGCTTTCCTCGACAGCCAGAGCGCGCTGTTCGCCACGCGGGCACCGGCACGCCAGTGGCAGGTCCAGGCCTGGCGGGAAGACGCATTGGCGCAGGCGCTGCGCGTGGGTTTTCCGCACAACAAACTCGAGCGCTGGAAATACGCGCCCCTGCGCGCCTTGGCCGGCAAAGCCTTTGCAGGCAGTCTGCCAGCCAGCGGCATGGACACCGCCCTGCCACCGGCCCCGCGCCTGGTATTCGTGGACGGCCGCCATGATGCCGCCTTGAGCAATACGCGTGGCGCCGAAATCTTGTCCATCGGCACCCTGGCCGAGGCGCTGCGTGGCGATGACGAACGCGCCGTAGCCGTGCTCGGCCGCAGCTTCGCCGAAGCCGAAGCCCCGTTCGCGCCGCTCAATACCGCGCTGGCCGAAGACGGTCTACTGATCGAAGCGCCGGAAGGCGCGGTGCTGGATGCGCCGCTGCATCTGGTGTTCGTGCATAGCGCGGGCAACACCGGCAGCAGCTACCTGCGCCACAAAATCGAATGCCGCGAAAATAGCCGGCTGACCGTCATCGAACACCATCGTGGCGGCGGCAACGGCCTGAGCAATGATCTATGGCATGTGCACGTGAAACCGAATGCGCAGCTGCGTCACCTGCGGGTGCAGAATGCCGGCAGTGCGCATACCGCATTCAGCCGTTGCGATGCGGTGATTGCCGGCGACGCCCTCTACACCCGGCTGGATATCGACACCGGCGGCCACTACCAGCGCTTGGAACTCAATCTGGCCCTGCAGGGCCGCAACGCCCTGGCCCGCTCCGGCGGCGTGCTGTGGGCCGAAGGCAGCGGCACGCTGGATGCCCGGCTGAGCGCCCGCCATCAGGCCCCGGACACCGCCTGCGAACTACTCTGGCGCGGCCTGGCCGAAGACAAAGGCAAGGTGCATTTCTACGGCGGCATCACCATCGATGCCGGCGCTGACGGCAGCAATGCCGCGCTGTCGAATAAAAACCTGCTGCTCGGCACCAAGGCCCATATCACCACCCAGCCGGCGCTGGAAATCCACGCCGATGAAGTCAAAGCCGCGCACGGCGCCACCGTCGGCCAGCTCGACGCCACCGCGCTGTTCTATCTGCGCACCCGTGGCGTGCCGGAAGCCGAAGCGCTCGCGCTGCTGACCCGCGCCTTTTACGCCGAAGCACTGGCAATCATCGACGATGAAACACTGCGCGAAACCCTGAAAGCCTTCCTGCCGGCGCGGCTGGTGCAGGACGGTGTGGCATGAGCACCATCGACTGGCAGTCAGTGCGCCATGATTTTCCGATCCTGCGCCGCGAAGTGCATGGCAAGCCGCTGGTGTATCTGGACTCGGCCAATACCGCGCAGAAACCCGAGGCAGTGATCCAGGCTGTTGATGATTTCTACCGCAGGCACAATGCCAACGTGTCGCGCGCCGTGCACCAGCTCGGCAACGAGGCCACCGAAGCCTATGAAGGTGCACGCAAGGCCATCGCAGCCTTCGTCAAGGTGCAGCCCAATGATCTGGTGCTGACTTCGGGCACCACCCAGGCCCTGAATCTGGTGGCGTATTCCTTCGCGCTGCCGCGCCTGCAGCCCGGCGATGTGATTCTGGTCACGCGCATGGAGCACCATGCCAATTTCGTGCCCTGGCAGCTGATCGCCGAACGCTGCGGTGCCCGCATCGCGCCGGTGGAAATCACCGCAGCCGGCGAGATCGATCTGCCGGCGCTGAAAGCCCAGCTGAAAGCGCCGGTGAAAATCCTGGCGCTGACCCATGTGTCCAATGTGCTCGGCACGGTCAACCCGGTCGCCGAGATCTGTGCGTGGGCGCGCAAGGCCGGAATCACTACCGTCATCGATGGTTCGCAGGCGGTGCCGCATATGCCGGTCGATATTCCGGCGCTGGGCTGCGACTTCTACGCCTTCACCGGCCACAAGCTGTGCGGGCCGACCGGCACCGGCGCGCTGTGGGCCAAGCGTGAGCACTGGCAAAGCATGCCGCCGTTTTTCGGCGGCGGTGAAATGATCCGGGAAGTGCGTTTTGAAAAAACCACCTTCAACGATCCGCCGCACAAATTCGAAGCCGGCACGCCCAATATCGCCGGCTTTATCGGACTGGGCGCGGCCGTCAGCTATCTGGATGGCATCGGCATGACGGCTATTGCCGAACGCGAACAGCAGCTCTTGGCCTACGCCACCGAGCGCCTGCAACGCGTTCCGGGCTTGCGCCTGATCGGCACCGCCGCGCACAAGGCCGCCGTGCTGTCGTTTCTGATCGAGAACGCGCACTCGCATGACCTGGCTACCCTGCTCGATCTGCAGGGCATCGCGGTGCGCTCCGGACACCATTGCGCGCATCCGCTGATGGCGTTTTACGGCGTACCGGCCACCTGCCGCGCCTCGCTGGCGTTTTACAGCATGGAAGCGGAGGTCGACGCCCTGATCGACGGCATCGCTTTCGTGCGCCGCATGCTGGGCTGAGCATGGAGCTGCAGTTCCGTAACGCCGTCGCCGCCGATATTCCCGCCATCGTGACCTTGGTGGAATCGGCCTACCGCGGCGAGGTCAGCCGCGCCGGCTGGACCACCGAGGCCGATTTTCTGGACGGACAACGCATCGATACCGCGGGTGTGGCGGCCGACATCGGCAAGACCGGCAGTGTGATTGTGCTGGCCGAACAGGATGGCCAGCTGCTGGCCTGTTGCCATCTGGAAAAGAATGGCGAGGCCTGTTATTTCGGCATGTTCTCGGTCGCGCCGCACTTGCAGGGCGGCGGCATCGGCAAGCAATTGATGCAGGAGGCCGAACGTGTAGCACTGGTCTGGCAATGCGCGGCCATGGAAATGACGGTGATCGACATCCGCGAGGAACTGATCGCGTTTTACCAGCGCCGCGGCTATGCGCGTACCGGCATCAAAAAACCCTTTCCCTACGGCGATGCCCGATTCGGCCTGCCGCTGCGCGATGATCTGCGTTTTGAAGTCCTGCGCAAAGCCCTGCCCGGAGAAAACCCATGAGTGCCGATTTAAACGGCTGGCAGGCCGTGTGCCCGCTGGGCGAACTGCTACCGGGCGAACACACCGTGTGCTTCGACGGCGACACCGCGATTCTGGTCTGCAACATCGACGGCGAGATCTATGCGCTGGAAGACAAATGCACGCATCAGGATTTCGAACTCAGTCCGGGTAAGTTGGATGGCGCCGAAATCGAGTGCGTGCTACACGGTGCCAAGTTCGATGTACGCACCGGCGAGGCCCTGTGCGCCCCGGCGTATGTCGGCGTACCAAAATTTCCGGTACGTATCGAAAACGGCGTGATCTATACCCGCGACGACCGCTAAGCCGGTTGAATTTTCAGCCACAGCGCTTCGCCGTAAGCCTCCAGCATCAGCCGCGGCGCGCAGGCTTCGGGCTGCAGCCAGAGTCCGTCACCGGGCGCGCACTGCGGTCCGTGCGAATCATCCTTGAGGCCCAAGCTGCCCGAAAGCAGCAACACGAACCAGCTCACGCCCGGCTCGGGCACGCACCACAGGCTGCCGTGCATGGCGCGGCGTTCAACCGTGATGCTGATTGCATCGCGGCGCCAGATGGCGTTGAAATCCACGGTCGGGCCATCAAACAGAACACATTCCGGGGTTTGCTCACCGGCAAAGCGGCAGGTGGCATACGGCGGGCGCAGATCGCAGTGGCGGTCGGCGAACTGCAGGGCCATGCCGGCGCCTTGCAGCAGGGTCAGCGAACGCTCGCAACCGGGGAAGGCCGAGAACGGTCCGTCGGCGGCGATGTCGGCGATGGACAGACGCCATTGCCAATCGTCGCTGCTTTCGGGAACGCGGAGGATTTCGCGGGTGCTGCCGCCGCCATTCTTCCAGGGCATGGACACGAATGCGGATTGCGGAAAATAGCGATAAGACATGCCGCTAGTGTCGCACACGGCCTGCGGCCGAGCCACCGCCCGCAGTGCGGGCGGCGGCAGGGGCCTGGGCCTTAGCGTGTCGCGGGTTTCTTGGCCGGAACTGCCGGTTTGGCCTTGACCACGCCGACACTGATGCGGGCGGCATTGCGCTTGACCGTGGCCGGGCCGATGCCCTTGACCTTGGCCAGATCGGCCGGGCTGCGGAAGGCGCCGTTGCTTTTGCGGTAATCGACGATGGCCTGGGCCTTGGTCGGGCCGACGCCATCGAGCAGGCGGTCGAGGGTGGCGGCATCGGCGGTGTTGATGTTGACCTGCTGGGCCGGCGGGGTGACGGCCAGCGCGGCCTGACTGAAGCACAGGGCGAGGATCAGGCTGTGAACGAGAGTGCGGATGGATGACATGGGATTCTCCGTGGTTGAACTGGCACCAGCGCCAGGTGGGAACAGTGTCGCAAGCGGCGGCGGCGGGGTTCAGACGGCGATATCGACAGCGCATGTCAGACCTGTCCGAAAGCGCTGTCGGAAAATTCCTAGCCTGCTAAAATGAGCTTTTCCACGCCAGGATGGATCCATGGACAAGCACGCGCTCTCCGCCTTCATCGCCGACCGCTGGGATGCCGATATCGTCGGCCAGCTGGTCGAGTACATCAAAATCCCCAACAAGTCGCCGATGTTCGACGCCGACTGGCAGAAGCACGGTTACATGGAACAGGCCACGCAGCTGCTGGCCGACTGGGCCAAGGCCCAGGCCATCGACGGCATGCAGGTCGAGATCGTGCGTCTGGAAAACCGCACGCCGCTGATCTTCATCGAAATCGACGGCAGCGGCGAAGACTGCGTGCTGATGTACGGCCACCTCGACAAGCAGCCGGAAATGACCGGCTGGGACGCCGACCTGGGCCCGTGGACGCCGGTGATCAAGGGCGACAAACTGTATGGCCGCGGCGGCGCCGATGACGGCTACGCCCTGTTCGGTTCGCTGACCGCCATCGCCGCGCTGAAGGCGCAGGGCATCGCACATGCGCGCACCGTGATCCTGATTGAAGCCTGCGAAGAATCCGGCAGCTACGACCTGCCGTATTACGTCGACCATCTTTCCGCGCGCATCGGCAAGCCGAGCCTGGTGGTCTGCCTGGACTCGGGCTGCGCCAACTACGACCAGCTGTGGTGCACCACCTCGCTGCGCGGCCTGACCGGCGGCAACCTGCGGGTGGATGTGCTGAGCGAAGGCGTGCACTCGGGCGATGCCTCGGGCATCGTGCCGTCCAGCTTCCGCGTGCTGCGGCAGCTGCTGAACCGTCTGGAAGAGGTCGATACCGGCCACATCCACCGCGAAGAGCTGCATGTCGCGATTCCCGAACAACGCGTCAATCAGGCGCGTCGTGCCGCTGAAGTGCTGGGCGAAGAAGTGTTCGACAAATTCCCGTTCCTGGACGGTATGCGTCCGATGGGCAGCGATCTGGGCGAACTGATTTTGAACCGTACCTGGCGCCCGATGCTATCGATCACCGGCGTGGACGGCCTGCCGACACTGGGCAATGCCGGCAACGTGCTGCGTCCGTTCACCGCGGTCAAGATCTCGCTGCGCATTCCGCCGATGCTCGATCCGGACAAAGCCGGTGCGTTCGTGAAACAGACCCTGGAAGCCGATCCGCCCTATGGTGCCAAGGTCAGCTTCGAACTGGAAAAAGCCTCGACCGGCTGGAACGCCCCGGCGCTGGCGCCGTGGCTGGAAACCGCGATCGAAGACGCCTCGCAGGCGGCCTTTGGCGCGCCGGCGATGTACATGGGCGAAGGCGGCACCATTCCGTTCATGGGCATGCTCGGCGAGAAATTCCCCGGCGCCCAGTTCATGATCACCGGCGTGCTCGGCCCGCACAGCAACGCGCACGGGCCGAACGAGTTCCTGCATATTCCGACCGGCAAGCGCGTGACCGAAGCGGTGGCGCATGTGGTGGCCGCACACTACCAGGCCGGCCTGCAGGGCCTGACCATGGGCGTCGCGGCGCACGCCGGCCATGCAAAATTCGGCGACCACGGCTGCTGTTAATCCCCTGTGCTAAAGGGGAATCAGACCTCGATGCTTCGCACCTCCCTCCCAGTAAAGGGGCGGGAGGGCTGCTCAGCTGATCCGTTTCAGCACCGTTTCCACCAGCGTTTCCAGCGGCGCTTCGGCGGTGCGCAGGTGCAGCTCGGGCTGCAGCGGCGCTTCATAGGGCGAGGAAATGCCGGTGAAGTTCGGCAGCTGACCGGCGCGGGCTTTGGCATACAGGCCTTTGACATCGCGCTGCTCGCACAGTTCCAGCGGCGTATCGACGAACACTTCGATGAACTCGTCGTCGCTGAACAGGGCGCGCGCCATGTCGCGTTCGCTGCGGAACGGCGAGATGAACGAGACCAGCACGATCAGGCCGGCATCGACCATCAAGCGCGCCACTTCCGCCACGCGCCGGATGTTTTCGACGCGGTCGGCTTCGGTGAAGCCCAGATCGCGGTTCAGGCCGTGACGCACGTTGTCGCCGTCGAGCGCATAGGTGTGGTGATGCGCGCCCAGCAGACGCTGTTCGAGCTGATTGGCGATGGTCGACTTGCCCGATCCGGACAGACCGGTGAACCAGATGCAGCGCGGGACCTGGCTCTTCAGCCCGGCGCGTGCGGCCTTGTTAACGTCCATCGCCTGCCAGTGGATGTTGCCGGCGCGGCGCAGCGCGAAATCAATGGTGCCGGCGGCCACGGTGGCGTTGCTCTGCCGGTCGATCAGAATGAAACCACCCAGGATTTTATCCAGCGCGTAGGGCGCGAAGGCGATGGCCTGATCAAGCTTGAGATTGCACACGCCGATCTCATTCAGGTGCAGGGTTTTCGCGGCCAGTGGTTCCTGGTTGTTGATGTCGATCTTGTGCTTGATTTCGGTGACGGTGGCATTGACCGTGCGCGCGCCGATCTTCAGCCAGTAGCCACGACCGGGAATCAGTTCGGCCTCGTCCATCCAGATCACGTGTGCGGCGAACTGGTCGGCGGTTTCGCACGGATTCCTGGCTGAGACGATGACATCGCCGCGGCTGATGTCGACTTCATCGGCGAGCGTCAGGGTGACCGCCTGGCCACGATGGGCAGAATCAAGATCGCCACCCTGGGTCACGATGCGGGCGATGCGCGAGCGCTTGCCCGAAGGCAGCACGGCCACGTCCTCACCGACCGCGAAGGCACCGGCGCAGAGCGTGCCGGCAAAGCCACGGAAATCCAGATTCGGACGGCAGACCCACTGCACCGGAAAACGACCACTGTGCGCGCCGTCATCGCCGGCTTCGGCAATGACTACCTCTTCCAGATACGACAGCACCGACGGGCCTTTGTACCAGGGCGTACGCGGCGAGGAGGTAATCAGGTTGTCGCCGGCCAGGGCCGAGAGCGGCACCGCCTGTACGCTGGAGATACCAAGCTGATCAGCCAGCTGCTGGTACTGATCAACGATGGCATTGAACACGCCCTCGGCGAAGTCGACCAGATCCATTTTGTTGACCGCCAGCAGCACGTGGTTGATGCCCAGGCGCGAGACGATGAAGCTGTGCCGGCGGGTCTGGGTCAGCACGCCTTTGCGGGCGTCGATCAGCACCACGGCGACATCGGCGGTGGACGCGCCGGTCGCCATGTTGCGGGTGTATTGTTCGTGACCCGGGCAATCGGCCACGATGAACTTGCGCTTGTCGGTGGCAAAGAAGCGGTAGGCCACATCGATGGTGATGCCCTGCTCGCGTTCGGCGGCCAGACCGTCGACCAGCAGCGCGAAATCCATATCTTCGCCCTGGGTGCCGTGTTTGGCGGAATCCTTTTCCAGGGTGGCCAGCTGGTCGTCGAACAGGCCTTTGGTGTCGTGCAGCAGGCGCCCGATCAGGGTGCTCTTGCCGTCGTCGACGCTGCCGCAGGTGATGAAGCGCAGCAGCGATTTGGTTTCGTGACGGTGCAGGTAGTCGTGGATGTCGGTGGCCATCAGAAATAGCCCTCCTGCTTCTTCTTCTCCATCGAGGCCGCCGGATCGTGATCGATCACCCGGCCCTGGCGCTCGGAGGTGCGCGCGGTCAGAATTTCGGTCACCACCTGCTCGAGCGTCTCGGCCTGCGATTCAACACCGCCGGTCAACGGGTAACAGCCGAGGGTACGGAAGCGCACCATCTTCTCTTCCAGCACTTCGCCGGGCAGCAGTTTCATGCGCTCGTCGTCGACCATGATCAACACGCCGTCGCGGGTCACCACCGGGCGCTTGCGCGCGAAGTACAGCTCCGGCAAGGGGATGTTCTCGCGCAGGATGTACAGCCAGATGTCGAGCTCGGTCCAATTGGAAATCGGGAAGGCGCGCACCGACTCGCCCTTGCGGATGCGGGTGTTGTACAGATTCCACAGTTCCGGACGCTGGGCCTTGGGATCCCAGCGGTGTTCGGCGCTGCGAAAACTCAGAATGCGTTCCTTGGCCCGCGATTTTTCCTCGTCACGGCGGGCGCCGCCGATGGCGCAGTCGTAGCCGCCCTGCTCCAGCGCTTCACGCAGGGCCTGGGTGCGCATGATGTCGGTATACACGGTGGCGCCGTGATCGAACGGGTTGATGCCCTGGCGCACGCCTTCGGGGTTGATGTACACCCGCAGATCGACATTGCAGCGTTCGGGAACCTGGTCGCGGAACGCGTAGGTGTCGCGGAACTCGAAGGTGCTGTCGATATGCAGCAAGGGAATCGGAGGGCGCGCCGGGAAAAACGCCTTGCGCATCAGGTGCAGCAGCACCGTGCTGTCCTTGCCGATGGAATACAGCAGCACCGGATTGCTGAACTCGGAGGCGACTTCGCGGAAGATGTGCAGGCTTTCCGCTTCGAGCCGATCAAGATGGGATAAGGGCTTCATGCGCTTGATTTTCAGGGAATTTCGTTCATTTTAGAGGAAATCCTCAGGCCGGGGGGATTAATCCGGCATTCAGCCCCCGGCTTGCGGCAGGGGCGGAACTTGCTATGCTTATGGCACGGACATTTGTCCGCATTGGAGAAGCTCATGAAATCGCGTGTATTCGCCCTCGCCCTTGCCAGCCTGTTCATGGCCGGTTCGGTTCTGGCCGATACCCCGGCCTGCCCGGCCTCGATGGATAAGACCGCCTGCGTGTACTACAAGGAAGGCTATGCCGCCGGTCAAGACGACGCCACGTCCGGCGCCAAGAACGCCTACCAGCGCCACGAAGACAGCTACGATTCGCGTTACGAGTCGGCGTTTTCTAAAGGCTACGAGCAGGGCTTCAAGGACAGTCAGAAGAAGTAAGCCAGCCCACGCAAGGGTTGGATAGGATGTAAAAAGCCCCCGGAAACGGGGGCTTTTTTCAGGATGATTTTCCGTACATGAACCCGTGGATGCGGGAAAGCTTTGCCACGATGCGCTCGCGGTCCGCACTTAGCGCGTACCAGATCAAAGTCATCAGAATAAAGTTGATGAGCAGCACGGCCTTTTCATAGAGAAAGTCCAAGGACAACCACGCGGCGGCGGCTAGTCCGATGAGGAAACTCAGCAACACCAAAAAGCGTACCGTCTGAGTGACGCTGAAACCGGCATCCAGCAGCAGGTGATGGATGTGGTTGCGGTCGGCATGTACTGGCGATTGCCCGTTGCGCCAACGGCGCAGCATAAGTACCAGGCAGTCGATAACCGGTATCGCAATGAAATATGGTGCCAAGATGGGACTAATGGGATGGACTGGATTCTGGGTCAGGCGGAACGCGATATAGGCAATGGTATAGCCCAGCAGGGCGCTGCCGGTGTCGCCCAGAAAAACGCGGGCGCGGGTCTGTTTGCCAAAGCGCAGATTGAACCACAGAAAGCCCACCACCGCGCCAATGACCCAGGTCAACCGGAAGGTGATTTCGGGGAGGCCGGCATAAATGCCAGCGCTGATGAACATCAGCATGCTCGCCACCACCAGCGAACCGACCAGGCCATCGATGCCGTCGGCCATGTTCAGGGCGTTGATCAGGCCGACAATCGCGATGATCGACAGCGGTACACTGAGCCAGCCCGTCTCGATATCAGGCAGACCGAACAGTGGGCCCAGGTGCGCGGCGCGGGTGTCGGCAATATAGATTAGGCACAGTGCGGCAACAATCTGCACGGCCAGGCGGATGTACCAGCGCACATCAATGCGGTCGTCAATCAGGCCGACGATGACCAGCAGCAGTGCACCGCAGAACCAGCCCACGGCGTAGTTGTTCAGGCCGTTGGCCAGAAACACCGGCACGGCAATGCCCACGAACACCCCCAAACCGCCGATGACCGGAGTCGGGGCGTCGTGGTTCTTGCGGTGATTGGGGTAATCGACCCAGTTCCAGCGCTGCGCCAGCGGCAGCAGCAGCCGGATGGTGCCGGCACTGACCAGGAACGCAATCAGGAAATAAAACAGAATTTGCTGCACAGGAGCCTTCAGGACAATTTACGATTG
>Ga0315903_10009853_pt1 | contig 11488 bp, 18 predicted proteins | sample LakEriMetagenome_7_FD_203524 | JGI IMG/M metagenome (GOLD analysis project Ga0315903, IMG submission 203524) | Freshwater fungal communities from buoy surface, Lake Erie, Ohio, United States - Buoy 2 MA119 | ecosystem: Environmental > Aquatic > Freshwater > Lake | place: USA: Lake Erie, Ohio... | reverse complement strand
AGGATTCCCGTTACGTTTTTACGTAACGCCGGAATCTGCACTGAGTTGTACGTACGTGTTTCTGTCTGCGTAATGAACGTGTCAATATACGCTTCAAAATCCGTATCGTAGTTCTCAGTGTAGGCTTTAATAGCCGATACAAGTTCTGTGTAGGTCACAGCTATCCCTTAACCCATTGGGCCACGGCACATAAAACCTTTAGTTGCGGCACCTGCACCGCGCATCTTGATCTCACCGTTTTTATTAACTTGGTCAGATGCAGGATTACCGCCGCTAACGCGACGTGCAGGCATACCGGGCGCAGACTCTATGGCAGACATAGAATTTGGGTCTGTCTGATACTTACCCATCTTATTTATGTTTGTTTTCTCGCCACTCATCGTATGGGGTTCGGCATAAACACTAGCATCGCCCACTTCTTTACCCATTAGTTTTTCGCTGTACTTAGCCATGCCGTACTCCTTAACCTGTTTTTTGGTTAGCTACACGTGCCATATTACGGCCTAGTGTTTTCATTTGTTCTGTAGTTACGCCGCCTTTAGCCATTTTCTTGGCACCGTGCATTTTTTTCTCATGCGCTTTGACTTCCGTTTTTGCAATTTTTTTCATTAACGGTTTGTCTTGCGCTACGTCTTCATGTTTTGCCATGTTTTACTCCTACGAAATTGTTACGTTGCCCACTATGCCTGCTGATGTCAGGTAGTTGGGCGTTAACCCTGCATCATTTGCGCTCGCACCGCCAACAGGTGCCCAACCCCACTGAAACACCCGACTACCCCCGCTAGGCTCCCCGTTCTGATCCAAAGTATCGCCTACTGTATCGGTTATTTGCAAGCCCGTATATCCCGCTTGGTAATAACTCAAATCTGGCCGTGGATCACGAATACCCTGCGGATCATCTACTGGGTACATACCCAACTGCAACTGCGGCTGATCTGGGTCCCAGCATGTCGGACAGACCAAAAGGTTATATGTCTTGGTCTTAATTACTTCTTTTTTCAGTTGCGTCAGTTTATAGCGCATCCCACAGCGATCACACTCCGCAATCGCATTCTTGCCTGACGCAAACCTATTACCCATTACGTACCGCCCCCTATGAACATCTGACGCGGCACGAATCTAACCGCTGCACGTTCTTGATCCTCATTGGCTGCTGTCTGCCAAGCTTCGTCGTACTGTTGTTTCAGTATTTCTAACCGCGAGATACCTTCTGGAATTTTAAGTGCTATGTAATACGCCAAGCCTGCTACCAAGCAAGGCATAAACCTAAACGGCACATCCATAGTCTTGGTACCACCCGCGCCTGCATCCTGAATACGGCGCATGCGCCAGTAAACAAACTGATACGTATACGCAGAATCTGGCGTAGGCCAGACAGTTATGCTTTGTTTCTGTACGTACTTAATAGTGTCGCCTGCCGAATGCCCTGCTGCCGTAGTGCCGTCTTGTGCTCGAACGCAGTTTAAAAGGTAGGCTGGAGTAGCTCCGCTGGCTGCTTGCACTTCGTTAAACACAATTAATTCGGCACCAATTTGCACAAAGCCTGCGTTGGGGACGCCTGCCAAACTAGAAATTGGAATGCTTGTGGCCGCAGAAGTTATATTAGCCGCTACTGTTCCTGCTAGTGTTGAAACCCCGCCTGTCAATCGCTGCACCCAAACTTGGATTGGACGGCCTTGAGTTAACTTATTTGGGATCGTGGCATACGTAGGCATGCTGATCCGGGTAATCGTTAAATCCGCTTGGTTATTGGGGACGTTGGCATTAGTACGAATAACATGATCGAGTAAATCAACAGTATCGTCAGGAAGTGCATAAGTTGGTTGCCCCTGTACTAAAGTAATGGTGTTCTGTTCGAACGTCCACATGTTGACGCCACGATTAGCCCAATCCGCAAACAGCAAGTTCATCGACCTACGGGCTGTACGCAAATGGTAGCCAGTGCGCAGCTCTCCCCCAGCACGTTCGAAAGCTTCTTCTACGTACTCGTTGAGGTCAAGATTAAACGAAGCTGTTCCTGATGTGGTCATCTGTTATCTAAACCCTGCGGTTTTCTTAGCTATGGTTTTAGGTTGTGCTACAAACTGCTTTCCTGCTGCTTTCCCTGCCCGCTTTGCCTTCGTAGTGGCAGCATACTCGGCTGGGCTTAACGCCTTGATCGCCTTTTCTGGGAGATACCGCTCTCCTGTCTTTGACGATGGCTTTCCGCTTTTGGTTCGCCATTTCTGATCCCCCCAAGCTTTCAAGCTTTGCTGTGGCGCTTTCAATCTTTGTAGCCCCCGCCTGCTGCTTTGTACTTCTTAGCCACAAGCTGTGCTTTACGCGCTGACCATTGACCTGCACCGGTGCCATGAGTTGCTGCGGCTTTTACCTGAGAAACAATCTTCTTACGAAGACTAGGTTTCGTGTAATTACCTGCTGCATTAACCTTCCCACCTTCTTTATACTGAGTAAAGTCGGTGTCATCCCGACGGGCTTTCTTCTTCCCGCCGGGCATTTTGGAAGGGTTAATTGCCCCCATACCACGCGAGGCTCTCATGCTCTAGTTTTCCCACGTTGGGCGACACCGTCTGCACGTTGCGAAGCAGAACGTACCTTACCGCCTTTTTTTAAATGCGGAGGAGCTTTTGGAGTTACTCTACCCCCCGAAGTAACCGGTTCTGATTTTGAGTACCTTTTTTCTTCTTTCTCGCGTTGGGTATCTTTAGGCTTACCCATATAAGGTAATTGTTCGATCTCAACCACTGGGTCTTTATTTCTATCCCCCATAACAATCTCCTATTAGCACTTACCGCCGTACTTCATGCCTTTGCTTGATCCAGCCATAGTAATCATCTTACCTTTGGTTTTGCCTTTTTCTGCAATACCGTCACGGCTAGGAGCAGCAGTTTTAACTTTGCCCATTGCGGTCATGCCGCCAGCAGCCATTTTTTTCATAGGCTTGTCGCCTGCTTTTTTCTTCATCATTGCCATGAAGCCGGGATTCATTTTCGAAGCCATACCACCTCCTGATTTAGTAAATTCTTTACCTACACTTGTAGGCACACCTACTTTTTTTGCAAATTTAGGATTGTTAGCCACGGCTTGCATAAACCGTTCTTGCTTTGCACTAACTGTTGGCATTAGCTAGTCATCTTTCCTGTAAAGAAACCAACGATAGCCGTGATAGCACTTATAGCTCCGCCTGCCATCATCAAGACTTTCCAACCGCCTTTAGCTTCAGAGAGTGTTTTGTTTATGCTTTCCAAAGACGCACGAATAGCTGCAATATCTTCCTTCATTGCATCCATATCATCTTGCAAATGCTTTATGTCGTTAGCATGCGTTGCAAGCTCTCTAGCAGTTTGTATCTCGTCTACCATGTCAGCACTTCCACGCTCTCAATGATTTGTTAATGCGGCTGTTTGGGTCACTTGCGGTCTTTGACGAAGTTAACTTCTTCTTCACCCCTTCCATTCGGGCACAGAATGATTTCTTCCGTGAACCACCTTCTGGTTGAGGGGCTTTCAAACCGGGTTTCCCCGGATTGGCTGCGTTGTAAGACGCCCGTCCTTTGGCGTTTAAGCCACCCTTTGGGTTCTTGCCTTCTTTCCTCTGCCATGCTGGTGATTTAGCCATAGTTATTAAGGAGTAATAGTTGCACCATTAACAGCCAAAATTGCCCAAGCAGCGCCTGTGTATTGCAATGTCGCCGTGTCACCAATCGCGTTAAACGTAATTGATGCGTACCCCAAACGATTGGTTGGCGTTAATACCCCTGTATCTCCGCCAGCAGCTTCAGCTATATAAATGACTGTTTTAACTTGCCCCGTAGAACCATTAGCCAGTGTTAATGCGTTACCCGTAGCAGTACTCGTAAAGTTTGTTGTCAGCGTTGTTATATTAACTGCGCCGGGGCCGGATAAAGATTGAATACCTCCTGCCAAACCACCAGTCAACGTTGTTAGTCCTGTTACGCCAAACGTACCGGCAGCCGTAGTATCTCCAGTGGCTGCCGCGACATTAAACTTATTAGTTGATACCGAAAAGTCATCATCACAATCAAAAGTGCCTGCTGTAGCCGTATCGCCTGTAGATGCAATAATTGCAAATTTGTTAGTTGCAACTACAAAATTTCCGCTTACGTTAGCGGTACCCGTAACAATAAGATTGCCAGTATCTACCGTACGCCCAAGGGTTAAATTGGCTACAGAAACTTTATCTGTAACCCCGCTTTGAACAATAGGAAGTACTTCGGTTCCGGCTAGTGGGGTAGCCGCTGCTGGTAAAGCAGAGATTTTTGCATTAGCCATAGAACACCGTTATGCCAGTAATGTTAGTTAATGTTTTAACGTACACACTTGTACTAAAGCGAATACCTTCTCCGGGGATTGGCACATATACAGGGTTTTGTGTTGGTGTAGCTGCGGTAGTTAACTTCAAGAGCACAGCTCCAGAAGCGCCATCCGACAGCTCAAGAACGCCTGCACCGGACAAGTCCATGTAGACGCCCTTAACCCGCGTAGGAGCAGCATACGCATTGGCTGCTGCCCCTGTAGCATAAACACTCTTAACGTCTGTTTGCATCATGGTGATGCCTCCTTATTAGACGTTTTGCTGACCAACCAGCGGATCGGTAACGTAGTACAGAACACGACCAGAAACAGTACCGCCAGTAGGCGCATCGCCAGTATTAGCGCCGCCAGTGATATAGACCAACTCAGTAGCTGACATAATAGTGCCCAACGAAGTACCAGCACCACTGTCGCCCCATACAACTTGTTTCTTGCCAGCATCGGCAGCGTAGTTATCAATCAGTGCGGTTGGAGATGCTGTGCCAGTGGTATAGAGCGTAAAGCCCATGTCCATTGTTGGGGTTGTCCCACCAGTGCCTAAAGCATTAAATTGGATAGCTGTAATTACCGCTCCAGCAGGAAGAATAAGCGCAGGTGCGCCAGCAGCCGAAGAAACTTTTGCGGTTGTGGTATTTACAAGTGTTGGGTCAAAATAAAATTCAGCAGCCATGACGCCAGAACCACAATAAGCAGTGCGAGTGTTGTCGCCGCCGCCCGAGCGCCAGATGCTTTGGGTAGTTGATAATGCCATTTGAGTTGTCCTCACATGCGAGTTAAGCGCAAACGATCTGCATGTCGTCAGGCGGGGGGCCTGTTCGTAAGCGCCGGGAAACCCCCGGATTTAATACTTTATATAGTAAAAAAGAGGGGCTGTAAAGCCCCTCTTCTTATTACGCGCCTTGTGAGCCGTACATGCCCAAAGGATCAGACCAACCAAACGAATAACGCTCACGAGCCTTGTAACGTACGTTACCGGTATCGAAGTCGCCATCCATTGATTGCCCTAAAGGTGAACGGATAAAGTGCTTCATGCCGTTTGGAACGTCAGTGGTCAGGAACCATGCGTTTGTGTCGGTCAAGAAGTGGTTAATCGCGTAGCCTTCTGGGATCGAGCCATTGTTCTTAATGGCGTTGATGTCATTGTCGTTAGTGCCGACACGCAGGCTGGTTTCCAACAGACGGGTTGCAACGAATTGCAGTGCTGGTGGGATAATCAGTTTACGTGGACGAGCAGCAATCAACAGACCGCGTTCATCAGTCCAAGCTGCAATTTGAATAACTGCGTTTTCCAACGAAGTTTCATTCAAGTCAGCAGGAGTTGATGGGATGTTGCTGTTGGTGCCACCAGAAACCAAAGGATGGCTAGCCGAGAACAGAGGTACACCGTCGCCGCCGTAGTATGCAGCGGAATTAGTGAAGCCGTTGTTCAGGATAGACGCACCTTTAACTTGCTTGGTGTAAGCCATCGAACGAGCCAGACCCTTGGTATAACGCTGTGACAGTGAGTCGTACAGGTTATCTTCAATCGCTTCTTCAGTGATTGAAAAGCCTTGGGCAATAGTCTCGTGGTTGTATCGTGCAGTCCAAGCTTCTTGCGCGTTGTCATAAGCAATTGCGCTACCCTCGTTTTTAACGGGAGCGGCACTAAAGCCAGACAGCTTGGTTTCTTCTTCAAACGAACGCTCGGAAGTCTCTGTTTCGTAGATTTCCTTGTGCTCTTCGCCGTAACGGGCATACTCCAGACCGAACAAGGCGTTCAGGCCGGGGAGCAGCTCTTTCAGTAGTTGTGCGCGTGAAATAGCCATTATTTAACTCCATTAAACATTGAACTGACCGTTCGGGTTTAGATACGAATGACCACCGTTATACGACACGACGTTCGGAGTGCCCGCAGCCAAAGTGATGTATGGCATATTCCATTTAACAATAACTTCGCTGTAGTTACCAGACGAATTAGTTGTTTCATAAACGAGGCTAACGACACGCAAAGGCAGTGTAAATACAGTGCTGTCTGCTGCGTTGAACGCACCAATATTCGAATTACCCGAAATAGAGGTGTTTGTAGAAGGTTGCGAAATACCCATGTTGCTGCCAAGAATCGTGCCCGCAATCGGAGTAATGGTGGACGAAGTCGAACCACCAGTTACAGCAACCTTGAACAATTGGTCAGGATCATCAGCTACATAAGCCTCAATATCCGAAGCCACTACGCCGCCCGATGGGTACGATTGAGCGAACAGCTTCTGACCAGTCGAAGGATTGGTGTAAGTACAGCCAAGAAACACACCAACAACACCATTTGCGGAAACAGTAGACGTACCTGTTTCTTTAACAATAGTGCCGTCAGTGGTATTAAATTTGACTATGTCACCGTAAAAAATAGCGGTGCTGTAGCCACTTGCAATCGGGAGGTGCCGGTTTGCGCCAGCAAACACCTGACCGCCGATCAAATTGATCGGTATTAGCCCGTAGGGGGCGTTTACAGTCGGATAAGCCATGTTTACTCCTAGTTAATAAAGATACTACTTGTTACCTTTACCAAACGATGTTGTAGACTTTCGTTCATTAAACAAAGGCATACGAGCATCACTTTGGCGCATTAAAGTATTGTCAACGGCTTCAATGTTGCTTTCTGACTGCCGCTGATAATGCTCATTACGTACAACAACTTTTTCTTCGGGCATTTTACAAAGCATCAGCCCGCCATGTTCGACATTACCGTTAGCATTAGCCGGGAGCATTAGCTCCGGGTGATCTTCTGCCTTAACTGGCACCCAACCTTCACGCATACGCAGTGAATAATGTGGATTCGGATGTCCGTTAATGTGTGTTGCTACCCAACGGTACGACCAGCCCGGCTCAGGAGTCGGATCAGGTAATGCTGACGGTGGAACATATACAGCGCGTGAGAGGGTATCCCGTGATGCTAAATCACGAGGGGTACGATTATTAGCCATTTTGTTTCTCCAATTTAGCAACTTCGGCAGCATACTGCTGCAAGGTCAATCCATACTTACGAGCTAGCTCCATTTGTCTAGGCGTAAGCTGAATCTTCTTTGTTCCAGTCGAACGAGTCGCTGGCGCAACAATAGATGCAGGTTTGCTTCTCGAAGGTTCTGACGAAGAATCACCGCTCGCGCCGAATAGTTCGGGGAACGTCTTTTTTAGGCGAGCGTCTATTTGCTCGAAATATGTGCCTGTGCGCGGGTCAACCCCTGCGTTGACTAGTTTGTGGTGCAGCCCTAGTGCGTAGCTGGTGTACTCTTCAAAACCCGGTTGCCCATACCACTGGTTTTTTGCCTGCCAGCGCAGGGTTCTTTCGTCGGCAACTGGTTCGGGTTGTTGGTATTGCTGTAATTGTTGTCTTTGTACCGGTTCCTCATCTTCTTGTAAAGGGGTAGGCCGGTAGTTATGGACTTGTTGCAGCCGCATTTTTGCATCAGTAAGGGCTTCTTGGGCAGCAATAATGGCATCAGTGTCAAATGACTCCTGCGCATCCTTTAATTGCCTCCGTGCAGCTTGAAGCTGTGCATCGGCGGAGTCTTTTGCCGAAGAAATAACGTATTCTTGGCCTGTATTGACGGTCTGCTTGAGCTTTTTGTTCTCATCCGCCATGTATTGGAGCAGTCGCTCCATCTCTTGTCTTTCCCGCAACAAGTTTTCTTTAGCTCTGCGCTCATCATGCCGCGCATGCGTCAGTTCTTTGATGCGAGCCTGTACTTTATCCGAGTAATTCTCGATCTCGTCGTCAGTTGGGTCAGCAATATCCTTGTCCAAAGGCTTACGGCCTCTGTCTTTTTCAGGGGTATCGTCAACTATTTCAACTTCAACATCATCTGAAACGGCTATGACGCCATCGTCCTGTGAAGCTTTGACATCATCGTCTTGTTCATCAGGAAATTTATAATCACTCATGTATATCTCCTATTAAGCGCGGGTAATTCCGCGTGGGTCATCTACGACGGCATCAATCTGATCGTCGTTTAGCAGTCGGAACTCCCGACCGTAAATTTTGAACCTTGTGCCAGAATATGCACGAGTCAAAACAAAATCGCCTTCTTTGCACCAAGGCACCCCATTAAATTTGGCTTCGTCTTTATATGCCAAAGGGCCAACTTTCAGCACAAACAGCACCGTTGTGGTGTGTTCTTCTGCCCTAATAAGTGCTTGTGCTTTGATAAGCTCGGAATTTTCAAACTTATCCGATACTTCAGGAACGCCGCAAAGAATTTTCCACCCAGTAGGGTGTGGGAGCATGCGGCCACGTTCTTCAATAGAGATTTCCTCGTTGGGTTCGTCGAGCTGCTGAATTGGTTCCGGCATTTGAACCCCCGGAGGTAAAAGTAGATCGCTCATCGTCTTCGTCGCCTTTCTGTTGTGCTTCTACAAGGTCAAGTAAATGTCGCTCTGCAAGGGCAAGACCTTGTATAACCCCACAGAGTTTTTGATACGTGGCGTAGTCACTACAGATGCCGCCTGCCATGTCATCTGTGTACTCGTTCATGTCTTTGCGTATTTTGTCGCGCAGTACGCTTGCGAAGTTGTCCGTCATTTTTCAGGGTTTCCCTTCGGTTGATTTTTTCCGCTTGATTGGCGAATACTCTGGATGTGTTGTACCGATGCTTGTCTGCGTTGTAGTTCAATTCGTTCTTTTTCCCGCATTAGCTCAATACCCATACGAGCGCCTTCACGCTCATCTTGCGCTTCCAATTTGGCTTTGGATTCTTGCGCTTGTAGTTGCAGACGTTGTTTCTCCAAGTCCAATCTGTCGGCTTGGGCTGTTGCATCAACAGCGAGCTTCTTCTCTTTAATAGCAAGTTCAGCTTGTTTCAACTGCATCTCTTGTTGCTGCAACTGTACTAACGGGTCTTGTGCTTGTTGTTGTGCTTGTTGCTGCGCAACTTGTGCTTGATTCTGCTGTAGTACTTGTTGTGCGGCTTGAGCCATCATGCCTGATAAGGCTGTTTCCATTTCTGGAGATAGCTCTTCTGCTTCAGGAGGTAATGGCATACCCAACTGCTGCTCGATCTTCTGACGATACGCATACGCTACGTGTTCTGAAACGTGCGCTGCTAATGCCGCCATAATTTGCTGTGCTTTGGGGTTTTGTCCTACCAACTGTTGAATTACTGGGTCTTGTGCTGCGGTCATGTGCACCTTAATGTGCGATTCATGATCTTGATAAAAGAACGCTTTCACTGGCTCACAGCGCAAAAGCGACATGTTCTCAGACACAGGGTCTTTTGGTTTCATATCATCTTCTAGCGGTACAAGCTTTTCTGCGTTCTTAATACCCAGCACATTTAACATCGAGCGGTGTAGTTCTGGCAGGTTGTAGATGTCTGGTGCCATCTGTGCCATTTGAATGACTGCCTGATACTGAACAACACGCTGCGACATCGTGGCCGCATTCGGGTCCGACACGGGGATTAAATCAACCTTGTCGTAATCCTCCTGCTTGGCTTTCTTTGTGCCGTACTCTGGATCGTATTCGTACTTAGGGTCTGTGTAATCACGAATAATTTCTTTAATTAATTTGAACTCACGCTTTAGCGTGTAGTGCATACGTGCTTGCACTGCCGTCATTACTTTAAGCTGACGTTCAAGAATAGCTAGTGTAGAACCCACAGGCGCATTTGCCGACATATCGGATACTTTCATATCCGCAGTCGCTGCAAACCGACGGCCTTCGTCAACAATTGTATTGAGTAAGTTATATAGCGTGGTGCTTGGTTCTTTGTATGGCAGCGGAAGTATAGAGTCCCGTATGCTGCCTGACGCTACATCAACGTCTCGCCATTCACCCGGAGCAATCGGAGTATCGTCGCCTTTGATCCTAAGTCCGCGTGATTTAAGACCGCCGGGTAGATTGGACAGTGTGCCTGCATCAACGAGTTGCCTCATCAGGCTCGTCGCATTTTTTGCAAAACCGCCTATTAAGTGAAACAAACCAAAGCCATACGCACCAAAGCCGGGGATGTACTGGTAGTGCACGAAGTGATGACGCTTGAGTTTTAACTTGTCGTCTTCTCTCCAGTTTCTACGGATAGACAGTATGGTGTTTGTGCCTTTAATTAAAGTCACCACGTACGGCAGCGCAATCCCTGTAGGCTCGCCATCGTCATCTTTATCGCAGTACTTATCTTCTTCAATGACCAAGTCAGCGTGGCACTCATATAACGTGTAACGGTCGTCGTTTAAGTCCGAGAACCCACTTTCTTTATCTTTGGCTTTCTGAATTTCTTCGGTTGCTTTGGATGGGTCTGGCAACTCCATGTCGATATAAAACCCACCCTGCTGCAACTTAATAATGTCGTTCTTGGTTTTGCGCATGACGTGCGTTAAGCGGTAGCACGTATCTAAGTCCGTAGTGCCATAAGGCAAAATCACATCTTCTGCTGGCACGAACATCGCCACTTGACGGCCAATGTTTGGATCAAAATACACTTTCTTAAAGGCTGAACCTGTAGCTGGCAAACTCCACAACATGCGCTCATGTTCTGGGCGATACTCCGTCATGACTTCAGTAAGCTCAAAGTTCATGTCTTCTTCTACGCGTATCGCGGCTTCTTTTACCTCTGGCGTTTCTTTACCAATAATTTTGGTACGCACCGGCCCTTGGGCTGGGAATGTCTCAGTTATCGACTCAGATTGAAAGCGCACAACTGCTTCGGTTAACATCGGATGGAACACGCCACACGCACCAGACCACGGCTCGGTTCGTTCCTCAATCTGCAAACCTAAAAGCTTTAAGCCATTAACATAGGCTTTCTCCCATTCTTTACGGGAGCCTTTGTCGTTAGTAATATCAAAATCCAACTCGCCAGCAAGCTCCGACAAAAAGCCATCTTCAAGCGTTTCTGCCAAATTTTCGTTAAATTCTTCCGAAGCTTCGGTTTTGGCAAGTTCTATTTCAAACCCCGGACCCGAGATGCTTACCGCTTCGGGATCAACAATCTCGATCTCAATTGCTTCTTCCCCGTCTGGTATTGATGCTAATCCTTGGGGGGCTTGATATAGCCCTTTGTCGATAGCCATGTTGGCTCCTTAATAGTAAGCCGCTCTGCGCGGTGAATAAATTTTGTCGTCCCGATCATCTGATTCAAGCGAAATAAAGCCCCCTTGCCTAAAGCGCAGGAGTGCTTGAGAAGTCG
>Ga0315903_10009849_pt1 | contig 11495 bp, 15 predicted proteins | sample LakEriMetagenome_7_FD_203524 | JGI IMG/M metagenome (GOLD analysis project Ga0315903, IMG submission 203524) | Freshwater fungal communities from buoy surface, Lake Erie, Ohio, United States - Buoy 2 MA119 | ecosystem: Environmental > Aquatic > Freshwater > Lake | place: USA: Lake Erie, Ohio... | reverse complement strand
AGAAACTCTGGGCCGCTAGCATACAGGAAGGTACGCATCTCAGGCCAGCATTGTTTCTTGTAGGGACAATAGCTACACGCAGTGCACAGCTTCTTGTTCTTACTAGTTTTACTAGCAGGTACGCTATCCATACGCTTGATTGTATCAGGCTTGTCAAGGCTCACAGCCTCTACCGCATGGTCAGCTTGCAGCTTAAACAAGCCCTTGTTGACCTCAATGGGGTAGTAGTTGATGTGACCTAGTTCCTTCTGGATAGTAACAAAACCAGCAGTATCATAGTTAAGAGCAGTAGCATAGCCGTTTAATTGTTGGTAGTAACCAAATGGATCCTCTTGTAAGTTGTTCTTGAACTTCTCTTCACCGAACTTAGTGGTGCTCTTAACGTCTACAACAACGTTGTCAATGACTGCGTCGATACGACCACGTACATACCAGCCGTTGCCTACTTCGTACAGCACACGCTCTTGCTTACTAGTAACACTGTGACCGGCATCTTCTGCAACGTTGAGCACTAGCTCTTCCAGAATGTCGCCGTAGAAGAACTTGAGCAGTGTGTTGCCGTCATGCTTCTCTGCATTCTCTGGGGTGTTGTACTTGTACCAGAGGCGACGAGGGCAGGGATCACCCACTTCGCTAAAGTACAGGATGTTCTTCTCACGCTCGGATGAACGTGGGTTGAACCACTTGTCATAGCTGACGCTGACATTGTTGTTCGCTGTAGCAGGGGCAATGCCCCCACCAATGAGCGAGTAAATGTCAGACACTAGTGTGTCGATAGTCTTCATTCAGTCATCTGCTCCGCAGCAGCTAGGTCTAGATCACCACAAGAGTAAGCCTCAAACTTACGTGCAACAGCAATGATTTCCTCAGCGTACTCATCAATGCTTTTAGGTACTACATCCTCACCACGCAGATAGTTGTCAAATGCTTTCACTGCGTTAGTGATTGAATTCTGACGCACAATGGCACGATCACCATGCAGAGGAGGGATGGGGAACACCTTAGCGGGTGCCCCGTAGGAGGGCTTAGAAGGGGCTACAGCAGTCGCAGTGACAGCAGGTGCACCCTCCCCCTTAGACAGCAGTCGAACGCTTGTTAGATCGACGTTCTTGCCGTAGGTGTTCTCGGTAAATTGGAAGTCGATGGTGTCACCAATCTTGAAGGTAGGTTTCTTGAAGCCGTAGCTGTAACGCTCACCATTAGCAGTGATGCTGAACGCTGGCTTAGGGCCGAACTTGGTGTTAACTTCTTTTTGGGTGATGTTCTCAACGATGTAGGTCATAGTGTTAGTTCCTTTTTGTCTTGCCAGTTAATTCCAGATTCCACACCCACACTGAGGCGGCATGGAAAGTCAATGTTAAATACAGATTTCAAATACTGTGGTGCACTTTCTAGTGTCTTCTTTGCTACAGAAGCTACAGTGTACAGTAAATTCTTGGGTACGTCAAGCACCACACTGTCGTGCACAGTCATTACTAGTTTCGCTTCGGTTAGGTTTTCTTTCTCCAGTTGGTTAAGCAGTAGACCTACCATCATAGGCACAACATCTCCAGTAGCAAACCCTTGAATGGGCCAGTTCTTTAGCTCAGTAGGACTGAACGTTAGCCCACCCTTGTACTCGTTAGGGTACTTCTTGAAGATGTAATGCCGACCCGTAGGGCTAGCATGGTAGTAGTGATAGTCAGGGCCAGACTTGTCAGGGTCATAACTAACTTGAGCGAACTCCTCTGCCTCCTTCACAATGCGCTCGTGGTATGTCTTGACACCCTTGTAGCGTGTGTAGAACGTGTTGATGAACTTCTTAGCCGTAGCCTTGTCGCATCCGCTCTGTGCCATCAGAGTAGCAGCACCGCCACCATACACCAGCAAGAAGCTAAACCGCTTGAACGGCTTACGCTCTTTGTCAGTTGGGTAGATGCCGTACATCTCTTTGTACAACTCCCGATGCATGTCCCTGCCGTTATTAATATCGTCGATAAGCTGCTGGTCATTGGCTAGGTAGGCTAGTGCAACCATCTCTAGCTGCGAGTAGTCTAGCTCTAGGATACAACCATCTGCAAAGCGACTAACGTAGGCACGTTTCACATCTCCCGCATCTGTCTGATTCTGCAAGTTGGGATTGGTAGCTGATAGGCGACCCGTCTTAGTTGCACAATGATTTAGGTTTGGGTAGATGTTCTCATCAGGGAATCGTAGCCCATACAATCCGTCGTAGTAGGTTTCTTTGATCTTACTTGCCTCACGAATGAGAAGCAATGTGTCAGCTAACGAGCTACCCTTATTAACAAGATCTTTCAGTACACTGTCGTCGGTGCTGTAATAGCCACTCTTGCCTAGCTCCCCCGGAGGCGGGAATTTACCTTGTACTTCACGAACCTTTTCCACAGTTTTAAAACGTGGGTTACCATTCTTATAAAAACCATCTTGTACCTTCTCTTTGTATTTCTCTTCACCGCCAAAGAAGTAAAGAGACAGTTGCTTAGGGCTAGCTGTATCTACACCGGGAGCAAGTGCCTCAGCTTCTGCTCGTGCCTCGTCTAGAATCTTCTGATAGGCAAGGCGCTGCGAGGTTACGTACACCCAATCTACACGCATGCCATTACGATTCATCTCCGTAGTGGCACGTAGCGCATCCATCTGCGTTAGCATCAGGGGCAGGATACCTAGCTCTTCCGATTCGTCCCACTGACGCTGAAAGATTTCAGCAGTGTTACGCACATCACCCTCTAGGTAGTCGAGCAACTCCTTCTTCGGAATGTCTTCAGTTGCAACACCAGCCTTCCAGTAGGCTTTGATCTTGTCGTCCTTCATAGCGTGTGCACCGATGTACTCAAGTGTTAGCTCGTCTAGACTAGCATACTGATGCTGTTGTGCACTGAGGAGGTAGGCTGCTAGCTGCGTATCCCAGATACGAGGAAGCTTGTTACTAGTATTGCGGTAGATGTACAGCAAGTCGAACTTGACGTTGTGACCGATAACAATGTCTGCTTCTTCACACTGCTTCTGCAGAGGAGTCAGATCCAACCCATCTGCATCATACTTGTGACCATAGGAAGAGAACTTGTTACCAGCATAGATGCACCCCCATGCAATGACCTTGTTGCCCTGCCACATAGGATTAGCTTTGTTGTTACCCACCGGGCAACGCACTGTAGTTTCTAGATCAATTACTAGTCTCACGCATCTCCTCCCGTAGTTTAATTAACAAGTCCTTAAGGTTCATCACAAACTTATTGTGTTCTGGCACAAACGGCTTTGCTTTAGGTTCGCGCACCCATGAAGCCCCGGTAGGCGATACTGTGTACTCAAACCAAACGTCGCTAGTATTGGTCATATACAGGCGTATGTATCCGTCTGACTCTAGGATTATGTCACCTTCACGCACTTTACTTACTTGTTCGCCACTTACTGACATAACGTGCCCTCGCAGGTTCGATATCAACTTCAAAACATCCGTGTCGGTGTGCTTCCAGTGTCTCACTTCCTCCGAACAACTTGTTCTTCGGAATGTGAACATACCTCTGTAAGTCCATACCCGGTTCATTACTCTTGCCAATAGTGATGATAGCATCTGCCTCACCTACCTTGTCAGTCTTGCTACCCCGTAGCTGATTCATCTGAATCCACTTCTCACCCTCACCAGTACCATCCACTTGACTGATGGCAATGACGGGACAATATTCTTTTGCAATGTCTCGCGCCCACTCGTACAACTTACCGATACGTAGGTCTTCCCTGTCGTTAGGAAAGCCGTGTACCTTGTCTAGCTGGTCAAAGATGATCAGACCGGGCTTGTACTCTTTGAACAACGTCGCAATTTTATTAGCACTGCGAATGCCGCTGTCGTCGTCTAGTACTAGGAACCTATCGCCCCCACTAACTGTGAACGCATTAGCATACTCATCAGGCTTGCTCAGTAGTTCGCTACTAGTAACTTGATGGAATGACTGGATCACTCGCATCATTACCTTGTTGCTAGCCTCTTCGTTGTTGATCCAGATTACATGCTCGTCAGGCTCTAGCTGCGTCATCATGTAGCTGGCTTCACTGGCAACGAATGTTGTCTTGCCTGTCTCAGGCCGTGCAGCAATGATGATGAAGTCGCCCTTACGAATCGGGCCTAGGGCTACGTTAAGCTCCTTCAGTCTCCAATCTAAACCACCACTAGCTACCACGCTGGATAGATAGTCTAGGCTAGGACTGACGAACACTTCACTCTTCTCTACACTAGATCCAATCTCCTTCTTGTAGTTGTTCAGTAGCTCCTCAATGGATAGCAGATCACCTCCACGCCCCGTACCAATCTTCAGACATATGTCGTACACCTGCGTAGCGTAGTCGGTTTCGATTAGCTTCGCAAGAATGTCCTTAACGATTGGCTTAGATGTTGCCATCGCCTTCTCTAGGTTCTCAAACGCAAGCTCGTATGCAGCAGGGTCTTTAATCTTCTTGCCCTTGACGATGTAAAAGAATGTCTTGAACTCGTCGGTGTCTACAACAGTGCGTAGCGGATAGTTGTCCCAATAGTCTCCCAACACATTGAACAGATCAAGTGTGATGGATGATACGTTGTGTTTCTTTACATGATCTTTGAATCTTTCATAGTCTGCCTTGTTACTAGTAATTGCAAGTATGTCAATGTCATAACTCATTAAATCTCCATTGTCTTTAATGTTTCCATGTCAATCTCTTTAGGCTGATGATTAAATATAGCCGTTAAGTCGGGAAGCATGGGGCTAAATTCTCTCAGTAGCTTGAGGGCGGCTCGGTGTCCTGCCATGTCATCGTCTAGCCATAACACTTGTCGATTGTGTTGCCTTGCCATCCAGTCCAGTATCTTTCGATCCATTGTTGTACCTAGCAAACACAGTGTGTGGTAACCAGCAGCATGCAGTTTGTAGCTGCTCAGTAAATCCTCAGTGATGACTAGTGGCTTGTCTGGGTCTGCAATTGTTCCGTACCTTAGATAGCTGTACTCTTGTGTGCTGTAGGTAGTGTACTTCGGTGTGCCGTTGTACTTACGAATCTGACAGCCCACAATATTCTTTCCGATTAAATCCTGTCCGTAGATTGGTAGCACCAGTCCACCACGAGTCTCTACAATTCCGAATGCGTCGGTTAGCTCTTCGTCAAAACCATACTGACCTAGCCATAGCTGACCCTCAATACGGAACTTATCATATTCCGTAACCTCTGTCAAGCTTTCATAGGTCGGACTACTTCTAGGAATGTGTACTGGTCGGTGCTTTGATTTAGCAGCAATGGGTGAGTAGTTTTCTTTGGGTCGATAATAACCACTCTCCCCGCAGTTGTGACAGTGGAACAGGAACGCCCCGTCAACATTCTTCACGTACAGACGAGTCTTCGTATCCTCACCAGCAGAACAGTCTAGATGATTGAACTTTACTTGCTCCCCTTCTTCAATGTGTAGGTAAGCCTCACAATTATTAGTAAGGACTTTGAGGGCATCTCGTCCATAGTGTGTTGTCATTCTTTATCCTCTACCCAATAGACACCGGGATTTCTAATCTTCTCGTCACGAGTAGCTCTACGCATACGCACTGTGTTCTTCTCCTTCAGCTTGGCTTCGATGGCGCGGGCGAAACTTCCCCGGTCAAACCACTCGCTGCCGTCTTTAGCAAACTTCTCGTGATTGCGGCCTTCGCCGTAGATTTCCTCATCCGTCAGCCTTACCCACTCAGTGCGTACCCATTCACCCGGCTCGTCCACCCGGTCATCATACGCCATGCATCCACGCTCTACACATTCTTTGCTAAGAATCATGCGTCCGTTGTGTTCAATCAAGGTTGTTCGTTCCTCAGGAGTAAGCGGATACCCGCAGGTTCCACATTCAATCATATTGCTCATTCCAAACCTCCATACATTGTCCACTCCTTAGCCTTTTCGGTCATAAACAATCCCTCGGCCCGGTTCATCTTGGATGAGCGCACGAACAGATCGCCGTCCTCGTCATACCCCAACACCATAACGTCGGTGAGGTTGGCTTTAAGTGCCGAGTGCAATGCTTGCTCAGGGGTGTAGTTCACGCTTGCTGGTAGCTCAATAACTTTCTGGTTGTTCATGTGTGCTCCACAATCTTAATGTTAGTCATGCCGATGATTTGATGACAGACCTTGCACGGCTTTGCCAGCAAGGGCTTGCCTTGCTTGTTATAGCGCGTTACTAGTATGCGATGGGCCTTGTCCCAATCACACTTCACCAGTGCTGCTACCTCTGCATGCAGGAAAACCTTATGGGGTTCTCCTACCTCTGCAGCAATACGTGCCTGTAGTGGGTGCGTCTTGATGTAGCTGTTCTGACCAGAGGAGAGCAATCGCCCCCTCTTGTCATACACAAACGCACTGATGTGTTGTTGGCACATTAGCCGAACACTTTGACGTACAACTCTGACACACTCTTAGCGTCGTCAGGAGTCAGCTTCTCTAGGAAACTAACTTGCAACGCATAGGATGCGTCGTAGCGATTCATCTTACGCGCCCAATTGATGAGGGTACGTGGCGACATGGTAAGACCGATCTTACCGCTATCGTATGCCTGACGCACAAGGTGTGCCATACGCACCATCTTAGTAGCAACATCTGCCGTAGCATCAGTCTTACTAGTAATGATATCCACCTCGTGCTGTTGACTGAGATAGCCCAGACGCACAGTGTTGGTGAATCGGTCAATGGTTGCACTGTTCTGGATACCGACACCAGAGAATGCACCCGTAGTGTCACCCTGTCCCACAGTGTTACCAGCGAACACCAGACGGAAGTCGGCATGCGGGACAATGGTGCGATCTTCGCTAGTACCCGGCTTCTCTTTGAGGTAGAGGTAGCCACCATCTTCCAGCAGATTCTGCATACCCATTGCAATCTCTGCTGGCATAAGCTCCCACTCGTCAACCAGACACACAGCACCGTACTTAGCTGCTTCGGTGATGGCACCATCTTCCCACACAGTGGCACCACCACGCACTACCAGAGTACCGAACAATGCTGCGCTCTCTACGTCACCCGACATGTTGATACGAATGAAAGGTCGGTTAAGCTTGGCACAGACATACTTGACCAGCGACGATTTACCGCTACCAGTAGGGCCGGTAATGAGGGACTTATCACCATCCTCCAGACCCGCTACTAGTAATGCTGCTTCATCCTTCTGCACTACGTAGTCAGGGTCAATCTTAGGAATCAGACGAACCACATTGGGATCCATACCTACATGGGTAGGATGCACAGTGACACCAAAATCACCGAACTTAGGACGATAGTCAAATATCTCAGAGAACCACACTTGACCGGGCAACAAGCCTACAGGCTTACGTGCCACTGCTTCGGCGGGTTTGGGTTCTGCTTTAGGTGCCTTACCCAAGTGCTCCGCAATTGCCTTAGCAACTCGGTCATTCAAATCTGCTGCCATGTTAAATGCTCCTGTCAATGATGGAAAGAATGGTCGGGGATAGTTGGTTCAACTCACGAACAACTACATTCTTTTTATAAAAATGCACAACGTTAGTATCACAAATGCCAATACCATATGTATCGATTCCTAGCTTCTCTGCGTCGTCAATGGTCTTACGTGTGTAGCCTACTACATCACCCGCATACTCACGCCCTGCGGGACTACCATCTGACAATACTAGTAACACCTTACGATGTTCCTTACGTTGCTGCAGTCGATAGGTAGCGTATGCAATTGCATCACCATCGCTATTATTCCACAGTGCACCGCTAGCATGCTTGAATCGGTCAATGAGTGTGCGTTGATTGACACGCTCACCGAACTCCGAGAACAACCATACCATAGGGTCTTCCTGCTTGTCAACCGCAAAGTTGGTAAACCCGTACACACTGTACGGAATATTCAGGGGCTTGAGTGCCTCTGCAAGTGCACCAGCACCAGCACATGCCATCTCAAACTTAGCACCCGACATGCTACCACTGCAGTCTACCAATAGGCACACTGCGGTATCTAGCGTGTTACTAACAATGCGTTGACGGAACACCTTGTCTGCCATAGGGCTATCCTGCTGCAGCACACGATGTAGGCTACCATTGTGCAGCTTACCACGCTTCTTACCATACTCGTACCGATCACGGCTACGTGTCTGCAACTTGATGCGTAGCTTGTTGGACATAGGCTTCGCATTATTAGTAATGTAGCTGTCTACCTCGTGATGTTTGAAGTAGCTACCACCAGACATAAGCTCAGTAACCTTAGCGGGTGTAGTGTCCCTGAAATTTAGCACAAGGTACTGATCAGGCGTAGGGATAGCATACGCACCCCCTGTCTTGTCACGATATGCGAGATGGATACCCGTGCGGCTTTCCTTATGCTCGTGACCCATAGCTTCCATAAGCTTATCCACGTTGATAAGACGATCTACGTCGTCGTCAACTGCTTTGCCCTCACCAGCATCTGCGTCACCCTCGCCCTCACCCTCTGCCTTACCTTTGCTAGCACTAGGCTGCTCGGTATAGTTCTCGGGATCCTCGTCGTAGAGGTCACGCAAGATACGCTTGGACAGATCCATAACGTCTGCTGCGTCACCCTTCCAGCGCACATCCAGTAGCTCGTCAGTGTACGCTTGCAGCTTGGCATAGCGTGTCTGCCCTGCAGTGTCGAGCAAGGGTAGCATCTGCGTAGTTGCCTCGTGTGACGTACTGATCCAGTCGCGATTGGCAGAGTCCCATGCGAACAGAGGCAATACTAGTAACTGCTGCTCTTGTAAGGGCTTGTCTGTATCAGTCAGACGTTTCTGAATGTCTGCACTATGCAGATTCCAGAAGGCATTACTAATAGCACGATCACCCAGATAATCCCTATCGTTACGATAATCAATACGATGATCCTCGATAAGGTTATTGATGAGTGCAAGCAAACCCGTAGGGCGTACCTCATTAAGGTAATTGAAGTCGCTATGCACTACGTGGCTTGTCTCATGCTTGACAAAGTAGCGCATACGGGCTAGCCACTCGTCATTGCTGCTACTAGTAATGGCTGGTAGCCACATGGTTTTACCATCTGTGCGAGGCGTACTATCTGCAGCATCCCACTCTACCGAAACGCCAGAGTTGCTGGCACATGCTGCTACGTATGTCTCGAATTGCTTAACGTCAAGGTAGGTAGTCATAGGTTCCTTAGAATGGTGCGTCCTCTGGATCTGGCCTAGCTGGTGCTGGCTTGCGAGGGTTTACCGGGATAGGTCTAGATGGAAAGGGCCAATTTTTCATATTAGTTAACCGACGTAACGTCGGCATATGCATAGGTGATGAAGATACGATGGAATTCGCTATCTAGCCAATCCTCTGTTTCCTTATCTAAGTGTAAGCCTTGATTAGCTAGGCGCTGGTTGAATTCATTGAGGAAATCCGCTAGTTCCTCTTGTGTGCGGAAGTCGAGCAAGCGATTATTGGACATGATGACAGACCTTCTTAGCTACGTAGAAACTACACCCGAACTTCCACACCTTGACAAAGTGCAAGCCCCCTACCTTTTTGTATTGGGTATGCTTGGAAAAGAATTGCTTGATCATACTAGTAACACCCTTCAAAGGCGGACTCAATAGCGTCCGTATTGTCGAACCGATTAGTGTCAATGTATAGGTTATGTGCGTCATCATCTTGAAAGAACAGGGTTTCCCCGGTGTTAATGTCTTCAATCTCGTAAGCCCATCCGTTACCATGAGACTTGACAAAGTAATTACCCACTACAAAAGAGTACATGTTACCTCCAGAGTACGTCAAAGAATGCTGCGAGTGCTACTAGTAACACTACGCTAGCTCCGATGGATTCGATTATATCTCGCATACCTTACACCAAACTTACAGGGCACGTAGTGCACGAAGGCGTGACTTTGTAGTGCGGGTAGGCCACTTAGCTAGCGTATAGCTGTTCACCATAGCAAACCCGGTTTTACTGTTCACTGTAGCAATTTCATTACCATGCAAATACACCGCTACATTAGTGTCATCGATAGGTACTACTGCAGTGTTACCACTCTTCCATTTGTAATGTTGGAATACTGCAAGAACCATATCCTTTTCAATCTTACGCATGATAACCCCTTATTGAAGGAAATAACCGACGATAGACACAATTAGAAACAGTACGCAATAGATAGCTGCAGCATTAGCTTTCGCATTCATAGCATCACCTCGATAAGTAGACAGACAATGAAGGGAACAAAGAACAGCACCATGAAAGCCCAGATGAGTCGATCACCTTCAGACATGGTAGGTTTACGCTTAGGTAGTTTGTACAGCATGTTATTAGTAACAGGGGCTTGCGCCCCTGCCCCTTGATTATTGTTGACGAGCCGAGTTGACGTTATCCGCGAGGATTGCAATGGCACCCCAGAGTCGATCCATCTCTTCGCTAGTGAACGATTCGCGGGTGTCACTGTCCCACTTTTTCTGGGCTGCGTCAATGAACCCCATCATGCGATCATAGTCGGACTTAGCCTCTTGCAATTCGCTCTTGCCCTTCGGGGTAGGATTCCCGTCGTCGTCACACTCGATAGTTTCGTCATCGTTACGCTTCCACACGTCAACGTTATTAGTAATGGCTTTGCCGATGACTGACTTAGCAGAGCGCAGGGAATTTTTCTCTTCTTTAGACAAGGCCCGGATAGATTCCAGGCGCTCGATTAGTGCTTTATGCTCACTGTCCAAAGCTTCCACGTTTCGGGGCTGCACAGGGTAGCAAGTAGAGCGAACATAGTTCGCCCAGATTCCAGAGCCTGCCTCCCGACTAATATCCTTACCCTCTTTAGCTGCAGTGAGAGCGGAGCGGAGTTGCGATTCATAAGACATGTTGTTTCCTTTGCGTTGATAGACTTACTAGGCTTGAGACAGTGCATTACTAATAACACTGTCGTTACTTGTAACACACTGTCCGAAACCCTGTTAGGGGTTGTCAACATATCCCCTTTGTAATCAGGGTTTTGACTGAATCCTTCCAGATTCTTGCGCCTACCGAACTCGCCAGGACTTTGCGTAGCCTGGGTCTAAGCCTTCGGGCTGCATTTATTTATAGAGCTTCAATGCAACTTGCTCTCATTGATGCCGATAGTAGCGGGTTCCTAATCCCTTGTCAACTACAGGGTTATTACCCCTGCTTGATGACTTGCGAGTCACTCGCTGCTACCGACACCCCGTTTGTACCGCATCTGGATTCCCCTGTCAACTGTAGGGTTATTCGCCCTGGTAGCTGCTTCGGAATCAGTTGCTGCACAACCGACAACCCGAATATCTCACAAACCAAAACCCGAGTCAAACGTAGGGGAATACGTAGTAAAAAGTACTCAGTCCCCTAGAACCTCGTCCCCTAGTGCGGACAACATATAGAATATGTCTACGGCACGACAGCATGGAGTGCTCTTAGTAACGTGAGTACTTACTAACATATTGATATAAATATATAATAATATAAATATATAATAGATAATATAATATGGGGGTAATATAAATATATAGTGAGTTATATAT
>Ga0315903_10009848_pt1 | contig 11496 bp, 12 predicted proteins | sample LakEriMetagenome_7_FD_203524 | JGI IMG/M metagenome (GOLD analysis project Ga0315903, IMG submission 203524) | Freshwater fungal communities from buoy surface, Lake Erie, Ohio, United States - Buoy 2 MA119 | ecosystem: Environmental > Aquatic > Freshwater > Lake | place: USA: Lake Erie, Ohio... | reverse complement strand
CGCCGCCTCGATGCGCGACACCGCCTCCTTGACGAGGTCGACGGGGTCGATTCTTCCTTCCGTGACAGCGGCGGCAAGTTCCTTCAGCATGAGCCGAGACTAGTGAGGGCGGCCCGCGGTGGTCGGTGCCGGTGACGGACGGTCAGCCGATGGGGAACCAGCACCAGTCGAGACGGGCGACAGTGGGATCGACCGTGTCGAGCAGGGCGAGGCCGACGATGGTGCCGCGGGAAGGGACGGACTCGAGCAGCGGCAACTTGAACCGCGACGCGAGTTCCTCCATCGAGTCGTTCCCGTACTCGACGAGCAACCGGGCGAGGGCCGGTGAATGGCGCGCGGCCACGAGGCACTCGATCCGGAACATGCGCCAGAGGCGGAGCTCGGGCGAGAGGAACGCACGCAGGTTCGCGGACATCCCCGCCCGGAACTCGCTGTCGACCTTCATCCGCACCCACGCCTCCAGTTCGCGCTGGGCCTGGGGGGGATGGATGACGGACACGCAGTCGATGACGAGCGACTCCTTGTTCTCGTACAGGCCGTAGATGGCCCCGACACTGACCCCGGCGCGCCGGGCGATGCGCGAGACGGTGGCGCGGTGGATCCCCGACCGCGCGATGACGTACTCCGTGGCGTCGATCAGTGCGTCGCGCACGTCGTCCCCGGTGCGTGCGCGCGCGACCACCGCCGCGGTCACGTCCCGCTCCGTGCTCGCGGGTGCGGGCGGTGAACCCATGACGAACGCACGGAGCAGCTCGGACGGGTTGACCATGGCAGAGCTTTCCCCACCCACTGCGGAATTCAGGAGTGCCGAACCGATGAGAGTCGCGGCGGTGAGGAGGAGCAGTTCGCGCAGCGCACCCGACGTGCCCGGACCTGCGCCGTGCGCGGCGAGCAGTTCGTTGATGTCGTGGTGCACCACCTCGGCGAGCGTCTCGTCCCTGCGCGCGGCAACGATGACCTCCGCCGCGCTGCCGATGTCGGGCACCGAGTCATCCGCGCAGTGACGCACCCACAAGTCGACGGCCGCGTCCATCGCCGAGGGGTCACGGTCGACGGCTGCACGGAACGCCGACTCCAGCACCTCCCGCAACGCCGGCCAGATGCTCTTCTCCCACGCCAGCACGAGCAGTTCGGAACGGTCGTCGCAACGCGCGTAGATCACGCCGCTGCTGTACCCGGCGTCGGAAGCCACCCGGGTGAGCGCCATCTGGTCGCACCCGTCGCGCCGCACCGCGTTGGCCGCGCTGCCGGCGACCCGCAGGTCGGTCTGGCGGGAACGTTCCGTCTGACGTGCGTTCGCGGCCATGCCTGATTGTCCCACAGCACCGCTCCGCGTGCCCATCCGTAGAGTGTGCGCATGACACTCTCACTCGGTGCGGTCCAGATGTCGATGACGCAGGATGTCGCCGCCAATCTCGACACGGCCGAACGTCTGGTGCGGGATGCCGCAGGACAGGGCGCGCGAATAATCCTCATTCCCGAACTCTTCGAGGACGTCTACTTCTGCAAGGACGTCGACGCGAAGCATCTGCAGCGCGCACGACCCGTGGACGGTCATCCCACCGTCTCGCGCTTCGCCGCGCTCGCCGCCGAGCTCGGTGTCGTGCTGCCGCTCAGCATCTTCGAGCGCGCCGGCAACGCGTTGTTCAACACCGTGGTGATGGTGGATGCCGACGGACGGACGCTCGGCACGTACCGAAAGAGCCACATCCCCGACGGCATCGGGTACAGCGAGAAGTTCTACTTCTCGCCCGGCGACACCGGCTTCCGTGTGTGGGACACCGCGCACGGTCGAGTGGGGCTCGGCATCTGCTGGGACCAGTGGTTCCCCGAGGCGGCGCGCGTGATGGCGCTGCAGGGTGCCGAGTGCATCCTCTACCCGACGGCGATCGGCAGCGAGCCGCCGGACCCCGCGTGGGACTCGAGCGGCCACTGGCAGCGCGTGATGCAGGGTCACGCGGGTGCGAACCTGCTCCCGGTGGTGGCCGCGAACCGCCACGGAACCGAGACGGGCGAGCAGACGGAGATCACCTTCTACGGGTCGTCGTTCATCGCGGACAACACGGGCGCGAAGGTGGCCGAGGCCGGGCGCGACAGCGACGAGGTGCTCGTCGCCCGTTTCGACAGGGCCGAGCTGGAGAGACTGCGCCTCTCGTGGGGGCTCTTCCGCGACAGGCGTCCCGACCTCTACGGCCGCATCACCTCGCTCGACGGCAACGGCTGACGTCCCTCCGCGGGGCGGGGCAGGGCGGTCAGACGGGTGCGTCGCACGACCGGCGCGGCTCCGCCGGGCTCGGGAGGTTGTCCCACATGTCGGCGAGGATGTCGTCGCGCAGCGCACGCACCGACGGGTCGTCCCACCTGTTCACGCGCTGGAGCGGGTCGTTCGCGTGGTCGTACAGCTCGCCCTCGGTGCCGTCGTGCAGCGTTCCCGGCAGCATCGCCGAGCACGTCCAGTTGTCGCGGAAGATCGTGCGGACGCCCACCTCCTTGCCGAACAGCACGCTGTCCCACTCGGTGAGCACGCGCTCGAAACCGCGCGACCGTGCGTCGTCGTCGTCCACGGGGAGAGCCGGAGCCTCGGTGTAGCCCGGGCGGGGAAGTCCCGCGATCGCGGCGAACGTGGCGGCGAGCGACACGTGACCCACCGGCGCGGTCACTGTCGCGGGGGCGATGCCGGAGGATCTCGCGGGGCGCCAGATGAGCGGCAGGCGCATCAACGCGTCCACGTGGTACGGACCCTTGAAGAGCAGGCCGAAATCACCCTGCATCTCGCCGTGGTCCGTGGTGAACACGATGTCGACATCGTCGTCCCAGCCGCGCGCCCTGATGCTGGCGAGCACCCGGCCGACGGCCTCGTCGATGAGCTCGTTCTTCACGTGCACCATCGCGTTGATCTCGCGAACCTGGTCTGCCTGCAGCGTGGCGGGAACCCACTTGAGCGGTGCCTCGTAGTTCGACACGAACGAACCGTCGTACCAGCCCATCCAGTGCGCCGGCTTCGAGGCGAGGATGCGCTCGCGCTCCGCGGCATCAGCCACGTACCCCGCCGGCAGGTCGAGGTCCCTCCAGTTCACGCGGTGCAGCTCGCTCTTCGGCGGGTCCCACGGATGGTGCGGGTCGGGGAACGACATCCAGCAGAACCAGTCGTCGTCCTGTCCCATGGAGTCGAGCCAGGCGATCGTGCGGTCGGCCACCCAGTCGGTGTGGTACCAGTCGCGCGGGATGTCGTTGGTGGTGCGCACCTGGGGGGCCATGGTGTCGCCGCCCGGTTCGGTGGTGACCTCGAGGTCGGCGTCGAGGTTGGGGACGAACTTCGCCATCACCTCGGGGTGGTTGGCACGCAGCCACCCGACGTAGTGCAGGTTCCCCGCGGCACCGTGGCCGGCGAATTCCATGTGGTCGAAGCCGCGGTGCGGGACGACCGACCCGTCGGGCATCGTGAACATCTCGCTGTGCGTCCCGTCGCGACCCATGCGGTTCTCGGCGAACCGGAGGAACGGGTCGAGGAGGGGCTCGAAATGCGCCTTGCCCACGAGTGCCGTGCGGTACCCGGCCTGGCGGAGTGTGAGGGCGATGCTGGGCGCGTCCTCGGGCAGCGGCACGCCGTTCATCCACACGCCGTGCGTGGCCACGTGCTGACCGGTGATCATCGTGCTGCGCGACGGCATGCACACCACGTTCTGCGGGTGGGCCCGCACGTAGTTGATTCCCCCGCGCGCGAGAGCGTCGATGTTGGGCGTGCGGGCGATCGTGCCGCCGTTGCAGCCGAGAGCGTCGAAACGCTGCTGGTCGGTGGTGATGAACAGGATGCGGCGTCCCATCAGTTCTTCCCTTCGAGGATCTTCTTCGCGTTCGCGAGTCCTTGTCCTGCCGCGCCGGCCGTGACGAGCGCGAGCACGTTCGGTGTGCACTGGGTGGAGTAGGTGACGATGCTGTGGCCGTGACCGTCGTCGACCACGTCGAGGATGCCGAAGTGGTCCTTGATGAGGAGGTTGTTCACGATGGAGTACACGAACCGGCGTTGGTGGTGGTCGACCAGGTGGATGTCCTCCTCGAACGTGATCCCCGTCGGCAGGTCGATCCACCTCTTGGTTCCCTCCACGCGGCAACCCGAGATGGGGAACCACTCGTGGAGCCGTGCGGGATCGCCGAGGAAGTCCCACACGGCCTGCGGCGAACGCGAGATGTGAATGTCACGCCTGATGAAAGCCACGGCAAGACCCTAGTCATCATTCCTCGGCCGCGGGGAGTGCCCAGTCGACGGGTTCTCTCCCGGCTTCCACGAGGAGGTTGTTGGTGCGGGTGAACGGACGCGACCCGAAGAAACCCTTCCGTGCGGAGAGTGGTGAAGGGTGCGCACTCTCGATGACGGCGTGCGCGGGGTTCGACAGCAGCGCACGTTTCGCGCGCGCGTGAGTTCCCCACAGCAGGAACACAGTGCGTTCTGTCCGTGCATCCAGCGCGCGGATGACGGCGTCGGTGAACGACTCCCATCCGTGTCCGCTGTGCGACGCTGCCTCGCCGTCGCGCACCGTGAGCGTGGTGTTGAGCAGCAACACCCCCTGCTCCGCCCACGGCCGCAGGTCGCCGTGACCGGGCAGCGGCAGACCGGTGTCGTCGTGCAACTCGCGGAGGATGTTGCGCAGCGAGGGCGGCACGGTGACGTCGCGGTCCACCGAGAAGGCGAGACCGTTGGCCTGTCCCGCACCGTGGTACGGGTCCTGTCCCAGCACGACCACCTTCGTGGTGGCGAGCGGAGTTGCCTCCAGCGCCCGGAACACCATTGCGTCCGGCGGGTGCACCACATGGTTCGCGCGCTCGTGCGCGACGAAGGCGGTGAGTTCCCTGAAGTACGGCTTGTCCCGCTCGATCGCGAGGAATGTCCCCCAGTCCCGGTGCACAGCCGGACGCTAGCCCGACCTTCGAGAAAGGCCGTAGCGTTCATAACGGTGACGCTGACTTCTGCACTTGCGACAATTGGCGACCCTATGGACGTCGCGCTTGCCATTGACATCGGGGGCACCAAACTCGCCGTCGGGCTCGTCACCAGGGCCGGCGAACTGATTGACCGGGAGATGCACCGCATCGACCACCGCGACACCGCCGACGAACTCTTCGACGAGCTGGCCCGGCTGGTGCGGTCGCAGCTGGGTCGTGCGAGCGAGCGCCACGGGGCGCAGGTGAGGGTGTGCGGCATCGGGTCGGCCGGCCCGATCACCACGAACGCCGAGCTCGTGTCGCCGCTGAACGTCCCTGCGTGGCGCGACTTCCCTCTGCGCTCCCGCATCGCAGACCTGGCGGGGGTGCCCGTGTTCGGTGACGGCGACGCGAAGGCACTGGCTCTTGCCGAGGGTTGGCTGGGTGCCGCCAAGGGTGTCGACAATTTCATCGCGATGGTGGTGTCCACCGGGGTCGGCGGTGGGATCGTCCTGAACGGCGAACTGCTGGAGGGCGCAACCGGGAACGCCGGGCATGTCGGCCACATCATCGTCGAGCCGAACGGCAGGCGGTGCGCCTGCGGCGGCAGGGGTTGCCTCGAGGCGGAGGCGTCGGGGCCGGCGATCGAGGCGATCACCGGGCGACCGCCCACGGAGCCGACCTACGAGACCATGCAGCGCGCGGGCCGGCTGGTCGGCCGCGGCATCGCATCGGTCTGCAACCTGCTCGACCTTCGGCTCGCGGTGGTGGGCGGCAGCGTGGCCATCGGTTTCGGTGCGACGTTCTTCAACGCGGCACAGCGCACGCTGGACGAACTGTGCGGCATCGAGTTCGCGAAGGGCGCACGGATCGTGCCCGCACGTCTCGCCGACGAGGGACCGCTCATCGGTGCCGCCGCTGTCGGGTGGCGCGGTCTCAACCGCAGCGCGCGCTGATCAGCGGATCCACTGGAGCAGGTCGACCTGCACGCGGGTGAGTGGTTGCTGCACGTCGATCCACTCGCCGACCGGGGGTATCGGCCTGCCGCGCGCGAGAAGCAGCATGGACACGTGCATGTGCGGCGGTTCCAGCACGTTCAGGCGTTGCCGTTGGTAGTGGAAAGGGCTCCTGCCGTCGTCCAGCAGGCGCACACCGTGGGCCGTCCCGCAGCCGACGACGACGACCTGCCCCGGCCCGGCAATGGCAACCTGCCGGTACCCGGCGCGCATCCCCGTCTCCACGGGGTGATGGTCGAGCACGTCGGCCGAGAGCTGCATCATCGACTTGTCGCCGTGCCACAGGGCGGTGCCGAGACGGATCCGCCACGACCGCTCGGGATGTCGGCTGCGGATGTGCTCGTACAGCGACGCATCGAGGTGACTGACGTAGACGGGTGCGTCGTTCGGCACGAGGCGCATCCACTTCTCGATGTCGCGCACGTGGTTGGTGGGGTCGCCGTCGAGCGGGGGGTGGATGGAGTAGCCGCGGACGGTGAAGTGGTTGTGGCGCAGCTCGTCGATGAGCGGCACGAACTCCGCGGGGTTCACGCCGAACCGCATCGCCGATGACTGCAGCTTCACCATGACGTCGCCGCGCCACCCGTGCTGGATGAGCGCGTGCATGTGCGCCAGGCTGCCCACGGTGAGCACGGTGTTGCGGGGGAGATTCTGGGGAGGCACGGTGAGCGTGGGGGTGAGCACGATGGGGGTGATCCCGGCGGGCACGTCGCGCACCTCGTACACGGTGCCGACGGCCACCTCCGAGGCCAGCTGCCCGGCCAGCGGCATCAGGTTCCAGCGCCTGAACCCGTATCCGTTGCCCTTCACCACGGGCACGAGGCCGGGCATGGAGCGGGCGACCGACTGCACGTGGTCCTGCCATCTGGTTTCGTGGACGGCAAGGCGGATGGTCACCCCGACAGGGTACAGAAGCCAAATCCTGAGTTGTTTGGTCGGGTTTCCCGGCGTAGCGTGACCGCGTGGCAAAGATCTTCGGTTTCCCGAACCCCGTCAACGAGACCAGCGCGCGCATCGTCGCGGCCGGCGCGGTGGCGATGAGCGTCCTCTTTCTCGTCACCGGGAGCGGGTGGGTCCTCGTGCCGTTGACCTACGGCTTCGTCGCACGCGTGCTCACCGGCCCGCTGCTCAGTCCGCTCGGTCGACTCGCCACGCAGGTCATCACTCCGCGCATCACGCGCGCGCACAGGTTCGTGGCGGGCCCGCCGAAGCGTTTCGCCCAGGGCATCGGGGCTGCCTTCACCGTCACCGCGTCGGTGCTGTGGGTGCTGGAGCTCCAGACCGCCGCGTACGTCGCTGTGGCGATGCTCGCCGTGGCCGCCTCGCTCGAGGCCTTCCTCGGTTTCTGCCTCGGCTGCGTGATCTTCGGTCAGCTGATGCGCTGGAAGCTGATCCCCGAGTCGGTGTGCGAGGACTGCAACGACATCAGCCGCCGCTACGCCTCAAGCGCAGGCTGACCACCGGCAACAGGCAGCGCGGCGACATCCTCCGCAGCGCGCCCGCCCACACACCCGCGCCGTAGGCGAGGGGGTCGAGGACACGCAGCAGGGTGTGGAGTGCCACGTTGTCGGGACGGATGCGCACGATGTCGGTCATCACCGACATCGCGAGACAGAAGAGCAGTGCCACCTGCGCGGTGACGGAGAAGACGGAGAGGACTGCGAGCACCGGCCACCACTCCCGGGTCACGGCCCTGCCGACGTGCCGCGTGGCGAGCACGAGGTTCAGCCGGGCGATGGAGAGCAACTCGCGGCGGCCGAGCCGCATGCGCCGCAGCGACGCGAACGTGAAGACCACCGACACGAGCGCCGCGTCGACCGCCCAGATGAACTGACCCGCGAGGAGGAGAACGACGGGGAGGAGGTGGAGGAGGTGCCCGCGCACCGGGGGGACCGACCACGGCCGCCGCCGGTCGATGTCCGCCGCACTCCGCCCGTAGGAGAATCGCTGCGCGAGCAGGGCGGCCCACGACGGCCTGACCGCATGGGCGCACTCAACGGTCGGTTCGTACCTGCACTGCGCCGCGTCGCTCGTGGCGCGCCACACGAACTCCACGTCCTCGCCGGTGCGCAGCGACCCGTCGAAGCCGTCCTGCATCGCGGCGGTGCGGGCCACCAGCACGGCGGACGGCACGTACGGCACGACGGAGCCGGGCCGCACGCGCGCCGGCACGCCGCCCATGTCGAGGGGACTGCGGCTGCGCTCGTACGCGGCGACGAACCGGCCGTCCTCCGCCGCGACGATGCGTGGGGCGACGAAGGCGACGTTCGGGTCGGCGAAGTGCCCGGTGAGGGCGAGCACCGCCGCGGCATCGACTGTCACGTCATCGTCCACGAACGCGACGAACGGCGTGTTCACGACGGCGAGGCCCGCGTTCCGTGCCGCGCCCGGCCCGGAGTTGGTCGTCATGCGGTGCACGTCGGCGCCGGCCGGCGTGGGCGGGACGGGGGACGCATCGTCCACCACCACCACGCGCAGCGGCGCGAGGGCGGCAACCAGTGCCGAGAGACGATCGGTGTGTGCCGAGGTGCGGCAGTGAGTGGGGACGACGACGGTGACATCGTGCGCCGGCACCGGGTTGCCGGGGGCCGGGTGCGCGGCACCGGCAGCGATGAGCCTGTCGACGAGGCCCGACTGCGCGACCGGTCCGCCGCTCTCGATGGTGTCGAGCACGGCGGCACCGTCCTCCGTGACGCGGAAGTAGGTGCCGGGCGAGCCGGCGACGAGGCCGAGCCTGTCCTTCGACCTCCACCAGTGCCTGTCCGCGGCGAGAAGCCGTCCGGCCGTCACTGCGTGCCCCGTTGCGCGGTCAGTGCGTCGATTCTCCGGGCGAGCGAGGAGACCCACATCGTGAAGACCGATTTCCCGTGCACGGCGGTCGCCGCGGTGGGGTCGCCCAGGACGCCGGTGGCGGAGACCGCACGGATGCCGCCCGTCCGCATCGGGGCGAGGAGTTCGCTGGCGGTGCCGCCGGTGCCGGGCACCGCGCGCGACATGTCGACCGAACCCGGTGACACGTGCAGCATCACCGAGGTCTCGGTGCGCCCCGCGTGGAGGTCGGAGCCGTCGTACGCCGGCAGCGACCACTCGTCGTGGACGAGACCCTCGTGGTCCATCGCCTCCCGCGCGATCGCGATGGCGTCGGTGTTGCCGCCGTGACCGTTCGCGAACAGGATCCCGGTTGCCCATGCCGCGCTCCGCGCGATGGCCACCAGCGACGCGGCCATCGCCTCCGTGCCGATGCTGAGCGTGGAGGCGAACCCTGCGTGCTCGTCGCTCGCGGTGATGTGGATCGTCGGCGCGAGCACCACTCCGGCAAGGCCCGACACGGCGGCACGCGCGACCTCGGTGATGATGACGGAGTCCGTGTCCGGGGGCAGGTGCGGTCCGTGCTGCTCCCACGAACCGAGCGGCACGACGACGAGAGTCACTGGGACTGCCCGTCCGCGCCGCCGGCCCGCCCGAGGCGGTGGAGGAGGAACCGCACCGTCTCGATGAGCACGGTGGCGGAGATCGCGATGGCGAACGCCACGAGGAACGCCTTCGTGTGGTCGTCCTGGAACGTCCTTCCCCCGATGAACCCGAGCATCGTGGCGTAGGAGGACCAGATCACGGCGGCCACGGCGGTCCACCGCGTGAACCACTCGCGTGGCTGGCCCGTGATCCCGCAGGTGAGGGTGAGGACCGTGCGCCCGCCGGGGACGAACCGCGCCGTCACCAGCAGCACGCCTCCGCGCTCGCGGATCTGGCGTTCGGTCCACGCGAGGCGCCGCCGGCCCTTCTCGGTGCGCTGGTACCTGCGCTGCAGTCGGTCGCTCATGCGGCGCCCGAGCGTGTAGCTGAGCAGGTCACCGGCGAATGCCCCGCCCGCACCGGCAAGCGCGACGAGCGGCCACCAGAGATCGTGGAGACCCGCACTCACGCCCCCGATGATCACCATGGTCTCGCTGGGGACGATGGGAACGACGCTGTCGAGGACGGCGATGACGAAGATGACCGAGTAGAACCACGGCGAACCCGAGTAGTCCTTCAGCCAGTCGAAGAACGTGACGACGTCCGTGAGCACGCGGGAGAGACTAGGTGTTCGTGCCCGTGATGGTGGGCTCGGATCTCCTCAGCAACCTCTTGATGTTCGAGAGGTGCCTGATCTCCACGAGGATCCCGAGACCGACGATGCTCCAGAGTTCCCATCCCGGCGTCCCGCTGACGATGAACCCCGCAACGACCACCGGCACGGCCACGATCGACGCGACCGAGGCCTTCTTCGTGGCCGCCATGATGAGCATCCACGAGACGAACGCGACCAGCATCACGAGCGGCTGGACGGCGAGGACGACACCGCCACCCGTGGCGATGCCCTTGCCGCCCCGTAGGCCACGTGTCACCGGGAAGATGTGGCCGACGATGGCCGCCGCCCCGCACGCGTACGCGAGCGGACGGTTGCCGAGCATGACCGCGGCGGGAACGGCGCCCTTGGCGGCGTCGACCGCCATGACGAGCACGAAGTACTTCTTGCCGAGGGCGCGGCCCACGTTGCTCGCACCCGGGTTGCCCGAGCCGAACGTCGTGATGTCGATTCCTTTCGACCGTGCGACGACGATGGCGGTGGGGATGGTCCCGCAGAGGTAGGCGACGGCGACGGCGACGACCGCGAGGAACACGTCCACGTCAGTTGCCCCCGCCCGCGCGGACCGCCACGCGCGTCCGCGCGGGCTTCGAGTGGTCCTGGGACGGCCGGGGTGCGAGCGCAACGGGCACCGACGCGAGGAGAACCTCGCCGTCGCCGCCCACGCACTCGGGGTCTGGCCCGTCGAGGGGGAGGCCGGTGAAGAACTTGGCCGCCATGCAGCCGCCCTGGCAGGCGTCGAACGCACCGCAGGATGCGCAGGCGCCGGCGCTCTGGGGCTCGCGCAGGCCGATGAAGAGGTCGCTCTCCCGCCACACCGCAGTGAATCCACCGGCATCGAGGACGTTGCCGGCCTTGAACTCGTCGTGGATCACGAACGGGCACGCGTACACGTCACCGAGCGGGTCGATGAGGCACACCACGCGACCGGCCCCGCACATGTTCAGCCCCGGCAGGGACTCGCCGAGCGCGTTGAGGTGGAAGAACGAGTCGCCGGTGAGCACGTTCTCCCCGTGGCGCAGGAGCCACTCGTAGATCTGCCGCTGCTGGGCGTTGGTGGGGTGCAGCTGGTGCCAGGTGTCGGCACCGCGGCCCGCGGGGCGCAGGCGGGTGATGCGCAGCTGCGCGCCGTAGGAATCCGCGAGCGCCTTGAAGTCGTCCAGCTGGTCGACGTTGTGGCGGGTGACGACGACGGAGATCTTGAACGGACCGAAGCCCGCGTCGCGCAGGTTGTCCATGGCGCGGACGGCGGTGTCCCACGATCCCTCGCCGCGCACAGGGTCGTTGGTCGCGGCGTCGGCACCGTCGAGGCTGATCTGGATGTCGAGGTAGTCCATTGCCGCCAGCCGCCGCGCGTTCTCCGCGTCGATGAACGCCCCGTTGGTGGAGAACTTCACGCCGATGCCGTTCGAGACCGAGTGCTCGATGATCTCG
>Ga0315903_10009845_pt1 | contig 11497 bp, 14 predicted proteins | sample LakEriMetagenome_7_FD_203524 | JGI IMG/M metagenome (GOLD analysis project Ga0315903, IMG submission 203524) | Freshwater fungal communities from buoy surface, Lake Erie, Ohio, United States - Buoy 2 MA119 | ecosystem: Environmental > Aquatic > Freshwater > Lake | place: USA: Lake Erie, Ohio... | reverse complement strand
AGAACTCCTTGGTGCAGAAGAAATGGTCCGCAGATTAAATGCAGCGCGACCGATGACCACGGTGGGCGATGAAGACCTACTGACTTGGGCCGATGCCAACCCCGCGCTGGCTTACAGGGAAATGCTTCGCCGCGAGCGACTTAACGCTCAAACCAGCTCTTTATAAAGGTTGCACTCTTCCGCAAACGAACCACCCGCCTCAGGGAAACCCATAGTACAACCCTCAAACTCATCCATGTAAATACACAAGGCGCAATTGGGTTTGCGGGAAGTTACAGTAGATAAACCACCGGCTTCTAAAACCTTCTTCAAATTATTTAAAACCATCTGGGAGTTTTTGAAATCTTCAAATTGCTCAGATGGCAACTCGTAAGTAGTTACCCGTTTATCGCACACAGAACACTTTTTGCGTCTGCGCACATAAAAGTCAACCTTACGGCTTTCGATCGTATTTAAAGTGTTCTGGCTGTGGCAGCCGGGACAACGAAAAGTAGCTGATTCCATTGGATTAGTGAAGGTGCCCTGAGCGGGATTCGAACCCGCACGATCTGTGATCTACGGATTTTAAGTCCGTTATGTCTACCAATTCCATCACCAGGGCAGGTGCGCGTCGTGGGAATTGAACCCACCTAAGGTGAATTATGAGTTCACTGCATTCACCAGATTGCTAGACGCGCTTGACGTAACAATAACAACCTCAGCGCAACGCTGCGACTCACGACATATTCTGAAACAAACTTAAGGAATCAGCTCAACCCGAAGACGATCTGCAGGTACGCCCAGCAGCAGGCCCCCACGCACATCGCTATATCGATACACACGACCTTGTAAATCAATCGTATCTTCACGACCGAAGTTCTTAATCAACACACGCTGTAGATGGTTCAGTGGGTGGCATTGAAAACCGTGCTTTTCAGAGCACTTCGCCACATCGATACGATTCATAAATGTAAATCTGTCAGGCGCGGTATCGTTGCGGAAATCAACCACTCCTCCGCTCTGCTTACTAATAATGTGCCCCTGCGGCCCGAACGTAAGTGAATCAGCCCCAGTAGAGCCACGGAAACGCCAGCGAGTAAAAATACCTCGATCAAGATAAAAACCTAACACAATACTCTTAGTATCCCCAGCAGTCCGCAAAGCAGTACGTTGCCGCGACTGAGTAACAGTCATTGATAACCCTGACAGGTGGCTCCCAGGATTGTTTGTAGAGATCTTGACAATAGAACCAGCTCTGTTCGTGTCCAGGCTAAAAGTAGAGTAATTACGCTGAACGGTATCTAGTGCATCCCAGTTAAGCGCAGCTGTAATAATGGGCAGTATAACTGCAGCAGAAACAGGCATGATAACTATTTAATGTCACAATCCAGTCTAATCAGACGAAGAAACGTGTGGCAACCATTTAGAACACCAGTCGTCACGCTCCACAGTTGGCCACGCTGTATCAACCCTTCCGTTTGGCGTTGGTACAACCGTGGGCGGACTAAACCGACACTTTAAGTATCTGGGGTAACTGCCCATCTGCGACGCAAACCGACAGTTTGCACACACCCGCGCCTCCGTAGAATCCACCTCACCTGACAACTCGTATTCCTTTAACACCCTAAACGCAGGTTCACCGTGGCGCTCAGGAACATAGCGCAAAACCGATCGCAGTTCCGTGGCCAACTTCGCCGCAAAATCCCGCACGACTCAAACCCCCTTCTTGTCACACAGATCCATAAAATTCCCAACAAGCTTCTCCGACACGCTCGGTTTAGGCACTTGTCGGGCCACGCTGTTCATTTCATCAATCAGAGCACCCTCAATTGTCTTAATTCCGTACAACATATACCCAAAGTCACGCACAGAAGTTACAGCAGTCACCCCTTCACACACATCACATGCTCCTTGATGGAACGTCGCAAATATGGCAGCCAAGTGTTGATATGGCTCACTAAACGCTATACCGCAGTTACAGCACACATAACATGCGTTCCTTAGTCTCTGCAGCATTTCACGTTTATTAAGGTCCGCGCTCATCATGGACTCATGTTTAAAAACAAAATCTTTAAATAACTCCAGTTGCTCAAGTAACTCAACTCTGTGTGACTTCGGCGGCTTTAGCCCGACTTTTTGTAGATCTTTTTTGCTGAGCATGGATCAAATTGGCTTTTGCAGAACACGTATAACAGCAGTATGGTCCTTTTTTATCTGGTTTTGCTTTAACTGACTTGAACCACTCTCGCAGTCTAGTGCCACGGAGTACAAACCCGTTGCCGCATGTAGGGCACACTGTTTCCAACTGATACAAACCTAGGCCCAGTAACAGCTACAACAGATTAAACCATACAAACCCAGCACCCGTGGTATCACCCAAGACAAGCCGAACAACGGATTTGAACCGATGACCTTCGCTTTACAAAAGCGCTGCTCTACCGCTGAGCTAGCCCGGCATTGTGCCTCAAGATATACCACGGCTGCCGTCCCGACGTGATTAACCGCACATTCAAATAGCTAACTAATCAGCTTCGCGTGCCAGTCTGGCTTCTTCTCGCAACCACTCGGCAGTCTCACCCGGATCCAAGTCCCACCCTTTGTCACCTCGTTTTTCAACCTTATCCGCAATCAGCTCCAATAACATCGACAGCTTGGGCGGCCACAGGCTCCCGTACAGATCCAGTTCCTCCTGAATCACGTAGAACAACGGGCGGGGCATCAATCCAGACCAACAGAACACTGGTAGTATACGGACACAGACCCAGAAAAACGTGCAACTGCTTCTCGATCAGAAATATCAGCTTGCCCACAACTGGTACGAGCAGCTCACAGGGGCGTATTACAAGGTATCCCAGGAACCCACAGCCGAAAAACTGCACTTCAAACCCGACGAAAAGCGAATCATCGTTGAAATTGGCGTCTATGAAGGCGCATCATCATGCTGGTGGTCCGATAACTGGATGGATCACCCCGACAGCCGCCTGTACTGCATCGATCCCTTCCTAGGAAACATCGAATACCAGCAGGCACGAGAAAATTTCCCCACGCTGGATCAAATTGAGTACACAGCCAAGTCAAATATCGCCAAAAGTAAGCATCCTGGCAAAGTTACAGTACTGAAAGGCGCCTCATGGGACCTATATCCCGACTTTGCTCGCACCCTGCAGGAGCAAAACCAGGAAATTGACATCCTGTACATCGACGGGGAGCACACTCCAACCGCCGTTTGTCGTGACATCGCCCTTTACGTACCCCATGTTCGGCGTGGTGGGGCCGTCATCATTGACGATTATGGCCACGAGGACGTTCGAAGTGGTGCAGATGGTGCACTGAACGCCCTAGATTGTCTCGAAAAGGCTTTTTGTACCGGCTGGCAACTCTGGTGTATTAAGAGCTGATCACACGCCCCGGAAAGGATTGCCCATTCTTTCCTTCATCCGTTCAAACTGCCCTTCCCTGTAACCCTGTTCTTCGGGAGACGTGCCCCGGATGTACACACCATCAGGGCCGCCGAACGTACCGCCCATATCAGCTTCAAAACCGTACCCCATATTCTTAGGGGTAACTTGAGCGATATACTCTTCCATCAAATCGGTAGCCGCCTTACGCACAGGAGGCTCAGGAGAACGTAACTGCTCCTGCATATCAGCTTGCGGTAACTGCAATCTTACAGGAGTGCGAGGCGTGCGAGGTCCGTACACGCGATCAATTTCTTCTTGATCTTCTCCGGGAATTATTATTCTTCTGTCCGCAGGTCTCTGTACACCGCGAAGCGTGGAATTGCGCAGATCAGGGACTTTTGCCATCATCCCTTGGTCAGCCATGAAATCAGCAATAGACCCGTACGCCACAGCTCTACAGATTTTTCCTAAGTCTAGTCTACATTCGCATAAGGACCGAGAACACGATCAATATCCTGTCGGCCACGTTGACGCAACAACTCCTCTTGCTCTCTATATCGTTTATCTAGAGCCAAGTTCAAAAATTGATCAACAATCTTACCGCGATCGTCCACAACCGCATTAGCACTGAATTCACTTACGGGGCGGTGCGGGTTAGCCCCAGTGCGCTCATATACATAGTAATCTTTAGCATTATCTAAACCTTCAACAACTTTCGATGCAGGATACCCTTTATACCAATCATCTTGAAGCGCACCAATTGTATCTACGCCTATCTTATTGAGCTGATCAATTGCAAATCTTTGAGCAAACGCCTCCTCCGAAGCAGTACTTAAAGGCTCTTGCATAAATGAACTCAAAAATGTATACGGATCTTTCTTTGCACCACTCCGTTCAAAAGTTTTAACTCTCATGGGCTCCTGAGACGCAATCAGCTTGTTCTGAGTCGCTAAGCCAGGATCAACAGCGTGTCCGGCTTCATGCGCAAGAACAAAAAGATTCGAGCCAGTTTCCGGGTCTACATATACAGCTCGTGTCGTGGGATTACTGTGACCATACTCTTTGTGGGCTGCGAAATACACTCCACCGGCACCTTCAGGCAGATTTAGAGTCTTTTGGAGTTCCTGCGTTATAGGTTTAACTAAAACAGTTTTACCAGTACTTTCTTTTACAGAGCGTAATAACGAAGCACCTACCGGACTAGCTTTAAAAGAATCGACGCCCCCCACGGGGAGTCCGCCGGGACCAAGTTGAAAATTCTCAGTTACAAAAGACCCCGCCTCAGGAGTATTTAATTGCCCGTAGGTATAACCAAACTTTCGAGGATATAAAGTACGTCTAGTCCAATAGGGAACGTCTAACTGAGTAGAAACTTCACCAACAACTTCATTAGTAGGAAAAGGCTGCATGACTTAAATTTATGCCTAAGGAACTCCTTTGCTGTATTCTATAGGTTGCGGCTTGAAGGACTAATGATTCAGTTGGCTCGGATCCACGCCTATCGCTCTGGCATCTTCCAACTGATCGACGTACCAGAGAAAGAGTTACCTAAGCGAAAAAAGCAACTACTAGCAGAAGGCTACGTCATCTCCCACGTCGAGATGGTTTGACGCTAAGATTCTGCGTGAAGTTCCCACAACTTCTCGGAGGGCCGCTCGAAAGGGCGGCTTTCCTGCATCTTTAAGAAGTCAGATTACCGCCCAGTTAAGAACTCAGTCAGGCCAAGATCACCGCGCCAGATGTTGCGCTGCTCGTTAGCTAGGTCCACACGTCTTTGTAGCTCGTTGCGCTTTTGCCGACGTTGCATCTCAGCACGCTGTGCTGGATTCAACGGACGAATCTGGGGAATGACAGCGGGACGAGAACCGAGGTTACGTCGTGTGGGCGCAACAGTTTCCCGAGCAATCACTAAATCTCGGACTTTATTAAAGGAAGAACCGCTCTGCCAACCATAGTCAGGCCCTGCCCAGTACACAGTCTTACCGTTTTGTACAGCAGGTGTTCCTATAGCTCGTTGTAAATTTGTTGCGACAGGAGCAGCTCTGTTTGCAACACCAGTTCTGGGTGCGGTGCCGATCGTCTGCCGAAGTTTGGGAACAATACCTTCACCAGTCTGTTGCCTCACAACTTCATTCAAAGCGCGAGTACCAGCAACCCCAACCATGCCAGCGCCAATACCGGGAGCTAAAGGAGCAGCGACCGGCGTGGCTAAAACAGCAGCAGAAGCCGCAGCAGCAGGAAGACTCTGCACAAACTCGGTTGCCATCTGCCTACCCATTCCCGCAGGCCCCTGTTGATACCCTGTTCGAATTGCTTCAGGACTAGGGATAAGATCAGCCGCGCCGGGAAGGAGAGCAGAAGGGGCTCGTTTAATCCCGGCAGTCAACTCTCGTGCGCCTGCCACGGCGGCGTTTATCGGATCTACTGAGTAATAACTGCGTTTGTACGTGTCCTTGCCTTCAGACAACGGTGCGCGGAAAGGCTGAATAGGTACAGTGGATCCGGTATCAGGATCTATGTATCCGTACTGACCTTGAACAGTGTCGGCACCAAAACCCATTTTTTGATACCAAAGTGCTCTTTTGTTACCGGATTCTGGTCGGTTCCTAGTGGACTCATTACTCGCTGGATTGTTTCTAACGACAGCACCTAAAGGAAGGCCTCGTCTAAAGTTATTAGTTACAAAGTTCATAATATCTTGCTTCACTTCCGGCGGAGCATTTACATCACCATAAGAATCGTTTACAGTAAAGTCGATGTTATATACCCCGGCATAAGGTTTATCTTCAAGCATTTTTAACACAGACTCATTCATGTCTCTAGAGTACAACGCATAAGCGTTTGGGTCTCTATTTATATCTACTCTGTACGGTTTACCCTCATTAGAATAAAATGTCTCAGAAATAACAGGTTCAAAATCATCAGGTATATACGGTTGATCGAAAAAACTTAGTTTTTCTAGAGCTTTATCGTACGTCCCACCTAGATTTGAATACTCCCCTCCGCCCACGCCTGCTGTTCTTGTGGGAACGTCAATAAGATTCTCTCTAGCTTCTTGTATATAACTACGTATAAAGTCCTCAGCTGCCTTTTTTACTTTCTGATTTCGTATATTTACTAGAGAATTGTTAGCCAACCGAGCTACTGCCGTAGGAATCCCTTCATTACGCACAGAACTCCTAAACGAGTTACGTACGTCAGCGAGATTTGGGTCGTCAAGTGAAATAGACTTTAACCCTGCATTTATATCCTCTAAAACACCGTAGGGTAACTTTTCATAAGATTTTGGAATATAATCACTATAGTATTTGTTTAAATCTTCTTTTGATATTCGACTACCTTGAGCGTACCCTTCTAATACACGGGATACCTCAGGGTACTCACCGGCAAACTTATAGACCTCACTAGCAGATCTTCCATCATAATCAGCGTTACGAGCACTGTTCTTCTTTCTAAGAGCTTCAGCTTCAGTATCGTAAGCGTCGGTGGGCAGGCTACGGTTATATCTAAGGTAGTTATATACATAGTCAGAATCAAAGCTCGGATTGTTTTGAAGCCTTCCTAAGCGTTCGGCAAATTCACCGGGAAACGAAGCAGAATCTCCGCTACCGATTTCAGTAACACCTAAATCATTTCTATTAATTAGAGTTCTAAAATACTCATTATCATAATCACCAGGAATCTCTACCTCGATAGGAGCGTTTAAAGCAGACGATCCAAAACGTTGGTTTAAGTTTTGCCCAGCTCTAACCAAAGGGTCGTTAGATAGATTTAGCTCAGACTGACGTGCAAATTTTGAAACAACATCAGGTCTTTGAAGAAACTCAATATCAGCGCTTAAAATATCAGGGCTCAAGTTAACGGCTGTTTGAGCTGTCCGCTCAAAAGGACTAAGTTCATTCGTTAAACCTCCGCCGCCAATTGACGTGCGATAACGCTTACCCGTGGTTGGGTCGGGGATTCCACGGCTAAGTAAGGTAGAAATATTTTTTAAGTGACTTCGGCTCCCATAAGCTCCAGGCGTTTCCCCAAAAAGCTGCCTTAGAGAATAAGCATCCTCTAAAGCAGACATATCAGAGGGATGAACCGAGCTAAGATCCTGTACAAGTTTAGGATTACCTCTTATATCTCTTTTTACTCTAAAAGCGTTTTGAAATGCTGTAGCATCGTCTAACCGATTTCCAGCTTCGTCGAACGTGATATTGCCTAAAAGACCCCTTAAATTGCGCGGATCATCAAAAAAGTTAGTACGTCTTTGAGTTGTATAAGAAGATTCAGTAAACGGTATCTCCAGTTGATACCCATACACATTACCTAAAGGCTGTATATCCGCAGAATCAACGAAACTGCGCCAGTTTTCTCTACCTTCAGGCACTTTAGATACCTATATCTATAAATAGAGTCTACAACGAACACCCACGGCTGGGCTCGAACCAGCGACCGACCGCTTAGATCTTAGGTAATACGCCAGACTTCGCACAATTACTACGATACGCCTCAACATCAAAAACTTCATTAACAGTATGTTTAATTAAACTATTATACGAAATACCTGTAGCAGATTGAGCTTCTCTGCACGTTTTATACACGACGCCGTTAATAATCCACTTCTTACGCCTATTTAATGCCGAGTTTAAATGTACTGAACGTGAATCCCAGTAGTTATCTTTATTACTTCCGGCACAAAGGTGCGAAGGATTAACACACCGACAATTATGACAAAGGTGCCTAACTAAAACTGAAGATTCAATAAAACCGAAGTGGAGATAATATGAATATCTGTGTGCGAGCCAATAACGTTTATTAACCATAAGCTGACCGTAGCCAGCACTATTTGTACTCTTTTGCCAAACCCAACACTCAGACTCTGAAGATACTTTTACAGAAGATAAAAGACGTTCCAAAGACATACAAATTATATAGTGTAAACACGCTCGGAGGGATTCGAACCCCCATGAGGCATCTTAGAAGGATGCTGCCTAATCCATTCGGCCACGAGCGCATAACTGTAGCTAAACAAATCGCGCACAAGACACGACGAGCTAACTGCAGCGAGACAAACAGCTTACCGGAAAGACGGAACGTCCCCAAGCGCGTTCAAATACTGTTTCAGAAACACTTTGGCAGCGGACGTGGCGACAAAAGGATCGTCTGGAGCGTCCGCAAACTCCTCAACAACCAGTCCAAGCGAAGCTTCAGGACCGTAAGCTCGCACGATGTCGCCAAACCGCACGTCCGACAACGACTGATCAGCTTCTTGCCCTAACGCCACGCGGCAAATCCCCTAAAAAACCCTTGCTGTCAGTCTAATCGACCTAGTGATTCTCGATTTTTGAAGTATTAACTGAAAAGCTGCACGAGCTAATACTTCGGAATGGATGGCCCAGCCGTGAAACGCCTCAAGGACGTACAGGGGACTGGGCTCTTGAGTAGTGACCCCCAGGTTTGAGCTTCCGTGGAGAGGCTTAGGAGGTGTTACTGGTTAAACTTTAGCCAAAAACCTAACGCATTCCTAATTTGAGTCAAATTAGGAGCAAATTAGAAGTTAGTCAGACCTCGCGTAGCGCATCACGCAACGCTTCCCGCAGGTTTGCCGCCAAAAACCCGTTTTTGACCCGCTCAGCAACGGCAAGGGCCGCTTCAAGCTTGCGAATACGCTCCTCTTTAGTGCCAGTCATAGGGCTCATAGAAGACTAAAAATATTCTAGGCAGCATTTCCGCGCCGAAATTTTTTTCTAGGCGCCTAAGTCACCGTACGCACATAAAAAACAGCACCCCATAAAGACTTGAAAGGCGCATTTGGCAGTAGCCACGCGGCGTTTTGCGCATTTGCGCCCCTGTTACTATGCTGATACCAGAGATTTTGACCCCGTTTTACCCGCTCGCTACCAAAAACCTTCTCGCCGCCCCCGACGTGAAACGCGCGCGTATAAAAAAAAGGCCGATTGCGGTGAGCTATAACAACCGGAGTGCAATCGTAATCGTAAGCATAAGCTTATACAAACCAGTTAGCTATTCTTTATACTTTGTGAGTTAGCTACAACAACGTATCTGTTGTATCACACTATGGGGGGGGGTGCCTGAGTTATTTATAAACGCGTGCGTGCGCGTGGGCGCGTGCGTGTGTGCGTGCGTGTGCCCGCATGTGTGCGTGTGTGCGCGTTACATACGCGGGTGCGTGTGCGTGTGCGCAGTTCCTTCCCTGCCCTTGCCCCAACCCCATGGGAGTGTGCCAATCGGCAAACCGTCACAAGCTTGCGGAACGGGGGATCCTGCTGTGATCAAACTGGGCACAAGCCGATCGGGGAAGCCGAGAGGCCAGACATAGGACCGCAGTCGCGACGACCGTGGCCCGTTGGCGTGTAGACCTAGCGTCCGCAGAAAGTATTCCTTCGGGGAGAGATTGCGGGTGGCCGGTATGAAACCAACGTGGCCGCGTAGCGATATGCGTAACCCCCCTGAGGCTAGTAGCCAGACAGAGGACATCGGAACTCCGACTAACGACCCTCTGCGCACTAGAACCCTCCGCTCACCCGGTTTGGCCTGCGTGTCAAGCTAAGGGAAGCCTGAGGCTAGTGTCTTGCCCGAAAGGCCCTTACGTTGCGTCCGTTAGTTACATTAACCCTATACTGTCCGCGTATAGTTTAGAGGGGCAAACGTAGGTTCTACTTTACATGGAACTGATTTTATCATCCCGGATTATACGTTAGGCTTTGTAAGTTTAATGTAACTTCAATACGCTACTGTCAGCGAGCACAATGTATCTACATTGTCAGCGTGCAGGTTAGTTACAGTGGCACACTGTACCTATAGCTAACTGGTTTGGTTATTGTAACCACGCCGGTCTGCATTGTTTCCCACTGAGCGGTAGTCTCACGATGGCGAGACAATGTATCTAAGCCTAGGTAACTGTGTGATCTGTAGTTAATCTGTGCGCTGATTATGTTTCACGCATACTGTCAGGCTGACTCTTTATGGGGGGCCTGATTAAATGTACATTGTCGGCAGACTGGATCATTCTTTGATCATGCATTGATCCTTTGTGATCATGACGCTATCCTTCCAACTGTATCTAGTCTGCCTACATTGATTCTCTCCCGCAGGATGTTTCATACATCTTGCCTGAGGGATTCACCCTCACAAATCCACTTTGCATTAACAGGTGATTCATCATGACTGCCAAGCAAATCGAAGCCATTGCACGTAAAGCTGCGGGCCTTCAGCGTAAGCAAGCGGCCAAACTTCCCCGCTGATCTATAACTAACCCATCGCAACTTAATCTCATGAACTACCGCGCTCCTATTGTTGTCGATGATGTCATCAATGATGACGTTGCAAATCTACTGACTGATGCACAATGGCGTTGGTTTGCGATTCAATCCACGCGGCTCAATAAGTCTGTTCGGGATTTGATTCTGCAAATGAAACCTATGGTTGAGCAGATCAATGATGAGTCAAATGAAGTTTATCTGTTTGGTTATCTGCCTAACTGCAATCTGTATGGTTGCGTTAGACCGGACGGATCTTCTCACACTTAATTGATTCTCTCCCGGTGGGATTATGTATCCCACCCTGAGGGATTCACCCTCACTTGTTGTTAGCTGCCAGCTCAATCGCTGGTGAATGTTATGACCATGTGGCCCAGTGAAGTTGCGCAACTGTGCAAGGAATACACCGGCAAGGTGTACATCCGCCGCGAACGTATCAACCAAGGGGGATACATTCGGGGTGGTGTTTACTTTGGTTGTGGTGCGCCTTTGTATTATGTGCAGGATGAAGATGGATTGTGGGATGACTACATCCGCGCATCCGATCGTGATGACGCTGTAGCTATTGTGCGCCAACGTTATCCGATAGCACAGATCAAACGCTGACTTTTAACTAACCCAACTCGCATACAGATCATGTTTAACATCATTCAAACTGTGCATCATGATGACGGCAAACAACCTAGCTGCGGATGGTATAGATCATTCGATGACATTTACAGCGCCCTTGACTTCTGCCACGCGATGAACTGTGGTAACGCAGACAAGAATCAACGTAACGATTCAATCCCCATTACGTATCACGTAGAGTATCACGGCTGACACAATCAGCAAAGCTCTATCATCATT
>Ga0315903_10009844_pt1 | contig 11497 bp, 21 predicted proteins | sample LakEriMetagenome_7_FD_203524 | JGI IMG/M metagenome (GOLD analysis project Ga0315903, IMG submission 203524) | Freshwater fungal communities from buoy surface, Lake Erie, Ohio, United States - Buoy 2 MA119 | ecosystem: Environmental > Aquatic > Freshwater > Lake | place: USA: Lake Erie, Ohio... | reverse complement strand
GAGGCTGGAGATGTGCTCGACGAAATCAGAAAAGTAACCCAATGAAACGAACATCCTACTGGAAATTCAAGATCGGCCGCCTCACCTTATGGGTATACCCCTTATGGTGGTCCGGTTATCAGGCGCTGACTTATTCACACTCGTTCGGTCCGTTCACATGGATCGTCAGACCCAAACCGTAGAAACCGAAATGCAAAAGACAATACAACTGATGGATGTGTTCTCAACCGAACGCAATAACAAGATGTGGGCCGACCTTCACGACGGCTGGCCCCGCTTCGCTGACAACGACGGACTTACCATCCCGATGCATTGGTTCCGCGTACCCCGACCGGTGGCGGAGCGGTTGCTCAGTCAGATCAGTGTCCTTAACAAAGGACTCTACTATGTGGATAGCAACGAACGCTGCTCAGTGTTCGCCGCCGTCTACGATGATGACGGATACATTGCCACACTGGAACACTGATCCCCGATGAACAAATACCACACTAAGATGTATGAGTTATTCGCCGCTGCCGAACCGGAACTGCGGGCCGTAGCCGAAAGGCATGGCTTCAGCCTCCGGCTTACCGAGCAGCGGGAAACATGGTACTTCTATCCCGAAGTCTCCGCCGAGTGGGAGGAGGAGCAAGACCGTAGGGCTGCGACGCTAGAGCGTTTCCGCGATGCGGCCACGCGCAGCCTCGACGCTATCAAGCACTGCCGCTACAAGATGAACGACAACGAAGCCGAAGTTGACAAGCGCATGCGCAACACCTCGCCGTTGGAGTGGACAGTGTCGGACATGAACACCACTATCAACACGGATATGAAAATCAACCACCCGTTTATCCGTTCGAATTAATGACAGTGACCGTCCGCTTCTACGTCGGGGAACGCCGAATCCTGAAAGTAGGATTCCCCGATCTTGAATCCGCAAAGCGGTGGCTGCGTGAGCACCGCCGCTCGTTTGTCCACACATCAATCCGAATTGAATGCAACAACACGAATTAGACATACTGAATATGGTTCGGGATGCGGTCCACCGTAAGGAAGCCGCCGCCCGTACTCAAGCGTTAGCAGAAGTTAGCAACGTGCTTGACTGGCTACACTTCGACCCGCCGCCAACTATCGCCGAACTCCGAGAGTGGGTTGGCGCGCAGTTCAAACGGGCTACTGCTACCAACGGGCCGTACTGTGCGGTTCGCACCAAACTGAAACACTACTATGGAACAGCGGACTGACAGAATCCTAATCGTCGCCACCATCCTCCGTCCAAACGGGGAAGTGAAGACCATCATACCAGCGCCGTCGGTCGGTTCGATCAAGCGCTATCTGCGTTTCCGCATGCCGCAGTTGCGGCGGGCGGGAACAGCGAGCAAAGTTAAGCTGGCGGCGATGCCGTCATCCGTTTATCAGGGATACAGAAAGTACTTCAACGTCTAACCATATGTGCCAACACTGCAAACCGCGTAACATTGTTACGGGATCACTAGTGCGCAACGCCCACAACGGGCGACGCGCCGTCGTGTCTCATGCGAATGAGACAACCGTCACCCTTCAGTTCGCCGAAGGGAGAAACTGGACAGCAAGCCGTGAGAAAGTCGAAAGGAACTATCGCGTATGCTGAACCTGCTGGCCGCCCGCGAAGCCTATGAAGCGGGCACTACAAACGAACATCTGCTGGCCCTGCTGGCGGAAGTTGAATCGACAATCAAGTTCCCCGCATTGGCGGAGGACGTTCACCAACAACTGGAAGCCGTGCTCTACGGCGAACCAACACAAGATGAAAACAACAATGACTAACCACGGAGCGGCGATCCCGCTGATGCCCGTCGAACCGGAATATTACTACCTCAAAGAGGGCGACGTCATCGAAAAGGGTGACGAGTTCTTGACGGTGTGGGGCGAATGGAAGCCAACCCAATGCACGAAGGAGTTAGTCTGCTCAATATGGGTTGGCCACTACCGACGCCGCACCCATAACAACGTTATGGAATCCGTCATCCCTGAACTCCGGTTCTCGGAGTGGGCGGAGTCGCTCAAAGGCAAAGGGTACGGTCGGGTGACCGGCGTGTATCCGATGAAGAAGATCATCCTGTTCACTACGGTCAGCGAACAGGAGGAACGTGTGTATGTCTATGACCGCATCACCACAGAAACCAAACAAGTAGCATGAACCCCGAATCCATTAAGCAAGTACCCGTCATCTCCGCAATGCTCGCCAACAACGAACGCCCCGAATGTATTGCGGCGGCAACCGGACTGTCGTTCGGAACCGTCTGCAAAATCCGGAAGGCGCTCGCCACCGGCCAGCCGCTGACACGCAAGCCGCATGTGCGCAAGCATATGTTCAACACCAGCACCCGCCCGCACATCAAACGGGTTAAGGCGTTGGCCGCAGTAGGCTACCGCCGCCACCACATCTCGCAGATGACGGGGCTGGCGTTCAACACCGTCAACAAGATCCTCAAATGCAACTGATCCTGTTCATCCGCCGTCTGATTGGCAGACGAGAGATCGCCGCCATCAAATCCGAGATTAGAGGGTTGCTTCCCGCAGCCCTCTCCGACAACCAGTCCGCTGCCGCCGTTCGTGTGCGGCAGTTGGGCCGACGCTTGAGTTATCTGTATGGGCTAGACTAAAACACAAACCACAAAACAAAATGTTACGTATATATCACAACGAAACCAATCAGCCGGTGAGAACCGGCGACGTCGTACGCGGCAACCTGTACGAGTACACAGTTACGGAGGTAACTGACAACGGATACGTCCGCCTGTACAACGAGGCCGCGTCGCCGACTCTCGGCCCGTCCTCTTACGGCATCCGCAACTTCCCAACGCTCACGCTGGCGGAAGTGCCGGACTGGTTCGTCTTCGACCTGCTCAAGCGGGGGCAGATCACCGAACCGACAACCGTGAATCGGGTGCGCGTAGCCGACAGCGCGTTTGAATGCGGGTGGCTGTACAACGAATCGGGGTCCGGGATTCACCCCGCCGACGCCCTGACTTTGTTCGTGTTGGTGCTGCCCAACACCGGCGGCTTGCGTGAGCCGGAGTTCCTCCCGTATGTGGAGGACGGCGTCCTGTATCTGCAACACGAATCAATCCCGCTTGCGTCGGTGGGCTGGTACGATCAGAACCCGTTCGACACCCGAACCCATGTCGTCGGATCCGGCAGCAGGCTGTTGCGGTTGTCGGAATCCACTGAGCTTGACGGAACCTATTACCCAACCAACGAAGTGAGAACCATAAATGATGGCCGCGTCCTGCCAGAATGGCGCATTGTGGAGATTGACGGCGAACTGTACGACCGGAACGAGTGCTTCCGGTTGATCGACCGGCGCGGTAATGAGTGCGACTGGTCCGTTGATGAGCCTGAAGAGCACATCTTCATCAAAGATCACGACGGCTGGACACATGAGGAAAACGTCGTCTACTGTCACGGCAGCGGCGAGCCGATCCTTAACTGGGATGCCAGCGCTTGGGGCGGCGAATTTTACAGTGAAAGCTGGCTCAACGACAACACGTTCGTGTGTGACTCGTGCGACGAGCGTTACCATAACGATGACTACAGCAGCGACGGGCGCTGCTGCAACTGCGACACTGAAGAAGACTCCCGCATCCGCGATTACTCGTGCCGTGACGCCGCCGACTACCGGTCGGAGCGGGATGTGCCGATCAAGTTCGGTATCGAATTGGAAGTCGAGCCAAAACACGGCGAGACTTCCGCCTCATTGGATGTGTTCGACGCGCTGCTGCCCGACCGCTACGCCATCTACAAATCGGACGGTAGCCTGTCGGATGAGGGATTCGAGATCGTCACCCGCCCCGACTGCCCGTCGGTTCACAAACGGGTGTGGGATAAAGTACTGGCCGATCCGCGTGTCGGGCGCACCACCGAAAGCTGGAAGGGCGGACTCTGTGGCATCCACATCCATGTGAGCCGCCGCCCGTTGTCCGACTTGTGGGTGGGCAGGATGATCGTCTTCATCAACTCGCCCACAACGGCGACGCTGATTGAGAAGATCGCCGGTCGATACAATCGCGGGTACTGCGAGATCGACCACCGCAAGAAGCTGACCGACGGCAAGTGCGGGTGCGGCGACTCCCGATACGCTGCGCTCAACACGAGTGGTCGGCGCACCATCGAGTTCCGCATCTTCCGTGGGACTGTCAACCGCGAACGCTTCCTCAAGAACATCGAGTTTGTGGAAGCGGTGCTGGCGTACTGCCGTCCGGCGGCCCGCTCGCTCCGCACCATCGACGACCCCGACAAGTTTGTGGCGTTCGTGTCATCCAACCGCAAGAGCTACCCGCACTTGCACAAACTCCTCATCGGCGCGCTCGAACAAACCGGTGACTGATTACCGTAACATTGTTACGGCGCGTAGCTTACCGCGCGGTTGCAGCAAACAAACCAAACCAAACCAAACCAACATATGTGCTTAGCAATCTACAAACCAGCAAACATCAAGCCCGACTGGCATCGTCTCGAAAACGGAATGTGTTTCAACTCGGACGGCGCTGGGTTCGCCGTCGCCGTTGACGGACAGCTCATCGTCGAGAAGGGCTTCTTCAAGTTCAGCGACTTCAAGAAGGCGCTCGAACCTTTCGGCGATCACCCGATGATCATTCACTTCCGGCTGGCCACACACGGCGGGAAAAACAAGCGCAACTGCCACCCGTTCGCACTCGCCGACTTCGGCGGGCCCGACGATCACGAGCCGGTTGCGGTCATCCACAACGGCATCTTCTATCAGGCCGCCAACGACGACAAGAACTGGTCGGACACATGGCATGTGTGCCGTGATGTCCTGCACCCGATGTGGCTCAGCGATCCGTCGCTGTTCTACAAACCCGAAGTGATCGCATTGGGCGACGGCTTTGTCGGCATGTCCAACAAGCTTGTGTTCCTCAATTCGAAGGGCGAGTTCTCCATTTGGGGGGCGTCCAACGGACACTGGGATTCCGGCTGCTGGTGGAGTAACCGCTCGTATGAGGATTACCGTGTGGCCGATCCGCGCTGGAGCCCGAAAGGCAAGTCGGTCACCGCGCCGTACTGCACAAGCAGCGGAGTACACGACGACTCCGACCGCTACTACCGTGAGTGGGAGAAGAAGTATGACGAGGAGAAGAAGGCGGGCAAGTGGAAGGATTACTCCGACGCCGAGTTGGAGGAGTTCGCCATCGGCTCAAACGACTCCGTCATGAATCTCGATCTCGAACTCGACCGCCGTTCGCTCATCATCGCCAACGAGCTGCGCGACATCGGCACCACCGACAGGGAGATCGAGAAGATTTATCTCGAAGACGGTCAGGGAGGGCTGCTCGACGAGCTCGCTTCCGTCTATCAGCTCAGCGTCACGGATGTCGAGCGTCATGTGGACAGCCGTATGCGTGAGGACGACGAGGACTACTCCGAACTCACGCCGGTTGTTTGGGATGCTGATACCAACGAATACGTAGCAATCGACCAACACTGATGAGAGGATTACTTACAGCAATGATAGCCTTCTCGCTGCTCGCCGTATCCAACGGCGAGTGGCGTGCCGTGCCGCTGCTCGTAGCTGCGGCGATTCTATTGATCATCACCCTATTATGAATATCGTACACATCGTACCGAACAACGACACACGGGAGCACCGGTTGAACAGCCGGTGTTCCTGCCGCCCCGAAAGACTTGACCTCAAACGCGGTAGGGTGTATACCCACAACGCGTTCGACGGCAGGGAGACAGCGGAGTCGGAGACCGGACAAGCAACCGAAGGAAAGAACTGGACAATCCATGAGCTATGAAACAATCGACACGTTGGTCGTGACCAACGCAGGCAAGACGGACACGGTGCGCGTGAGCGCAACCGTGAATAACAACGGAACTCCCGCCATCCAGTGGGTGTTCCGTGACGGGAGGATCACGAACTTCTCGAACGACAGCAGCGTGTGCCGGTCGGTAAACCGGCACATCGCCTATCTACTGGACGACCAAACCATTATTGACGAACTCGACTTATTCACCAACAAACACACAACACCATGAGCTACACACTACTGTATGAACACGAATCCGTGAGACGCCCGCTTCAGATCGGGGACATGCTCGACGGTTATCCGGTATCGGCAATCGGAGTTGACTTCTTTGAAGTCGACAATGTGCGCTGCTACTTTGACGCCGAGTCTGTAGCCTGTTATACGTTCGCGCATTCTCGTGTGATCGCTGTCCGTAATAGCTGTTACGCGCACTTCTTTGACCGCGTTACCGGACATCTGCTGCTAGCCGGTCACTCTACCAGCAGCGGTTGGTATGTACACGGCGTGTTCCATGAGTGCATCGTGCTGAATTCCCCGGACGGGGAAAGGGAAATCCTGTTTTGGGAGGCGAGCAAGCGGATGATGGACGCCGGTGTGGAGGCGCGGTGCGGCGCTACGGTCACGGAGTTTTGCGGACTGCCGAGAGAAAACGGGTGTGTGCCAGTCGGCGACGAGCTGGTTCCGCTTAACGAAGCCGTGTGGTTCGAGACAGGCTACCGCCGGATCCGCGAACTGTTCACCGACGGCTCGTGCATCGGCCGGTTCATCGCCCCGAACCGCCCCAACTACACGCTGACATCCACCGGATTCATGTGTCCGACCGACGATATCATCCGGTTGGGCGATGGCCGCACCGCATCCCCGTTCGAAACGGTGAAGCTACGTAACGGCAACTACGCGCTGGCGTCGGAGGCGTATCTCATTCATACGGATATATACTCCTCCCATTGGAGTTCGTCCGTACCGGAAGGGTACGAACTGTTCATGCACAACGGGGTAGCCGCCTACTGGAGCTCGGGCATGGTGGTTACTGTTGAGGATACCGGAGAACGCGCGCTGCGTTACGACGCGGTCGAGTTCGAAGGCCGTTGGTACTCGCACACATGGGCCAACGACAACCTCCGCCGCTGCGAAGAGTGCGGGGCGTTCCATCGGAACGCTACCGCAAACTACTGCGGCCCGTGCATGACCGCTTCCCGAACCCGTGTTCGCGGATACTCCAACCGCGCGTCGTCGTACATGGCCCCGGAGAAGGATGTGCCGATCAAGTTCGGTATCGAATTGGAAGTCGGTTGCGATCGCGGTGTGAACCGACAAACGTGCGTCGAGTATGTTGCAGACGCGTTCGACAGGGTCACCGACTCCGTCAACTACGTGACCTACAAGGAGGACGGGTCGATCTGTGACGTTAACGGATTCGAGATCGTGACCCGACCCGACTGCCCGTCCGTACACAAGCGGGTGTGGTCGGAAGTGTTGTCCGACACGCGTGTGCTGGGCAGCATCACCAGCTGGAGGTCGGGCAAGTGCGGCATGCATATCCATGTGAGCCGCAAGCCGCTGTCGGAACTGTGGGTCGGCCGCATCATGGTTCTCGTCAACGCTGACGCGTTCGCGGGGTTGCTCCGCAGTGTGGCCGGTCGCGGCAGCAACGGTTACTCGCAGGTAAAGCCGAAGAAGTTCGGCGATGTCAAGCGGGGCAGCAGCCGTTACGACGCCATCAACATCAGCGGCGACCACACAATCGAGTTCCGCATGTTCCGTGGCACGACGCTGTTGTCGTCGTTCCTCAAGAACATCGAGTTTGTGGAAGCGGTATTGGACTACTGCCGCCCGCACGCCCGCTCGTTGCAGGTAATCGGCGATCCGCAGGACTTCCTGTCCTACGTCGGCGAGCAGCGCAAGCGGTTCTCCAACCTGTTCGGGTTCCTCAAACAGAAAGGCTGGTATGACTCGTGAACAATTGGCGTCATCGCTGATCGCGATGAACTATCTCGGGAGTCCGGCGTGCGGCGCTGCCGCCGCCGCGCTCATGGTTGACGGATGGATGAACGTAAGCACACTGGCGGAGCGGATGGGCGAGACCACCGTCGCCGTGCGCGGATGGTGCTCCTCCGCCTGCAAGAAATACTGGATGGTGGCGCAGCTGATAGACGGCGAGAAGCGCTACCATATCACCGATACCGGAACAAGAGTAACCAACAAACTGTTATGTCCTTCACTGAAGACCAAATGAAATTGATAAGACGGCTGGCCGGTGGATCCCGCGCCTGTCCGAAGAACGTGCGCGACGCGTGCATCCGGATAATGACCGGATACACCGACGAGTATGACGTCGAACTCGTAACAAACTACATCGAGAACCTATGAAAGCAGCACAATTGGTAATGCAACTTCCGACGCCATACCGGCAGCGGGCCCGCCGTGTCATATTCCGGTGTGCGAATAGTTCGCTGTTTGGGCACGAGCGTTCCCTGTATAGTTCGGAATCCTACGAACAGATATACAACGTCCTATACAGTATTGAATGCGTGGCGCGGAATGGTCGGGTTACCGTTCCGGAGTCCCCCTCCTTTTGGTCCCGACTTAGGCGGGTACTTAATGCGAACTGCGGATCGGTCGCCGACGCACGTTACATGCGCTTGCGCGGGATCGCCCGACGGCTGCCTGAATGCCCGCCCACCCTACGCTACGCCAGCACGGAAGAAAGGAGGTTCTGCGAAGTATGAACCTGTCATCACTACCGGAACACGTTGCCTTAAAGGTGATCAGAAACTGCCGACCCGAGATCCTACCGCCCAACGGCCGGTTATACGACCGGCTGGACGAAGCGTTTACATGGAGCGAAACACTGGAAGGACACCAATACTGGAATGGCATACACCGTCGTCTGAGGGTTTTAACCGGTACTCAAACCTCCAACCACACAGAACACGCACTACTACCATGACAAACCAATACCTATTATCCGGATTGCCGGAACACATCGCCTACGCGGCGGCCAAAAACACCGCCGCATATTCGCGGTACCGGTCAGCGCACACTGTAGGGGAAGCGCTGGCTCGTGGCTTCAGTTGGACGGCGACTGAACAGAGGAGCTCCTACTGGGAGGGGCTTCACACCGCGTTGACTGATGCCCTATCGCTGTTTCCCCCGCCACAAAATGTGTTTACGAAGCCGTTGCCTCAAGTAACGCCGCGATCGAATGGCCTATTTGATTTTGAGAGTGTGTGGACTCCGCTCCGCGATGGAGCGGCGGCAACTTACACACGACGCCCTACCCGTTTCACATATGAACCGACGGATTACGTTTATTAATACGAACTGACTGATTGAGACGATGGCCAACGACCCGCACAGCCCGAAACGGCTGCGCGAGTTCCATCAAAAACAACTCGCCGATCTCTAGCGACGGATGGAGATGCAGCGCAAACCGAAACAGGAATCCCCGTTCAGCCGGTTCGTCGACCGGCTGTGCGATACAGACCAAACATTATGACACGAGAGAACGCTAAGAAACTATTGCCAATCATCGCCGCTTATGCGGAGGGTAAGGTTATACAAATGAAGTTTGCAAGAGCCGACAAGTGGAAAGACATTAATGAGCCCACCTTTGACTCGCCGCCCGAACTCTACCGCATCAAACCCGAACCCCGAATCTTTAATGCCGTTATCGACCCCGACAGTTCGGTAATGGTGGTGAGGGAGTCCGCGACCGACAAAGAGTTAAGAGACTGGACACCAATAAAACTACTAGAGATACTCGACTGATATGAAAGACGAACAACAACGAATCGCAATCGCCAAAGCGTGTGGGTGGAGCCGATGCTACCTCCAGCAGCAGGCGGATCTGCATGATGACGCGCGCGGCTTGCCGCCGGACGCGCTGCCTACGGCGGAGAACTACTGCTACTTACCTGACTACTGCAACGATCTCAACGCGATGCACGAAGCAGAGAAAGTGGCGGGCATAAGCAACACCGAACTGAGCATCCCGTATAAGGAATGGCTGGACCGGTTGTCCTGCCCCCACTTCGCGACTGCCCGCCAACGGGCCGAAGCATTCCTCAGAACCCTGAACCTATGGACCAAATGAAAGTAATCAACAAAACAGAGGGAGATATAATCCGGTATGCCGTTGTCGATGATGACGGCGTAACCTTATACGCGACCGGCGGGCGGATCGGGTTCATCAAGATGGACCCCGACCGTATCGTTGAGGAGCGCGCGGAAGCGTGGCTCGCCGGATACAAAGCCGGGCTACACGACACGGAAGTCGACGCGAAAGATACCGTTGAGATTTACTTAGCCGGTATGAATAGTGCGTGTGAACAACGGGATCACTGGCGCGCCGAAGCCGAACGCTGGCGGGTGGTAGCGGACAACGCTGCCAGCGATCACGCTCAAGCGGATACCGATTCGTTGCGCGCGTTGCATGAGCGCAATGAGTTGCGGCGCCAGCTTTTAGCGGAAACCTGCTCATGGAACACGCTGACAAATCAGGTCCTCGACCTGAAAGCCGAGCTTGCCGCCGCCATCCGCGAGCGAGACAATGCCATCAGCGACAAGGCGCAAGCCGACACGGACACGATACGCGCGCTGCATGAGCGCAATGAGTTGCGGCAACAGCTTGCCGAGGCGAGCGACACCATTGCCCATCTCCGCATGGAAAATGGCCTCATCGAGTTTTACAAAATGCAGGACCAGCTTGCCGCCGAGCGGGCGCTGGCGGATCAGTTGGCCGGTGCGATAGCCGGTCTTCGGGATACGAAAGACGACCGGCCACTTGAAGATATCCCCGATGAGATACTCACTAAGTGGACGCGTCTCAATAATGCGTGGCTTGATTGGAAACTGGCGCGCGATGCAGGTACGCCCGACTGCCCGAAGCGTGGCCGCACTACGAATATGGTGAATCATGACGGCGAGTGGGTGTGCCACTCGACGCATGTTGTCGACTGACCAACCCCAACACGAAACCCCGCACGCTTATACGGCGTGCGGGGTTTTTTCGTGCCAATTTTTCGGGCTGTTTTACGGGGTCAGCGGCAGGAGATTCGGCCGCGCGTCGAGCGCTTCCCGCATTTCCTTCAACCGTTCCAGTCCTTTTCCTTCGGCCTGCTCGCCGCGTTCGAAGATGGTCCGCAGATCCTCCGTGCGCGGGCGGTATGCGTCGGCGTATCCGGCCATCGCTTTCGTGATCGCGTCCTTCGAGACCCCGCCTTCGCGGGCGAGACTGATCAGTCTGCCAGTGTCCAGTCCGATACGCCCGTACTCTGTGGCGTACCGTTGGAGTTGCTGGCCGCGCTTTACGTACGCGTTGTCCATGCGACGGACCGCATCTGCGATCTCGCCGTCCGCAACCGGATAGCTGCTGTTGGCGATGGAGGCGGCGCTCCGCACATCGCGCAGCATCGAATGGCTGCGGCGCACTGCGGTTTCATACAGCTGCTCCGTGTCCACCGAACGCGGACGCGCGCCCAACAGCTCGCCCATCACAACCTCCAACCGGTTCATGTTGCGGTCATCGGTGTCCTTCGGCTTGCGGGAACCCCGTTCTCCGGTGACGGTGTTGGTTGCGAACTTGACGGCGGGCGGCATGAATCCGTTCACCCAAATGTGGGTGAGTCGCTTCGCCAACTGCTCGTGCATCGGTAGGTCGGCTCCAGCGATCGTGTATCCGCGATCATCCTTATTGTTCATCG
>Ga0315903_10009843_pt1 | contig 11498 bp, 7 predicted proteins | sample LakEriMetagenome_7_FD_203524 | JGI IMG/M metagenome (GOLD analysis project Ga0315903, IMG submission 203524) | Freshwater fungal communities from buoy surface, Lake Erie, Ohio, United States - Buoy 2 MA119 | ecosystem: Environmental > Aquatic > Freshwater > Lake | place: USA: Lake Erie, Ohio... | reverse complement strand
CAGCCCATCTATAAAAAACGATTATAAAAAGTACAATCCTTCGGCTGTTAGCCCAATCATCGTATTGAAGAATAATGGCTCAAATACCCTCACCTCAGCAGTTATAAAATATGGTATTAAAAACCAAGCTATGATGACCTACAATTGGTCAGGTAGTCTTGCTTCTACAAAATCAGAAGTGGTAACCATGCCATCAATACCTTGGGCAACTGGCATGCCAGACTCTTCAGAGTTTATAGTTATATTAGATAAAGCGAATGGTGCCACCGACCAATATGCTATGAATGATACAAGCAGGAGTTTGTATGTAGCACCTCCCTCTTTACCAAAAGATATTATACTTCGTTTTACTACCAACAATACCTCTTATTCTACGGGTGCAATCAATGAGACTTCTTGGAAATTGTTTGATCAAAATGGGGCTTTGGTCAAAGAAAGAGTAAACTGTGCAAATTCAACTACTTTCAACGATACACTTTCCCTTACCTCTCAAGCTTATCAATTGGTATTTACAGATGCTGGTTGGGAAGATGGAATGAGCTGGTGGGTGTATGGCAGTTATCCGACAAATCCGGGTAATGGTGCATTTAGCATTCGAAATAGCACTGGCGGACTTATCAATAACAGCATCACAAAAATTAACACGAAATACTACAATGGTGATTTTGGTTCAAAATTTATTTATAATTTCAGAGTGGCTTGGCCTACAGGTACCAATGACTCAGAGTTTGAACCTAAGATGAACTTCTATCCAAATCCAGCGAATACGCACCTATACGTGAATTTTGAAGATATTTCTACCGATGTTGATGTTCAATTATTGAGTTTAGAAGGTAAAGTGCTTGCAAGCGAAAAGAGTATCAAGGGTAAGGAAATTAGTTTCGTAACACAAAACATACCAAGCGGTCTATATATGATACGTTGTACATCGAATTCACAAACTTGGTTGAAAAAAATAGTCGTTTCGCATTAATACGGGGTTAATTTCAATATTTCCTAAGCAAAACAAGAATATTCAGAAAAATTACCCTACTTTCGCAACCGATTAAAAAAATTAAAACCTAATACTTTAAAGATGTCAGTATTAACAAGCGAACGCAAAAAAGAATTATTCAAAACACATGGCGGTGACGAAAAAAACACCGGCTCAATAGAGGCTCAAATAGCCATGTTAACAGAGCGTATTCAACATATCTCTGAGCATTTACAAAAAAATAAAAAAGATTTTAGCTCTAACCGTGGTCTTATCCAATTAGTAGGACAACGCAAGAGTTTACTCAACTATCTTTCAAAAACTAATTTACAGGGTTATCGTAGCTTACTCGTTACCTTAGGATTAAGAAAATAACATAACAGCAAATGTTCCCAACTCACAAGGTTGGGAATTGCTGTTTTTAGGGACTTCTTATTCCGCAGTTTTCCATCGATTTATAAGACTGCGTAAAATTTAGCTTCAGGCTAAAAATTAACGTCCATAAGATTTATTTTTATTTTATCACATTCAAATTAAAACAAGGTAATAAGCTTTATTACGTAATGAATTTTCAATGCATTACTACAAAGTCAGGTTGCCATCAAAACAATAAATTATGTTCAATATAAAATCAAAAACTTTCGATATGGGTGATGGTCGTATGATCACCATCGAAACGGGTAAACTAGCCCGACAAGCTGATGGATCAGCATTAGTACGAATGGGCAATTGTGCTATTTTAGCAACAGTAGTTGCCAACAAAGAACCAAAACCAGGTCAATCATTTTTCCCATTATCAGTAGATTATCAAGAGAAATTCGCTGCTGCAGGTCGTATTCCGGGTTCATTTTTCAAAAGAGAAGGCCGTTTAAGCGATTATGAGATACTTATTTCTAGACTTATTGACCGCGCTTTACGGCCGCTTTTTCCGGATGATTATTTATGTGATGTACAAGTATTGGTGACATTAATTTCATCAGATCCAGAAGTATTGCCAGATGCTTTAGCCGCATTAGCCGCCTCAGCCGCTTTGGCTGTTTCGGATGTGCCTATCCAAGAAATTATTTCTGAAGTTCGTGTTTCACGAATTGAGGGCAAATTTGTTATAAATCCAACGCGTTCGCAAATGAAAGACTCGGATATGGATTTCATCATTGCAGCTACCGAGAAGAATATCATGATGGTAGAAGGAGAGAGTAAAGAATGTAGTGAAGCAGATTTAATTAAAGCCATTGAAGCAGGTCACAACGCGATTAAAATACAAGTACAAGCTCAAAAAGAATTGTGGGAAATGGTAGGATCTCCAGTAAAGCGAGACTATACGAAGCCTTACCGCAATGAAGAGTTAAATGCAACAATCACTGCATTTGCAAAAGACAAAATATATACGATTGCTAAATCGGCTTCTGCCAAGCACGATAGAGGTAATGCACTTAAAAGTTTAGGTAAAGAAACTCTTGAACATTTAGGAGAAGGCCTATCAGAGGCTGATCAAGCTTTAGTAGGATATTACTTTCACGAATTAGAGAAGGAAGTGATTCGCAATATGATGTTGGATGAGAAAGTTCGTTTGGACGGAAGAGGGCTTGATGTAGTAAGACCTTTAGAAATGGAGGTTGATTTATTGCCATCGCCGCATGGTGTCTCTTTGTTTACACGTGGCGAAACACAATCATTGTCAACGGTTACATTAGGAACGCCTGACGATGAAAAGATGACTGAAGATGCAGAGATATCTGAGTACCAAAGTTTTTATTTACATTATAATTTCCCACCATTTTCAACAGGTGAAATAAAACCTATGCGTGGACCAGGTCGACGTGAAGTAGGTCATGGTAATTTAGCGCAACGCTCTTTGAAACAAGTAATTCCAATTAAAGAGAAATTTCCGTACACCATTCGTATCATATCTGATATTTTGGAAAGTAATGGATCATCAAGCATGGCAACGGTTTGTGCAGGTTCGTTGGCATTGATGGATGCGGGTGTGCCTATTCCAAAGCATGTATCCGGTGTAGCCATGGGATTAATTTCACGCGCTGATGGCAAATGGGTGGTATTGACAGACATCTTAGGTGATGAAGATCATTTGGGCGATATGGATTTTAAAGTAACAGGTACGAGAGACGGGATTTGCGGTATTCAAATGGATATCAAGGTAGATGGCTTGAGTATGGATGTGATGATGCAAGCTTTAGAGCAAGCCAATCGAGGAAGAATGCACATTTTAGATGCTATGTATAATTGCATACCGCAAAAACGTGAGGACTTGAAACCACACGCACCACGTATGGAGTTTTTACAAGTGGATAAAGATTATATTGGTGCCATTATTGGACCAGGTGGTAAAATTATACAAGAAATACAACGTGAAACAGGTACCACCATTACGATAGAGGAGGTTGATAATAAAGGCAATGTAAGTATTTTCTCAAAACAAAAAGAAGGATTAGACAAGGCACTACGTTGGATAAAAGGTATTGTAGCCGTTCCGGAAATTGGCGAAACTTACGAGTCGGTTGTAAAATCTATTATGCCTTTTGGTGCATTCGTAGAATTTATGCCAGGCAAGCAAGGCTTATTACATATTTCTGAAATTAGTTGGGATCGATTAGAAACAATGGATGGTGTATTTAAAGAGGGTGATAAGATAACAGTGAAATTAACAGGTACAGACCCTAAAACTGGGAAATATAAATTCTCACGCAAGGTATTAATACCAAAGCCTGATCGTAACGAGAAACCCGCTTAATTGCATTTCAAATAAATACTAAAACCACTTCAAACGAGGTGGTTTTTTTTATGAATAACGATAATTTCGATGGTGTTTCTCACTTTACTTTCTTGTTTTTACGTGAGATTAAAGATTTAGAATATCTCACAAATTCTTCAATTTCAAACATACTTTCTGGCGAAATAGAGTAGAAATCAGCTTAAATCAAATCAAAATTTGGATTTAACAATTTAATATTTATAGATGATTTATAACAGTTTTAAAGCTATAAATGGAAAATATTCGCTGAAAATGCCAAATAAATAGGCTCAAAGCTGCTGACTCAAAGAAGAAATTTGGGCATTACAAAATTTAAAAATTACCTTCACCGAATAATTTTATTCAAACAAAACAAAAAAATCATGGTTGGCACAATTAAGAAAATCACAGACAAGGGATTCGGCTTCATTAAAATGGATGGGTCTGACAAAGACTTATTCTTTCATAACAATGCCCTTGTTGGTATTACTTTCGATGAGCTAAACGAAGGAGAAAGCGTTTCATTCGATGTTGAAGATTCACCAAAAGGGAAAAATGCTGTAAACGTTCGAATCGCGTAATAGTAGAAACTTTTTAAAAAGAGGCTGTCTCAAAAAGGCAGTCTCTTTTTTTTATTCTTAATCTGAGAAATGATATCAATACGTTTTTAGGCATCTATAAACAGAATAGTTAGAAAGTATAAAGATTAGCGCGAAATTTGCTTGCTACAATTGGCAACTCTTATTTTATTGTGGTGAAGAATCGTAACTCCATCGAAACTTAGAGCGCTTCGACTATTTTATTGAATTCATCTTTGTTTTACGATTTTAGTAACCTTGCCACTCAAGCTTTCGGCAACAATCTAATGTGTTTTAATACTGGTCAATTTGGTATTGAATCAGGTGACATGGCAAATGATGCTTCTATTAATAATATTGACTTTAGTATTTGGGAAGCCAATGCAAATAATTTTGTGAGTGTGGTGCAGCTATAAATAAATCGATGTTGGATTTTGATTTATGGATTGAAAGAAAATACAAACCATGGATTAAACTCAACGAGTAAAGACTTCACCTTTCTGAAACAAGTTCGGGTATTCATATAAACTTATACCAATCTGATTTGTGTCGCAGACCAAATTTTAGAGTGGTAAATGCCGATGGTTATTTTGTTAAGAGCAATTTGAGGCACGAAAAATTGGTCTGCCTGTACCGATGATTTTAATGTTGATGACGAAGGAAGATTACAGCAATACCAATCAGTGTTACAAAATTCCAATCGGTATTAATTAACGCATTCACTCATTAAAATTTATAAGTTGCACTAAATACAAATACTCTAGGGGCTCTATTTTTAGTAAAGATTTTATCTTTCTCGGTTAACGTTCTGCTTCTATCAAAATCGAGATAGGTTATTATATCTTGAGCTAATAAATCTCTGGCATTAAATTTTAATTCTACTTTATCATCTAGGAAATTTTTCGCTATCTGAAAATCAATTACAGTTCTTTCTTTATCAAAAAACTCAGGTAATAATTCACTGCCTGCAACAGCAAGCCTTCTGCCAATTCTATTGAGTGAAAAGGTAGATGATAAACCAGAACTATCACTTACATAACTTAGTCCAACATTGATGATGTAAGGCGACTGACCTTGTAAAGGACGAGAACTAATACCACCATTTGTGGTACCAAGATCTACCGACGATCTTGTGATAGTCCCATTACCTGACAAGGTAAAATTATTAAGCACAGATTTTTCATTTTTTCTAGCAAAAAGAGTTGATAAAAGAACCCTAAATTCAAGTTCTGCACCAGAAATGGTTGCAGACTTGCTTTGAACGTATAGTGCCTCACTTGCGAAAGCTGATGAAGTAGAAAACTCAATTGGGTTTGTTATGTCTTTATGAAAAGCAGATACAGAAAACAATTGTGCCCTTCCTGGGTAAATTTCATATCTAACATCGAAATTATTGATACTTGCCCTTTTTAAATTTGAATTACCAAAAACAAAAAAACCTGTAAGATATTCTGGGAAACCAAAATTGGCTAATTCTCGGTATTCAGGTCTATTTAACGTTTTGCTGTATGACAATCGAACATTTGTTTTTTCAGTTAATGAATAAACTAAATTAGCTGAAGGATTAAAATCCACCTTCGTATAATTTAAATTTATTGCACCTAATCCACGTTGAGCAGCTACTAATTTTTGATTAAAACTTTCCATTCTTACACCATAAATCAATCTAAATTTTTTGTAACGTTGATCATTCATTAAATAGGTATGCAAAACTGAAGAAGATGCTTCATAAGCAGAATTGGGAACGGTACCATCATTAACTAGTATAGATGCTTTTCCATCAGATAGTACACCTAAGTTTTGTGTCAAAAAAATCTGATCATAAGGTAAATTTAATATTGAATAATCTACCTCATAAGGGCCTCCTGCTTGAAGTTCTGCAAAACCTAATACTCTATTATCATAAAATCTTTTTCTATCTAGGTATCCAACTCCCATCTTGAACATATTTTGGCTGCCTTTAAAAAGTGTATAAGGTTGTGAAATGTCTAATTTTGCGGTTCTGAGCTGTTCTTGAGATCTAGCGGATATCATTGTGCCATTTAAACCTGCGATTACTGTACCACTGCCCAACCGAGTATTATTGGAAATAGCTTGAAAGGGTGTACTTCTATCCACTTCGCTATATGCTAATAACCAATTTATTTTTGTTTTAAATTTACCAATTTGGTGGTCACCTAACAGCTGACTATTGAAAATTTTATCTGAAACAAAATTTCGAAATATTTCTTTTATTTTGTTAGTTGAGTCCAACGTATATTCGGTATACCCTTCTCGTTTCACCAATGTATTATCAGTATTTACGCTTAGGTTATTTTTCCAACTTATATTATTTCTATTGTTTATCTTAATCCCAATATTACCCAAAGCCGACCAAATAACCTCTTCATTATAAACAGAATCAATGAATTTTCTCTCTTGTATAGGAGCATAATTTGGGTCGTTAATGTTACTACCATTGCCATTGAAGGAATTACGTTCTCCTGTTAAAAATGAATTGCTTCTATTATATGTAACTGAAAAAAGCGATGAGATAAATTCTTTTTCTTTTCTTTTTATGTTAAGACTTTTAACTACTTGTAAACTCATGTTTGGTTTAGTTTCCATTTCTTTTATTCCCCACTTATACTTCCCAAATAATTTTGCATATCCAAGTTTATCTTCAGTTGATGAATTTATAAAACCATTTTTTTCAGATGGTATGCCACTTGGCAATGCCCGTGTACCATCATCTAAACCTATCCAATCTCTACTGCCTTTCATTTCAGAAACAAAGGAATTTTTACCGGTGATCAAATTGTTGTAACCTTGGCTTATTGAAAAAATCGTGATTGGTTTAGATGAAGTCGATTTTGTAGTAATTTCAATAATTCCTCCTCCAAACTCTGCTGTTTTATCAGGAGTAGCTGTTTTATAAATAACTAGATTATCTAAAATGCCCGATGGAAAAATATCATATGCAAATGCTTTCCTATCACTTTCTGTACTTGGTAATGGTGCACCATTTATAAATGATGCATTGTATCTATCATTTAAACCACGTATTACGGCAAATTTATCATTTTGGATACTTGCTCCTGTAACACGTTTTATTACATCACTACTACTTTTATCAGGTGTTTTCTTAATTGTTTCTGCTGAAACACCATCGCTAACACTAGCACTGTTTTTTTGAGCAACTAATAAAGTTGCCACAGTCTCACCTGCTCCTTTCACTCTTGTACCGGATATCACAGCACCTTTAAGCTCTTTAGTAGATGACTTACTTAATGAAATACTAATTTCTTTATTTTCATTTTCTTTTACCTTAATATCTGTAATGGTTTTTTCACCATAACCTATATATCTACATTTTAAAGTATAGATACCTGCTTGAAGTTTATAGAAAACAAAAACACCATTTTGATCTGAAATTGTAGACATAGACTTTTCAATTAAAAAAATTGAACTTCCATCTAGTGGTAAACCAGTCTGGGCATCTACTACCTTTCCTGTAATCATTCCCTTTTGCGCAAATGCGGTACTTCCAATTAATAGGAAAATAATAATAAGAAAATGTTTTGAAATCATTTTAAAAGTTGTTTGAAGTGAAGTAAATATTTAGTGAAGGAAGTAAAAGAAATTCTACATTAAGTAAATATTAATTTTAATACTACTTCTATTTTTTTACAGTCATACAAGTAAGTTGAATGATATTATAAGATTTTTATACAATTAATTATAAAAATAAACTTACTTAAAGCAAACTAGTATAAATGGTACTATTCTTGAATATTAACTTTTACATTTTGGTTGATACTGTGTACAAATTTTGAGCTTAAGATATATAATCCATTGCTTAATTCTGACACATCAATGTAATTTATTCCATTCTTTAAAATAATTTTCTTTATTTGTTGACCCGTTAGAGAAGTAAGATTTGCTTCTACATTTTTAGCACTATTTAAGCTTACATAAAGTTTTCCATTGGCCACAGGGTTTGGAAATACTGTTAGATTTTGTTCATCACATTTTAAGTGTGCATTTACTACAGGCGAATACATAAACGAACCATCTAGATCTATTATCTTTAAACGGTACATTACTTTATTATTTGTAAAAATATTTTCATCTTTAAAATAATATGTTGAATTATTGGAAGTATTACCATGAGCTCTTACGCTTCCGATAGTTTTCCATTCTTCATGAGTAGTCTCAGATTTTTCTATTTCAAATTTTTCACTATTTGTTTCAGAAGAAGTACTCCAATTAAGGTGTGATATACAATTTTCAGAATTTACAGAGAAGTTATTTAAAATCAATGGAAGTGGAGCGGCAGCTATTACTGATATAGTAGAAGTAGCTGAGTTGTCGTTAGTAAAATCGCCATTTACAGAAGGCCCTGGTGCACAAGTAGTACCATTACCAAAGTTTATATTTCCTGAAAGACTTTGTGCAGGTGAAACTGTAACCCCTTGTGCCTTTAGTATAATTATGCGACTATCAGTTACTGGTATAGGGTCTGTTGAATTGCAAACTCGTAATTGAGTACCAGTGTTAGATACTATGGTCCAACCCACAGGTAAGCCTGTTTGTAGTGCGTCAGGTAAAAAAGTAACTGAAGTAGGTAATTGAATAATTGGTCTAAGCTTAGCTTGCGGAACAACTGATACAGGTCCAGTATTTCCAATGGTTACAATAATATCAATGGTAGCACCTACAGATACGATGCCTGAATTAGATGGTAACACGTTTATAAACGGATTAGCTTGTCCAAAAACATTTAATGTGATGAGTGTTGTTGCTAGTGTAAAGAGATTTAGTTTAAAAAAATTCATTTTTTAATTTATTTTAATATTTGTGATTTGTTTTAATACTACTTTATTATAAGAGTACCTAATACTTAGTTGTAATTAATTTTTATATTTTATTTAGTTTAATAAACGATTTTGTTATTTACCCATTTTAGTAAATTTTGCAACCTTCATTTCGTTACCATTTATATAAACTAATACATAAACGCCTCTTGCAAGTGCACTAATATCTATGGTACTATAAAAACTATTTTCTTGCACCTTTTGAGACATTATCTTGGCACCATTATCTGCAATAATTTGAAAAGATGCTCCTGTGCTAATTGCTGCTGAGTGATCTATACTTATACTATTCAGAGCTGGATTAGGATACACATTTAATTCTACACAACCAGGAGGCAAAAGTGTGATATCAGAAGTAGCCAAACATCCAAAAGAATCAACTATATTGAAAGTCCATACACCTGGTCCTTTTATAAAATCACCTAAGTCGCCAGTGTAAGGTGGTATTCCGCCATTTGCAGAAATCTTTATCATAGCGCTATCTCCGCAATATTTAATAGCCTCATAAGATGCAATTATTTTTAATTTTACTGGCTCATTAATTGTTATTATTGGATTTACAGCTGCATAACAAGCGGGATTATTTATTAAACGTATGTACACTTTATATTCTTCTGCTGGCACTTTAAAACTATTTGAAGTTTGATATGGACCATCGTTTAAACTATATTCGAAAGCGCCTACTCCACCACTAGCTGATATTGTAACAATACTACTATCACCATTACAAGTTATTGGAGAGGCAACAACAGTTCCGGTAATTGGAAGCGGTTCTGTTAAAAAGATAGTATCTGTTTTATTTGAACATCCATTAGAATCTTTTATTGTAATTCTGTAAAAGCCGGCTTGAACTAAAAACATATTTGAAGGTTGAAATATTGTGTCATTCATGCTGTACTCATAGGGTAAAACACCACCAGTAGCTGAAACAGTAATGGTGCTATAATCTCCAAAACAAGTTATTGGAGTTGCTGAAGCATTGATAATAGGAGTTTGAGGCTGCGGGTTAATTACAATATTATTTAGTACAGTTGGTGCACAGCCACTCAAATTTTGAACTGCTAAAGTATAAACTCCTGCATTTGCAATAAAGCCATTAACCGGGTAACTACTGTATGGCGCACCATTAAAACTAAATGTTAGTGCTGTAGTATCGCTAGTAACAACTACTTCTCCAGTAGCTATTGTACAACTTGGTTGTGTAATGCTTAAAATAGGTAACGCTGGAGAAAGAGGCTGAGCATCTATTGTAATATATGTAAATGGAGAAAGACAACCACCTGTGGCTTGTGCTATAAGTGAGTGGTTACCGGTAGCAATACCATTATAGCCTCCTGCTGGATATGCACTGAATGCACCTCCATCTAAACTATACAATAAATTTGGATCCGGAGCAGTAATAACAACACTACCCGTAGAAACAGCACACGTAGGCTGAGTAATATTTACAGTTGGTGCAAGAGGTGCTCCTAATACTGTATTAATGGTTATTAAAGCTGCATTAGAAGAAGTACAACCAAAAGAATTAGTTACATTAAAAGAATAATTGCCAGCGGCAAGATTATCTACGATGGCACTTGCTGTGTTACCGCTCATATTTCCAGGATTAATGGTCCATTGACCAGCTGGTAAATTTGATAGTTGAACCGAGCCAGTAGATATTGTACAAGTAGGTTGAATGATTGTATCTATGGTAGGTGTTACGGGTGTAGGTGGTTGAGCACTTATCGTAAAGTTAGTTATAGCAGGACTACAATTACTAGCATTCTTTGCTAAAATAGAATGCGCCCCCGAACTTAATAGGTACCCAGTTACTGGATAACTAGTAAAAGGACCTCCATCTACACTAAAAGTCAAGCCTACTGTATCCGAATTAATAGAAACAATACCTAGAGAATCGGTGCAGGTAGGGTCTATTATATTTATATCGGTAAGGGGTACTGCATCCGGCTCTGTTATTACAATAGGTGTACTAACAACACACCCGAAAGGATTACTAACTAATCTTGCTGTCATAGTATATGTACCTGCTGGCGCAGTAAAAATATTACTTGATTGATAATTAGTAGTTCCTGATATATTGTACTCCACAGGACCAGTTGCATTGGTAACATTGCAAGTGATATTTGTAGAATCTCCATTACATACTATTGAACCTGCTGTAGCAGTAACTCCTAAATTGCATCCTGGTACTACTTCTATTGTAGAAGTAGCTGAGTTGTCGTTAGTAAAATCGCCATTTACAGAAGTCCCTGGTGCACAAGTAGTACCATTACCAAAGTTTATATTTCCTGAAAGACTTTGTGCAGGTGAAACTGTAACCCCTTGTGCCTTTAGTA
>Ga0315903_10009836_pt1 | contig 11504 bp, 7 predicted proteins | sample LakEriMetagenome_7_FD_203524 | JGI IMG/M metagenome (GOLD analysis project Ga0315903, IMG submission 203524) | Freshwater fungal communities from buoy surface, Lake Erie, Ohio, United States - Buoy 2 MA119 | ecosystem: Environmental > Aquatic > Freshwater > Lake | place: USA: Lake Erie, Ohio... | reverse complement strand
GGCCGCCGCCCCGGCAGCAGGCAGCGTCAGGTAGGTTCCAGCGTCGTAGAGGCCCGTGGCGAAGAAGTCGGCGGCATCGAGAATGTCCACGACCCCGTCGTACCCGAAATCTCCCTGGCTCCAGACCGCCGCCGCTCCTGTGTCGAACTTTCCTCCGGCCAAGAAGTTGGCCGCGTCAAGGAGGTCGACCTGCAGATCGACATTGGTGTCGCCGGGCGCCGCGTAGGCCACGGTGATGCCAGATGACCCTTCATCCAACCAGCCCACGCCGCGCGGGGTCGACGAGGCCACCTCCGCCGCTGCCAGCGACGACGTAATGCCGGTGGTACCGACCCATGAACCGTCACCCCGGCCGGCCAGGATGTCGGCCGTGAGCGCCTCCGGTGTGATACCGCCTGCCGCGACGGTGATTCGTCCGGCCCCGAGGTCGATCCGGCCGCCACCGGCTGGCTCGTCGTTGGCCTCGGCCACCGCCAAGGAGTTCACGGCGATCGCCATCTGTCGGTTGGCCGGCATCGACATGCGGCCTCCGTTGAAGACCGCGAGATCCGGCGTGCCGGCGAGCGTCCCCGACTCGACGACGAACGTGCTGATCCCGACCGCAGCCGGCAGCACCGGATCGAGCACGCGCATGTTGTCGAAGTAGACCTGCTGGGGCCCCCACGCGCCGCCGAGTGCACCGGCGAGATTCACCTGCATCCACTCGTCGGTGCCCGAGGCCGTGATGGCCGAATAGTCCCAGTAGTAGGTCGTCGTCGAGGAGCCGCCGCCGGCGAGCCACGCGTAGTCGATGAATCGCGGATAGGTCGAGTTGCCGGTTTGGTTCCAGCCCATCGGCCCGTTGAAGGCGAGGTTGCCGGCGATGTTGCCGCCGCCCGTGCCGGAGTTGACCTGGGTGACGTCGATTGCCAGCACCTTGTGGGCCTTCCAAGCGTCGAGCGCCTCCTTCCCGTACGTCTTGAAGGTCCACGAATAGTCGCTGCCCTGCGTCCAGGTCATCGCCATCGCACCGCTGCCGCTCGTCACGCCCGTGGTTGTCGAGAGCGAGACGTTCGTCATGCTTGCCGTCGGGTCGTAGAGGTCACCGACGGTCTCGAAGTCGTTGATCACCACCGGCAAATTCAGGCCGGTGGTCACGTTGAGCTTTTGGACGGCTAGCGTGCCGCCGGCGAGCCGCAGTTCGGTGCTGTCGACCGCCACGCCGGCGGGCGTTTCATAGGTGCCTCCCGGAGCCACGACGATCGTCGCGTCAGCGAGGCCTCGGCCGGCCGAATCGAGTACCCGGCCTCCCGATACGACGGCAGTACCGGTCACGGTGCTCATGCCATCGAGCACGAGCGTGCCGGCGCCGGTCTTCGTGAGGCCGTTGGAGCCGACGAGTGGCAGGCTCACTGTGGCAGTCGCGCCGGAGGCAACCGAGATCGGGTTGCTGGCCGGGCTCGCGCCAGCCAACTGGATCCTGCCCGCGAACGCCGGCGTCGTGTCCGAAACGATCGTGAATCCGGAGTCGTCGAACTGCATACCGTTGCGGGCCACAACCGTTCCCGACACCGAGACCGTGCCGCCCCCAGTGCGAAACACGGCCTTCTTGTAGGAATCCCACTCAACGCCACTGCCCTGCCCGTTGGCGAGCCAGGTGGGATCCTGAAACACGGTGCTCCAATAGCCGGAGCCGCCTGCCGTCGAGCCGTTGCCCGACCAGACGTATTCCTGCGGAGTGACCGGGTTGATGAACCGGATGTTGTCGATATAGCCATACTGCGGTGCGTAGGTCGGGTTGGTCCGCGCCACGAAGCCCAACTGCCAAAAGTCAGCCGATGTGCCAGACCCCGGCGACGGCGACGTGGCGAGGATGCTGCCGTAATCCCAGGTGAGTGTCTGAGTGGTGTTCTGTCCGCCGTTCGTCCAGGCCCAGTTGACGAGTTGCTTTTCGTTCCAGCCGTTCGTGCCCGTGGTAGGGGCGTTGATGGAGGCAACGAGTTCATAGTTGCCGGCCGTCGTGGTCACGCGGGTGTAGTCAAAGGCCAGCGTCTGGTGGCCGACCCACTGGGCATAGGTCTCCGGGCCGAAGCTCTTCGTGAGCCACTCCCAGGTGTAGCCCGTCGGCACCACTTCCATGCTGTTGCTGCCTTGCGTGACGCCGTACTGCGACGAGAGCGCGACGGTCGGCGTGCCTGCGGGCGGCGGATCGGTCACCGGAGTGAACAGGTCGGCCTGGGTCTCGAAGGACGTGACGAGATACTGACCCCACGTCTGCGAACCGGCGGTCACCGTGAGTACCGCTGCGAGGACCACAACGATCCTGCCAAGATTCATTCCCAGCGCCCGCATGGCATCGCCCCTTAATACAAGTACTTTACCCCAGAGACCCCTTTGGTTGTACAGCCGGTCATCGCCCCCCGTCAACCGCCCATGACCGGAGGCCACACGTCGTCCAACACGAAGCTCACAGTTTGCGTGTTTCGACGTTCCGTGTGATCGAACAGGCTGATTTCCCAATCGCGACGAAACCGTTTCGCAGTCCTTGCGAAGGCAGAAGGGGGCCTCAAAGTCCTTTATTCAACTACTTTCAATGATTTCCCCGATGATTCGCGTCGTCCGCAGTTTTCGGGGCGGGAGGCGATCGATTTGGCGCGGTGTTTGCTCCCTCGATCAGGCGAGGGTGGAGCGAGACGCGAGCGCATCGCGGCCCGGACACCATCCCGTGCGGTCGCCATCGCGGCCATTCTTCTTTCGCAGGAACTAGTTGCCATGAAATGGTCGTCCGTGATCCGACGCTTCGTTTTCTGCGGTGCGATCGCCCTCTCGTGCCTGCCGGCACTGGCCCAGACCACCGCCGTGCCGCTGGCAGATTTCTCGCGGCCCGGCTGGATGGCCTCCGGCACTCAGACCGTCACCGGCAGCGGCCTTCAAGTGGTACAGACGTCGGCAGGCTGGGGATGGAACATCCTGCAGGCCGGCGGCAGCGGGGACGTGTTCAACGCCTTGAAGCAGGCGGCTGTCTCGGGCGGCACGTTCAGCTACGTGGTGACTTTCGATCCGACGCTCTTGACCCTCTCGGGGACGTCCCAACCGACCTATCTGCAGGTAAACATGTTCCAGCAGGGAGTCGGCGGCGGCTCAGGTGACAAGTGGATCCAGACGTTCAGCCAGCCCATCCTCGGGTCGTCAAGCTTCCCGCTCACGGGGTTGGTCAGTTCGACCATCAGCCTCCCCATCGTCGGCTGGACCAACGGCGTCGATCCGACCCCGCCCGACGGCAACAACGCATTTTACGTCGAGAAGAACAGCACCTACTTTCAGTTCGGCTACGGGATGAACTCCGACAACCTCTCTGGTTCGGGCTTCGTGCTGTCCAACGTGCAGATCACGGCGGTGCCGGAGCCGGGCTCACTCGCCGGATTCGGCGTCGCGATCGCAAGTGCTGGTGCCATGGCGGTTCACCGCCGCCGTCGGGCCACGCCGGCAGTCGGGAGAGGCGAGTAAAGACCGCGAGAGACAGCCAGCCACTCTTCGCCCTCATCACCGCGGCGCGGGAGCGATGCCTCCGCTGATCGATTCGCCCTTCCAGAGCCTCTCGTAGCGATCGGCATCCACTTCTTCGGCACGGGCTCCCGTGAATGCAACGAATCGCTTGCCGTCGCGTCCATCCTGCTCGAACACCACAGCCTGCTCCTCGAGGGGTCCGATCATGACGCCCCAGCGAACGAGGAACGGCTTGCCATCGCGGTCCGACACCAGAAGTTCGTCGAACTTCGTCGGATCCACTCCCATCATCGAGAGATTCTTCGCTGGGGCTGAGGCCACGAATGTCCGCAGCGTCGCCTCGTCCTTCGGGCCAACCCACCCATTGGTCGCCTGAAAGAAGCGAAACAGGTTGGCGAGTTGCTTGATTCGGCTGTCATTCATCGCCGCGACCTGGCGGCTGATTGACGTGTCCGCACATCCAGCCACAGCGGCGATCATGACGCCGGCTCCAATCCGGATCATGAATCGACGACTCCGCAACTCGCTCCATGGGGACTCGGACTCAGGTACGTCGGGCATCTTTCGAGTTTCCATCCACGGGAACAGGGAAGCGACCATCGCGGGCCGCTGGTCGGGGTCAGGGTGACGGGCTCGCAGACACCTGGCCGTCGTTGCGGCACCCGACCTGAAACATGGCATCGCTGTCGATATCAAGCGCCAGCCCGCGGACCGACCCATCACCGAACACGGCGCCCATCGCCGCATGCGGGCTGCCAAACTGCCGCTCGGCTGTGTCATCGGTGGGCCGCTGCTCGGAATCGGGCCGCGGACGCGTGTAGGAGTTAGAGGCGTCGGCGGAGGGAAACACGAGTCGCACGGTGACGTAGCCAGCCGCGTCGGCCCAGCCGGGCGAGTCGAAGTATCCCCACTGCAGCCAATCGGTGCAGCACAACGCGGGGGGTTGCTGGGCTCTCGCCCACACCGATTTCTCCATGACGAGCACCGTCTTCGACAGGCCGTCGGTGACCTTCGCCACCGTCACCGGCGGCAGGCGGGAATAGACCGTGCCCGACCGCCCCGTAAAGACCATCCCGGACTTCGCAATGATGCCCCGCCACGACTTCTCGAACTCGTCGTTCTCCGCTTGGCGCTGGGCCGGGCTGTCGACCTTGGTCTGGTAATTTCCGAAGTCCCAGCCGGTCGCCACTCCGGCATAGTCAGTGAGGTGGAACACCGTGCCCCACGAGGTGGGCCGACTCACGCGGGAAACACGCGACGGACACTTGACAGTCGCCACGGAGTCTTCGAGCGGGGAGTTGACGCCGAGCGAAAAGCCGCCCTGCTCCACCGCCTTGCGGTGTACCGTGGTGAGCTCCATGTAGGGCAGGACCTGAAACACCCATCCGGCCCGTTCATAGCCTGCCGAAGGTGCGGGCGCGAAGTTGCGATCCGCCAGGATCGTGCCGGCGCTCGGAAACGCCTTCTTGGTGCCAAGGTAGAGCTGGGCCGCCGTGCCCAGCTGCTTGAGATTGTTGAAGCAACTCGCCCGCCGCGATGATTCGCGGGCGGCCTGGACCGCTGGCAGCAGCAGGCCGATCAGCACGCCGATGATCGCGATCACGACGAGCAGCTCGACAAGGGTAAAACCATGCCGCGTGCGGCGTGACGCGTCGGCCGGGCATGCCGCCCCGGGACCACGCCCCCTGCGACCGCAGCGCCGACGAAAAGCTGGCAGAACGAGCACCATCAAAGCCCTCACGGGACGCACACGGACGGCCAGGGCAGAAATCCTCCCCTCGATGAAAAGTACTTTACAGACGTTTTGCGGTCGCCGTCAAGGCGTTCGACACGGTCCGGTTGACCCGCGCACCACGAGGTCGGCCTCGACCTGCACCGACTGGCAACCGCTCGCGACCTCGGGCGACTCGATCCTGCCAATGACGATCGCGGCCGCCTGGGCGCCGATTTCCGCCGCTCGCTGGCGTACCGTGGTCAGCGGGGGGGCCATGCCCGCCGCGAAGTCCAGATCCGCGAACCCGACGACCGACAGATCTTCCGGGATGCGGAACCCGGCGTCGGCCGCGGCTCGGTAGACGCCGATCGCCTCGTGGTCGGTCGCCGTCACGATGGCCGACGGCCGCGGCCCGCCGGCAAGGAGGCGGGCCGCCACCTCCCGAGCGTTGTCACCCGCCGAGTTGAGCTTCGTTACCCGCAGCCGGATGCCGAAGGCGCCGAACGCATCCTCGAGCCCCCGGCGGCGATCGATCGCCCACTGCTGCGATTCCACCTCGCGGCTGCTGATGTAGGCGACCTGCCTGTGGCCCAACTCGGTCAGGTGGCGCGCCACGAGTCGCGTAACCGCCGCCTCGTCGGTCGTCACGGCGTCGCACATCTCCTCGTCGGATTGATAGTCGATCATCACCACCGGCACGGTGCGATCCTGGAGTTCCCGGGCGTGGTGGTAGTAGGCGAGCCCAAACGGCGGCCAGAGGATCATGCCGTCCACCCGGCGATCCAGCAGCCGGTTCATCAGCCGGATCCCCTGCTCCTCGTCGGCCTCGAAGTGGGGCATGTGCTCGAGGTCGCCCAGCCAGACGGTGATCGGAAGATAGTCGAACTGGGCGAGGCGCTCGTGAATCCCTGCCAAAACACCGATCCAGAATGAGTCATACGGTGGAATCACAACACCGATCGTCCGCGTCCGGCCGGTCTGCATGCCACTGACGAGCAGGTTGCGCCGCCAGCCCAGTGTGGCCGCGGCCGCCATCACCCGCTCGGTGGTCAGTTCGCTGAAGTTGGCATGGTCGCCGCGGAGGATTCGCGATGCGGCCCCCAGCGACACGCCCGCCAACGCGGCCACATCCTGGAGCCTGGCAGGGCGACCGGCCGAACGAGATGATCCGGGAGGAGGATTCGCCATGGCAATCCGTTCGTCGGTGGACAACCGGTGTTAAAGTGGTTAAAAAGCCGTCGCGATCGTGGTTTGCCAGTTCGCTGTGGCCCGTCGAACTGATCGGTCGCTTCCCCTCTTGTGTGTCCGCTCACGTCTCATGGAAGACTCCGTGCCATGAAGGCCTCCGCACCGCATTCCACGACTGCATTCTCGCCCTCGCCGCCGCTACCTTCTTGCCGAGTTTTTCCATGGCAGGAACGCCCGAGCGGCTGCCGTGAAGTTGTCTGGCGACACGACCGCAATCCGGTCATCGGCCGCAAACCCATGCCCGGCGTGCAAGGAATTTACAACAGCGCGGTTGTTCCGTTTGGGATGGGCTACGTGGCGGTCTTCCGGCTCGAGAAAACCACGCGTTTTCCCCGACTTCACCTGGGCCGGAGTGCCGACGGCATCACCTGGCAGATCGACGAGGAACCTATCCGGTTCGCGAACCACGACACCGATCCGTCCGACTACGCCTACGACCCTCGGGTCGTAGACATCGAGGGCGTGCACTACATCTCGTGGTGCGGAGGCCACAACGGCCCCACCATCAGCCTCGCCCGCACCACTGATTTCGAGTCGTTCGAGCGGCTGGAAAACGCCTTTCTGCCGTTCAACCGCAACGGGGTGCTGTTTCCGCGGCGCATCGGCGGCCGCTACGTGATGCTCAGCCGCCCGAGCGACAACGGCCACACCCCGTTCGGCGACATCTACCTCAGTCACAGCCCGGACATGGTCCACTGGGGCATGCACCGCCTCGTGATGCGGAAGGGGGGCGACCACGTCGGACAATGGTGGCAGCGCACCAAGATCGGCGCCGGTCCAATCCCGATCGAGACCCGCGAAGGCTGGCTGATGATCTATCACGGCGTGATCGACACCTGCAACGGCTTCGTCTACAGCATGGGGGCGGCCCTGCTCGACCTCGACGAGCCGTGGCGCGTGCTCGCCCGCACCGACCGGCACCTGCTGACGCCGGAGGCCGACTACGAAGTCTCCGGACACGTCCCCAACGTGGTCTTCCCGTGTGCCGCGCTCCACGACGAGGCGACCGACCGCCTGGCGATCTACTACGGCGCCGCGGACACGTGCACCTGTGTCGCCTACGCGCACCTCGGCGAACTGATCGATTTCGTGAAGCGGCACTCCGTCGTCTTCTGAAGGTCGCCGCTCCGCGACAGGGCCTCCGGCGGTGATCACGCTCCACCCTCTCGACGCGGCGATCATCGCCGCCTTCGTGCTCGGCACGATGGCCGTGGGATTCTGGATCTCAGGGCTCGCGTCGAAGAACCTCCGCAGCTACTTCCTCGGAGGAAATTGCATTCCCTGGTACCTGCTCGGCGTCTCGAACGCCTCGGGCATGTTCGACATCAGCGGCACCATGCTGATGGTGTACTGGCTGTTCGTCTACGGCCTGAAGAGCGTGTGGATCCCCTGGCTCTGGCCCGTGTTCAACCAGATCGTGATGATGGCCTATCTTTCGGTCTGGATGCGGCGGTCGGGGGTGGTGACGGGTGCCGACTGGATCGAGCATCGCTTCGGGGCCTCCCGCGGGGCCCAGGCGGCGCATCTCGTGGTCGTGCTGTTCGCGCTGATCAACGTGGTTGGGTTCCTCGCCTACGGCTTCATCGGGATCGGCAAGTTCGCCGCCACCTTCCTGCCCTGGCAGCTGGCCGCCGACCCAGCCACAAACGCCAATCTCTACGGGCTGGCGATCACCGCCCTGACCACGCTCTACGTGGTCAAGGGGGGCATGTACAGCGTGGTGTTCACGGAGGTGCTTCAGTTCGTGGTAATGACGGCGGGTTGCATCGGCGTGGGGCTGATCGCGATGGCGCGGGTGTCGCCGGAGGCCCTCGCCGCGGCAGTGCCCTCAGGCTGGGGCGAGATCGGTTTCGCCCGCGAGGTGGGGCTCGACTGGTCGGGGATCCTGCCGGCGGCGAACGCACGGATCGCCTCCGACGGCTGGCGGTTCTTCGCCGCCTTCTTCGGACTGGCGCTGGCGAAGGGGCTGCTCTCGAGCATGGCAGGGCCGGCGCCGAACTACGACATGCAGCGGGTGCTCTCGGCCCGCTCCCCGAGGGAGGCGGCGCTGATGAGCGGGTTCGTGAACCTGGTGCTGCTGTTTCCCCGCTACATGCTCATCGCGGGGCTCACCGTGCTGGCGCTGGTCTTCCTGCGCGACGACCTGGCGGGCATGGGCGACCGGGTGGACTTCGACCTGATTCTGCCCCTCACGATGCGGCAGTTCATTCCCGTGGGCCTCTTTGGCCTGCTGCTCGCGGCCCTACTGGCCGCCTTCATGAGCACCTACGCCGCGACGGTCAACGCCGCACCGGCCTACGTGGTCAACGACATCTACAAGCGGTACGTCAACCCGCACGCCTCCGACCGCACCTATGTGCTCATGAGCTACGCCACGACGGTCGCCGTCGTGCTGGTGGGAACGGCCGTGGGCTTTCTGCTCGACGAGCTGCAGGACGTCGTGAACTGGATCGTGGGCGCCCTCTATGGCGGCTACATCGCCGCCAACGTGCTCAAGTGGCACTGGTGGCGGTTCAACGGCTGGGGTTACTTCTGGGGCATGGTGGCGGGCATCGGAGCCGCGCTCGCCTTCACGATCGCATTCCAGGGGCAGTCGACCGTCTTCGGCCTCGAGAAGAATCTCGCGGTCTCGCCCGCCATCCTGGCGATCTCGCTGGTCGCCAGCGTACTCGGCAGCCTCGCCACCCCGCCCGATGACCGCGAGGTGCTGCTCGTCTTCTATCGACGGGTTCGGCCCTGGGGTTTCTGGGGCCCGATCCACGCGGACCTGGTCCGCCGTCATCCGGAAGCGTCCGCCAACCGCGACCTGCCGCGCGATCTCTTCAACGTGGCGGTGGGCATCGTCTGGCAGACGGCACTGACGGCGGGTGGCATCTACCTCGTGATCCGCGACTACCCGCAGCTCGTCTGGGCACTCGGCCTCGCGGCCGCCTGCATGCTGGTGCTGAAGTTCACCTGGTACGACCGGCTCGAGGACTACCCTGCCGACGTGGTCGCCGAGATGGCGGCCAGCGAGCGGGCGCTGCATTCGGGCTGATGGGAGATTTTTTATGCCTTCCCGCTGGCAGATTCGTGTCGCCCTGGTCCTCGCGGGCATGGCGGGAGTCGGCACAGGGGCGACCACCGAGCCGATGAGAAGCAAGGCAGCCAGCGGCGGATCCGTGCCGCACGGATTTACCCGGTTTGTCACCCGCTCGGGCACGCGGCTCGTGGACGGAGACGAAACGGTGCGGTTCGTCTCTTTTAACATCCCCAATCTGCTCGTCGTCGAGGATGCTTTTCGCTGGGGAGGCGACCGGCCGTGGCGTTGGCCCGACGCCTTCGAACTCGATGACGCCTTCGCAGCGATCGCCGAGATCGGTGGCCAGGTGGCCCGGTCGTACGTGATCACGGTGCGACGCGACGACTCCGACATGGGTCCGTTCGTCCACGTCACCGGGCCGGGCGAGTTCAACGAGGAGGCGTTCCTCGCCATGGATCGCATGCTCGCCGCGGCGAACCGCGCCGGCGTGCGGGTGATCGTGCCGCTGGTCGACAACTGGAAATGGCAAGGGGGCGCGCCGCAGTACGCTGCCTTCCGCGGGAATCCCCCCGAGGCCTTCTGGACCGACGCCGAAGTGATCGGCGACTTCAAAAAGACGATCGAGCACGTGCTCCTGCGGCGGAACACGATCACGGGGGTGGTTTACCGGGATGACCGGGCGATCTTCGGCTGGGAGACGGGCAACGAACTCGACGCGCCGCCCGGCTGGACCCGAGAAATCGCAGGCTTCGTGAAGCGGCTCGATCCCAACCATCTCGTGATCGACGGCAACTCGCTCCACGGCGTGCCCGCGGCATCGCTCGACGAGCCGGCCATCGACGTGGTCACCACGCATCACTATCCGGAGCCCGGTCGCGACATGGTCGAAGCGGTTGAGAAGGCGATCACCGCGACGGCCGGCAGGAAGCCGTTTTTCGTGGGCGAGGCCGGGTTCGTACCGCTGGCCGACCTTCAGCGAGTGGCGGAGAAGGTGATCGATTCACAAGCGGCAGGGCTCTTGTTCTGGAGCCTGCGATTCCGCAGCCGCGACGGCGGCTTCTACTGGCACTCGGAGCCCGCAGCCGAGGGCCGCTACAAGGCCTTCCACTGGCCCGGCTTCCCGTCGGGAGACGCCTACGACGAGCATGAACTCCTCGGCTTCACTCGAACCGCCGCACATCGTATCCGCGGACTCGAGCCCCGCCCGCTGCCGGCTCCGCGATCCCCCGAGATGCTGCCGGTCACCGACCATGCCGCGATCTCGTGGCGGGGGACGGTCGGGGCGACGAGCTACGTGCTCGAGCGCGCCCCTGCCGCAGGCGGCCCGTGGGAGGTGATCGCGACGGACGCCCGGGAGGATCACGTGCAGTACCGCCCGCTGTGGGGCGACGAGGCGGCGACACCGGGCTCCACGGCCTGGTATCGCGTGACCGCAGCCAACGCCGCCGGCCGCTCGCCTCCCTCGATGGCCGTCGGTCCCGTGGCCGTTCGAAGCCGGGTGCTCGTCGACGAACTCGACGACGTCTCCAGGCTGGCCGACCGTTCGACGGGCGTCGAGATCGTCACGGGCAACGCACGTGCCACCCAGGAGGATGCCTCGCGGGCACTCCTCCCGCCCGGCAGCTCGCTCACCTACCGGGTCGAGGGTCCTGTGTCGAGCGTGCGGGTGCTGGCCTTCGCCGCTGCGGCCCACGCGCGGCTCGCGATCCGGGTGGGGGCCGCCGGTCCGGCCGATCCCGGGCCCGGCACCATCCGCGGCGTCGGCGGAGGCGACTACGGGTACATGGTGCCGCTGGAGTTCGACTCCCCGGCCCCCACACCGGATCCCGCGGTGACCCTCACGGCCGGGGACCAGCCGCTCCAGGTGTCTCGGGTCGAAATCCGTTACGGCTCGGTAGAACGCCCCTGAGTAAAACAGGCGTTATAGTAGTTGCATCGAGGCCCCGCGCGGGATGGCTCGGGATTTTTGGCAACTGGACAGGAGGATGTCGGCATGGCACAACGGCGGCCGTCGCTTCGCTGCAGACGCGACCC
>Ga0315903_10009835_pt1 | contig 11504 bp, 9 predicted proteins | sample LakEriMetagenome_7_FD_203524 | JGI IMG/M metagenome (GOLD analysis project Ga0315903, IMG submission 203524) | Freshwater fungal communities from buoy surface, Lake Erie, Ohio, United States - Buoy 2 MA119 | ecosystem: Environmental > Aquatic > Freshwater > Lake | place: USA: Lake Erie, Ohio... | reverse complement strand
TGGCCCGAGTCCAAGGCGACGCCCTGGCTGCCCCACAACCCGTTGCCCCTGCCCACGGAGCGCGAGCGCCACGTGCTGGCCCAGGGGCTGCCGGTGTGGCGGCTGCTGTTCAGCCGCAATGACGCCCCGGTGCCGTCGCTGACGCGGCTGGAGCGGCTCGCCGCCGACTTGGATCACGGCTTGGATGCCGAAATAGATCCCGACTTAGATCACGACTCCGATTCCGCCTTGGACCCAGCCTCTGACTCGGCGCCAGCCTCGGACTCGGACTCGGACTCGGGCTCGGCCGCTAGCTCGGCTCCCGCCTCGGACCCTGACTTGGCTCCCGCCTCGGATGGCGAGGCCGATGCCCCCTGCCAGGAACCAGGCCATCCCATTGGCATCGCCGCTCCAGCGGGACAGCCGCCTCAGGCCAGCCCATAATCCCGACGACTCCTCCCGCTGTTGATGGTCCCCGCGCCTGCCGCGTCTCCCCTGCTGCTGCGCTGGCAGGGGCTGTTGGCCTCCTGGCCGGCCGGCTGGCTGGGGCGCCACCTGCCCACCCTGGCCGGCTGGATCCTCTGCGCCCTGATGGCCGGCCTGCCACTGGTGACCCGCGGCGGCCTGGGGCTGTTGATCATCGCCTGCGGCCTGCTGTGGCTGATCTGGGCCCTGCGCACCCCGGCCGCCGGCGTGGGGCCCATCAATGCCTGGCTGCTGGCCGTGCTGGCGGTGGCGGTGCTGGCCACGGGCTTCTCGCCGGTGCCGGTGGCGGCGTTCAAAGGCTTGCTGAAGTTGCTGAGCTACTTGGGCGTTTATGCCCTGATGCGTCAGCTGCTGGCCGAGGCCCCGGCCTGGTGGGATCGGATCGCCGCGGCCCTGCTGGCGGGCGAGCTGGTCACCAGCGTGATCGGCCTCCGCCAGCTCTATGGCGACAGCAGCGCCCTGGCCCGCTGGTCCGACAACAACTCGGTGGCGGAGGGCACGGTGCGCATCTACAGCACCCTGGACAACCCAAACCTCCTTGGCGGATTTCTGTTGCCAGTGCTGCCGATCGCCGTTGTCGCCCTGCTGCGCTGGCAGGAGCCGCTGCGGCGGCTCTACGCGCTGCTGGCCCTGCTACTGGGGGTGGCGGCGATGGTGTTCACCTACAGCCGCGGCGCCTGGATGGGGATGGTGGCCTCCCTTGCCTTGCTGGGGCTGCTGCTGTTGTGGCGGGCCATTCAGCACTGGCCCCTGTTCTGGCGCCGCACCCTGCCACTGGTTCTGCTGATCGGCGGCGCCGTTGTGCTGCTGGTGCTGGTCACCCAGGTGGAACCCCTGCGCGTGCGGGTGATGAGCCTGTTCGTGGGCCGCGAGGACAGCTCCAATAACTTCAGGATCAACGTTTGGCAGGCCGTTCTCAAGATGATTCAGGACCGGCCGGTGCTGGGCATCGGTCCCGGCAACACAGCCTTCAACCTGATTTATCCGATCTATCAAACTCCCAAGTTCAATGCGCTGAGCGCCTATTCGATACCTCTGGAACTCTTGGTGGAGGCCGGCATCCCGGGGCTGTTGGTGGGCCTCGGGCTGGCCTATGAGGCCTGCCGCACGGGATTGAGCCAGTGGCGCAGCCAAGGCCCGTTGGTGCTGCCCAGCCTGGCCGCCGTGGCCGTGATTGTGGGTCTGGCGGTGCAGGGCCTCACCGACACGATCTTCTTCCGGCCTGAGGTGCAGCTCAGCGCCTTCTTCTGCCTGGCGACCCTGGCGGCGTCCCAGCACGGGGCTGGCCGCAGCGAGCCCAAGGCCGCCGCCAGCGAACCGCCGTCGACGTGAGCGGAAACAGCGCCAGCGCCACCGGCTCCGAAGCCACTGAGCCTGAGGCCAGGGGCCCCGAAGCCACTGGGCTTGAGGCCAGGTGCCCTGAAGCCACTGGCCTCGACGCCAGCGGCCCAGAAGCCACTAGCCACGACGCCACTGACGCCGACGCCACTGGCGCCGACGCCGTGCGCTCCGACCAGGAGGGTGGGCCAGCTGATCAACCCTGGGCTCTGCGCCAGCCAGAGCCCCCATCCCCCGCGGGGGCGAGGGCGATCCCGAGACGGTCTTCCGAGCGCAAAGGGGGAGATCCGCCTGAGCCATCGGCGGCGGTCGGCGGGCTGGGATCTTCAGGTCTGGACGGGGCACCGCCGGGCCGGCTCGTGATCGCCGGCTTCGATGCCGGTCAGACCCATACGCGCTGCCGGCTGGCCGATCCCGCCGATGGCCGGATCCTGGCCGAAGGGGAAGGTCCTGGCCTCTGCCACCTGGCCGCCGCGGCGGGCCCCGAACGCTTCCGCCTCGCCCTCCGCCAGAGCCTGGCGGAGGCGTGCCAACAGCGGCCCGGGCTGGTGGCGCCCCTGGCGGCGGCGGCCATCGGCGCCAGCGGCATCGAACAGGGCAGCGACGTGCAGCGGCAGGGTCTGGAGCTGGCGGCCGAGGCCCTCGGGCTGCCGCTGGAACGCTTGGTGGTGACGGGTGATGAACGCACGGCGCTGCGGGGGGCCTTTCCCGAGGGCCCCGGCGTGGTGGTGATCAGCGGCACCGGCACGATCGCCGTGGGCCGCGATGGCAAGGGCCGGGAGCACCGTTGCGGCGGCTGGGGCTGGCTGCTGGATGGGGCTGGCTCGGCGATGGACATCGGCCGCGACGGGCTGAGCCTCAGCCTGGAGATGGCCGATGGCCGCCGCCCCGATTCCGCCTTGCGCCCCAGCCTCTGGCAGGCCCTTGGCCTGGAGCCGGAGGCTGGGGACGCGCCCCAGCGGCTCAAGGCGCTGGTGGTGGATCCGGCCTTCGCTCCCGCCGGATTCGCGCGGCTGGCGCCGCTGGTGGAGCGGTTGGCAAACCAGGGTGATGGCGAGGCCCTGGCGATTCTGGAGCGCTCCGCCCAAGCCCTGGCGGGGATGGCGGCGGCGGTAGCCGGGCAGCTGCGGCTGGAGGCACCCGAGGTCGGCGCTTTGGGGGGCGCGATCGAACACCTGGCTTGTTTCCGCCGCTGCTTCCAGGAGGCTTTGGCTGTGCGCTTGCCGGCGGCGCGGCTGTGCCAGCCCCATGGTGATGCCCTCGCCGGGGCTCTTGCTCTGGCGCTGGAGCGCCTGCGGTTCAGCGGCGGTTGAGCGCTGATCGTTGAACTCGGATACCCGCGGGCCACTCACCCGAGTGCCGTCACGGTCGGCAGCTGGGGCGAGAACGGTGTTGGCAAAGGGTGACAGCTTGTGGCCAAGGGATGGCAACCATGGCTTCTGCTGGAGCAAGCTTCCAAAGGTACCGGTTAGAGTGTGATGGCTTTACGCCAATCGGTTCAAGCCCAGCCAATCGTTTCAGTGGGTGATCAAGTGCCATTCGGTCAGTGATGAACCTTTCCACGGCTAAATCTGTAGCACTGGCTCACCTGAAAAACATTGCCGCGCCTGTTTTCTTGGGGCATCTCACGGATCCATCAAAAACAGCAGTCAAAGCTTCAGATCATGACTAGCCGACATCTCTCGCAATGGCTCGCCTTGCTTGTTGTTGCCGTCATCTTCCTCACAAGCCTGGCATCTTTTTTTCTGATTGATAATTTACTCGGCAGCTTGGCGACTGCGGATATTAATACTCGCGCCCGAGGCCTAATGGAAACCATGCTAGCAGTGAGACAATATACCGACGAGAAAACGACACCCATTATCGAGCCCTTGAATTTCCAGAAGTCTCAGAAGTTCTTGCCGCAATCGGTTCCCAGCTATGCAGCTAAATCGGTCTTTGCGGAGATGCAGAAGACGACGCAGTTCCGCAACTACAGCTATCGCGAGGCAGTGTCATACCCAACGAATCCCGAAGATTTGCCCAGTGAATTAGAGGCAGCTATCATCAACCGCTTCAGGTCCAACCCCAAACTCCAGGAAGTCAGCGGTGAGGACATCAATCCAATCCTGTCATTCCACTACACGGCTCACCCCTTGATTGTGACGAGCTCGAGCTGTTTGCGTTGCCACTCAACCCCCGAGCAGGCGCCGCTCAGCCTGATCAATGCTTATGGTCCCAAAAATGGATTTGGCTGGAAAGTAGGCGAGATTATCGGTGCCCAGATCGTCAAGGTTCCGATGAACGAGATCTTCGAGAAAAAAGACGAACTTAAAAAAAGCCTTCTGGTTCTAATTGTTGGTTGCCTCGTGGCTCTTTCCGTCGTCATGTTTACGGCCTCGACTACCTGCTTGTTAGGCCTCTTTCAAAGTTCACTGTTGTGGCTGATGCCGCCAGCCAGTCACCGAGTACCATTACCTTCCCGAAGAGTAGCTCTGTTGAGGAGTTGAATCGCCTCCAGCGCAGCCTGGAGCGCCCTAGGGTCAGTTTGCTGGTGGCCATGAATCTGGTCCAGAAGCCTTGATGCCATGTCGATTTTTATTAGCTATTCACGGCGTGACTCCGAGCTGGTGACCCGCCTATACGAAGATATTCAAGCCCAAGGTCTTGCGGTGTGGATGGATCGCAACGCCATTGAGGCCGGCACGCTTTGGCGCTCTTCAATCGTGGCTGGCATCGAAGAGTGCCGCGTCTTCCTCTTGGTTGTTTCGGCGGCATCTCAGCAGTCGAGGAATGTGGCCAAAGAGCTGGCATTGGCCGAATCCACTGGCAAGCCAATCTTGCCAGTGTTGATTGATAAGACCCCAATTCAAGCCGATTTTGGCTACTGCTTGGCAGGCATTCAATTTGTGGATATGTTTCGCAAGGGATATGCCGATTGCCTGGCGGAGATTTTGGCTGCAATTCCAAGGTTGTCAGCCGAGCCCGCCTCGAACGCTGCGGCGGCTGCATCAGGCGTCGTCACTCAGCCCGGTGAGATGGTGGCGGTGGTTGCGCACCAGGATGTTGCGGAACGCCAATCCAGCCAGACATTTGCCTCCCCACCCGCAGCTGGGGCGCCGGAGGAGCCCCCGCCGGCTCGCTCGGGCCCACAGACGAGCACTTCGCCGCTCAGTTGCGAATTATTGGCCAACCTGCACGCGATCATTTCCGAAGAACTCGGTCCCGTCGTTCAACTTCTCTGGTCGGAGACCTTTGCGCAAGATCTGCTGGTCCAGCCTGAGGCCATGGTGGCTAAGCTCCTCAGCCTCGGGGTCCCTGAAGCCACGGCACTACGCCTACGCAGTCGGCTGCAGCCGTTTGCTGAGCGCCACTGATTCTCCGTAGAGGAATAGCCCAGTGATCTTGATGAAATGATCTTGCCGAAATAATCTTGATGAAGTGATCTTGATGACCTGATTCGAGATCGACACGAGCTCCGCGGCAACAGGATCGAACATCTCGCTGATCAGGTTCCTCTTGCGGTTAAGCCGCACCTGGGATTTGTTCTTTGGTCTCGAAATTAAGCGCCCTAGAATCCCAAACACGCCAACATCGCAGGGCTGAGGATCCCAACCGTGGTGACAGCCATGGCAGGGATCCTCAGAGAATGCTTCCGAGCTCCTTCAGCGGCTGAAGTGGGCTTTGGCGTCGTAGAGGGTTTCGCTGCTGATCTGGCCGATGCCGCGCTCACGGGCGAAGGTTTCGGTGTTGCGCCGCACCTTGCCCCGCACGAAGAAGGGGATCTTGTGCAACTCCGCCTCCCCATCGGCCGTCCACACCGGCTCGCTGGCGGCGCCAGGGGCGGAGGCGCCCGCTGGGGCTGAGGCGGGCGTAGCGCTGGCCACGGCAAGGCGGGCGGGGGCTTCCGCCAGTGCCACCCCGCCGGAGCCCTGGGCGGAGGCGGTCATCGCAGGGGCCTCCTGCACGGCATCGACCACCGGCGCCAGCGATGGGGCGCCGTCGCCCAGGTGGCTGCGGTGGCCATCCACGAACTCAAAATCGTGGCGGAACATGCCGATCAGGTGTTCCTCCAATCCCATCATCAACGGGTGCACCCAGCTGTCGAAGATCACATTCGCCCCCTCCCAGCCCATCTGGGGCGCATAGCGGGCCGGCACATCCTGCACATGCAGCGGCGTGCTGATCACGGCGCAGGGAATTCCCAACCGCTTGGCGCTGTGGCGTTCCATCTGGGTGCCGAGCACCAGCTCAGGCGCCGCATCCGCCATCGCCTTCTCCACCGCCAGGTAGTCGTCGCTGATCAGGGCCTCCAGGCCCAGGTCCTTCGCCGCGGCCCGCACGTCGCGCGCCAGCTCCCGGCTGTAGGTGCCCAGGCCCACCACCTCGAAGCCCAGCTCCTGGCTGGCGATGCGGGCGGCGGCGATCGCATGGGTGGCGTCGCCGAAGATGAACACCCGCTTGCCGGTGAGATAGGTGGAATCCACCGAGCGGGAATACCAGGGCAGCCGCGAGCGCCGCTCGCTTTCGGCGCTGAGATCAGCTCCGGCGGAGGGTTCTAGACCCAGCAGATCGTGGAGTTCTTTCAAGAAGGCCGTGGTGGCGCCGATGCCAATCGGCACGGTCTTCACGGTGGCCATGCCGAAGCTGCGCTCCAGCCAACTGCACACCGTGCCCGCCACCTCGGGGTACAGGCAGATGTTGGCGTCGGCGCTGGGGAGCCGCTGGAGGTCCGCCGGGCGGGCCTCCAGCGGCGCCACCACGCTCACATCAATGCCGTGTTCCGCCAGCAGCCGGCTCACCTCGCGCACGTCATCGCGGCAGCGAAAGCCCAGCAGGCTTGGCCCCAGCAGGTTGACCCGCGGTCGGCGCCCCTCGGCCCGCCAGCGCTTGGGGTCAGGCTTCGGGGTGCCCGGGGGCGGCACCTGCTCTTTGAGCAGGCCGCGCACCAGTTGGTAGAAGGTTTCCGCCGCGCCCCAGTTCTCCTTCTTGGAGTAGGCCGGCAGCTCCAGGCTCACCATCGGGATGCCGCCCAGGTCCATGCCGGCGGCCAGGGCGCCGGGCTGGTCCTGGATCAGTTCGGCGGTGCAGCTCTCGCCCACCAGCAACGCCTCCGGCTGAAAGCGGGCCACCGCTTCGGCAACACTCTTCTTCACCAGTTCGGCCGTGTCGCCGCCCAGGTCGCGGGCCTGGAAGGTGGTGTAGGTCACGGGTGGGCGCCGGTCGCGCCGCTCGATCATCGTGAACAGCAGATCCGCATAGGTATCGCCCTGGGGCGCGTGCAGCACGTAGTGCACCCCTTGCATCGAGGCGGCGATGCGCATGGCGCCCACATGGGGCGGGCCTTCATAGGTCCAGAGGGTGAGTTCCATGGCAGGTGCGGGAAAGGGCGGAGGAAGCTGAGGGAGCGGTTGGAGGGGCAGGGGATCCGGGTGCCGAGAGCTCGGTGGCAACTGGCATGCCCGACGGTTGCTATCGCCGACGGAGCGAATCGGACGCCTGGGTCTGGGCTCGAGCGCCAGGTGTCGGCGGCGGGCGTCCAGGGGCCCATGGGTGAGCGTTAGCCAAAAGCCAGCAGACCTCGGCGCCGCAGCGGCCGGGCGAACAGCTCGGCCAGGTCGCCGGCCTGGTCGCAGCCGTGGATCGGGCTGAACACCAGCTCGATCGACCATTTGGTGGCGATGCCCTCGGCCTCCAGCGGATTGGCCAACCCCAGCCCGCAGACCACCAGATCGGGCCGCTCCTGCCGCACCCGCTCCAGCTGCCGCTCCACGTCCTGGCCCTCGCAGATGCGGGTGCCTTCGGGCAGCAGGGCCAGATCGGCGGCCATCAGCTGGCGATCGAGATAGGGCACCCCCACCTCCACCAGCTCCATGCCGCATTCGCGGGCCAGGAAGCGCGCCAGGGGGATCTCCATCTGGGAATCGGGCAGCAGGAACAGCCGCCGACCGGCCAGGCGCTGGCGGTGCGGCTCCAGGGCGCGGCGCCCCCGCTCCACCAGCGGATCCAGCACCGCTGCCACCTGGCTATCGGGGCAACCGAACGCGGCGGCCGCGGCGGCCATCCAGGCGGCACTGCCTTCCACGCCGAAGGGATAGGGGGCCTCGATCAACCGGGCGCCGCGGTGCACTAGGGCCCGGGCGGTGCCGCTCAGGAACGGCTGGGCCAGCAGCACCCGGGTGCCGGCCCCCACCGAGGGCAGCTCGGTGGAGCGCCGCGGCGGCAGGGAGCGCACCTTGGCAATGCCCATGCGCTCGAACAGCGCCACGAAGCGGTCCTCGACCGCGTCCGCAAGGGTGCCGACGATCAGCAACTGGTCCTCGTCGCTGCTGGGCAGCAGCGGTAGCAGGGCCAGCAGCGCCTGATCCTCCCCCTGGGTGAAGGTGGTCTCGATGCCGCTGCCGGAGTAGTTGAGCACCCGCACCCGGCCCAAGTAGCGCTGGCTGAGGCGCTCGGCCGCCTTGGCCAGGTCGAGCTTGATCACCTCGCTGGGGCAAGAGCCCACCAGGAACAGGGTGCGGATTTCGGGCCGCCGCTCCAGCAGATCAACCACCAGGCGGTCGAGCTCTTCGTTGGCATCGGCCAGGCCGGCCAGATCCCGTTCGCCCAGGATCGCCGTACCGAAGCGAGGTTCGGCGAAGATCATCACGCCTGCGGCGCTCTGGATCAGGTGGGCGCAGGTGCGCGATCCCACCACCAGGAAAAAGGCATCCGGCATGCGGCGATGCAGCCACACGATCGAGGTAAGCCCACAAAACACTTCCCGTTGGCCGTTTTCGCGCAGCACCTCGGGCAGCGCAGCTGGAGCGCTGGCGGGGGTGGCGACCATGGAGATCAGGCGGAAACCACACAACTAGCCAGCCTGGGCCCGCATCGCCAGCCATCGTCATAACTGTTGGGACTCGCGGGGCCCAGAGCCTTGAGCCGCAGGGCGTGGGGGACCGCTGAAAATGGCCGACTAGCAACCCCGCTGGCCGAAAGCCTTCACGTCCTTCAGTGGAGCGTGGATCTGCGGATGAAGGTGGCGCGGACGCTGGGCGGCTGTGCTGCGGTGGCTGTGCTGCTGCGGGGGCGAATGTGCTGCGGGGGCTGTGCTGCTGGGGCTGTGCTGCGGGGGCGACTGTGCTGCGGGGGCGGCGACTGTGCTGCTGGGGCGACTGTGCTGCGGGGGCGGTGGCTGTGCAGTGGCGGTGGCTTGGCCGCCCGCACAACGCACGCTCAGAGGCGGCGGCGGAAGCCGTCGCGGAAGGCGGAGACGCTGGCGGCGGCGCTGGCGTCGGAGCTGTCGCCGCTGCGGCTGAGCTTCCAAAGGTTGCGCCCCAGCCGACGGGCGGTCACGCCGCCCCGTTGCACCTCGGTGGCGCCAGGGCGGGCCCCGAGCAGGTGGGCGACCTCAGCGGTGCTCAGCGGCGCTCCGGTCTGCAGGGCCAGATGCAAGGCCTCCAGTCGCTGACGCAGGGCCTGGCCATCCACGGCGCCATGGGCCTCACCCTCGGCATCCCAGAACCAGGAGCGCTCGCTGGGGGCCTCCGCCAACCCATTCATGAGCCCAAGACCGATGAAGGCGAGAGCATGTTCGGGCTTGACGCCCTGCTCTAAAGCCTGGGCCATCCACTCCGGCATGGTGGTGATGCCAATGCTCTCGGGCAGGTTGCTCTCCGGCAGGTTGTGGGCGGCTGCGCCGCCCTGGTTGACGGGGGTCTTCATGGTTGCGCCATTGGCGCGCGAGCCGGATGTGTTGCTCGCCATGGCCCCTTAGTCGTACTGGCCCGGAAGGTACCGGCCCTAACCGGAAAGGCAAGGGCTGCCAGGGGTTGTCGCTTCAGCTCAGCCGTGTGGCGGCCCTGCCCCGCAGCTTCTTCGCGGCGGGATCCGGGCTCCCACCACGGCTGCTCGCGCCGGGGGCGCCGACCAAAACATCGCGACCTCTCGCGGCGGCCGAGTCCCCGTCGCACCCCCCTGCAGCGGGGCCGGTCGGCCCACAGGCGAAGATTTGGGACCTGAACACGGGGATCGGCATTGAGGGGCGGCGGCGACGAGCCATCCGGAGGCGCCATCGTGGTGATTCGCCACGGTTCTGGAGCGCTGAGGCTGCGCCTCTGGCCCGGCGCGTTGTCCCAGCTGCGACGCATGCTCGATCAGCACAGTTTCTGGGGCCAGGGCCGCTCAGCCTCCCAGCTGCACCGCATGCTGGCGGCCAGCCAGGCGGCGATCAGCGTCTGGGATGGCCCACGGCTGGTGGGCTTCGGCCGGGCCAGCAGCGATTGGGTATTCCGGGCCGTGCTCTGGGATGTGGTGGTGGCCGAGTCGCACCGCAGTCAGGGGCTGGGCCGCCGCGTGGTGGAGGAACTGCTGCGCTGTCCGGCGGTGCGGGCGGTGGAACGGGTGTATCTGATGACAACCAACAGCGAAGGGTTTTATCGCCATCTCGGCTTCGATGCCTCCCACCGCCAGCATCTGCTGGTTTGGCATCCAACACGGCAGAGGGCCATGACGGGGGGAGAGATCACCTCCTCATTGGCGAGCCCGCTCGATCCAGGGGAACCACGGCGCTGAGCCAGAGGCGGCTGGACGTCAAGGACACCGCCAGCAGCGCTGGCGATCGCCGCCGCGGTTGAACGGAAGAGCGCCAGACGAGACCTTTGGTCTCCACCGCGCGGTCTTGGCATCAGGGGCAGTCGTCCAGCAGGGGCATCCGGGAGCCAGCCATCCCGGGGAGAAGCAACGCTTTCAAATCCTGAACACTCTGGGCCGGCGACTGGGTGAACAACTGCGGTGCCGCCTGAACCGCAGCGGTCATCAGCGTCGTCACCAAGGCAGCCAGAAGGGCTTCCCGCAGAGCCTGACGCTGCCAGTAACTCCTGGGGGCAGGTTCTGCTGGATTCCTGAGCGGGCCGTCGCAGGCAGGAAACAGCGGCCGCGGCAGCCTGCTGATGGCCAGGCCGAGGCTGGGGCCGATCGACTGGGCACGCCGGGGCTTGTGCTGACGCTGATGGGGGAGCAGCTGAGGCATGGCGGCAAAAGCCCGGTGGCCTCAGTTTGTCGCCTCTTGCCCTGCCGAGGCACTGGGGTAAGGAAGGGCGCCCGCAAGGAGCGCCCTCAGATCGATTCCAGGACAGTCGGCTTAGGAAGCCCCGGTCACGATCCCTGGCTGATTATTAGCTCCCGATTGCACGGCAGGGAATCCTGGCGATCGAACCGGCAACAGAATGCAAGCAACCCTTTTACATTCGCATTTGGCCTGAACGAATGCGGCGACCAGCGCCCTTGGCAGGGGCCACAACTCACCCGTGTTGTCCTCGCTTTCCTTTGCGGCGAGAGCTCCAACAATGGGCAAACGCTCACTTCCCGCGCCGTCTTAGCGTGATCTCAGAAAAACCCGCTTGCAGCGACGGGTGCCACGCGTCCAACGGGTGTTGCGGGGGCTGGCTGGCGACCGCCGCACCGTGCCATTCGCCCTGGCGATGGTGGCTTGTTCGGGACCAGCTGGCTGCGCAGCCACTGGGGCGTGGAGGAAACGGATAACGCGCTAGCGACCTTCCAGCGTGCCGAGACCGATCTGCTAGAGACCGATCTGCTAGGAGCCGGCGGCAGGCCGCGGCGGATCAGCAGGTGGCAGGGGCCGAAGTCGAGCGTTCGGGGTCAGATCTGAGGCGCCTGGAGTTCCTGGTGCCCCAGGGGGGCGTGTCGCGCCAGGAGGTGGATCGGGCCCGGTCCGCCGA
>Ga0315903_10009834_pt1 | contig 11505 bp, 5 predicted proteins | sample LakEriMetagenome_7_FD_203524 | JGI IMG/M metagenome (GOLD analysis project Ga0315903, IMG submission 203524) | Freshwater fungal communities from buoy surface, Lake Erie, Ohio, United States - Buoy 2 MA119 | ecosystem: Environmental > Aquatic > Freshwater > Lake | place: USA: Lake Erie, Ohio... | reverse complement strand
CGCTTCGAGACCATCGTTCTCGACGAACCCATCACCACCGCCGAGGCCGAGCAGTTGGCTCGATCACTCGAGACCGACGGCTTGGTGGTCTCCGCCTCGCCCGACTATCCGCGTTTCGCCGCCACCGCGCCCAACGATCCGGAGTGGCCCAATCAATGGTCGCTGCAGCCGTACAACGGAGCCACCAATGCCGGCATCGGGTTGGAGGCGGCGTGGAACGTGGCGCCGGGTGCCCACGACGTGGTGGTGGCGGTCATCGACACGGGGCGCCCCCGGTACCTGGGCGCCGATCATCCCGACATGGTCGGCAATCTGGAGGCCGGCTACGACTTCATGTCGCTGTCCGGCAACGGGCGCAACCCTCGCGATGGTGACGGCTGGGACTCCAACGAAACCGACGAGGGGGACTGGGAAACCGCCGGGCAGTGCAGTCCCAGCGGGGCGGCATTCGACAGCTCGTGGCACGGTTCGCACGTGGCCGGCATCATCGGCGCCGAGATCAACAACGGCATCGGCATCGCCGGCATCAACCCGCGCGCCAAGGTGCAGCACATCCGAATCCTCGGTAGTTGTGGCGGTACGACGTCCGATGAGATCGCCGCGATTCGTTGGGCCGCGGGCCTGTCCATACCGAGCGATCTGTTGAAGGGGAACCCGTCCCCGCCTCTCAATCCCACCCCGGCCAAGGTCATCAACCTCAGTCTCGGTGGCCCGAGCGAATGCAGCACGGCCGAACAGGCCGCCATCGATGCCGCGGTGAACGCCGGCAGCATCGTGGTGGTGGCGGCCGGCAACAGCAACCTCGATTTGGACGTGAGCCAATACGCCCCCGCCAACTGCAACAACGTGATCACGGTGGCGGCCACCGAGGTGAACGGCAACCGACTCGTGAACACGTCCAATTACGGCTCGAAAGTCGAGATCGCCGCGCCCGGTCGCTCCATCAGGTCCACCATGAACGCGGGGACGCAGACCTCGACGTCGTCGTGGACCTACACGAACAAGACCGGCACCAGCATGGCCGCACCCATCGTGGCCGGCGTGGTGTCGCTGATGCTGTCCTATCGACCCACCCTCACCTTCGTCGACGTGCGACACATCCTGCAAACGACGGCATCGCCGTTCCCCGCCGGGTCCGAATGCAGCAACAACCCGTCGAACACGTATTACTGCGGAGACGGCATCGTGAATGCCTACAACGCGGTGCAGGCGTTGCCCGGGTACACCGCGCGCGGGGCGCTCGTGGATCTGACGCCGAACCGCGTTCTCGACACCCGCGACGGAACGGGCGGAGTGCCCGCCACCCGCGTCGGCAACTTCTCCGGAACCGCGGTCGACCTGCGGTTCCGGATCCTCGGCGCCGGGAGTATCCCGAACCTGGGCGTGGCCGCCGTGTCGCTGAACGTGACCGCCACCGAAACGTCGGCCCCCGACGAAGGCGGATACGTCACCGTCTACCCCTGCGCGTCGGGACGCCCGAACGTGTCCAACATCAACTTCACGTCCGGCCAGATCGTGCCCAACGCCGTCATCGTGCCCGTGGGCGATGGTGAAATCTGCTTCCACGTGTACGGCTCCGCCCACCTCGTCGTCGACGTCTATGGCTGGCTCCCGTTCGGCGCCGGATTCACCACCGTGACACCCAATCGCGTGATGGACACCCGCGACGGAACGGGCGGGGTCTCGACCAGTCGGGTGGGCAATTTCACCGGCACGGCGGCTGATCTACCGTTCACCATTCTCGGCGCCGACAGCATCCCGACATCCGGGGTGTCGGCCGTGTCGCTGAACGTGACCGTCGCCGAGACGTCGGCCCCCGACGAAGGCGGATACGTCACTGTCTACCCCTGTGCCGTCGGTCGTCCGAACGTGTCCAACATCAACTTCACCAATCGCAACATCGTGGCCAATGCCGTCATCGTGCCGGTCGACGGCAACGGTCGCATCTGTCTGCACGTGTACGGAGCGGCGCACCTGATCGTCGACGTGAACGGCTGGTTCTCCTCGGCGGGAGGGTTCTCGACGGTCGATCCGAGTCGAGTCATGGACACCCGCGACGGAACGGGCGGGGTCTCGACCAGTCGGGTGGGCAATTTCACCGGCACGGCGGCTGATCTGTCGTTCACGGTCGTCGGGACCGGTGGTATCCCGAGCGTCGGGGTGTCGGCGGTGTCGCTGAACGTGACCGTCGCCGAGACGTCGGCCCCCGACGTGGGGGGCTATGTGACCGTGTACCCCTGCGCCTTGGGGCGCCCGAACGTGTCCAACCTCAACTTCCGGAACGTCCAGATCGTGGCCAACACCGTGATCGTGCCGGTCGACGACTTCGGCCGGGTGTGCCTGCACGTGTACGGAGCGGCGCACCTGATCATCGACGTGAACGGCTGGTTCCCCGGCCCCGACGCCCCCTCCCCCACCTAAATGCGACAATTTGTCGCTTTGTGTACACGAGCCATGTACACAAAGCGACAAATTGTCGCATTTTGGTCATTGGGGGGTTGTGGGGGCTTGACCAAACGTAAATGAACGAAAGTACGTGTCTACCGATGTTCCCCTAGAGTTTCGAGGGTCGGGAGAGACACGTGGACGCAGGCTCATTCGCAACGAATCGCACCACTCGCCGTCGTCGTGGTCTGGCCGCACTCATCCTGACCGCCCTGCTCAGCCCCCTCGTCGCGTTGGCCGCCCCTGTCGCCGCGGCGTCGAATCGTCCCCCGCTCGTTTTGCCCGCAACGGACTCCACCGCGCGGTCGCGCATCGTCACCGTCGGCACCGACGCCGACCTGGCCGGAGTCATCACCGATCTGGCCATGGTGGACATCACCCCCACCAATCGCTTCACGAACCTGCTGAACGGCTTCTCGGCCGATCTCAGCGACGCCCAAGTCGACGCACTGCGCCTCGATCCGCGCGTGACGGCCGTGGAGGACGATGGCGTCGTCAGCACCGAGGTGACCGAACCCACCGACGAGTCCGGCGACATCATCCCCGGGCAGTACATCGTGCGCCTGCGCACCGGCTCCAGCCTGGCCGCCAAGTCGTCGGTGTTGTCGATTCTCGGCGACGGCATCACGGCCACCTACAGCGCCGTGTTCCCCGGCTACGCCGCCACGCTCGACGCGTTCCAGGTGAAGCGCCTGGAAGCGAACAGCGCGGTGTTGTCCGTGGAGCCTGATCGCATCGTGTCCATCGCCGGCGATCAGCTGAACCCGCCCTGGGGCCTCGACCGCATCGATCAATCATCGCTGCCGCTCGACGGCCACTACGTCGATCGCTCGACCGGCGCCAACGTGAACGTGTACGTGGTCGACACCGGAATCATCAACCATCCGAACTTCGGCAACCGCATCGCCATCGGTCGCAACTTCGCGACGAACGCGAGTGGCACCATCACCTCCTCGGACACGACCGACTGCAACGGGCACGGAACGCACGTGGCCGGCACCGTGGCCGGCACCACCTACGGTGTGGCCAAGGGTGCCACCGTCGTGCCGATCCGCGTGTTGAACTGTGCGGGCAGTGGTTCGAACAGCAGTGTCATCTCGGGCATCGACTGGGCCGTGACCCATCACACGGGCACCACACCGGCTGTGATGAACCTCAGCCTCGGAGGCGGCACCAGCAACAGTCTCGATGCCGCCATCAACCGGGCCATCTCCGACGGCATCGTGGTGGTGGTGGCCGCCGGCAACAGCAACGCCGATGCGTGCTCGACTTCCCCCGCTCGCGTTCCCAACGCCATCACCGTGGCCGCCAGCACCAGTGCCGACGCTCGCGCCTCGTTCTCCAACTACGGAACCTGTGTGGATCTGTTCGCACCGGGACAGGGCATCTTGTCCGCCTGGCTGAACAACGGCACGAACACCATCAGCGGAACGTCGATGGCATCGCCTCACGTGGCCGGCGCCGCCGCCGCCATCTGGGGAACCGATCTCGCTCAGACCGCTTCCACGGTGAGCGCCGCAGTTCTCAACGCCGTTTCGGCCGACAAGCTCACGGGTATCGGCACTGGGTCCCCGAACAAACTCCTCTTCGTCAGCGCCGGAACCGGTGTGGCGCCGTCGAGTCCGACCGCGGTCACCGCCACCGGCGGCTCCGGACAGGCCGTCGTGTCCTGGACCGCACCTTCCAACGTCGGTAGCAGTCCGATCAACGGTTACACGGTGACCGCCAGCCCCAGTGGCGCCACCTGCCAGTGGCCCGGGGGTGCGCTGTCGTGCACCGTCGTCGGCCTCGCGGCGGGTAGTTACACCTTCACCGTGCGCGCGTCCAACATCTGGGGTCAGAGCGCGGCATCAGCGACCTCGAGCGCGGTGACCGTCACCGCCTCCAACGACTTCTTCGTCGGCGCGACGAACATCGACACACCAACGGGAACATGGAACGGATCCAACACCGTCGCCACCATGGAACCCAACGAACCGGCCCTCGACGCCACCGGGACTGGCGGCGGGGCCAGCATCTGGCTCAAGTACAACGCCACCGCGTCCGGTTCCCTGACGATCGACACCTTCGGTAGTTCGTTCGACACGGTGCTCACGGCCTTTTCGGGTTCGACCTTGGCGAACCTCTCGCGCATCACCTTCAACGACGACTCCGCGTCGACGGTGCAGAGTTCGGTGAACTTCAACGTGGTCAACGGGACCTCGTACTACCTCCGCGTCGCATCGTGGGGATCGACACGAGGCTCGGTGAAGCTGAACTGGTCGCTCGTGGGAACCTGTCCGGTCACGACGGTCGTCGGCGACAACTTCTGCGCCGCCTACGACCTCACGAACGTGGGTGGAACCACCATCCGCGACAACACCAACGCCACCACCGAATTCGGAGAGCCCAGCACGACCCTCGGTTCGGGAAGCGGTTCGGTGTGGTACCGCTACAACTCACCCGGTGCCGGAACGCTCACCATCAGCACCAGCGGCAGCAACACCACCAACGTGGTCGGAGTTTTCGTCGGCTCGTCGTTGTCCACTCTCGCCCGACCGTTGGGCTGGACCGATTTCGGCGACTCCACCACGACCGCGACCTTGAACGTCACCAAGGACACGTGGTACTTCATCCGTCACACCAGCTTCGGGTCGACGCGCGGAACCTTGTCGATGGAAGTGAGCTTCGCACCCACCGTCGTGAACACGGCACCCACGCCGCCGCGCAACGTGTCGGCCGTACCCGGCGCCGCCGACGGTTCCGTCGTCGTCACCTGGACCGCACCGTCGAGTGACGGCGGTTCCGCGGTGTTGTCGTACGAAGCGACCGCCAGTCCCGGTGGCCGGTCGTGCACCGTCGCGGCTCCCACCACCACCTGCACCATCACCGGCCTCACCAACTTCGAGGCGTACACCGTGGCCGCGACCGCCAACAACTCGGTCGGTGTCTCACAGGAGGGAGTGGCTGTCGGCTCGGTGCGTCCCGGCTACCTCAACGACGCCTTCGCCACCCCGAAGGTGCTCCCTTCCGCCACCGGAACGATCGTCAGTCGCAACACCAATGCCACCGCCGAGAACGGCGAGCCGGCCCACGCCACCTCGACCGCCACCAAGTCGATGTGGTTCGAGTACACCCCCGCCAGCAATGGACAGTTCTCGATCGACACCTCGGGCTCGTCCTTCGACACCGTGCTGGCCGTCTACACCGGCAACGCACTGAACACGCTCACTCTCGTCGCCGCCAACGACGACATCCGTTCGGGCCTCACCAGTGCGGTCTCGTTCACCGCCACCGCCGGCACGCGCTACCTCATCGCCGTCGACGGATGGCGCGGCGCCTCGGGCAACATCTCGCTCAATTGGCTCTACGCACTGCCCTCTCCCCCGGCCGCGCCCACCAACGTTCGGGCCATCTCATCACGCCCCAACCAAGCCGAGATCACCTGGACCGCACCCGCCAACACGTCGTATCCCATCACCGAGTACCTCGTCACCTCCTCCCCCGGCGGTCGCACGTGCACGTGGACCACGGGCCCGTTGGTGTGCAACGTCACCGGCCTCACCGCCCAGGTGTCGTACACGTTCACCGTCGCGGCCAAGAACCTGGCCGGTTACGGTGCGACATCGTCGCCATCCAACAGCATCGTGCCGCGTTCGGAGAATTGGGTGCGCACGGCCGCCAACTCGTGGGGTGTCGACCGCATCGACCAGGCGAACCTGCCCCTCGACGGTGATCTCTCCACGGTGAACCGGGGAGAGGAGTCGATCGTCTTCGTCGTCGACACCGGCCTGAACGCACATTCCGACTTCATCGGTCGCGTGTTGCCCGGACGCAACTTCGCCCCGAACGCGAACGGATCGACCAACGCCAGCGACACCAGCGACTGCCAGGGTCACGGCACCCACGTGGCTTCCACCGCCGTCGGCACCGGATACGGCGTGGCCACCAGTGCGCAGATCGTGCCGGTGCGCGTGCTCGACTGCATCGGATCGGGCTCGGTTGGCTCCATCATCACCGCCCTCGACTACGTCCGTGCCTATCCGATGAACGGTCGACGCGGCGTGGTGAACATGAGCCTCGGCGGCGGGGTCAGCGCGGCCCTCGACACCGCCGTCACCAACCTGGTGAACGCCGGATTCGTCGTGGTGGTGGCCGCCGGCAACGACGGTGGCGACCTCGACCCCGCCGAACGCGATGCCTGCAATCACTCGCCGGCTCGCGTCGCATCCGCCCTCACCGTCGGCGCCACCGACATCACCGACGCGCGCGCCTTCTTCTCCAACTCGGGTTCCTGTCTCGACCTCTTCGCGCCCGGCATGGACATCACCGCGGCCGCCTTCGACTCGTACTCCGACACCGACGTGAAGAGTGGAACCTCGATGGCGTCCCCGCACGCGGCGGGGGCGGCCGCCATCGTGCTCACGTCGTACCCCACAGCCACGCCCGCCCAGGTCGCCGAATACATGCGCAACGATGCCATTCCCGGCATCATCCGCGACGCCGGTGCCGGATCACCCAATCGATTGTTGATGGTGGCGCCCGGGACGATTCGTCCCGTGAACCCCACGCGCGTGTTCGACACCCGCAACGGCGAAGGTGGCGTTCCGGTGCGCAAGGTCGGCGGCGACTACGTGTTGCGCGTGCAGATGACCGGCCGCAACGGCGTTCCCGCCACCGGAGTCAGCGCGGTCAGCCTCAACGTGACGGTCACCGGCACCACCGGCGAGGGGTTCGTCACGGTGTTCCCGTGCGGCAATCTGCCCGAAGCATCGAATCTGAATTACCGCGCCGGGCAAACCACCCCGAACGCCGTGATCGCCTCGTTGTCGTCCACCGGCGAGGTGTGCTTCTACAGCTTCGCCCCGGTCGACCTGATCGCCGACCTCAACGGTGCATTGCTCGATGGCAACGGATTCCGACCGATCTCACCGTTCCGTATCGCCGACACCCGGCACGGATGGGGGGCGGGTGTCCCGCGCGCCAAGGTGGGCGACATGACCGAGGCCGGAGCACATCTCGAGATCCCGATCCTCGGTTTCGGTCCGGTCCCCGCGTCGGGAATCTCCGCGATCGCGCTGAACGTGACGATCACCAACTCCGAAGCCCCCGACGCGGGCGGCTATGCCACGGTGTATCCGTGCGGCGCGCGACCGAACACGTCGAATCTCAACTTCAGCAGTGGCGAGAACGTGCCCAACGTCGTGATCTCTCCGCTCTCGGCGAACGGCTCCGTCTGCGTGTTCGTCTACGGACGCGCCGATGTCATCGTCGACGTGAACGGAGCCTTCCTCGCCGGGCTCGGCTACACCCCCCTCTCGCCCAGTCGCATCACCGACACGCGCAACGGCATCGGCACGAGCAGTCTTTCGCCCATCGGTGCCGTGGACGGATCGGGAGCACCGCTCGAGATCTCGGTGTCCGGTTTGTCGCCGTCCACATCACGACGTCTGGTGTCGGTCTCCATGAACGTCACCGCCATCGGCCTCGATGCCCACCCGGCGGGGGGCTACGTCACGGTCTATTCCTGCGGCGAACTCCCCAACTCCTCCAACCTCAACTTCGTGCCCGGCGAGATCACCCCCAATGCCGTGTTGGCGCCGGTCTCGGAGAACGGAACGATCTGTCTGCATGTGTTCGGACGCGCGCACGTCATCGTCGACGTCAACGGAATCATCACCACCTCCGACTGAACAGGTCGGAGCCGTCGCGTCGTCAGGGTGCGGGACGATGGAACACGGCGTTGGTCACCGTGATCGCGACGACATCACCATCGACGATCGCCGATCCGTCGGCGATGATCGAATATTTACGGTTCTCGACGTCGGCCTCCGTCGGCGCCCACACCAACGTGACTCGATGGTTCGACGCGACGTTGGCCAGTGCCGATCGTCCGGCCCCCGTCATCGTCACGCGGTCACCGACGATCGCGCATCGCAACGCGACCACGTGCGAGCGCTCACTTCCCGCGGTGACCAGATACGCGAATTCACGACCGACGAGACTCTCCGACAGCCGTGTCGTCTCGATGCGAATGCTCAACGGTGAGTGCCCCAGGAATCCCAGTGGGTCATCTCGTTCGACGGCAGGCGGTGCGCCGGTTTGAAGTCGTCGCCGGTGTAGTACGCGACCGGGAAGAGCACCGTCTGGGTCCAATCCTCGGGGATTCCCAACATCTTGGACACGTCGGCTTCGGAGAACAGGTGAATGGTGGTCCAGGCGGTACCCAACCCACGAGCGCGCAGCGCCAACATGAAACTCCACGCCGCCGGAAGAATGCTGCCGTACGTGCTGGCTTGGGCGATCACCATCGGCACGTTCTCCACGCGACCCTTCACGCACGCGATCACGAACACCGGAACCCGATCGAGGATGGAACCCAAGTACTCGGCCGATTCCATCACCTTGGGCATGACGTGCTCGCGCGGGTCACCCTCGGGCAGCGGCGGCGGATATCCCGAGCCGGCCATCACCTCGCCACCCTTGCGGTAGATGTCGGCGATGGCGGCCCGCTTGGCCGGGTCGGTGACCACCACGAAGGCCCAGTTCTGGGCGTTCGTACCGGTGGGCGCCTGCATCGCGATGTCGATGCACTCGGCGATCACCTCGGGTTCGACCGGCCGATCCAGATCGAGGCGCTTGCGCACCGACCTGGTCGTGGTGAGAAGTTTGTCGGCGGCGGCACGATCGATGGTCATGGCGCGACTCTAGGGCATCCACGCTGGGCGAACGGCCCGGTGGATAATCCCGAGTTGTCTTGTCGGGAATTGCCCGTAGCCTGTCGTCAGCCGTCCCAAAGGAGCATCACCATGGCCATCCGTCTCGGAGACACCGCCCCCGATTTCACCGCCGACACCACGCAGGGAACCATCTCGTTCCACGAGTGGCTCGGCGATTCCTGGGGCGTTCTGTTCAGCCACCCCAAGGACTTCACGCCGGTCTGCACCACCGAGCTCGGCTACGTGGCCCGCATCAAGCCCGAGTTCGACAAGCGCAACGTGAAGGTCATCGGCCTGTCCGTCGATTCCGTCGAGAGCCACAACAAGTGGGAGGGCGACATCGGCGAGACCCAAGGCACCCCGGTGAACTTCCCCATGATCGGGGATCCCGATCGCACGGTGAGCGACCTCTACGACATGATCCACCCGAACGCCAACGACACCCTCACGGTGCGCAGCGTGTTCGTGATCGGACCCGACAAGAAGGTGAAGCTCACCATCACCTACCCGGCTTCCACCGGGCGCAACTTCGACGAGATCCTGCGCGTCATCGACTCGCTGCAACTGACCGCCAAGTACAAGGTGGCCACGCCGGTGAACTGGACCGACGGCAACGACGTCATCATCGGCGCCGCCGTGTCCGACGACGAGGCCAAGACCCTCTTCCCCAACGGCTGGAAGACGGTCAAGCCGTACCTGCGCGTTCTGCCTCAACCCGGCAAGTGACGTTCGGCGTGCGTTCGTCGCCGCCCGTCGTTCGTCCGTTCGCACACGGCAGAATGAGGACATGACCTCCCTCTCCACCGCCGCCGCCGGAGCGATCGATGCCTTCAAGATCTACGGCAAGGACGACAGCGAGGTGCGCGCCCTCGACGGCGTCACCGTGACCTTCGCTTCCGGAAAGTTCACCGCCATCATGGGTCCCTCGGGCTCGGGCAAGAGCACCTTGATGCACTGCCTCGCGGGTCTCGATTCGCTCACCTCGGGCAGCATCACCATCGGCGACACGAACCTGGCCACGCTCAATGACAAGGAGCTCACGCTCACGCGGCGTAGCAACGTGGGTTTCATCTTCCAGGCCTACAACCTCATCCCCACCCTGACCGCGCTCGAGAACATCACGCTCCCGCTCGACCTCGGGGGCACATCGGTGGATCAACAGTGGCTCGACACCGTGGTCGACGCCGTGGGTTTGCGCTCGCGACTGAATCATCGTCCGAGCGAACTGTCCGGTGGGCAACAGCAGCGCGTCGCCGTGGCCCGCGCGCTGGCCAGCAAGCCGCGCATCATCTTCGCCGACGAACCGACGGGCAACCTCGACAGTCGCATGGGCACCGAGATCCTCACGTTCATGCGCCACGCCGTCACCGACCTCGGCCAGACCATCGTGATGGTCACCCATGACCCGGTGGCCGCGTCGTACGCCGACCGCGTCATCTTCCTCGCCGACGGAAAGATCGTCGACGAACTGGACAACCCCACCGCCGACCAAGTGCTCGACCGCATGAAGCGCCTCGGTTCCTGACATGGCCGCGCCCGTCACCCGACTCACCATTCGGGGCGTCATCGCCCGCAAATGGCGCATCTTCCTCACCATCTTGGCGGTGGTGAGCGGTGTGGCGTTCGTGAGCGGAGCGTTCGTCCTCACCGACAGCGTCAAGAAGTCGATCAACGACGTGTTCGCCACCCTCAGCGAGGGCATCGACATCGAGGTGCGAACTTCCATCGCCTTCGGTGACGAGGCCACGGCCGAACGCGACCCGGTGTCGGTCGACGTCATCGACGTGGTCGCCGCCATCGACGGAGTGCGCCTGGCCGAGGGCAACCTGTTGCGCGCCGCCACGGTGATCAAGTCCGACGGAGAACCCTTGCGCACGTCCGGACCGGCGTTCGGCATCGCCTGGGTCGGACCCGACGGTCTCGACGGACGCACCATCGTCGAGGGTCGACCCGCCGCTGGCCCGAGTGAGGTGACCCTCGACAAGTCGTCGGCTCGTCGCGCCGGCTACGAGGTGGGTGACACGGTGACCATCGTCGGCCCCGCCGGCAAGGGTGACTTCGTCCTGGTCGGGTTGAACGGAACCGGCAAGACCACCAACGGTGGCGGTGCCAGCATCGCGGCTTTCGACCCGGTCACGGCCAACGAGTTCCTCGGCGCCGAGAACATGGTGGACTCGATCTACGTCGCCATCGACGAAGGTGCCGATCGCGACGCGGTGATGGCGGCCATCGACTCCGCGTTGCCCGACGGACTCGAGGTGATCACCGGCGAGCAGTCGGCCGAGGAGACCGCCGGCGCCATCAACGACATCATCGACATCTTCGGCAACGTCTTGTTGGGGTTCGCCGCGGTCTCGTTGTT
>Ga0315903_10009833_pt1 | contig 11506 bp, 10 predicted proteins | sample LakEriMetagenome_7_FD_203524 | JGI IMG/M metagenome (GOLD analysis project Ga0315903, IMG submission 203524) | Freshwater fungal communities from buoy surface, Lake Erie, Ohio, United States - Buoy 2 MA119 | ecosystem: Environmental > Aquatic > Freshwater > Lake | place: USA: Lake Erie, Ohio... | reverse complement strand
TCGCAATCGGTTATTCACTCAATGGTGCAATATGTTGACGGCTCTACTATCGCTCAAGCATCACCTCCGAATATGAAGGGTCCAATTTCGTTTGCAATTAATTATCCAGAGCGAGTAAAAGGTGCAACCACTCCTATTGATTGGTCAAAGTCACACACCTGGAATTTTGAGCCGATCGATAACGTGAAATTTCCAGCGATTGAATTGGCCAGACGTTGTGGAGAGTTAGGTGGAGGACTGCCGGCTATCTTCAATGCAGCCAATGAAGTTTGTGTTGCGGCATTTTTAGATGGAAAGATTGGTTTTTCCTCTATTATCGAAACCGTGGAAGAAGTAGTTCAAGCTTTGGGTACAAAGTCCGCTGGTGTGCTGCGGGATTTAGGCGATGTCAGTGCAATCGAGAATGATGCGCGATGGATCGCCCAAGAACATATCTCGAAAGTAGCCCGCTAATGCAATTACTCGGAATTCTCGCCTTTGTTGTCGCCCTTCTCGTTTCTGTGATGATTCACGAGTTTGGTCATTACTTAACCGCTCGCAGATTTGGAATGCGGGTCTCTGAATTCTTTCTAGGTTTCGGAACCCGTATTTGGTCACGCCAACGTGGTGAAACCGAGTTTGGTATCAAAGCAATTCCTGCCGGTGGTTACTGCCGAATCGAAGGAATGACACCTGATGATGAAATGCCAGAAGGCGAAGAAGGCCGGGCTTTCTATCGAGCATCTGCAGGAAAAAAGTTAATTGTATTAGGCGCAGGATCATTTCTACATTTCGTTCTCGGTTACTTACTTCTCTTTACTCTTCTGGCCGGAGTCGGCGTGAATCAGGTACTTCCTGTGATCGACACCGTTGCGCCAAATAGCGCAGCCGCCGCCGCTGGTTTCCAAAAAGGTGATGAAATTATCGCAATCAATGGTGATCGCAACACAGATTGGCAGAGCCAGTTAACCAAGATCCGCAACTCGCAAGGTAAAGAGTTGATCTTCACTGTTAAGCGCGATGGAATGGAAATGGATATTTCCGCAGCACCGCGTATGACGGATATTGAAGATGGCACATCTCGGTATGTACTTGGAATCATTAATGAATTCGGAACTAAGCGACTTAGCCCAATTGCTTCAATTTCAGATGCAGCAGAGTTAACCTGGACTTTTACTTCTGCTTCTGCAAAAGCCTTGGTACAGCTGCCTACAAAGATTCCAGCACTTTGGGGGCAAACATTTGGTGGCGAAGAACGAGATGAAAACGGCTTAGTCGGCGTAGTCGGAGTTGCACGCGTATCCGGTCAGGTCTCCTCTAGTGGCGAGTTAACGACATCTCAGCGAATTGGAACCTTCATCTTGATCGTTGCCAGCCTAAATATCTTTGTTGGCCTCTTCAATTTATTGCCGATACTTCCTCTCGATGGCGGACATATGGCCGTTGCGATCGCCGATGCAATTCGCGCATTTATCGCCAGGTTGCGCGGAAGACCTGCTCCAGCTGCGATAGATATTAAGGTGTTGACCCCAATAACGGCAGTCGTCTTCGTCGTTTTGGCTGCACTAACTGTTTTGCTGTTGATTGCAGATATTTTCAATCCAATTTTATTGAACTTTTAAGTAGAAATCGCCCAGCGATGATTTTTAAGGCAGAATAGCGACCATGGTTGACCTAGGTATTCCAAGCGCCCCACCTGCTCCACTCCACCCACGCCGCAAAACAAATCAATTGCAGGTTGGCAGCGTTGGCGTAGGTAGCGATTCACCAGTGAGCGTGCAATCAATGTGCACGACACTTACTTCGGATGTGAATTCAACGCTCCAACAAATAGCAGAGTTGACCGCAGCCGGTTGCCAGATTGTGCGCGTTGCAGTCCCAAGTCAAGATGATGCCGACGCTTTAGCGCAGATTGCAAAGAAGTCTCAGATACCTGTGATCGCCGATATTCACTTCCAGCCAAAATATATATTTGCAGCAATCGATGCTGGCTGTGCCGCGGTACGTGTAAATCCTGGAAACATTAAACAATTTGATGACAAGGTGAAGGAAGTTGCTAAAGCTGCTGGCGATGCCGGTATACCTATTCGAATTGGCGTTAACGCTGGTTCACTTGATCCTCGCTTGCTGGCCAAGTACGGAAAAGCAACTCCTGAAGCACTCGCTGAATCCGCGCTCTGGGAAGCTTCGCTATTTGAAGAACATGGTTTCTCAAATATTAAAATCTCGGTCAAGCATCACGACCCCGTAACAATGGTTAAGGCATATCGCCTCTTGGCCGCTCAATGTGCTTACCCATTACACCTTGGAGTCACCGAAGCTGGACCGGCATTTCAGGCAACTATTAAATCTGCTACTGCTTTTGGAATTTTATTGGCAGAAGGTATTGGCGACACGATTCGCGTATCAATGTCAGCGCCCCCTGTTGAGGAAGTTAAAGTTGGTATATCAATTCTTGAATCGCTAAATCTGCGCCAACGAAAGTTAGAGATCGTCTCTTGCCCTTCGTGTGGCCGCGCTCAAGTTGATGTGTACTCACTCGCTGAAAAAGTTCAGGCTGGCCTTGAAGGAATGACCGTTCCACTTCGCGTTGCCGTAATGGGTTGTGTGGTCAATGGCCCAGGAGAAGCGCGTGAAGCTGATCTTGGCGTGGCTTCCGGTAATGGAAAAGGTCAGATATTTGTTAAGGGTGAAGTTATAAAGACTGTGCCTGAAGCGATGATTGTTGAAACCCTAATCGAAGAAGCGATGCGACTTGCTGAAGAAATGGAAGCTGCCGGAGTAACTTCAGGCGAACCTTCCGTCACAGTCAAGTAATTACGCGATAAGGTTGCGCCTATGTTGCGCATGTCCACCTTATTTCTTCGCACTCTGCGCGATGACCCGGCCGATGCTGAAGTACCAAGCCATCGCCTCCTAGTTCGTGCCGGATATATCCGACGTATCGCAGCGGGTATTTATTCATGGCTACCGCTTGGTTTAATCACATATCGCAATATTGAAAATATCATTCGCGATGAAATGAATAAGGCGGGCTTTCAAGAAGTTCATTTTCCAGCTCTCTTGCCCCGCGAACCATATGAAGCAACCAACCGCTGGGCAGATTACGGGCCATCACTCTTTCGCTTGCAAGATCGTAAAGGCGGAGATTACCTACTAGCCCCAACCCACGAAGAAATGTTTACCTTGATGGTTAAAGGCGAGTACTCGTCATATAAAGATTTGCCTTTGATTATTTATCAGATTCAAAATAAGTTCCGTGACGAAGCTCGTCCCCGCAGTGGAATCATCCGCGGCCGCGAATTTGTAATGAAAGATTCATACTCATTTGATCTAACCGATGAAGGGCTAAACGTTTCCTACCAGAAACATCGCGATGCCTACATCAGCACATTTGATCGTTTACACCTGAAATACAACATCGTTAAAGCAGTTTCTGGGGCAATGGGTGGCTCTAAATCTGAGGAGTTCCTTGCGCCTTGCGAAACAGGTGAAGATACTTACGTTCTCTGTCCAAAATGTGGTTTCGCTGCAAATGTGGAAGCGATGATAACCAAAGTTGCTACCGAAGATGCCAGTAATGTTCCAGCACTTGAGGAGTTAGATACGCCGAATACTCCAACGATTGATTCACTCGTTGCAGTTCTAAATGAAAAATTCGGTGGGGGTTACACCGGCGCATCCACCCTTAAAAATGTAATGTTAATGGCAGATAACAAGGCGATCTCCGTTCTGGTACCAGGTGATCGTGAAGTAGATCTAAAGCGTCTGCAAGCTGGATTGCCTGGAGTAGAAGAGTTAAGAACCTTTGAAGAAGCAGATTTTGCTAAGTTCCCAAATTTAGTTAAGGGTTACATCGGTCCGCAAGATGCTGAAAAATCTGGAATTACAGTTTATGCAGATCCGCGAGTAGCGCCAGGAACTTCTTGGGTAACCGGTTCCAATAAGAAAAATCGCCATGCGCGCAATGTGGTTAATGGCAGAGATTTCACTCCATTTGCATATGTAGAAGCTGCAGAAATTCGTGAAGGCGATGCTTGTCCAGAGTGCACGACCGCCGTCGTAATTGATCGTGCTATCGAAATCGGACATATCTTCCAACTTGGTCGCAAATATGCCGACGCCCTTGGTTTAACAGTGCTTGATCAGAACGGTAAGTCCCAAGTGGTGACGATGGGTTCTTACGGAATTGGTGTGTCACGCGCTGTCGCTGCGATAGCCGAACAGAGTTACGACGAAATCGGTTTATCTTGGCCACTGGAAATTGCACCAGCTAAGGTTCACATAGTTGCTACTGGTAAAGAAGATCTGCCATTTGATACTGCTCTCGATATTGGAAACAAATTAGAAGCAGCTGGAATATCGGTGATGTTAGATGATCGCCGCGACCCAAGCGCTGGAGTTAAGTTTAAAGATGCTGAGCTAATCGGAATCCCTGTAATTATGGTCGTTGGAAAATCACTGGCAGATGGAAAAGTTGAACTTCGTAATCGCAAGACTGGTGAAAAATCTGAGGTTGCACTCGCTGAAGCGGTTACTTCAGTCACGGCTTTGATCGCTTCACTCTCATAAAGTGTTTGCAGAGTTAACGCTTTACACGCTTCTCTTTCTAGCGCTAGCTGCATTTGCAGCAGGGCTAATTGATGCAATCGCTGGCGGCGGGGGACTGATTCAACTTCCAGCGCTAATGATTGGTCTGGCAAAAACTGAGACTGTCGTAATTCTCGGAACCAATAAAGTTCCATCTATTTTTGGAACTTCCGCTTCAGCCCTGATGTATCGGCGAAATATAAAGACCGATTCTAAATTGTTGATAACCATGGTGTTGCCCGCCTTTATTGGTTCTATGGGTGGCGCTTCCCTTGCCTCACGAATCCCTACCGAAGTTTTAAAGCCGCTAGTCGTCGCGCTCTTAATCGCAGTTCTTATCTATACGTGGTAGCGACCACAACTCGGTCAGATTGAATCACTTCGCCAAAGCGAACCACTGCGATTAAAGATTGCCGCTACGGCTGCTCTGGTAATTGGTTTTTATGATGGGCTAATCGGTCCCGGAACCGGTTCATTTTTAGTTCTCACATTGGTAGCGATTCTTGGTTTTGCATTTCTCTCGGCATCAGCCATCGCCAAGGTAGTAAATGTCGCCACAAATCTGGGTGCAATTATTATCTTTGGGGCAAATGGAGAGATTATTTGGAAGATTGGCCTAACGCTTGCGATCGCCAACGTTGCTGGTGGAGTAATTGGTGCTTACCTCGCCTTAAGGGGCGGTTCGAGCCTAGTTCGGAAAGTCTTTATGGGGGTCACGTTAGCTTTGATCATCAAGGTAGCCATCGATACCTTCTCCGCCTTTAATTAATGTTAAACTTTGCTCAGTAGTACGACTAAATAAAAACTAAATAACAACTTAATATGTAAGGAGCAACAAGTGTCATTGACTCAATCGATAACTGACTTAATCTCACCGGCTGTAACAGATGCTGGTTTCTTTCTAGAAGAAGTTCAAATTGCATCTCCCGGCAGCCATCGCATCGTCACCTGCATAGTAGATGGCCAAACCCCGCTAAATCTTGATCAGGTAACAGTCGCTTCGCGCGTTATCTCTGAACTTCTAGATACTGCAGAATTTATGGGAGAGACCCCATTTACATTAGAGGTGAGTTCACCTGGAGTCGATCGCCCGCTAACTCAGGCTCGCCATTGGACAAAGAACCTAACGCGATTGATAAAGGTAACTCTTGGCGATGGCACGGTCACAATTGGCCGCCTGACAGAATTTAACGAAACCCACGCAACTTTGGTTGAAAATATCAAAGGGCGAATCAAGGAACACTCCATTGCATTTGCAGATATTGGGCGTGCTGTAGTTGAAGTTGAATTCAACCGCAAAGATGCATCCGATGAATAAATCACAGGTTGATGTAGATGCGCTTATCGCCCTCGCCACTCATAAGGAAATTCCACTAGAGCAGTTAATTTCCGAAATTGAAGCTGGAGTTCTTGAGGCTTACTATCAAACGCTCGAGCCAAAGCGCCAAGCGCGCGCTTCAATAGATCGCGAAAGTGGCGAGATTTCGATCTTGGTCCCCACCTTTAACGAAATAGGCGAACGCATTAGCGAGGATCGCGACGAACCAGAAGGTTTCGCGCGCACGGTTACCTCGACCGTAAGACAAGTTATTAAGTTAAAGATGCGTGCCACAAATGATGCAGAAATCGTTGGTGAATTTAGCGCATCTGTGGGCGATGTAATTTCAGGTGTTGTTCAACAAGGTCGTGATCCAAAGATGATTAACGTCAATTTAGGTCGTGTAGAAGGACGCATTCCGCCACAAGAACAAGTACCAGGCGAGCAGTATCAACATGGTGACCGCATTAAATGCTTTGTTGTTGAAGTTAAGCAAGGACTAAAGGGCCCGGAGATTATGCTCTCTCGTAGCCACCCTGCACTTGTTAAACAATTATTTGCTCTTGAGGTCCCAGAGATCAAAGATCGTATTGTAGAAATTATGGAAGTAGCGCGCGAAGCAGGACATCGCACCAAAATTGCAGTTCGCTCACACCGTGCAGGAGTTTCTGCCAAAGGTTCACTCATTGGACCTATGGGTGCTCGTTCACGTGCAGTGATGGATGAGTTGCATGGCGAGAAAATTGATATCGTCGACTGGTCGGAAGATCCTGCAACATTCGTTGGCGAAGCCTTAGCTCCGGCGAAGGTTTCAAAGGTAGAGATCGTCGACTTAGCAATGCGTTCTGCGAAAGTAACCGTCCCTGACTATCAACTATCACTTGCAATCGGCAAAGATGGACAGAATGCAAGACTTGCTGCGCGTTTGACTGGTTGGCGTATCGATATCCATCCAGACACCCCAGCAACCAGTTAATTACGCGCGTATTTAGGTTAATCGGGGCAGATTCGCTATCCTTTACCCTTAGTTGATGGTGAAAGAAGCGACTGCAATGCGATTAAGTATCAAACCGATACGCACCTGCATCGTCTGTCGTAAATCGGAAACACCTTCACAGCTACTTCGAGTCAACTGCATTGATGGAGTAATTACTCCGACGCAAGGCAGAAAATCTCAAGGTAGGGGAGCGTGGCTACACATTCAGTGTGGATACGTTGCTATAGAACGGAAAGCATTTAAATGGGCCTTCAAGCTCGATGAGATGCCAGATGTTACTCAATTCAAAAAGTTCTTATCGGAACTTTATATAGATATGGATGCGAAAGATATGAAACTCAAATGAGCTCGTTCAGATTATGAGATCGCAAAACTAAGGCTCGCATCCCTAGATAGATATCTAGAATAAAGATTGCGGGCCAAGACAGGAGAAATGTGTCAAAGGTCCGCGTACATGAGTTGGCAAAACAACTCGGTATGGAGAGCAAGGTTGTTCTTGCAAAACTCCAAGAAATGGGCGAATTCGTTCGTTCCGCATCATCAACAGTAGAAGCGCCAGTAGTGCGCAAGCTCATTGAGATGTATCCCGATGCCAAACCAGTTGAAGAGAAGAAGCCAGTCAAGAAGGCTGCTGCCAAAAAAACTGCTGCCAAAAAAGGCGCTGAGGTCAATCCAGAGCTAGCTGCTGAATTAGCCGCTGAACTCGGCGTTGACCTAGAAGCGCTTAAGGCTGCGCGCGCAGAAAGTGTTGCGCCCCAATCAACGCCAGCGCCAGCTGAAGTAGAGAAAATTTCAGATGCAAGTGCCGGTGGTGCAGAAGTAAAACCTGCTGCTCCACGTCCTGGCAATAATCCATTTTCAACCGGTGGCGCATCAGTTCCTCGTCCACCACGTCCTGGCAATAATCCATTTTCAACTGGTGGCGCAGTACCTCGTCCGCCACAACGACCAGCAGGTGCAACAGGTGCACGACCTGGAATGTCAGGACCGCGTCCTGGTTCTGTTCGTCCTGGTTTTGCAGCGCGACCAAATACACCACGTCCAGCAGGAACCGGCGGTCCAAGTAATTTCCCACCACGTACAGGTGGCGCGCCATCTTCTAGTCCATATCGTTCTGGCGGTCCATCAACTGGTGCACCAGCAGCTGGCGGTCCGCAACGTCCCGGCGGTGCACCAAATCGCGGCCCAGGACGCGGTGGCGCAGCAGGTGCGTTTGGAAAGAATGCAAGCAAGAGCAGCAAGCGCAAACCAAAATCTAGAAAAGCGTTACGCGATGAATTCGACAATATGCAAGCGCCACAATTGGGTGGCGCAGTTATTCCGCACGGAGATGGCAAGACACAAATCCGTATGCGTCGCGGTTCAACTCTGGCAGATTTCGCAGAAAAAATTGGCGCAGATGCAGCAGCGTTAGTTGCCGCCCTATTCCACTTAGGCGAAATGGTTACTGCAACTCAATCTGTAGATGCCGATACCTTTGAAATTTTAGGTGCGCAACTTGGTTATGTCATCCAAATTGTTAGCCCTGAAGATGAAGATCGCGAATTACTGCAAGATTTCGATATCGATTTAGCACAAGAACTTGCTGATCTCGATGCTGATCTTCTAGTCGCGCGCCCACCGGTAGTAACCGTTATGGGCCACGTGGATCACGGTAAGACCAGTTTGCTCGATGCCATCCGTAAATCTGAGGTTCTCAAATCTGAGGCTGGCGGAATTACGCAGCACATCGGTGCTTACCAAATTCACCACGATCACGACGGTGTAAACCGAGCGATTACCTTTATCGATACACCAGGTCACGAAGCCTTCACCGCAATGCGTGCTCGCGGTGCCAAGGTCACCGATATCGCAGTTCTCGTTGTGGCAGCCGATGACGGAATCATGCCGCAGACAATTGAAGCGTTAAATCACGCGCAAGCAGCCGATGTTCCAATTGTGGTTGCCGTTAACAAGGTTGATAAAGAGGGCGCGAACCCAGATAAGGTCCGCCAGCAATTAACTGAGTACAACTTGATCGCTGAAGAATATGGCGGAGAAACGCTATTCGTTAACGTCTCTGCCAAATCTGGTGTTGGTGTAAACGAACTTATTGATGCTATTTTGTTAACAGCGGATGCGGCGATTGATCTACGCGCTGTTGCGCAAGATAGCGCTCGCGGCGTTGCCATTGAAGCGCACCTCGATCGTGGTCGTGGACCAGTTGCAACTGTCCTTGTGCAGCGCGGAACTTTGAAGATCGGTGATGCAATTGTCGCCGGTGGATCATTCGGTCGCGTACGCGCAATGCTCGATGAGCATGGCGAGAGCGTTGAAACCGCCGGACCATCACGTCCAGTGCAGGTTCTTGGATTTACATCCGTGCCAAGTGCAGGAGATACATTCCTAGTTGCTGATGAAGATCGCACTGCTCGCCAGATCGCTGAAAAGCGCCAAGCAGCAGAACGAAATGCGCAACTTGCTAAGGCGCGCAAGAAGGTCTCACTTGAAGACTTTATGGAGCAGTCCAAGGTCTCAACACTTAACCTCATCCTCAAGGGTGACGTTTCTGGTTCCGTGGAAGCGCTCGAAGATGCACTTATGCAACTCGATGTTGGTGCCGAAGTTGATCTTCGCGTTATCCACCGTGGAGTTGGCGCAATTACCAAGAGCGATATCACTCTTGCATCCGCATCCACTGCAGTCGTAATCGGCTTCAACGTTAAGCCAGAACCACAGACTGCAATTTACGCGGATCAAGAAGGCGTAGAAGTTCGCTTCTACTCCGTGATCTACAACGCTATTGAAGAGATTGAACTTTCTCTTAAGGGCTTGCTCAAGCCAGAGTACGAAGAAATCATTCTCGGTAACGCAGAAGTGCGCGAGATCTTCAAATCTTCTAAGGCTGGAAACATCGCAGGTTCTATCGTTCGCGATGGATCTATCAAGCGAAACGGTAAGGCCCGCATTATGCGCGGTACTGAAGTCATCGCTGATGACCTAACCATCGATTCCCTCAAGCGCTTTAAAGATGATGCCACAGAAGTCAAAGAAGGCTTTGAGTGCGGTATCGGTCTTGGCAATATGAAGGATCTGCAAATCGGAGACACCATTCAGGTCTTTGAGATGCGCGAGAAGAAGCGGGCTTAAATCATGGGCCAATCACATCGCACCCAGAAAGTTGCAGACCGCATCAAAGTGGTAGTTGCGCAGCTACTTGAGACGAAGATTAAAGATCCTCGTCTTGGCTTCGTAACTGTCACCGATGCGCGAGTAACTGGTGATCTGCAGAACGCATCAATTTTCTACACCGTATTAGGTGATGAAGAACAACGCGCGGCAACAGCGGCTGCGCTGGAAAGCGCTAAAGGCGTAATCCGCAGCGCAGTCGGTCGTGACTTGCAGACAAGAATTACTCCATCAATTGAATTCTTTGAAGATGGGTTACCTGAATCTGCCAAAGCGCTCGACTCATTGCTCGATAAAGTTCACGTGTTAGATGCAGAAGTCGCACAACTGCGTAAGAACGCTTCATTTGCTGGGGGAGAAGATCCATATAAAGTCCCCAAAATTATTGAAGATTGATTCTCAAAAACTGCTATGTCAGATGGATTTCTTGTTGTAGATAAAGCACCTGCAATGACCAGCCACGATGTTGTGGCGGTGGCGCGCACGGCTTTAGGTACTCGCAAAGTTGGTCACGCCGGCACCTTGGACCCTATGGCGACTGGTGTTTTAGTTCTTGGTTTTGGAAATGGAACACGCCTGCTTCAGTACATAACTGATGGCGACAAGTCCTACACCGCAACTATCGTTCTTGGCGCCGCAACAATCACCGATGATCGCGAAGGCGAAGTAATTTCCGAAGTAGATGCATCACAAGTTACAGATGATCAGATCAAGACTGGTTTAGCAAAGATGGTTGGCGAAATTCAACAACGCCCGAGTTCGGTATCAGCGGTAAAGGTCGATGGCGAACGCGCCTATGCCAGAGTGCGTGCTGGCGAAGTATTTGAATTAGCCGCCCGCACCATCACAATCACTTCATTAGATATTTTGGAAATTCGCCGCCTGGGAGCGCGTGTAGAAATAGATATAGATGTCACTTGTTCTGCCGGAACATTTATACGCGCGATTGCTCGCGATCTTGGAAGCGAATTACAAGTTGGGGGTCACCTCTCAGTTCTTCGCCGCACGCGAGTAGCGGGCTTTCCAATCTCCCAAGCCATCTCATTCGATGATTTAAAAACCCAAACTTTTACTCCACTGGCGCTTTCCGATGTTGCGCGCGCAACCTTCCAAGTTCGCGAGTTAGCCCTCGATGAAGTTTTGGAGCTCTCATTTGGGCGCCCGCTTGTATCTAATTCGAGCGAACAAATATTTGCCGCTCTTTCCCCGGATGACCGCCTGATCGCGCTCTTGAAGAATGAATCAGGCAAAGCCAAACCAATCGCCGTTTTTGCAGCAGCCAATTAATCGGTAATAATTATCAAATGACTACCGGCAGCGTTGTACTTATCGGAGTCTTCGATGGGGTTCATAAAGGCCATCAATTTCTCTTAAATCGCGCCAAAGAAATTGCCGATGGACGCAATATTGTGGCGCTAACTTTTGATCCACATCCGATGCAAGTTCTTGCCCCA
>Ga0315903_10009831_pt1 | contig 11507 bp, 5 predicted proteins | sample LakEriMetagenome_7_FD_203524 | JGI IMG/M metagenome (GOLD analysis project Ga0315903, IMG submission 203524) | Freshwater fungal communities from buoy surface, Lake Erie, Ohio, United States - Buoy 2 MA119 | ecosystem: Environmental > Aquatic > Freshwater > Lake | place: USA: Lake Erie, Ohio... | reverse complement strand
AAACTCAACAAGCTCAAGCCCAGAGTCAAGCCCAGCAAACTATTAGCCAGGCCCAAGCCCAGGCTCAAACTCAACAAGCTCAAGCCCAGAGTCAAGCCCAGCAAACTATTAGTCAAGCTTTAGTTCAAGCTCTGCAAACTATTGGACAAGCTTTAGCTCAAGGTCAACAAATTATTAGTCAGGCCCAAGCCCAAGCTCAACCTCAGGCTCAACAACCTACTGGACAAGCTACTATTCAACCTCAACAAGCTCCTTTAAATAATCCAATACAACCTCAACAAGCGGTTTCTACTATAGAACAAATAGATGTTGGTAAAAGTTTAGAGCAGTCTATAAGAGATTCTAGAAGACTTCAAGGAGATACTAATTCTGAATTAAATAAATCAATAAATCTCATATCTCAGATTAATGATTTAAGAGATCAATCTATTTCAAAAGTAAAGGCTTTAAATAAAGAGACTATCAATACTAGAGATATTCAGAAGGAGTTTCAAAAAGCTAAAGAAAAAGAGGCATTATCACTAGAAAAAGTAACAAAGTTAGAAAGTTCATTAGGCGATGTTGAAAAACAAAATGCTAGAACTTATTTAGAAGATATAGAAAAGAGAGAGAGGCTAGAGCAAGATATTCAAAGAGCTAGATTAAGAGGAAATACAGCTTTAGTAGTCGCATTAGGAAATGACTTAGCTCTTGTAGATCAAAGAATAGAAGATGCTCAATTAGGATTAAATATAGACGAAAGAAGATACGCTGCTGCTATACAAGCAAATAAAGTAGCTAGTGAAACAAAAAATTTACTAAAAGGTGAATTAGATATAGAAAAAGAAATACAAAAAAGTGTAGGTCTTACAGGTGTAGCTTTAGGTAAGGTTTCAGAAAAATTAGGTTTAGGATCAAAATATTCAGCAGAATTAGTTGAAAAAGCAAGAGAGCTTGAAGATGAAGGTAAAAAACTTACTTTTGGTGATAAGCTTTCTGCATTAAAAAAAGCAGGCGTAGGAGCAATAAGAGAAACTTTTACAGATCCTTTAACTGCTATTCCTGCTGCCGCTGCAATTGCAGTAGGGGCATATAAAGCTGTTGAAGCAGGTCTTACTATGATAGGAAACGCTGCTGCAAAAACTGGTAATTTTGTAGCAGGATTATCAGAGGATTCTAGTAATATTGTAAGAGGACTAGCTAGTAATGTATCTGGTCTAGCTAGAAATATACCATTAGTAGGAGGACTTCTTGGAGGTTTAATAGATGGCTTTGCTGCAATATTAGATTTAGTTCTAGGTGTGGACAATATGATTGTCAAAACAGGTAGACAATTAAATATGTCCGCAGAAGCGGCTAGAGGTTTATATAGGCAATTTGGAGCTATATCACAAGCTTCAGGTGATATCTATATGAATGGTAAAAAGTACTTAGAATCACAATTAGAGTTAACTAAAGAGCTAGGTACTACTAACGTATTAAGTAAAGAAATACTTAGAACCAATATTCAGTTAAAAGATTTTGCAGGTCTTGAAGCTGATACAAGAGCTAAAATTGCAGAATCTGCTCAAATAACAGGAGAAAGAGCAGACGATACTGTTAAATCAGTACTTTCTCAAGTTTCAGGATTACAAAAGGCAACAGGCGTAAGCTTTCAATATCAAAGGGTTTTAAAAGAGGTATCAAATTTAGGAGGCTATTTAGGTCTTCAATTTGCAAAATATCCTAAAGAATTAACTAAATCATTTCTTGCTGCAAAAACTCTTGGTTTAGAGTTAAAACAGCTTGATGGAATGGCTAACTCTTTCTTAGATTTTGAATCATCTATATCAAAAGAGTTTGAAGCCCAACTATTAACCGGAAAAGATATTAATTTAAATAAAGCAAGAGAAGCGTTTCTTAATAATGATCTTGCAGGTGCCGCAGCAGAGATTGCAAAATATACAGGTGATGCTGCAGGATATTCTAAGATGAATAGAATACAACAAGATTCTTTAGCAGATGCTATGGGTATGTCTAGAGATCAAATGGCAGACATGCTTAAACAGCAAGAATTGTATTCTAAGTTTGGAGTTAAAAATAGAGAAGACTTATTAAAACAAGTTGATCTATTAAGAAAAGCAGGAAAAGAACAAGAAGCTATAAATAAAGCAGGCGGTGAAGCCGCATATAATGATTTAGTAAGATCAGCAGCGCAAGAAAAACTTGCACTATTTATAGAGAAGATAAAACAGTCTATTGTAGAGTTTATTGAGAGCACTAACTTAATAGACAAAGTAGAAAAGTTTATAAACATGTTGTCTGATCCTAGTACAATACAAGGAATACTAGGAAAGATTAAAAGTATAATTGCTAGTTTTATTGAAATAGCAGGAGAATTAATTGCAGATGTAGTTGAAGGAGTGGGTTGGATTAAAAACTTTTTTACTACAGGCAGATCTGGAGATATTGCTGAACAGAAAGCAAAAGAAAGGGCAAGTTCTATAAGAGAAGGATCTGCTTCTATGGCAGCAGGATTAAGAGATTTTGGTGTAGAATATAAAGGTGTTTCTGTAGGAGAGAACGTAGCTAATTCACAAGTAAAAAGAACAGAGCAAAATCAAAATGCTATGGCAATGATAGGAACTGCTGGAGGAAACGCACCTAGTCCTACATTCTATTTTGTAAATAAAAATGAAATATCAGATACAGCAAAAGCAATGGAAGACAGATTAATTAAAGCCGTTCCAATGGATACCCAAACCGGATAAAAATAAAAGATGCCACTAATAACTATAAAGAGTAATTTAACTAATATAAAGTTTGGTAATGATAGACCATTAGGTGGATCATCAAAGCAACCTTATATAAAGTTTCCTGTACCAAGTCAATTTGCTACAGACGAAACTATTAATGGTTCAAATTTCTTTTCTCCTCAATTTGCTAATCTAAATCCGGGTCAAGTAGCTCCTGTAGAGTTTTTAGATCTATATAGAGCAAATGAAAGCGGGCTTGATTTTCCTATTAGAGGAGGGCTTAATTTTAATATTGGTACTCAAACGTTTACTTTATCTAGTAAACTAGATAAGACAAGAATAAAAAGATTTTTTGATGATGCCCCAAGAGGCTCAGCATTCATACAAAAGCAAATAGGCTTACAACTATCTAACCCTAAAATAGAGACTGGTAATACATTGTATGGCTTTGGTCAAAGCGTACCTTTTCCTGGATTGTTAGAGAATACTAGAGTCTATAATAACGGTTTAAATACATTAGCTCAAGTAGGAGTACAAGGTACAGGATTTCATGCCACTAGGCATGGTTTAGTACCATTTAATCCTGGGCAAAAATATTATTACGATATAGTTAATGCTCAGAATGTAAATAATACTATTGAAACAAATAGACTTCTCATCTTGAATAATCTTAAGATGAGTACATCTGCTACTCAATTTACAGATCCTAATAATCTAACTAATATCAACACTGTTAATACTTTAGGCATTTCTTTAAACAAGAACTTGATCTTCCAATATCTTGGTGGACCTGGTTCTGTATATGGAGTTGGAACTACCACAATAAAAAGAGTTGTTGATACAACTAAGTTGAAGTCTAGAAATGCAATGATATATCAAGAATTAAAAGAACAAACTATCAATGCTAATAGAGTTTTTGATAAAGAAACAAGAACTACTAAAGTAACTACTAATATACAAGACTTTAGAAATACAACTCAAGGAGATGGTTGGACAGGCTCACCATTACAAACAGATAAGAGATTCTATGTATCAGCAGGTTCATATAAAGATAAAATGAATCTTCTCTATCCTTTTGTATTTAAGAATGATACCGCCCCTTGGGAATTAGATAAGACAGGTACAGATGATTTAATTAAATTTGTATTTGAAGCTATATCAAATGATGATCCTTCTTATTCAATGGCGTTATTCTTTAGGGCTTTCTTAACAGCAGGAATAACTGATAATAATACCGCGCAATTAAATGCATTTAAATATCAAGGTAGAGGTGAAAATTTTTATACCTATCAAGGATTTGATAGAACAATAGGATTCTCATTCAGAGTTGCTGCAGGATCTAAAGACGAATTAAGACCTTTGTATAATAAAGTCAACTCATTAATTAGTCAAGTTTATCCTGATTATAGTCCTAAACAAGGTATTATGAGAGCTCCTGTAGTTAGAATAACAATAGGAGATTATCTTTATCGTGTACCAGGATTTTTAGAAAGCGTGAATGTAACTATCGATAATAACTATCCTTGGGAAGTTAATTTAGAGAAAAGTCAAACAGGTGATATTGCCCAACTTCCACAAGTTATGGATATAGCAATATCATTCAAACCTATCATGGACATACTTCCTAAGAGAGCATCTATTAATAAGTTGATAGAAACAACAGCAGTAACTAATAATATAAATCAAGAAACTACAACAGTTTCTACTAGTATACCTGCTCTTATAGCAAACGTAAAATATGGTCCAAAAGAAAGTCCTATAAGCTTTATAAAACCTGGAGATGTTGTAGAAACTACATCTAGATATGTATTTGCTGAAAACAAACCGTTTAAATTTACTGCTCCAAATAAAATAAATCCTTTTGAATCAACTTTTGATAGAGATGTAAGAACAGGAGACTTTTTTAATGCTTTTGCAACTGCTAGATTAAATTCATAAGATAATGAGTTATAGATATCAAAACATACAAATAGCAAAGTCATCAGTATCAGGTAGCCAATACTATTTAAATAACATCTATCCTGATATTCCATTATCTAATGAAGATAATTATATTATAACTACAGTAGGTGATAGATTAGATTTATTAGCATTTGACTTTTATGGAGATACTATATTTTGGTGGGTTATAGCATCAGCAAATGCATTACCTGGAGATTCATTATATATAGAACCAGGAACACAACTTCGTATACCTGTAGACTTATCTGGAATAGTAAATGATTATAAACTAGTAAATACAATAAGATAGTTATGCAAAGTCAAGGTTTAGATAACAAAATATCTAATGTTATTGGTGCTAAATTACCCCAATGGGTATTAAATCAATTAGGTACTAGATCTAATCAAAATAATCAAGACTCTAGAAATAATAATAATATTTTATATCTAGCAAATAAAACTGCTTGGGTAAGGCTTGTGTCTTCTGTTAATATTGGTAGCGAAGATCTTTTGTATTTTAAAAATACAGTTGGTGCTAACTTAAAAGTAGTAGGTCTAGGAGTAGAAGAATCAAGTTTAAATCCTATTCTAAATCCTGCTAGTTTAGCTAAAGAGTATGTTTTGTATGGTGGTACATCAAAATACTTACAAAAAAATAGCTATCAACAAAGAGCTGGTTTAGGTAAAGACGGTTCTTATGGCATATTTGGACAAAATGAAATTCAAAAGTATGGTTATAAACCTATGCCAGGTATTACTAGCGTTAATATCGAGACACAAGGTAGATTAGGTTCTGTTAGATCAGCAACAATAAGCTTTAAATGTTGGGATAAAAATCAACTAGATGTTATGGATGCTCTTTATTTCAAACTTGGTTTTACCATGTTCTTGGAATGGGGACATACATTTTATTATCCTAGTCCTGCTACTTCTGGTAATATTCAAAAATATGATCCTAGTGAAATAAAATCTACGGAATTTTTTAGCATAGATCCTTTTGAAAAAGGTTTGAATAAAGAAGATATATTATCTAAAATAAGCCAAAACTCAAGAGACTCAGAAGGTAACTATGATGGTATGCTTGGTATAGTTACTAACTTTAATTTTACTTATACTCAAGATGGTGGTTACGAATGTACAGTAAGACTCATGGCTCTTGGAGCATTGGCAGATAGCATAAAGATTAATAATCCAGGAGTACTTCCTGATATCTTAAAAGAAGAAATTGTTAAATTAAATAATACACTAATTCAAATATCTGAAGCTCAAAGAAAAGCAGAAGAAGCAGCAAGAAATTTAGAAGCACAAAAAAACGCTCAAAATAAAGCTTTAGAAACTAAAAATATATCTGCTGATGAGTTATTTAATAAATATATAACCTACGATCCTACAAGAACTAGCGAAAATAAATATTCAGGAGGACAAATAGCTTTTCCTTCAAATAAATCTAAGAGTGTAAATAATGCAGATGCTGCATTTAATACAGATACAGGTTGGGTTTATTTAATAAGAAATTTAAAAGGTTATATACCACTATCTGATGATTTGCTATCTAAAGTTAATGTTAGTTTAGATACACAAAAGTTTTCGTCTCAATTTAATGCTATTAATTTAGAAGATAATAGAATATGGGAATATCCGTCTAGTTATCTAGAATCTTCAAAAGATATATTTGTACAAAATTTAACTAATCCTGTAACAGCGGTTTTTAGGAATACAAAATTTTTATTAGAATTAATTAATCCATTTAAATCAGGAGAAAATATAACAGAATTAGATAAAAAGAATGATGTTGCTATAGAAAAACTTGCTTATAAAAGCAATAATGGATCTGTTTATAATATTGAAATAAAAAGAAAACTTTGGGGTACAACAGAAAGAGCAGACGTGCTAGATTCGTATGGAGCTACTTCTGCTGGATTTACTTTTACTAATAGTGCATACTATTATATAGATACCCCTACTTTTGCTAAACAATTAAAAAATGCTATTAGCAATCCTAATAATACTTTTAAGATAAAAACAGTACAACCTAGACCAGGAAATATAACAACTGTTCTTTATTTTAAGGTTCCCTTTACAAGATCTGTAAAAGTAATTGTTCCAGAAACACCAAACCCCGACTTAACTATTGCTCCTGAAACATTAAAAGATGAAAATGTTACATTTAATGTTGATGTAGAAATATCAATAAATGATAGTGCTTTAATAAAAAGTTTTACAACACAAGATGTAACTCAACCAGTAGACTTTTTACAGAATCAAAAAAATATAGCTAGTCAAAATCAGAAACAAACAACCACTCAAGAAAATCAGGCACTAACTCAGGAAGCAATAAGTACTCAAGTATCTCAAGCCTTAAATTTACAATCATCATTAGAGATTATACTTAGAACTATACAAGTACATGCTTTAAACAAAGCCATAAATCAAACACAAAAGCCTGATTTAGAAATAGGTAAAAAAGTATTTGTTAATAACTTTTGGCTAGATAGTATAGAAAATAAAAAACCATTTTTAGAACAAATATTTTCTAATGGTATATTTAGTTCAATAATTAGAGAGTTAGTAGATCAAAAAGTTACTGATACCGATTATACTACTAAAGAAAAAATGAATCCTATACAAAGGTTTAAAATACAAGCCAAATATGGATTCGCTACTAATTTAATAGGTAATAAAGCTGCAATAAGTGAACTAAAAGGTAGAGATGTGAATTATAAAGAATTATTAAGAGCTTTTGTAGTACCATATCAGATTAATCAAGAGATCATCAAAGGAACTAGTACAAATCATCCAGTTTATATTCCTTTAGGACTTCTTCTTTTAATATTAAATCATACATGTACTATATATGATACTAAAGAAGACTTCCAAACACCATTAGTATATATAGATTTTAATCCTGAATTAAACTTTTGTCTTACTAATACTAAGCAACTTTCAACTAATCCTTGGAAAACACTTATTCCTTTTGAAGGAACTTTTGAAGATTATAAAACATTGTTTGATAGTGAGATTATAAAAAATAATACAATAGTTCCAATATCAGGATCTACCGAATCCACTCCTTTATTTAATCCAGAAACTCAAGATGTATTATCAGGAGAGCTTCCTAAATTAAAGTTTGGTAAAATAGAAAATGATTCTGTTTATAGAGGCAGGATGATGAATATTTTACTTAATATAGACTATGTAGTTAGTTTAGTACAACAATATAGTACTAATGATACTATTAATAATGTTTATTTAAAACCATTTTTAGAACAAATATTAGCCGATCTTAATAAATATTTAGGTAACTTTAATGCGTTTAGATTATCGTATAGCGATGCAGCTAACACATTCCAATTAACAGATGATCAGTTTTTACCTGCAACTTCTAATGAACAACAGATTAGTCCTAATGAAATTAATACTGAGACTAATAGAACAGAAATACCTTTAGTGGGAAAAGCATCAATTGCTAAATCATTAGATATAAAAACAGACATATCTAGTAAACTTACTAATATGTTGGCTATATCTGCTAACTCTACAATATCTAATAAGTCTAGTTTATCAACTAACGGTAGTAGTTATGGTTACATAAATACAAATTATTTTGATAGATATATTACTAATAGACAAGAACCTGTTGGAAGTACGAATGACGCAAAAGGACTAGATACAATTAAAATATCTGCTGCGCAGTTTAATCAGGCTATATCAGACTTTTATAGTAAAATTAATCCATCTGAAGCTACCGTATCTCATGCTACTAACTACTATATTCAAAAGATGAGTAGAATAAAAAATGACGAGTATCCTACTAGAGCTTCATCAATGATTCCCGTATCTGTTAATTTTGCAACAGATGGTATATCAGGTTTAGCTATGGGTCAAGCATTTACTATATCTGATGAACTTCTTCCATATACTTATAGTACTAAAAAAATAGAAGGGCTTCCTAAAGATCATATCAATAATGTTGGTTTTGTAATGGTAGGACTTACTCATACTATTGAAAATAATAGTTGGAATACTGCTGTTAGAGCTAATATGATATTCTTAAAAGATAAGACAGAGTTTATTTCAGGTGTTACTAGAGTAGAAAATAGAGTGGGAACCTTTGATGTTAATGCTGCAAATGAATTTACTGGCAACACTTCTTATCAGCAAACAAACTTTAAAGCAGAAAATACAGAAGCTAAAAAAGCCGCTGAAAACTATTTAGGTAGAATAATGACAGACTTAGAATGGAGTCAATTAGTTGCAGCAACTTACGCTGAAGCTAGTAGGAATCAAACTGAAAGAGCTTGGGTAATGGCAGTTATGTTAAATAGAACAAGAAATAGTAGTAGGTCAATTACAGATACTTTAACAGCAAAAAATCAATTTCAATCAGTTACAGGAACATCAGCAGATGGTAATAAACCCAGCCCTAATTATGTGAATGGACCAGGATCACAAGACGCTACTGCTATATATGGAGCTGCAGTTAATATATTGTCTCAAGTTCCTAAAAACTATGTATTTTTTACATCTAATAATGAAAAAGCATATGGTGCAGGAACGAATATATCATTCTTATTTAAATTAAGAAGTAATCCGACTGCTAAAATTATAGGCCAAACTGTATTCTCAACAACTGCTTAATTATGCTTAGATATTACCCATCATTTAAAATAATAGAAAATCAATCCACATCAGGTGGAGAATTTACTTTAAATGGTAAACCATACAAAGGTAAATACTATCGTACATATGATAATAGAGCTTTTACAGGAACATCACCAGAAACAGGTCCTAGTCAACAGCTCAATAAAATTATTAGATATCAAAATGCTCCTGGACTAAATAATGCTAATTTATCTGATAAAGATAAAACAAATCTTGCAGCTAAAAGTGGAGTTAGTACAAGAATTCCTGGTAAGCCTAATAGCTTTTATCCAAATCCAACAGAAGAAGATTATGCTAGAGGATATATCATCAGATATTTTACTAAGAAAGAAAATGAGAAAGGATTTATAATAGAGATATCAAAAGATGAGTATAATAATATAACTAATGGTACCGCAGACTACGATATTACTTTATATCAAGTAACTCAAATATTTTGGAAAATAACCGGTCCATTAAAAAGTTTTAGAACATCTCAATATAATATAACAGCAGGTATAATTGATACAAATCAAAGGCTTGTTGAAACTACAAATAAAAACTTTTTTGGTTTAATTGAGTTTATTGGTGGCGACTATGCAAAGTTTGCAAGACCTACTCAGTAGATTAATAGCATAATATTCAGTTTATTTTCTTATTATTGTGATTAATAAAAGGTTATGTATTTCATTATTGAAAATAAAGATCAGTTAAGTAGGCTAGAAGTATCTGAAGATGCTTTTATTCAAGTCGTTACTTCTAACGATTATTACCATCCTAAGTTGACTAGGCCTAGCTTAGTATACTACAATAATTCTAAAAAAGGATACATATTTGTTATTAACCATTCAGAAGGGTTTTCTTTAGATTTTAAGTTAGTAGAAGAATTCTTACAAAAGCATAGTAAGATCTATCTACTAGATAAAAAGCTACATTCATACTTTTTAGATCTACCTAAATCTATTGATGTACAATTTATCTGTTTAGACAAAAACAATGAGTATAGCTCTTTTGAATGCAATACACCTATTCATAGGGACTTTTATATAAAGTATCCTGTAATGCCAACTATAAATGAGATCATTCCAATATCTAAGCACTATGAAAAATGTGAGTGTTTATATCAACTAGTCAAAGACTATTTTGAGCTTGAGATGGACATAGAACTTCAAGACAAGCTAGTAGACGCTTATAAACATGTAGAAGAGGTTGGTATCAAAGTAGATCTAGACTGTTTTCATAATAAGTACCAGTTCCAACATGAGCAGTACTCACTATTAGGAGATACAATCTATTCTTACTATAATCTTTATAATTTAACTGGTAGACCAACCAATTCATTTAATAGTATTAATTTCTTGGCTATCCCAAAAGACAAGGACTTTAGAGAGTGTTTTGTACCTAAGAATGATATTCTAGTTGAATTTGACTTTGATGCCTACCATCTGAGGTTAATATCTAGGTTGATTGGGTTTGAGCCTCCTAAAGACTCAATGCACAACTACCTTGGACGCGCATATTTCCACGTGGATGAGCTCACGCCTGAACAGTATAAAGAATCAAAGGCTATCACATTCAAGCAGCTTTATGGCGGTATAGAACCGCAATACAAAGATATAGACTTCTTTAAGTCTCTAGATGAGTACATAAATAACGAGTGGAAGAAGTATAATGCTCACAAAGCCTTGGTACTACCTACAGGAAGGATCCTAAAAAAGCTTCCTGGAATGAATAAACTTAAATTGTTCAACTACATTATCCAGAACCTGGAGACCAAAGAGAACATATATAAGATCTTGGAGATCAATAAACTTCTAAGTAAGAAGAAGACCAAGCTAATCTTGATCACATACGATTCTTTCTTATTTGACTTTTCTAAAGAAGATGATAAAAACACACTAAAAAAGATTAAAACAATCCTAGAAGGCAAAGACATGGTAGTCAAACATAAGTATGGAGTAAACTACGCTTTCTAACATATTAGCAATATTTATTAACAGTATATAAAAAAGGTTATGGAGGAAATGAAATTAATAGAAATCACGTCTGAATCAATTATGAATAAGTTATTTTGTACCTTTTCATCTAAAGAGGGTCTTGATGAGACTCTAAGAGAGATCAATAAAGAGTACACCATTCTATATAAAAAGATCTTTGTTCTGGCTTCCCAAGACTCAGAAGAGTTCTTATGCACTTACAATATCGAGATTG
>Ga0315903_10009829_pt1 | contig 11508 bp, 9 predicted proteins | sample LakEriMetagenome_7_FD_203524 | JGI IMG/M metagenome (GOLD analysis project Ga0315903, IMG submission 203524) | Freshwater fungal communities from buoy surface, Lake Erie, Ohio, United States - Buoy 2 MA119 | ecosystem: Environmental > Aquatic > Freshwater > Lake | place: USA: Lake Erie, Ohio... | reverse complement strand
GCGCCAGACAGGCTCTGAGCTCCAGGGGGGCGCCGGTCAGACGCTGGCTGTGCATGCTCAGCGTGGTGACATGACGGGCCCGTGCGAACGCTGCCTGCACGGCAGCGGCATCGCCTGACTCATGCACAAGGGAAAGATTTCCAGGCGCGGCGTCGTGCAGCACCGGTGCACCCGTAGCCATTGCAGCCTGCAGACTGGCCACCGCTGGCAGATCGTCGTAGTCGATCATGACCTGCTCGGCGGCGTCCTGAGCCGCGCGCGCTGATGCGGCGATCACCAGGGCCACAGGCTGACCCACGAAGCGAACCCGGTCCGTGGCCAACACCGGCATGGCGCACTTGACCTGAGCTTGGCCGTTGGCGCCATGAAGCGGTGCACCCGCAGGCAGGCCACCATATCCTGCCTGTTCGACATCGGCTGCGGTCAGAACCAGCAGGCAGTCGGGATGGGAGCGTGCCGCGGAGGTGTCGATGCCCAAAATGCGGGCATGGGCGCGATCTGACCGTACGACACAGGCATGCACCTGTCCGGGCAGATTCCAGTCGGCCGTATAACGCCCTTGGCCGGTCACCAGACGCAGGTCTTCCTTGCGGGCGGGTGCGAGCGTCATGCCTTGCTCCCTGAGGCGGCGATCTGGTGGGCTGCCGTTCGCACAGCAGCGACGATGTTCACGTAGCCGGTACAGCGGCACAGATTGCCTGCCAGCCCTTCGCGGATCTGATCGTCGGTAGGCTCCGGATGGCGCTTGAGCAGATCCACGCTCGCCATGATCATGCCCGGTGTGCAGAATCCGCACTGCAGGCCATGACAGGCGGCGAAGGCCTCCTGAACCGGATGCAGCGTCTCGCCGCGGGCAATGCCCTCAATGGTCGTGATGCTGGTGCCATCGGCTTGCGCGGCCAGCACCGAACACGACTTTACAGGCTCGCCATCGAGGTGAACGGTGCAGCAGCCACATTGGCTCGTATCGCAGCCCACATGGGTGCCGGTCAGGCCGAGCGTTTCGCGCAGCAGGTCGGCCAGCAGGGTGCGGGGTTCGCAGTCCAGCGTATGGCTCTGGCCATTCACAGTGAGTTGAATCTTCATCGTGTTGTCTCGAATACGGGGGCAGTGGGCTTCGGGTCGGGTGCGCTATCGGGTTGATTCAACCGGATCGATCAGGGTCGATTCAGGTTGCGCGAATCAACTCGGGCATGACAGCGATTGAACGGCCTTGGCGGCCATCACGCGCATCAATTGAGCCCGGTAGGCGGGCGGGGCGTGAAGGTCGGTGTTGAGCAGGGCTTCATCAATCGGGGCCTGCTGAACATCGGCTGCTGTGGCCTTGCTTTGCAAAACGGCCTCGGCAGCCTGCCATCGAAAGACCCCTGGGCCGGCGCCGGTGACCGAGACCCGCCAGCCATCGGCGTACTCGGCCACCAAAACGCCGGTCAGGGCGTAGCCTGAAGCGGCCTGCGCGAATTTGGCATAGGCCGCCCGCAGGGGAATCCTGAAACTCACAGCGGTGATGAGCTCGGTAGGTGCGAGTGCTGTGCTGAATAGCCCCTGGAAGAAATCGACTGCAGCGATCGTGCGCTGGTCGGTATGAACGATGCCGTCAAGCCCCAGAACCGCAGCCGGATAGTCGGCGGCAGGGTCATTGTTGGCCACCGAGCCGCCCAGTGTGCCGCGAGCACGCACCTGAGGGTCGCCGATGCCCGCGGCCAGTGCAGCCAGCGCCGGCAGGGTCCGAGTGACCTGGGAATCGACAGCGACCTGCGCATGGCGCACGGCGGCCCCGATGCAAAGACGACCCGCCTCCAGCGTGATCATCTGCAGGTCGGGCAGGCGGGCGATATCGATCAGCCGGCTCGGTGCAGCGAGCCGCATCTTCATGGTCGGCAACAGCGTCATCCCCCCCGACAAGGGGCGGGCCTCGGGGTCGGCCTGCAACTGTGCACTGGCATCGGCCACCGACCGGGCCCGGATGTATTCAAAGGCATGCATGGTGTAAACGATCTCCTGGTTGCGGACGCATGCAGGCTCGCAGCCGCACCATCCGTCGTAGGTTGACGATTGTCGCTCACCCGCTTGCAATCCCGGCCCATGGCCCCATCTTCTTCGAAACTCAGAGGGCGTTTGGCGAGGCACGGGGTTTGCGCCATTGTTCCAGCCGCCTTCGTCTGCACAAGGAGGGCTGACGAATGCGATGGGCTCGCTGGCTGACGATGCTCAAACTGACCGGTCGGGACGGGTTGATGCTGTTGGCTGCCTTGAGGGATCCCCAGACCCCGAGGGCGGTGAAGTGGGGCACGATCGCTCTGCTTGCGTATGTGCTCAGCCCGATTGACCTGCTGCCCGATCTGGCGATGCTGCTGGGTTGGGCCGATGATCTGGCCTTGCTTGTGGTGGGCATCCCCTGGCTTGCATCACGCTTGCCCCCAGTCGTGCGCGAGCGCGCCGGGCAGCGGGTCTCGCGATGGCTCAGAGCCGCACCCGGCCGGCGTAACCCGTGAGCTCAAGGTAGCCTCGTCCGATTCGCCGCCCCTCGCGGCTCAGGGTGACCGCCCCCTCCCAGTAGGTCACGCCACGCATCACCAACTCCTGATCCTCAAGCAAAGGCTCGATTTGGTAGGCGTGCTCTTCGATCTGCAGGCGCTGGGCGATGGGCCAACGCGCACCGCTTCGCACGGATTGCCAATAGCGCACCGGTTCAAAGGTCACTTTCAGGCCGGTCCGAACCCGGCCCGTGGCACCCTCGCGCAGGCTGGCTTCGTGCCAAAGGGGCTTGCCCTGGGCATCTCGGATGCAAAAGGCCATGAGGGCTCCTCCATCCTCCAGGTTGATGCCGATCCAATCCCAGCCCACCGCGTTTTCACCCAGGATCTCGCTCGACCACTCGTGATCGAACCAGGCCAGGCCGCGCACCGGGAAGGGTGCTTGTTGCCCGGGCTGCATTCTCACCCGCCCAGTTACCTGGAGCTGGGGGCGGCTGTAGTAATGGCTCGCCTGACGAGGATCCGGCCCCTTGCGCGAGAACCCGGATTCGCCTTGAAGCAGGGGGCGGTCGGGGGCCTTGAGCGACAGTTCGAGTCCGAGGTCGCCTGACTCCATCCGGGCATGGTAGGTATCAGTGGCTGGGTCCCGGCGCAAGGACCAGCTTCGCGCCCCGGCTCCGATTTGGATGTCGGTGTCTTCTTCCGAGTAATGGGCCATCGGCTGCATGGCTCGTGCGCTGCGTTCGGCATGCAGCAGGCGACCGCGTTCGGGTAGGGCCAGCGCTGCATGGGCAAGCAGCAGTTGTCGGGGCGCAAATCGGCTGGGGTTCTCAGTGGGGTAGCCCGTGGCGCTGCGAAAGAAAGTCACCTGAAAGCCAAAGTCGGTACCCCCGGGGCGCGCGAGCCATCCGGTGGCATACCACCACTCCGTGCGGTGCTCTGGATGCGCGCCGTGGTCCTGCGGAAAACGCAAGGCTCTTCGTACCACCGGCGCAAACCGCTGGGTTGAAGACTCGGCCTGACTGTCCGACGGCGTTGCCCCGAGGGGCAACAGCCCCCCCAGCACCTTCCAGGTTTGGGCGCCCGAGTTGAGACGAGACAGTGCGAGCGGGCCACTGCCAAGCAGATGGGCAGCCCGGTGGACCCACAGACGACGCAGATTCATCCGGGGCCCGCTTCAGGTGTCTTGCCTGACGGCAAGGATCGGGTCGCGGCCGATCACCGGTCGGCTGGCCAAGCGCGCCGACAGTGCCGCACCCGCGAGCAGGGCGCATGATGCGCTCAGCATCAATGCCCAGGGAATGTGCATCTGCATGGTCCAATGAAAGGACTGAGGATTGACCCGAGCAATCAGCACCCAGCCGATCGCCGCACCCAGCAGCGACCCCCAGAGCAGGGCAACCGCTGTGCCCATGACAGACTCCAGCATCAGCTGGGTCCGGGCTGCCTGTGCGGGCAGGCCGACATGGCGCAGCATGCCGAACTCGCGGATGCGGTTCAGCGCATCGGAGGAGCAGGCTGCGGCCACACCAAACAAGCCGACCAGCAGGGCGACCGCTTCCAGAGCATAGGTGACCGCAAAACTGCGATCAAAGATGCGCATCGAGAGTGCGCGAATCTCATCGGCGCTGCGCCACTGAACGGCTTGCAGCCTGGGATCGATCGATTCCAGGGCTTGGGGCAGATCACGCAGGTCACGCCCTGCAGTGGGCCAGACGGCCAGGTCGGTGATCCGGTCATCGCCGCCGAGCGCTACCCAGCGGGACGCATCGATGGCGAGCGCGCCATGTTGCCGCGCGTAATCCCGCCAAATTCCGACGACGAAGAATCGTCCCTGAGGATCGACGCGAGGCGGATCGATTTCGAGCCGGGCCCCCGGCGCAATCGACCATCGACTCGCCAGCGGTTCGGAGGCCCAGATCGGGATGAGTTCGGGGGGGGCTTCCTGGCGAGGCCCTGTGAGCGGCAGTTCGGCAACGCCAGCCTCTGGGTCGGCATGCCGCACGAGCAGGGCAATGGCCGGCGTGGCGGGGTCAGCCTGCAGTTCAACCGTACGCAACCCCTGGGCCCGGGCAATCGCCGGATCGGCGCGAAGTGCCGAGAGCACAACGGGCGGCAGTCCGTCGGCCGTTGCGCGGTCGGCGGCCCCAGGATCCAGACGACCATAGAGCGGCGCAGGCAGGACTTGATCAAGCCACTGACTGACCGATATCCGAAAGCTGTGCACCATGATGCCCATGGCGGCGGCAAGCGCGACGCTGGCGACCACACCTGCCAGGCCTGCGGCCAAGGCGCCGGGCGTCTGGGTGGCCCGCTGCACGGCAAGCCAGGTGGGCGGATGGACCCCTGGCGCGGCATGGGTGGCCCGGCGGCCCAGACCGAACTGCATCAGGCGTGCGAGCCCACCGATCAGACGGGGCAGGCTGGCGATTCCTGCCAGAAGCCAGAGTGCGATCGCGGCATAGGCGGGCAAGGGGAGGTCTGCCACCGGGGGCAGAGCCAGCAGGATGCCGCCGAGTCCAGCAAGAATTAGGGCCAGGATCGGTCGGTCCAGACCCCGCAGCAGCAGATCGTCGCGGGCACTTCGCAGGGTACGTGCCACGGGCATGCGAGCGACGGCTCGGGCCGGCAGCCATGCACCGGCCGCCCCGGTCAGCACACCGAGCAAACCGAACCCAGCCAGGCTGGCGCTGTCCAGGTGCAGGCGGGGGCGTACCCCTTCGAAATAGCCCCCACCGAGGTCGCCGCCGACCAGGCCGAGCACCGCCTGGGCCAGAGCCAGGCCTGCTGCAACGCCCAGCACCGCGCCCGCCACGCCCAAGGCAAGTCCCTGAACGAGGACCGCTGTGGCCCGCTGGCGAGCGTTGGCTCCAAGCACGCCCAGCAGGGCGAGCTCAGGTGTCTGGCGGGCCACCGCCAGGGCGAGGGTCGAAAAAACCAGAAAGGCTCCAGTGAAAAGAGCCACCAGCGCCAGGACATTGAGGTTGACCCGATAAGCCCGCGACAGGTTGGACATGCGTTCCGAGGCATCGGAGGCCGTGCTCCAGACCCAGGCGCCCTGGCCGAGGGTGTTGAGCGTCTGCTGGAGGGTGACAAGATCGGCGCCCGGCGAGACGCGCAGATCCAGACGCGTGAGCTGACCGCTTCGACCCAGCAGCCACTGCGCATTGGCCAGATCCATCACGGCGATGGGTACAGAGGCGTTTTTGTCAGGCAGGGAGCCCACGATGCGAAGCGGCGTGGTGCGCCCCTGCCCTGGCCAGGGCAGGGTCTCGCCCGACTTCAGGTTCAGGGCCTTCAGGGCTGCCTCGGACAAGGCCACGGTGTGGGCTTCAAGCAGTGATCCCGAGGCCGCACCTGGCAAGAGGTCGGGGCTGACCTCCGCCGCGGCCAACACATCCAGCGCGACCAGCTTGAGCTTGAGTGGTTGTGAGCCGTCGTCCAGGTTCAGATCCGCCTCCAGAACGGGGCTCACGGCTTCAATGCCCGCGACCTGCGCCTGCAACACACGTTCCCAGGCCTGCTCGGAAAAGCTCGTTCGCACGGCGCGCAGTTGCGCATGGGCCTGTCCATTGACCGTGGCCATGGCCTGGCGAAACTCCTCGAGCGCCGAATGATTGATCAGATGAATCGCCAGTGCGAGGCTGACCCCGATGGCGATCGAGGCAATGCAGGTCAGGGTGCGACCCGGAGAGCGGCGCCACTGGCCCATCGCGAGCCATCCCCACCAGAGCGGTCCCGTCCAGCGCAGGCCGGCTGACTGCGAAGCCTCGATGCGATTCATCCCGCTCGGGTCATCGCAAATGGCCCTCGCCGTCAAGTCGGATGCGGCGATCGGCCAGCGCAGCAGCCTGCTCGGAGTGCGTCACCATCAAAAGGGCGGTGTCATGCGCGCGCACCTGTTCATCGAGCAGCCGAAGGGCCTGTGCTGCCGTGTGCGGGTCGAGGTTGCCGGTGGGCTCATCGGCCAGGATCAGTTTTGGCCGATGGACCAGGGCGCGCGCCAATGCAACCCGCTGTTGTTCGCCGCCAGACAACTCATGCGGAAAGGCGTCCTCACGGTCTGCCAGCCCCACTCTGACGAGCATGTCGCGGGCCTGAGTCCGGGCCTGTTTGGCACCGATCTGATTGATCACGAGTGCGAGAGCCACGTTCTGCCAAAGCCGCAGGTACGACACCAGATGAAAAGCCTGAAACACGAAGCCGACCGAGCGCGCGCGAAGCGCACTCAGCTGGGAGTCATGGAGATGGTCAAGCCGCTGACCGCACAGAACGACGCGTCCTTCATCCACCGGCTCCAGGCCACAGGCTAGATTCAACAGGGTGGACTTGCCTGCGCCAGAGGCTCCGAGCAGGGCGACCCGCTCACCCGGTGCGATCTGCAGGTCAATACCCCTGAAGAGGGCGCGCTGCTTGGTGAAGCGCTTGCCGACCTGCTCCAGCGCGAGGATCGGCGACGGTGTCGTGACGGCAGGGGTCTCAGGCATCTGCCTGCTGGCAGTGCCTGGTGATGTCGTTGACCAGACCGGCGATCAGGGGCTCAGGAAAATCGTGCCCCATGCCCGCAACCCCGATGAAACGTGCGCCTGGGATATGCGCGGCGGTGTCACGACCGGCAGCAATGGGAACCAGCGGATCGACCTCGCCATGGATGACTAGGGAGGGCACCTGGATCCCCTTGAGCAGAGGACGACGATCGCCATTGGCCATGATGGCGAGCAGTTGACGCGCCGTCGCGGCGGGGTCGTGTGCTCGCTCCAGCGAAGCCTGCAGTCTGGCGCGCAGTGCTTGGCGTGGGCCCTGCAGCCCCGGACTGCCAATCAGGGTCCAGATGCGTTCGAGGTGGTCGAGCAGCTGCGCCTGCGAGGCTTGGCGCGGCGGTGGCGTCATGAGGGCCCGAACCGCCGGCGTGAAATGAAAGCGAAAGCGTGTCGCGCCACTCGAGGACATGATCGAAGTGAGCGACCGGGTTCGGTGAGCTCGGCCCGCCGCCACGAGCTGGGCAATCATGCCGCCCATGGAAGCACCCACCACATGGGCCGATTCGATGTTCAGCGCATCGAGCAGGCCGGCAGCATCATCGGCCATGTCGGTCAGGTTGTAGGGGGCGCGCACGGGCAACCCGACCATCTGGCGCATGACCTCGGTGCGGACATTCACCGAGGCAGAGTCAATGCGGCTCGACAGTCCGCAGTCGCGGTTGTCAAACCTGAGGGTTCTGAAGCCCCGAGACTGCAAGCCCGTCATCAGGCTGTCGGGCCAGTCGACCAGCTGCTGGCCAAGGCCCGAGATCATCAGGATGCAGGGCGCCTGCGCCGGTCCAGCATCCTCATAGACCAGCCTGACCCCGGACTGAAGCTGGATTTCACTCAACCCGTTCATCCGTCATTCAGCGCCCGGGCCGGGCACACTGATGGAAAAGCCGGCATCGACATAGGTGATTTCGCCAGTGATGCCCGAGGCCAGGTCGGACAGCAAAAACGCCGCGGCGTTGCCAACCTCGTCGATCGTGACATTCCGACGCAACGGAGCGGCCTGCTCGGTGAAATCCAGAAGCTTGCCGAATCCCTTGATGCCTGAGGCTGCAAGCGTCTTGATGGGTCCGGCCGAGATGCCATTGACCCGTGTCCCCAGCGGGCCGAGGCTCGCGGCGGCATAGCGCACGGTGGCCTCGAGCGATGCCTTGGCCATGCCCATGACGTTGTAGTTGGGCACGGCCTTGACCGCACCCAGATAACTCAGCGTGACCAGGGCGCCCCTGCGGTTGGCCATCAGGGGACGGGCGGCGGCAGCCACGGCTGCAAAGCTGTAGGCCGAGATGTCGTGAGCGATACGGAAGGCCTCACGGTTCAGGCCGTCGAAGAGATCGCCGCTGATGGCTTCGCGCGGTGCAAAGGCAATCGCATGTACGACGCCGTCCAGGCCCTCCCAACGGGCCTGCAGGCTCTCGAAGAGGGCGCTGATCTGGGCGTCTTCGGCGACGTCGCAGGGCAGCACGATGTCGGAGCCGAATTCGGCCGCCATTTCGGTGATCCGATCGCGAAAGCGCTCGTTCTGGTAGGTGAACGCCAGCTCGGCTCCCTGGGCACGACAGGCCCGGGCCACGCCATAGGCAATCGAGCGGTTGGACAGCAGACCCATGATCAGGATGCGTTTTCCTGCGAGGAACATCGGGTTTCTCCGATACACTTTTCGAATGGCAATTGTCTCATGCATGGCTGCAGGCCGCTCCCTGAGGGTGATTCTGGGGCTGCTCCTGCTGGCCGCGACCTTGTGGCCATACACCTTGGTGTGTGCCGAATCGCTCACGACCCGGGCTCAGCCGGCCCGCGGATCGAGCGACGGGTTTGTGCACGCCATCGCCTGGGGCGACCAGCCCAAATACCCCCCGGATTTCGAGCACTTCAGCTACGTGAATCCCAAGGCGTCGAGGCAGGGCACCCTGACCCTCGACGGCTTTGGCTCCTTCGACAAACTCAATCCGTTCACGCTCAAGGGTCTGGCGGCCGCGGGCACCTACCTGCTGATGTTCGACACGCTCACGGAGCAGGCCGATGACGAACCCTTCACCATCTACGGTCTGCTGGCGCAGGAGATGAGGTTTGCGTCCGATGGCCTGTCGATCACCTTCAGGCTCCACCCCAAGGCGCGTTTTTCGAACGGTGATCCTGTCCTGGCTGCAGACGTCAAACATTCCTTTAACAGCCTGATGAGCCGCCAGGCGCATCCGAGGTTTCGCAATCTCTTTGGCGATGTCGCTCAGGTGGTCACTCCGGATGAGCGCACGATCCGCTTCGAGTTCAAGCGGCGCAATCATGAGCTGCACATGATTCTGGGGTCGTTGCCGATCTTTTCGCGCAAGTGGGGAGGGGGTAAGCCCTTTGACCAGATCGTGCAGGACGCACCGATTGCAAGCGGGCCCTATGCCATCGAGAAAGCCGACTGGGGCAAACAGATCACCTTTCGACGGCGCGATGACTACTGGGCCGCCGACCTGCCCACGCGTCGAGGCCTGTTCAATTTCGAGCGGGTCACCTACACCTACTTCAAGGATGAAACCGCCCGCCTCGAGGGCTTCAAGGCAGGGCAGTTCGACTGGATCTACGAAAACTCGGCCAAGAACTGGGCCCGCGGCCATGTGGGCCCCAAATACCGATCGGGCGAGATCATCAAGCAGGAGTTCAGGCACTCCAATGCTGCGGGCATCCAGGGTTTTGCCATGAACACCCGGCGTGTGCAGTTTCAGGATCGGCGGGTCAGACTCGCCCTGGCGCAGGCGTTTGATTTTGAGTGGATGAACCGGCAGGTCTTTCACGGCCAGTATGTCCGCAGCCCGAGTTACTTCACCAATTCCGAGATGCAGGCGAGCGGGTTGCCCGATGACGACGAACTCGCGTTGCTTGAGCCCCTGCGCAGCAAGCTGCTGCCCGAGGTCTTCGAGGAGGCCCCGCTGCCTCCGGTGACCACACCGCCTGCCTCGCTGCGTGACAACCTGCGCCGCGCGCGCGCCTTGTTGGCCGATGCCGGCTGGACAGTGGCAGATGACGGCAAGCTGCGCAATGCCAAGGGTGAAGCCTTCGTTTTCGAGGTGCTGTCCTACTCCAAGGCCCTTGAGCGGATCGCCGTGCCCTGGGTGCGCAATCTGGAAAAGCTCGGTATGGAGGTCAATCTGCGAGTGACTGACCCCGTGCTGTTCCAAAAACGGATGGACGAGTTCGATTTCGATGTGACCGTGACCTCGATGAGTTCGAGCCAGACCCCCGGCAACGAGCTGGTGGAGCGCTTCTCGAGCCGAGCGGCCAACCAGAAAGGCTCCGACAATCTCGCGGGGGTGCGCGATCCTGCGGTGGATGCGCTGATCGGGCGCGTGTTGCGCAGCGGTACCCGAGAGGAGCTGGTCACGGCGAGTCGCGCGCTCGACCGCGTGCTGCGCAACGGCTGGTATCTGGTGCCGCATTTTCATGTGGCCCGGCACCGGGTGGCCTATCGAAAGACCCTCGAGCATCCCGAGACCCTGCCGCTCTACTACAGCGCCAGCAATTGGGTGGTCAAGACCTGGTGGCGAAAGCCCGAGACTGAGAAGCCATAAGTCCGATCATGCTCGCCTACATCATCAAACGCATTCTGCTCATGGTGCCTACCTTGTTCGGCATCCTGCTCATCACCTTTGCGGTAATGCAGTTCGTGCCTGGGGGGCCCGTGGAGCAACTGGTGCAGGAGCTCCGGGGCCGGGGAGCTGCCGGTGAAGTGGCCACCAGCGACAACACCTACCGGGGGCGTGAGGGCGTGGATCCGGCCCGGATCGAGGAGATCCGCAAGCTCTACGGGTTTGATCAGCCCGCGCATGTGCGCTTCTGGGAGATGCTCAAGCGCTTTGCCAGATTCGACTTGGGCACCAGTTACTTTCATCACAAGTCGGTCTGGGATCTGGTCAAGGAAAAGCTGCCGGTCTCAATCAGCCTGGGGCTCTGGACCTTTCTGATTTCGTACCTGGTCTCGATCCCGCTGGGCATTGCCAAGGCCGTCAGACACGGCAGCCGCTTTGATCTGATCACCTCCACGGCCATCCTCGCCGGCTATGCCATCCCAAGCTTCGTACTGGGCGTGACCTTGCTGGTGCTGTTCGGCGGTGGGAGCTTCTGGCAGGTCTTTCCCTTGCGGGGCCTGACCTCCGACCAGTTTGCGCAACTGTCTCTGATCGGCAAGGTGCTGGATTACCTCTGGCATATCGCCTTGCCGGTCACGGCGATGGTGGTGGGCAGTTTTGCAGTGACGACCATGCTCACCAAAAACACCTTCCTTGAGGAAATCCGCAGGCAGTATGTGCTGACGGCTCGTGCCAAGGGGTTGCCCGAGCAGAAGGTGCTCTACAAGCACATCTTCCGCAATGCGCTGATTCCTCTGGTCACCGGGTTTCCTGCGGCCTTCGTGGGCGCGTTCTTCACGGGCTCGTTGTTGATCGAAACGCTCTTTTCGCTCGATGGCCTGGGCCTGCTGTCTTACGAGTCGGTCATGAAGCGCGACTATCCGG
>Ga0315903_10009828_pt1 | contig 11510 bp, 10 predicted proteins | sample LakEriMetagenome_7_FD_203524 | JGI IMG/M metagenome (GOLD analysis project Ga0315903, IMG submission 203524) | Freshwater fungal communities from buoy surface, Lake Erie, Ohio, United States - Buoy 2 MA119 | ecosystem: Environmental > Aquatic > Freshwater > Lake | place: USA: Lake Erie, Ohio... | reverse complement strand
CGCTGTCTCGAACCTTTCGGCGGCAACGTCGGCGCTTTGAGTCGGTCTCAGGGACGTTCGAGGATTGTGACGGCGCACGCGGCTTCTTCGAGGCCGATCACACCACCACCGTTTTCCGCCAAGGCGAGTCGCGCGTTGGGTACCTGACGTGGTCCTGCTTCTCCGCGTAGCTGGACGACCAGCTCATAAATCATCGATAGGCCGGTCGCGCCAACTGGGTGGCCCTTTGATACGAGACCGCCAGAGGTATTGATGGGGACAGAGCCGCCGGGGCCGGTCTCCCCAGCTTCGACAAATGCTCCGCCCGAGCCGATGGGGCAAAAGCCCAGCATTTCGGTTTGGTAGATCTCGCAGAAAGCCGTCGCGTCGTGAACCTCGGCGACGTCGATGTCGGTGGGCTTGATTCCCGCGCGCTCGTATGCCCGCCGTGCTGCATGGTGCGACAGGGAGGGTTCGTCGTAGGCGCGGTACTTGCCGCCCGTCAATGCCGTGGCTGCGATGCGGATCGCGCGAGAACGAACTGACTCGGGGAGTGACTTCAAGTAGTCGTCCGAGCACACGATCGCAGCCGCACCGCCATCGCCGATTGGTGCACACATCGAACGCGTGAGCGGAAACGAAATCGGTCGATCATTCAACACTTCGTCAGTCGTCATCGGGAAGCGGTACTGCGCCTTGGGATTGTCGACCGCGTAGGTGTGATTCTTGGCAGCAGCGTGGGCAATCTGTCGTTGGGTTGTACCGAACAACTTCATGTGAAGGGCGGCCTGGATGCCGTAAGTCTCCATGAAAATGGTGTGACCTTCACCCTTGTCGAAACTGCACCCCGCGAATTGTGCGGCACGGTCGTACTCATCGAACAGTCGGTCGAGGTCGAAGTTGTCGACGCCCGAGTAGTAGGAATCAAACATGACCTGTCGTACGGCAGGGTCCTTGTCGGCGCCCGGTCGATAGATCTTTTCGACGCCGATGGCGAGGGACACCTTGGTCTCGCCGCTGAGAACGTCTTTCACGGCACCTTGGAGCGCCATCGAGGCGGTTGCACAGGCGCCTTCGACATTGGTCATGGGGACGCGTTCGGGAAACAGTCCTTCGTCGACCATTTCGATGAAGCAGGTTTGCCCCCGCACGCCACCCTGACCCCACGTGTGCATGAGGCAATTGCCGAACCAGGCCGAGCCGATGTCGGCTCCGTCGGTCATCCCGACGTCAGCGAGGACACCCGTATAGGTCTCGCGGGCGAGCGACTTGAGGGAGTCCTCCGGACGACGAGCAAAGGCGCTGCTGTGGGCTCCGATAATCCAAACGTTCGTCATTTCGTTGACTCAGGCGGTCTTGCGCGCTGCGGCGCGGGGCTTGGAGGGCTTCGTGGCGGCAGCTGAACTTGTCCGGTTGATGAGTCCCGCGAGGAACATGTCACAAAACTGGTCGGCGATCGCATCGGCACGCAGCGGGCCTTCGGGGCGGTACCAGTGTGTGAGCCAGTTGAGCGACCCGATGATGCCGAGTGTCGCAATGCGAGGGTTCGTCAGCGGGGCGAATTCACCCTCGGCAATGCCGTCTCGGATGATCGATTCGAGAAGCTCAAGATACTCGCGGTCCATTGCGGACCACTCCTTCATTCTGCGTCGACCGGCTATTTCCTGCAGATACACCGAGGCGTAAACAAAGTTCGTCTCGAGCACCTTCAAGTGTGAGCGGGTGGCACGACGGATCTTCTCGGTGGGGGGAAGGTCCATCTGCGACAGTTCACGCAGACCGACCAAGATCTCTTCTGCCGGTTCACGCACGACCGCGAACAGCAGGTCTTCTTTCGTGTCGATGTAGTGGTAGAGGCTGCCCTTCCAGATACCCACGGCCGAGGCAATGTCCTCGAGCGACGTTGCGGCAAAACCCTTCGTTCGGAATGCTTCGGCTGCGGCTTCGACGATGTCGTTCCAGCGACTTGGACGTGGCATGTTTCCCCTCTCCACGATCATCCCACCGTGGGCCGCGGCGCCGGGTGAAATGAAACGACCGTTTGGTTATTATACGCAGAGGGGGGCAATGGGCGTCACAAAGGTCAACCACACGGGAATCAGTGTCACCGACATGGAGCGCTCCCTCGGCTTTTACCGCGACGTGCTCGGTCTCGAACTCGTGATGGACATGGACGTCGACAGGCACGCAGGCCTCGACACCGTCGTCGGGATGACCGACACGATTGGGCGGGTCGTCATGTTGGCGGCCGGCGACAGCCTTGTGGAGTTGTGGTGCTACGCGAATCCCGCTGGTCGGCCTCTTCCTGCCGACTACAAGCCCGCCGACCGTGGCGTGACGCACGTCGCGCTCGAGGTCGACGACGTCGATGCGATGCACACGCGCGTGGTAGCGGCGGGCTTCCGCGCGAAGTCAGCACCGGTTGATCTCGGCATTCACAAAACCTGTTACGTGCACGGCCCCGACGATGAGATCGTCGAGCTCCTCGAAGACAGATCGGACCGGGAGATGCTTGCGAGGGTGACTCGCCGCACGATCGAACGGCGCCTCGCCGCCGAGGGCAAGAAGGGTTCGTGACCCTTTGCGGACACGAAAATCGAAAGGAATCGCAGATGCCGAATCAATCAATCAAGGGCCTGACGGTCACGGGACTCATGCGCCAGGCGGCGCGGTACAACGCGAAGCGCGTCGCGGTGAAGCATGGCGACCGCACTCTCACCTTCGCTGAAGCGTGGGAACGTGGCACACGCATGGCAAACGGGCTCCTTTCGCTTGGGTTGAAGCCCGGTGACCGCGTGGGTGTGCTCGAAGACAACTCGATCGATGCGCAGGACTTCTTCCTCGGTGCGGCCATTGCGGGTTTGGTGCGCGTACCCCTTTACGCACGCAATGCGATCGAGAGCCATGAGCACATGCTTGGTCACACGGGGTGTCGGGCCATCGTCGTTGCCGACAAATACCGCAGCGACATGGATGGCATGACGACGAAGCTCGCCGACCTGCAGCACGTCGTGGTTCGCGACGCGGGCTACGAGAAATGGCTCGGTTCTTTCTCGGCCGACGATCCGATGGTCGAGATCCAACCCGATGACTGGTACATCATCCGCCACACGGGCGGTACGACAGGAAAGCCAAAGGGCGTCGCGTACAGCCACCGTTCGTGGTTGGCGGCCGGCCGCGACTGGTTCTACAACTTCCCGCCGATGGATGCGGGCGAGGTGTGCATGCACGTCGGGCCCATCTCGCACGGAAGCGGCTATCTCTACACGCCCACGTGGCTGTCGGGCGGAACCAACTTGCTGCTCGACCACTTCGACGCGAAAGAGACGTTGCAGCTGATGGCCAGTGAACGGGTGTCGTTCATGTTCATGGTTCCTGCGATGCTGAACGCTGTCGCGCGTGATCCACTTGCACGTGAGCTCGACTTTTCAGCGCTGAAGGTCATCCAAATCGGCGGTGCGCCGATTGCCGACGACACGGCCCTCTTGGCGCGCGAGGTGTTCGGCGACGTGCTGTACCAGGGCTACGGACAGACCGAGGCGTTGCCTGTGTGCATGATGGGTCCGAAGGAATGGTTCTCCGACGTGCCCGGTTCGAATCCACTGCGCTCGGCAGGTCGCGCACTGCCATTCGCCTATCTCGAAATCAGGGACCCGGAGGACTCGTCGGTCTCGCTGCCAATCGGTGACGAAGGCGAGATTGCCATCCGTTGCGATGGACAGATGCTTGGCTTCTGGGAAAACGAGGCCGCCACGAAGGAGCGCATGTCTGGTGATGGCTTTGTTCTCACCGGCGACATCGGCAAGCTCGACGAAAACGGGTACCTCTACGTTCTCGATCGCAAAGACGACATGATCATCTCCGGGGGCTTCAACATTTGGCCCGCCGAACTGGAGAATGCGATTCTTGGGCACCCCGAAGTCATCGAAGTCGCGGTCTTCGCGATTCCGCACGAGCGTTGGGGCGAGAGTCCGGCTGCGATGTGCGTGACCTCGGCGGGGGCGAAGGTTTCGGCCGACGACATCAAAGACCTGTGTGCCCGCGTTCTTGGCTCGTACAAGAAGCCTGCGGAGGTGTTCTTCCAGACCGACCCCCTGCCGAAGAGCCCGGTAGGCAAGGTTCAGCGCAAAGTGCTGCGTGAACCCTTTTGGGCGGGTCAAGAACGCCGCGTCGCCGGCAACTAGCCGAGCCCAAAGGGGAGGATTGTCCCCTTGATAACCAAACGCTTGTTGTGGTAACGTCGCACTTGTCACACAGACCACGCAACCGACGACAACTGGGGGGATTATGGGTCTTAATTTGGCAACAATGGAAAAAATCACTGCGGACGTTCAGATGAACGATCTGGAGTGGGTGGAAGTGGCGCCGGGCTCCTACTTCAAGGTTCTCACGGTTCACGCTCCGACCAACACCGTGGCCTTCGGCTTCAAGATGGATGCAGGCGCGCCGGACTTCCCGTCGCACTTCCACATCTGCCGCGCGATGGCATGGACCGTCAAGGGTTGGTTCGGATACCGTGAGGCTGAGAAGCCCGAGGAGAGCCGGATCATGAAGGGCATGTTCTCCTACGAGGCTGCTGGTTCATTCCACACGCCGTTCAGCGACTGCCCGGAGGGCTTCGAGTCGGTCGGAATCTTCGAGAGCGACAATGAAGTCCTTCTCCAGAACCACGCCGAGCCCGACCCGCGCTCCGAGCGCATCGGCGACCTCACGGTCAGCGACTTCATCTCGTGGGGTAGCAAGTCGACCCACATCGTGCACAAGGACGGCACCATCACCGGTGACCCGACCTACAAGTACGACTTCACGAGCGGTATCAACGCCTTCAGCTGAGGCGTCACAACCGAAATCTTCAAAAGAGGGGGAGGCGGGTAACCGCCTCCCCCTCTTCGCTTGTCCCGGTTCTTTTCACTTGGCTTGGTTTGCGTCAGACGATCGACCAACCACCGTCGACCGGATAGGTCATGCCGGTGATGAAGTCCGCTTCGGGCGAGCACAGGTATGCAGCCATCGCGCCGATGTCACGCGGACTACCGAGACGTTTGATCGCGTGCGCCGCAGCAAACTGGTCGAGCATGTCGGGAGTGATGTCCTGGAGTATCGGAGTGTTGATCGTGCCGGGGGCGATGGCGTTAACGGTCACGCCGGTGCCCGCGTACTCCACCGCCGCCTGACGGGTCATTCCGGTGACACCGGCTTTGGCAGCGCTGTAAGAAAAGAGATTCGGTAGACCGCGTAGTGCCGCAAGTGATGCGATGTTCAGCACCCGACCGAATCCGCCACGGATCATCACGGGCAGGACCGTCTTCATCCCGTACCAAACCGATGTGAGGTCGTGAGCGATCATTCGGTCCCATTGAGATTGCTCGAGGTCGACTGCAGTATCGGCCGTTGTCGCGACTACTCCTGCGATGTTTCCGAGGACGTCGATCTTTCCGTGATTTTCGTCGATTCGGCGTATCTCGGTCTTCCATTGGTTGAGATCAGTGACGTCCATCGTTGCACGCTCGGCCGTGCCGCCCGCCGCTTTGATTGCCGCGACGGTGTCGTTGCAGTCCTTCAAGTCGAGGCATACGACGTGTGCACCTTCGGAACCCAGGCGCTCGGCGACGCCTCTGCCGATTCCCTGATGTGCACCAGTGATAACGGCCACCATGCCGCTGAAACGTTTCGTTGTCATGTGTTTCCTTTGTGTCGAAACTGTGAGTTTGTTTTTCTCATCTGATGTCGGAAATGAATAAGGGCGGGGCCGACCAAGTCGACCCCGCCCTTACAGGTAGGTGATTTAGTTGAACAGGGTGAACGAACCCGGGCCGGTGGCGAAGCCGCTGGCAGGAACGTTCTTGTTCGTCACGAGTGGGCTGTCCATCCAGTAGGTGGTCGCATCGGGCGTCTCGCCGGCGATCAGCTTGGCGAGGAGTTCACAACCGAGAGAGGCCGTGCCCTCGAGGTCGTTTGCTGCCGTTGCAGCGAAGCTCTTGCCTGCGCGGATCATGTCGAGTGCCGACGAGTCTCCGTTGAACGACACAACGAATGCCTTGTTGCCAAGACCATCGACTGCTGCCGCTGCACCCTGGCCGAGGCTGTCGAAGCTCGCGTAGACGGCCTTGATGTCGGGGTTCGCCTGGAAGGCCTGCTCGACCTTTGCCTGGGCGTCGGCCACCGCGTTGGCGAGGTCGACTTCAACCTCGGTCACCTTGATGTCCGGGTACTCGCTGCCCTCGCCGGTCATTGCCTTGAAGGCATCGGCGCGCTGACGGAGGCTCGGTGTCACGCGTGCGTTGACGATGAGAACATCGCCTGCTGCGGTTCCACCGTTCTCCGCTGCGATGCGGTCGATCACGTACTGTCCGACGCGGGCTGCGCTCTGGAATTCGAGACCCGTGATCGAGTACGAACCGGTGCGCTGTCCACCCCACACGGTGACAACCGGGCGACCTGCATCGCCGGCTGCCTTCAGAGCGGCATCAAGCGAGCCGTTGCCGATGTCGTTCGCAACGTTGTAAATGGCATCGACGCCGGCGTTGTTCGCCTGCTCGAAGGCCTGGACGGCCTCGGTGCCACCCTTGGCATCGAAAACCTGTGTGGATCCACCGTTGGCCTCGACACACTCGACGACTCCGGCCTGGAGGCGATCGACGGGCTCGAGACCCGGTGCGAGCGAGATGATGCCAACTGCCTTGCCGCTGAGGGCCGAGAGGTCGGCTCCGGCGGGTGCGGCTTCTTCCGCTGCAACCGTGTCTTCGGTGGCTGCTTCTTCAGCGGTTGTTTCTTCGGCAACCGCCGTCGTGTCGGCAGTTGCGGTATCCGTGCTGTCGCTGTCGTCCCCACAGGCTGCGAGAGCGCCTGCGGTGGCGAGAACGACCGCAAGCGCAACGGCCTTGCTTTTCATTCTCTTCACTGTTCCCCCTTTTGGGATTGGTTGTGGTGTTTGTTGGGTTGTTGCGGCTTTCGCCGCGTTCTTTCCGCAGTCGTCGGCCGCGTGTCGACCGACGACTAAGGAAGAGATTTTCTCTCGTCGCAAAGACCGAAGAAACTGTGTGGGTTGGCTGGTTGACGTGGGGTGGTGCACGATTCAGACCGCTACGTCGTCGTGGCTATAGCACCCGCGCAGAATGTCGGCTTCGGTAATGGGTTGTTCGAGTTGTCCAACAACGCGCCCTTCGCGCAGTACGACGACTCGATGCGCAACCTGGGCCACTTCGTCGAGATCGGAGGACGCAATGATGACCGCCACGCCTTCGGCAGCGAGCTCTGCGACTTGGCGCAGAATCTCGCCACGGGCTCCGACGTCGACACCCTTTGTCGGTTCGTCGAGCAGCAGCACCTTCGTGTCGCGTCCTACGAGCCAGCGTGCCAGGAGGACCTTTTGCTGGTTGCCACCAGAAAGCTGACCGATGCGTTGATCGTGACCGGTCGTGACAACGCGCAAGCGCTCGATCTGGCGGTTCGTTTGATCGACTTCCTCGCCGCGATGGGGCAGTGGAAGGCGTGCATGGCGCCTGAACTGTCTGAGGTGTGCGAGCACGGTGTTTTCGCGGATCGTCCGCATCGGATAGATGCCGGTTGACCGTCGATCTTCGGGAATGAGGGCGAGGCCGTTGCGAATTGCATCCGCAGGGGAGCGGAACGAGACCTCTTTACCGCTCAGGGTGATGGTGCCGGCCGTGGGTTTCAGCTGCCCGAAGATGTTGAGAAGAATCGACGTGCGCCCCGACCCGACAAGTCCGCCGAGGCCGAGAATCTCGCCCGGTCGTACCTCGAAAGAAACGTCTTTCAGTGGCCCACCCTCGAGCCCGCTTACCGACAGCACCGGCGCCGCTTCGGTGCGTGCCGTGCTTGTGGTCACCTTCACGTTGTCGACCGACTTGCCCGTGATCGCCTCGATCAGGCGGTCACGCGTCAAATCCTTGCGGTCGATTTCGCCGACCGTCTCTCCGTCCTTCATGACCGTGACTCGGTCGGTGATTTCGAGTACTTCACCCAATCGGTGCGAAACGAACAGCACCGCGACCCCACGCTCTTTGAGGCGACGTGCAGCGGCGAAGACCTTCACAACTTCGCTGTCGGCGAGTGCGACGGTTGGCTCGTCCATCACCACGAGTTGCGGTTGACCGGCACACGCGCGGGCGATCGACACCATCCAGCGTTCCGCGACCGTCAGTGATTTCACGGGCGCGGTCGGATCAACGTCGACAAAATCCGCAAGGATTCGACGGGACTCTTCGGTGAGGGCGGTCCAGCCGATGCGCAAGCCGCGTCGGGGGAGCTCTTTGCCGAGGAACAGATTCTCCGCAACGCTCAGCCGTTCAACGAGGGCGGCGTCTTGGTGGATGAAGTGCAGTTCCAGGCGGCTCGCCTCGCGTTCGCTCAACAACTCAACGGGTTGACCGTCGACGAGAATCGTCCCGTTGTCACGTAGCTGCGCGCCGGCGAGAATCTTGATGAGCGTCGACTTGCCCGCGCCGTTTTCGCCCACAAGACCGTGGATTTCGCCGGGCCGGATCTTGATCCATGCGTTGTTCAGTGCCTGAACTCCGGGAAACCGCTTCGACAATCCTGAAATCTCGACGATGAACGCTGTCGCATTGGCCATCCGCGAACCCCCCTTCGGCGAACGTCTCCACCATAGTTAACCCAACGGTGGGTTGACTACCCCCCAAGATTTGGTAGATACTGAAGGAGCTCGGAGGGGGACTCATGGGTTCAGCAGTGGCGAAAATCCGCTCTGCCGTCGGCGGGATCATTCCCGGCCGAAGGGAGGTCGGAGCTGGCGCGGGGACGGCGTCAGGATCGAAGGGGATGGCCTTCGCGGCGCGTTATGGGACGATTGTCTTCCTTCTCGTTCTTGTTGTCGTCTTCACGATCCTCTGCGAAATTCGTCTTGGTGAGCAGCGGTTCCTGTCTGGCAACAACCTCACGCTGCTTCTGCGCCAATCCGCCGTTCTCGCGATTCTGGCAAGTGGTCTCACGATCGCGCTGATCCTTGGTGAATTCGACCTTTCCATCGCCGCCGCACTCACACTGGGCGGCGGCATTTTTGCTCTCTTCTTGAGCGGCCAGTACGTCGTGACATGGCCGACCATTCCCTTCACCGACATCGGTGGAGGAGCCGTCGTGCCGGCCGACTGGCAGGACACTTTCCTCTTTGCGTTGATCGCTGCCGCTTTCTTCGGTCTCCTTGCCGGTGTCATCAACGGCATCGTCGTGTCGTATTTCGGTGTCAGCGCCTTCATCGGCACGCTCGGTCTCGCGGGAATCATCGAGGGTTACCTCATTCGTCTCACCGACGGCCGGTCGGTCGCTCTGCCGAAGAACGTCACAGACACAGCGCAGGGAACCCTCTTCGGATGGAAGGCTCCGGAGAGTTGGGGCTGGGACCTGACCGTGGGCGGCCGAACCTTCAATCTCGATCTCGGCGGCTTGAGTCTGCCCATCATCGCCGTCACCGCCGCAGTCATTCTGTTTGGGATCTCTTTTTTCCTGCGCCAAACCGAGGCGGGTCGCCGTATGGATGCCGTCGGCGGCAACCCCGAGGCGTCACGCCTGGCGGGCATCGACGTGAAGCGTTACCGACTCGCGGCCTTCATGATGTGCGCTGTCATTGCAGCGATTGCTGGCGTCGTCCTCGCCGCCGGTCGAACCGGTTCCGCCGTCACATTGGTGGGCAACCAAGGTTCGTATCTCCTGCAGGCCTACACCGCATGCTTCCTCGGGGCCGTGACATTGCGCGAGGGCGAATTCCACGTGCTCGGAACGGCCATCGGGGTTTTGCTCATGACGGTCACTTTCTCCGGTCTCATCATTCTCGGTGTGCCGGGTTACGCGCAGACAATCGCCAACGGCGTGATCCTGATCGCCGCCCTGACATTCGCGGGCCTTGCCCGCAGGGCGGCCAGGCGAACGTAGACGACATCTCGGCGCCGGGTGTCGCCTGACAGACCGGTGGTGCGGCGCCACCAACCACAACAACAGGGGGAGTCGGATTCGGATGACCCAAGGAGGAAAAATGAGAAAGACCAAGAAGGCACTCGTGGTGCTTCCGCTCGTCGCCATGGCGCTGCTCTCAGCCTGTGGTGACGACAGTGGGGACTCCACGGCCGACACAACCGCAACGGCAGACACAACGGCAACCGCGGACACGACGGCTGCGACCGAAGAGACGACCGCACCCGCCGATACGACTGCTGCAGCCGCATCTGATCCGTCGAAGGGCGAAATCCCCGAGGGTGGCGTTGAAGTCGCAATCGCAGGTGATGTCACGACCTGGTCCGGCAAGAAGGTCGGCATCGCCAACCTCGCACCGGTGCCCGGTGCAGAGCGCTGGTCGAAGCCGCTTCAGGCTTGCATCGAAAAGAACGGTGGAACGGTTGATTACCAGGACGTCGGTGGCGACCCGACCAAGCTGCCCGCACTCCTCGAGGGTTGGGCAAGCGCCAAGGTCGACGCTGTGTTCAACATCGGTATCGACATGACCGGACAAGAATCGCTGATCGCCGCGTTCACCGAGGCTAAGACACCCGTCGTTATCTGGGGCGCCGGCAATCCTGAGGGCGTCGTCGCACTTGATGCCAACCAGGAAGAGGACGGCCGCATCATCGGTCGTTACCTCGTCGAAAAGCTTGGTTCGGGCCAGGTCATCCTCGTCAACGCGAACAACCCTGCTCTCCAGAGCCGTGAAAAAGGCCTGAAGGAAGTGCTCGACGCTGCGGGTATCGAACTCGTCGTCGTCGGTGAGGCACTTGGCTTCTCCGCCGAGTCGGCACAGAAGTCGGTCGAGGCCGCCCTCCAGGCGAACCCCGATGCGAAGGCTGTCGTCGGTGGCTTCGGCTCGCTCGGCGTCGGTGCGGCAGCAGCGGTGACGGCTGCGGGTAGCTCGGCCGTCGTCGTTTCGATGAACGGTGACCCCGAGGAGTACGCAGCGATCCGTGAGGGTGGCCCATTTGTCGCAACCGTGGCGGACGGCCACGAGTTCGGCGGTGAGGCTGCTTGTCAGATCGCGGCCGACATGATCGCAGGAAACGCTGCGCCCGGCACCGCCGGCAAGCAGATCCTTGCGACCTCGGTGCTCGTGACCGCCGACAACGTGCCCGCCGAGGGTTCGTCGGAGGCCACTCCGCGCAAGTTCTACCAGCTTCCCTGATCCCCGGGTGGTGGTGACGGTGTGGGTCGGCTCTGCCGACCCACACCGGACACACCCCAGCCCCGGGTTCAGGACCCGATCGTCATGACTCCGAGGGAGAAGGTCAAGGGAGAAAGCGTGGTCCACGCGCGCCAAGTAGCTGTCGTCACCGGTGCTGGTCGTATGCGCGGTATTGGTCGCGCATGCGCACTGCGTCTGGCAAACGATGGGTACTTCGTCGTTGTCCACGGGCGCAGTGATTCACCAGCCTCGATGACGGAGACAGAGCGCGAGGCCGGTTGGCTCGGAGCGCAATCGGTGGCGGATGAAGTGGTGTCGAACGGGGGTGGCGCGGTGGCCATCGTTGGTGATCTGCGTGACAAAACCGTGATCGAAGCGTTCGCTGTTG
>Ga0315903_10009827_pt1 | contig 11511 bp, 9 predicted proteins | sample LakEriMetagenome_7_FD_203524 | JGI IMG/M metagenome (GOLD analysis project Ga0315903, IMG submission 203524) | Freshwater fungal communities from buoy surface, Lake Erie, Ohio, United States - Buoy 2 MA119 | ecosystem: Environmental > Aquatic > Freshwater > Lake | place: USA: Lake Erie, Ohio... | reverse complement strand
CGATCCTCATGGGTGATGAACCGACCGGGAACCTCGACTCTCGCACCAGTCGCGAAGTGATCGAACTTTTCAAGCAGCTCAACGAGACCAGGAATCTGACCGTCATCCTTGTGACTCACGATTTGGGCGTCGCGCGCAATGCCAAGCGGAACATCGTGCTGCGCGATGGGAAGATCATTTCCGATACGACGGATCACGAACAAGCAGCCGCGGCGCTCAAGGCGTCGTCGGAACTTTGATCGTCAGCGTATCGTCTGGCGGTCGTAGCTGCTCTCGCTGCGTCAATCGGACAAACTCGTGGGCTAAATAAGCCTTATCGACCCGCATGAGATTCTGTTCGAGCACATACTCGATCGCCGAATGGACCTGAGAAAATCGCATCTCAAGGATCTTGGCCACCACCGCTTCGTTCTGCATGTTGTTGCTAAGGACTTCGACTTGATCCCCCAACCGATGCCCTTCGTCTCGGACCTGGTTCCATAAAATCGGCTTGACCCTAAACGACAATCGATCCCCGTAACGGACATGGTAGTACTCGCCGTCGAATGCGAAACGTTCCATCACGTGGTCGCTGGGAATCCAACCATCGATCTTGTCGCGGTCCTCGGGGTGAAAGGCTTCGAGCCCTTGTTCGGGCCAGATCGCATAGATACCAAAATCCGGAAGTGTTGGCCAATCGATCATCCCTCGTTCCCCCCTTGTGCTGCATATTGTTTGAGCGTCTCGATCCGTTGTTGCAAACGAGCCTGAGCCAATGGCAAAAGGGAATCCGATAGGTCCTCGAGTTGACGCACACTCAAGGTCGATTCCTGTTGAAACTGCTCCCATTGCATCGCCAATTGAGGGAGCAGTCTAACGCGCTGCTCGCACATCTGGCGACGGGCTGTGGCCCGCTCGAGGGCTTTGCGCTCGAACATGCAAGACGTTTCATCCTCGGCCCGGGACTTGGCTTGGCATCGCAGAAGGTCCCCACGAGCTTCGGTCCAGCGTTTTTGAGAAATACGCAGTTGGTCGGCCCAATACTCGGGCAATTCTTTGCTCAGCCACATCGAGATCCTCTGGAACTGATCTCGGATGTCGTCGGAGTTGTGCACAGAGGAGTCCCTGAGCGATTCAATCGCCGAGGAGAACCGCTCGAGCGCATCGATGCTTTCCACGTTGGCTTTAGCCATGACCTCGCTGGTACTCTTCGATAAGCTCGGCTTTGCGAATCAAATACGGAACGTGACGCTCGCTCGCGTCGATCAGGCGCGCCAGTTGCTTGAGCTCCTGTTCGAACTGGGCCGCAAATTTCGCGTGTTCCTGGTCCCGCCAGCTCGAGGACAACTGCTGCATCTGTCCGGAAAGCTTGGCCGTCGAGTCGGCCAAGTTCCCTGAGAAGCGTTTGAGCATCATCGCGAATTGACGCAGTTGCTCCGGGTCGACGATCGCTTGGGTCACGGCCAAATCCTCCTAGGCTGCTTCGCTGGCCGACCGCTCGGCTCGCTTGCGCAGCTTTTCTTGGTAACTTGCAAGATCGATCACGTTGGTCGCCAAGCCCAAGGCTCGCAGGAATCGGATCGCTTGGAAGGTGATATCGAACTCCCACCACTTGTGACCATGTTGAGCCAATCTCGGCAGGGCATGATGATTGTTATGCCATCCTTCGCCATAAGCAACGATAGCAACCCACCAAAGATTGCGGCTGTCGTCGCGAGTCTCGTAGTTTTTGTATCCCCAAATGTGGGAAGCCGAATTGACGAACCAAGTCACATGCAAGACCGCGACCATTCTAAGGCAAACGGCCCATACCAACCAGGAAATCGCCAAGCTTTGGCCGCCGATCAAGTAACCGATTCCGGCAAGAGCCGCTCCGAAGGCAATGTGGATAGGCAAAAAGAATCGCTCGAAAAACATCAGACCCTTGTCCTTGACCAAGTCAGGTACCCAGTGCTTGGCAAATCCATCAAAGTCGCCGTTGTCGGTCGAAAAAGCCAACCAGAACATGTGTGCCCACCAAGGACCCTCGTGCGGCGAATGGGGATCCCCAGGTTGGTCGCTGTAAGCATGATGCTTGCGATGGTTGGCCGTCCAACTGATCGGACCACCCTCGCCGGCCAATACGCCGAAAAACGTCAGCGTGTATTTGACCCAGCCTGGAACCTCAAGCCCCGTGTGCGTCAAGAGCCGGTGATAGCCCAAGCAAATCCCAAGGCTACCGTTGATCCAGTGAATCAACACGCAGAGGAACAATCCACTCCAGGAAAAAGTCCAAGGAGCAGCAAGAGCGCCGAGGTGCAAGGCCACTAGCCAAGCGGTCGCTCCCCATTGGATGTGGTAAACCTCGGGGATCCGAGGCTGCGTCTTGGCACCCGATCGGACCGTAACACTCGATTCGAACTCCTCGACGCTTGGACTCAATGCCGGTGTGAGCATCTCGGCATGATGGGCCTTGCGGGGGTTTCTAAGTTGATTCGTCGACGATTCGTTTTCTGATGGATGACTTCGCATATCAATTCGCTTGGGAAGCTCGCTCGGTAAGTTCGCTCAGTGAGCTCGCTCGGTAAGTTCGCTAGGGGGGGAATGATGACTACCAAACCTCATTGGCACATTGGGTCTGTTGGACGGCACATTGGGTCCATTGGACGCAGAGCCACCGCTGAGGCACGCTAAAAGAGTAACCGTCAGGGGATCCAACAAGCGATGGCGGCAAGTCTAGCGGATGTCAAAGTTTGGTAAAACCCGTCGGTAAGCTACCAAAACGCCCTAAAAACGCCTCGCTCAATGATATTTCACACTGTTTGTTGTGAAAAACAGCGTTTGGCTATTGAACTTTTGCCCTACACTGGCGTAGTGACATTCTCTAACCTAGGCTTGTACCACCCCGGCATCCGGCATTAAATACACTTATTGACTGGTTTGGCATGCTTCAGCAATCGAACGAACAGCCCTCTGGGTCGCAGTTGAACCAGCGCGAGATACTCCGGGAGTTGCTCGCTGAACTCTTGCTGCGTCTGGATGTTCCGCACGAACTTTCCGCCGTCTCGCAGGCCCTCAGCGATGCGGTCCTCGACGATGCTCGCACGCCCGATGCGCTTGCGATGTCGGTTATGCGGGCAGGGACTGCTGTAGGCCTGAGATTGGCTCCGCTGGAGTTGAGCATGATCGATATATGGGAATTGCTCCTTGAGGAGTTCCCGGTAGCTGTTGTGTATCAGTCGAGCAGTGGTGAGCAGCAAGCTGCGGTCTTTTCGCACGTCGCTGGTGGGCGAGTCGATGCCACATTGCTCTCGGCCAAGAACAAGCGATCCGATTCGCTTACCCGAAGAGAGCTCTCTAGTTTGCTTGCCCAAGGCCGATCGCATCAGTACTTTATCGCCGAGCCGTCGCTCAGTTGTGAGAAAATCACCTCGAGTCATGAGCCTGACCAAGCCCGAATTCCCAAGGTGCACGACGATCACGATTCGCATCATGAACATGCCGAACATATCTCTCCCCAGAAGCGATTCCTCAGGCTCCTTAAACTAGAGTCCAAGGACATTTGGACCTTGGGAGTCTTTACCCTAGTGGTTAGCTTTCTGGAGCTTGCGACTCCATTGGCCGTCGAGCAGATGGTCACGACGATCGGATTTGCATCGGTCATCCAGCCATTGATTTGGATTGCCGTTTTGCTTTTTGCAATCTTGACCCTCTCGGCGGTGATCAAGGCTTTGCAGGTCTTCATCGTGGAAATCTTGCAGCGTCGGATGATCGTCCGGATCGTTGGTGACCTTGCGGAACGTCTCCCGAGGTTGGAGCGTTCTGCGATGGATGGAATTCACGGTCCGGAGTTGGCGAACCGATTTTTCGACGTCATGACGATGCAAAAGGCGACCGCATCGCTCCTGTTGGATCTGTTGGCTTTGGCGATTCAGACGTTGGCGGGATTGCTGTTGTTGGCAGTCTATAGCCCTTATCTTTTGGCCTTTGACCTGATCCTTTTGATGGGAATGACCGTGATGATCTATGCTCTGGGGCGAGGTGGCGTTCGGACGGCCATCGAAGAGTCCTTGATCAAGTATCGAATTGCCCACTGGTTGCAGGACATTATCGGCCATCCCAATGCGTTTCAGGTCCATGGGGGTGGGTCTTTGGCTGTCGATCGAGCGAATCGATTGATCGTTGAATACCTCAGCGCGAGGCGTAAGCATTTTGCGGTTTTGATCCGCCAATCGCTTTTCGCTTTGCTTCTCTATGCAGTATCGATCTCGGCATTGCTCTCGCTCGGCGGATGGCTGGTGCTCAACAATGCGCTGACGATCGGGCAGTTGGTAGCCAGCGTTTCGGTTGTTGCGGTTGTCGTCGGCGCATTTTCCAAAGTTGGCAAGAGCCTCGAGTCGTTCTATGACTTGATGGCAGCGACGGACAAAGTCGGGCACTTGATCGATCTGCCGACGGTCCCGCCGACTCGGCCCTTGGATGCGGGGATCGGACCGGTCGAGGTACGTTTCCGAGATCTGGTTCTTCATACCGGTAGAACTCACATTGCGATCCCGAATTTCACCATCCAATCGGCACAGCGTGTGGCGATTTGCTGCGAAGGCCACTCGGGCAAGACCATGCTCTTGCAGACCGTCGCCGGTCTGAGAAACCCTTATTCCGGTCTTTGCGAAATCGGCGGTATCGACTCGCGGGATGTCAATCGATTTGCCGATGGATCCATGGTCGGCTTTGCCTCCGAGGTCGAAATCTTTCATGGAAGCCTTCAGGAGAACATCACCCTGAATCGACTTTCAATCCACGACTCGGACCTTCGGGATGCCTTGCAACTGGCCGGGCTTTGGGACGAAGTCCTCTCGCTCCCGATGGGCCTAGATACGATGCTTCAGACCGACGGCTTTCCCTTGAGTCGGTCTCAAGCTCACCGATTGATGATCGCTCGAGCCATCGTCTCAAGACCCCGCTTGTTGCTCATCGACGGCAGTCTAGATAAGCTCGGTCCTAGGATGAGGCAGCGTGTTTGGGATAACCTCCGATCCGATCTGCAACCTTGGACCTTGCTAATCGTCACGCACGATATAGATATCATCAATAACTGCGATAAACGCATCGAACTTACTCCACCTACAGACGCTCATCACTAATGGCTACACTCACCGAATGGCCAAGGGCCGAATCCCACCAGACCGAATCCCAACACGCCGCATCGCCAACATCGCGTCGGATGATCCGTTTGAGGCCGACGAAGGAACTCGGTGAACGTTTCCCTGCAATGCACTTGGTCAGGTCCAGTTGGTACGCGCGAGGTCTAGCCCGAGCTTTGCTCTTGCTCATGGTCATGCTCTTGGCAGCCTCGCTCTTCCTGCCCTGGCAGCAATCGATCCGAGGCGATGGCCAAGTCACCGCTAGGATGCCGCAATTGCGCCGCCAAGCCGTCGAGAGTCCTGCCAAAGGGATCATCTCCTCGCTTCGGCCCGATCTGCGAGAAGGCTCCTTGGTCGAAGAAGGAGAAATCATTATGGAAATCAAACCCTTCGCAGAAGACGCAGAAAGACTTACCCAGGAAGCCGTCAAGGCCGTTCAAGACAAAATCGGTTCCTATCGCCTCATCTATGAAAACAACCGCCTACAGGCCGATTCAGTTCGTATACAGGGACAACAGGCCATCGCAGGAGCCGAAGCCGAAGTCCGCAGCGCGACGAACGCTTGGGAAAAAGCCACCCGAGATGTCGAAGACCAACTCGCTCGTTTCAACCAAGCCAAACTCGAACGAGAACGGTTCCAAGGCCTTGAAGTCGACGTGATCGCTCAAGTCGATTTTTTCGCGCTCGAAAACAAAGAACTCAGCGAATTGGCCAAACTCGAGGGAAGCATGGCCAGTGCCAAAAAATCCTACAACGACCTCGACGCCAAAGAACGTGACCTCGAGGGCAAACGCAATGAAGTCAACCAGAAAATCCTCCAAGCACAAAACTACATCGACAAAGCCCTGACCGATGTCAACAACGCCCAAAAAGAACTCAACGATGTGCTGACCAAACAAGGGGAACTCAATCGACTCAAAGTTCCTAGCCCGAGCCGCGGACGAATCCAATCCATCCGAGGCCAAGCCGGTACCAACTCCGTGAAAGAAGGGGATATCCTCTTTGAAGTCGTTCCGGAAACCGAAGATCTTGCCGTCGAAATGACCGTCCGAGGAGTCGATGCCCCCTTGATCCACGTCGGCGATCCAGTTCGCCTCCAATTCGAAGGGTGGCCCGCAATCCAATTCGTCGGCTGGCCATCGGTCGCCGTCGGCACCTTTCCGGGCGAAGTCATTGCTATCAATCCGACCGACTCAGGACGAGGAATCTTCAAGATCGTTGTCGGACCCCCTCAAAATGGGAAAAGCAGTCAAAATTCAACGAATGTGACGAATGTAACGGATATTCAGTGGCCCGACAGTCGATACCTCCGACAAGGAGTCAGAGCTAACGGTTGGGTAATACTCAAGACAGTGCCACTAGGTTACGAGATATGGCGTCAACTCAATGGATTTCCGATCACGATCAGCGATTCGGAGCCCGGCAAGGAAAAAGAATCCAAGGAGCCCAAGGCTCCGAAGATGAAGTAATTACGCTAGCAAATCGCGATGGGGTGGCTCTTCGCACCGCAGCACTCTCAATCCCATGCTCGAGGTTCTCGGGCCTCGGAGTATCGGCACTGAAATTTGCACAAGGGCTCCTGCTGTTAGTGGTCTCGCCTTGGGCCTTGGCCCAGGAGGCTCTGCCGAAGGCCGGCGAGCTGCAGCCACCTACAGTTAAGCCAACTCCCGTTCAGCCACCACTCGGGGAGAATCCGCCCTCGAGTACGATCCCTTTGAAAATCTCGGGCAAGTCGCTCGAGGAGCTCGAGCAGATGCTCAAAGCATCGCGAGTCGAGCTCGGCCAACGATTGGCCGACCAAGACGCGCTGTCAAAGGATGTGCAGGAGTCCGACCCGCTGCGCGATGGAGAGAAGCGATTTTTGGAGCTCGAGGCGATCATCAACAATCGACGCGATCAGCGTCAAAAGGAGCTTTTGCAGCTTCCTAGGGCTCCGTTGGGACCACGAATACCCACAGGTCCCGAGTTGGTACAACCCGTGCCCGCCCCTGAGACCAACTCCGGGCCGTCCGGCTCGGCGATGCCTCGGGGCGATTTGGAACTTGGCGAATCGCTCTTGCTTGCCGATGTGATCGCTTCGACGTTCCGATCGTTTCCAGAGATTGAGATTGCGCGACTCGAAGCGAACGTCGCACGTGGCGAGATTACGCAGGCCAATGGAGCCTACGATTTGCACTTGGATTATTTCAGCCTCAATCAGCCCGTGGGTTACTATGAAAATAGCCGCTCTGGAGTGAGTCTATCGAGGCAATTGTGGTGGGGTGGGTATGCCATCGCAGGTTATCGAATCGGCCGAGGTGTGTTTGAACCTTGGTACAAGGAGCGAGAAACAAACAAAGGGGGCGAGTTTCGCGTCGGATGGGTACAACCTCTTTTGCAAGGTCGAGCGATCGACCCGTATCGGGTCGCCTTGTTTCAATCCAATCTCAATCAACAAGCCGTTGCGCCGGAGATCCAGCAAAACGTCTTAGGAGCAAGTCTTGCGGCAGCCTCTGCTTACTGGGCTTGGGTCCAGGCCGGCAATGTGCTCCGTTCTCAAGAGCAATTGCTGGAACTGGCTATCAAGCGCAACGACGGACTTAACAAGTTGTTTGAGCGTGGGCTTTCGACTCGCCAAGAGCTCTCGATCAATGCGCAGACGATTTCCGAGCGACAGTTAAAGGTTTTCGAAGCGAGGCAGAAATTCCGAGATACAGCGTTCAAATTGGCTGTGTTCCTGCGAGACGAAAGCGGCACACCGATGCTCGCTCGCCCCGAATGGCTTCCAGGGTACTTTCCTCGCATCGAGAGGCTCGAACTTCAGGACTTTGAGACGGCGTTTCTCGAGGCCCAACAAAGGCGCCCAGAGTTGGCGTTAATCAATATCGACTTGCAAAAACTTCGATGGGACTTGGAACTGGCTCGCAACCAAACCCTTCCCAACCTGGACTTCACCATTCAGGCCGTTCAGGATGTGGGAGATCAAGCCACCTCGCTCAACGACAAGCAGGACTTTGTACTCGAGTCCGGGGTCGTCGGGGGAGTTCCGATCCAACGCCGCAAAGCCAGAGGTAAGATCGAGAGCACGTTGGCCAAGATCCAGCAGGTCGAGCAGAAACGCTGGTTCATGTCCAATAAGATCGAAATGGATCTGAGGGTCGCACGCAACGCGCTCGAAGTCAGCCGCGAGATGGTTCTGCGAAGCGATCAATTGCTCCGTGAAACCCGAGAGACCTTGGAGTATTTTCGACGAGAGTTCGCTTCGGGAAATCAGGACTTCTTGTTCCTATTGACCCAAGAGGCCAAAGCGACTGAGGCGGAAATCAAGTTGCTCGACGCAGAACGTGAGTACTACTTCGCTTTAGCCATGCTCCAGGCGGTCTTAGGGCTCGATCCGCTCGAACAATCCCTGGGCTTGGATCAATCCGTCGCAGGTCAGCAGCCTCAGGTCGTTGGTCCCGGGGTAGTTCCCGGGGTAGTTCCCGAACCGGCCCGGTAGCACTTCGGTAACCATTCGCCTTGGACTACGTCAGATCACAACGCCGGATCACAACGCCGGATCGACCCCGATACAGCCCCGCAGACTCTGCAAGTACTCGGCCGACTCATACCGATCCAAATCCAACCGAGCCTGCTTCAATCGCTCGGTCAGTTGCAAGCGATCGATGACCTGCTGGTGATTGGCCTGCTGGCAATACGCTTCGAGACTCGCAAGCTTCCTCTTCGCCAACCGAATATCCACTTCTTGCTTGGCCACCAATCTCGCCTTGTACCAATCGCTTTGCAAGACCGACTCGCGTGTAAACATTTGGCGAAATCCAGGGTCTTGGGCCGTCTTTCCATCCCACTTGCCCGTGGCCATGATCTCCAAAAGCGCCTTCAGTGGCGGGCAAGCATCCGCGATGCTGCCGTCCTCGATGTAAACCTTGGCCACGCGCTGCTGAGCCTCGGCAACATAAAGCATCCCATCGCGAATCATCGCCACCGGATCGCGCTCCTCGGGTCTCAGACGGCACCAAATCTCCGGCACAAACATACTGATGTCATGACCGACCTCGATCTCCGGACCGATGTGGCCGGCGGCCGTGCTGAAACCACCCAGCCCCGTCAAGGCCATGCTTACCAAGGTTGCATTCAGGTCATGGACCATCGCCAACGCGTTGAATGGGCCCTTGGTAAGCGCCCCTTCGCTGCCCGCACCGGTCGTCGATGGACTCTTGCCGGTAAGCGAGCAGACGTAATCCATCATCAATTCGGGGAGTTCGTGGTAATGGATCGGATTGTAGAGCGCCAAGGACCGGATCCCGGCGGCTCGGTCCGGTGGATTGTTTCGACGCCCCGAGAGAATCGCCGAAACAGGGAGCGGAACCGGTGCATTCGAGCCCACCCCTCGGAAAAGCTGGATTCCTCGAAACGCTACGTACCGATCCTGAGGATTGATCAAGTCTGGGCGATCCTGAAGGTATCGCGGGTTCTTCGATGGCTTGCCATCGATCAACCGAGGGCTCGCCGAAGAAACTACGTAATCCTCATCGCTCTGGAGGAAGCCCTCGAGCCGCTGACGCATGGGCTCTGAATACTGCTCGAGCTCGATGATATTCGATGCCTCCTGGGCGACTGCCGATCGATCCAGAGGTTCAAAGTTGCAGAAGAAATTGCCGACGTCGGCAATGTCCCGCTCGGTCTGCTTGTCGAGCCCACGATGGACCGCATCGTCTGGCCGCTGAAACAAACGGTATTCGCAGTTGCTGACAAACTTGAAACTCTCAAGCCGATCATGCAGGGGTTCACTCAACTCCCGACCCGGCACGACGATGCTCGCGGTGATGTCGTCCTCAAGTTGGATCTTTCTCGCAGCGGCGAAGTCCTGCCGAAGCTTGTACATCCGCCATCGACCGGAACTGTCCACACCCACCCGCGTGCTCTTCTTCGACGTTCCCGAGCAAGTTCGCTGCGTAGGAGATCTGCGTCTTGACCTCCTTCTTGGTCAACTCGATCAAGTGCGGGGCCAAGATCACGCAACCGGTGTGCCCTGTCCAATGCTCGACATCCAACGCTGCGTCGTTGTCGGGCAAAAGCGGATCCCCTGCGTTCCCGAAAATCGACTCGACAAAGTCCAAGTTGCTGACCAAGCCTCCCGGCGCAAAGAAACGAATCTCCATTGTCTGCTCTTGGCAGTATCCAGGAACCCTCGGACGAACCAGCGGCCTGATGAGCAACGAAACCCACGTAGAGACTTGCTCGGTCCGCTCCAACGTAAAAGGGACCCGCAGATTCGCAAGCGGGGCGGCTACCGCCGCGCGAAACAATTGCATGAACACGTGCTTAGGTACCGCACGCTTGTCCCCTGCGATCGGCAGTCCCCCCTCGGCGACATGAAATGTCCCTCGGGGTCCTTTCCGGATCGGCTCGACTTTGGGAAGATTCCATCATGGACCTTCGCGGCTCTCTATTCCCACACCTCCTATTCCCACACCTCCGATCGATCCGCTTTCATGAAACTCCCGAACCTGCGATCTGAGCAATGGTGGAACAACCCGAGCAACCCGGGAATGACGGCGCTGTATATCGAACGATTCCTCAATTACGGAATGACCCTCGGTGAACTCCAAGCCGGTCGGCCGATCATCGGAATCGCTCAGTCGGCAAACGATCTTGCGCCTTGCAATCGAGCCCACCTGCAAACCGTCTCGCGCCTGTGCGATGGAGTCCGCGATGCAGGTGGAGTGCCCCTGGTCTTTCCCATGCATCCGATCCAAGAATCGGTTCGCCGACCCACCGCCGCCCTGGACCGAAACCTTGCATATATTTCCTTGGTCGAAATCCTTCACGGCTATCCCCTCGACGGCGTAATCTTCACCACAGGCTGCGACAAAACCACTCCCGCTGCATTGATGGCAGCAGCCACTACCGATATCGTCTCGCTGATCTTCAACGGCGGACCGATGCTCAACAGCTACCTCGATGGACAACTCGCCGGCGCAGGTTCCATCATCTGGGAGGCCCGACGGCGTCTATCGGCCGGTGAAATCGACCAACAAAAATTCATGGACTTGCTAGCTGCCTCGGCCCCCAGCGCCGGTCACTGCAACGTCATGGGAACGGCCCTTTCGATGAACTGTTTGGCCGAAGCCATGGGGATGGCCCTGCCCGGTTCCGCTTCGATCCCAGCCCCCTACCGAGAGCGAGCCCAAGCGGCCCACGCCGCAGGCAAACGGATCGTCGAAATGGTTCACGAAGACCTCCGCCCTTCGAAGATCATGTCGCGTGCATCGATGCTCAATGCGATCCGCGTCAATACCGCTCTGGGTGGCTCGACCAATTGCCCACCCCACTTGATCGCAATCGCCCGCCACGCAGGGATCGAATTGAGCATCCAAGACTGGGAAGATCACGGCTATCGTATCCCTCTGCTGGTGAACCTTCAACC
>Ga0315903_10009826_pt1 | contig 11511 bp, 12 predicted proteins | sample LakEriMetagenome_7_FD_203524 | JGI IMG/M metagenome (GOLD analysis project Ga0315903, IMG submission 203524) | Freshwater fungal communities from buoy surface, Lake Erie, Ohio, United States - Buoy 2 MA119 | ecosystem: Environmental > Aquatic > Freshwater > Lake | place: USA: Lake Erie, Ohio... | reverse complement strand
TCTTCACTACAAAGTAATGCCTTTGCAGTGGGTGAAAGTAATAAAAAATTAAAGGCTAAATTTAATAAAAAATATTCAGTTAATGACAAACAAACATCTTTTAAAGATGCAACCACTTATAATAATTTTTACGAATTTGGCATGGATAAAGATGATCCAGCTCGTTATGCTAAAAGTTTAATTACTCGGCCTTGGACTGTTAGTGTTGAAGGATTAGTGCAAAAGCCTCAAGTATTTGATTTTGATAGTTTGATAAAACTTTCTGATGTGGAGGAGAGAGTTTATAGAATGCGTTGTGTTGAAGGATGGTCCATGGTTATTCCTTGGAATGGTTTTTCATTATCAAATTTATTAAATAAAGTAGAACCCTTAGGTACTGCAAAATATGTTGAGTTTGTAACCCTTGCCGATCCAAAACAAATGCCAGGTTTAAGTTCAACGATTATTGCTTGGCCTTACTTAGAAGGACTTCGATTGGATGAAGCCATGAATCCTTTAACACTTTTAACCTTTGGAATGTATGGAGAAATTTTACCTAATCAAAATGGTGCACCTGTTCGAATTGTTATTCCTTGGAAGTATGGATTTAAAAGTGCAAAGTCTATTGTTAAAATAAGATTAACAGATAAAGAACCCATCACCAGTTGGCATCGAACAGCTCCAATGGAATATGGTTTTTATTCCAATGTAAATCCAAATGTCAGTCATCCGCGTTGGTCGCAATCTACAGAGCGGCGAATTGATGGACGAAATATTTTCTCATCTAAAATTAAAACAGAAATGTTTAATGGGTATGGCGAGTATGTTGAAAAATTATATGCTGGCATGGATCTGAGGAAGTTCTACTAATATATAATGAACATCATTTTATTAAGGCGCATCGTTTTTGTGCTTGGTTTAATTCCATTATTAAGATTATTTATTTTAGGATATTTGGATAATTTAACTGCTAACCCCATCGAATTTATCACTCGATCAACGGGCACTTGGACAATTACTTTTTTATGTATGACCTTAGCGATGAGTCCGCTTCAATGGATCACTGGTTTTTCTCAGTGGGTGCAGCTTCGAAAAACTTTAGGTTTGTTTACTTTCTTTTATGGATTTTTGCATTTTACCATTTGGTATTGGTTAGATCATGATTTTAATTTTACAGCGATGATCAGCGATGTGATTAAAAGACCATTTATTACCATGGGTTTTATTGCACTTCTTATTATGAGCTTACTTGCCATAACTTCAAATCAGACTGCAATGCGTTTACTTGGGGGAAAGTGGAAAACCCTACACCGTTTCATATATTTAATCGCAATTTTAGCAGTAATTCATTACTTTTGGCATAAGGAAGGAAAAAGAGATTTCTTAGTTGTTTACATTTATACGGGTATAATTTTCTCTCTACTATTTATCCGCATTCCATTGATAAAAAGATTTATTAAAAAATAAATAATAGTTAATTAATAAGTAAAAATCTAAGCTCTGTAGTTGACAATTAAAGTATGATTATTATGTTAATTTTATAACAACCTAAAAGATTCTATGCCAACCATAAAAGTTACCGATGAAACCTTTGATCAAGTCGTATTAAAAAGTGAAAAACCCTTTCTGCAACGTTTTACTGCGGAATGGTGTGGCCCATGTAAAATGATAGCTCCCATGCTTGAGGAGTTGTCCGTTGAACTTGCTGATAAAGTTTCCTTTGGTGTTCACAACATTGATGATGAACCAAATACGCCAACTCGTTTTGGGGTTAGAGGAATTCCAACCATGTTATTGTTTAAAGGTGGCAAAGTGGTGGATACAAAAGTAGGCGCTTCTTCAAAGCAGCAAATTAAAGATTGGATTTTATCTAAGATTTAATTTTTATTTAAAACTTCACCCATCAAATATAACGATCCGGTAATCAGAATAATTGCGTTCGAGTCTTCATTTGCAATTTCATGAAGTGCTTCGGTGACGCCTTGTGAAGGAGAGGCTTTAATTCCAAATTCATTTGCAACCTTTGCTAAGATTTTTGGATCTTGCGAATTTTCTTGTTGTGGTATGGCAATGGTTTTAATTGCAGTAATCGTTGAAGTAAAATGTTTTAGAAATACTTTAGGATCTTTTGTGTTTAACATTCCAAGGATCATATAAATCTTTTTTCCCTTTAATGTTTCTAAGAATTTATTTACTGCCTCCGCCGCAGCTTCATTGTGCGCGCCATCTAGATAAAGTTGATTGTTTGGATTAATATAATCTAATAATTTTCCCTTTGTTATTTTTTCAAGTCGTGCTCTATGTTTTACATTTTTTAGAGCTTGATTAAGTTTATTAGTATCAAGTTTTTTTAATATCTTTTGTGCTGCAGCAATGGCAGTGCCTGCATTAATTAATTGATGATCGCCTTGTAGTTTTGGTAAATCTAAATCAAATAAAGATTGATCATCTTGGTAAATAAATCTGCCATTTTCTTTACTTACTTGAAAATCTTCACCAAAGATAAATCTTGGTGAATTATTATTTTCAGTTTCTTTATCGATTTGTTTTAAAACAGATGATAGTTGTTTTGCTATTATAATTTGTGTTTGTTGTTTTAAAATTCCACATTTTTCAGCTGTAATTTTCTCTAAAGTATCTCCTAAAAATTCCATATGATCATAACTGATCGGCGTTATTATTTGCGCTATTGGCTTATTAATTACTGCTGTTGTGTCTAATCGTCCGCCAAGTCCACATTCAAGTATGGTGTAATCTGCAGGTTTATTTTTAAATGCTATATAGGTTGCCGTGGTGGTTGCCTCAAAAAAAGTCACAGATAACTGATGTTTTTCTATTACTTTCATTGTGGTTGTTAACACTTCATTTAGAAATTCATCGCTTATTTCTTTATCTTTTAAGATGATCCGTTCGTTAAATCTTTGCAGATGCGGAGAGACATAAAGGTTTACTGTTTTATCGTGGTGCTCAAGGATGGATTTTAGAAATGCACATGTTGAACCTTTGCCTTTCGTGCCTACACAATTGATGACATTTTTTAATTCATCTTGTGGGTTGTTTAATTTTTGTAAGAGAACTTTAATTCGATCTAATGATAAATCTATTTTTTTAGGATGGAGGCTGAGTAATCGATCCAAGAGGACTTTGTTGTTGATCGGTGATGATGCTTGAGTCACTTAAGAAAACCTTATTTTTATTAGTAAGTTGTAATATTAAAGTACTTATAACTTTTGGTAAATCTTTTCTTTGTACTACTAAATCAATTTGACCTTTATCTTTTAAATATTCAGCTGTTTGAAATTCTGCGGGCAACTCTTCTCGAACTGTCTCTTTAATAACTCTAGCTCCTGCAAAAGCAATGAGCGCTTTAGGTTCTGCAATATTAATGTCCCCTAGGAGAGCAATGGATGCTGTTGTTCCACCCGTTGTTGGATCTAAACAAACTGAGATGAATGGAAGTTTTTCTTGTTTTAATGAATTAATAGCTGCAATCATTCTTGGCATTTGCATTAATGAAAAATTAGATTCTTGCATACGCATTCCACCTGAACAAGAAAAGAAAACGTAGGCAAGTTTATTTGAATAGGCAAATTCAGCGCCCGCAACAAAAGCCTCTCCTGCAGCTCGTCCAACGGATCCGCCCATAAAATTAAAATTCATCGCTCCTGCAACAAGGTAAACATTATTAACCTTGCCCGTTGCAAGCATTACCGAGTCGTGTTGACCTGTGTCTTCACGGGCTTGTCTTAATCGAAGTCCATAAGTTTTAGAATCTGTAAATAATAAAGGATCATCGATTGCAGGAAGCATTGGGGAGATTTCTTGATATTGTCCTTCATCGAAAAATAATTGAAATCGCTCTTTTGGTTCAATACGATGATGTTTGCTACATTTATTACAAACATATAAATTATCTTTTAAATCCTGTTTGTATAGTACGGCACCGCAGGAACAATTTTCCCACAACTTTCCCTCAGGGCCAATTTTAACACGGAATAGATTTTTTATTTTAGGCTTGAAGCGCTTAAATTTATCGGTAATCCAGTTCATATTTTAGATTTTAGCAATTTTACTAAATTCGTTAATGTTTTAATAGGACTTCTCTTTGCCTTTAAAGAGTTGGAAATTGCCTTACATAATTGACTGCCCACTACCAAGCCATCTGCTTGTCTTAAGGATTGAATGGTTTTCTCCGTAATTCCAAAGCCTATAACAATGTTTTTATCTTTATTAATTTTTTTTATTTTAAAATAATTTTTTAATATTTGTTTTGGGGTTACTTTTAATTTTCCACCTGTCGTTGATAGCATGGAGATATAATAAATCATGTCGTGGGAGTATTTAATGATCTGCCTCATTCGCTCAGTTGATGTTGTAGGCGCAAGCAGCTGAACAAAATTTATGTGATATTTTTTACATTTATCTGCAAATTCTTTGTTTTCTGGAAAGGGCAGATCCACCACAATGAGCCCATCGACTCCTATGTTTTTGCACTTATTTAGAAATTTATTCTCACCATATTGTAAGATTTGGTTAAAATAGCCCATCAAGATTGTGGGTTTAACTTGTTCTATTTTTTTAAAGTTTTTAACAATTTCAAAGACATCATTTAATTTTGTTCCATTTTTTAAAGCACGATACGAACTGTTTTGAATCTGTTTTCCATCTGCAACGGAGGTATTGTGAGGTATTCCAATTTCACAAATATCAACGTAGGGTGAAATTGCTTTTAAAATATCTAATGTCATTTTTTTATTGCTATCGCCTGCAACAATATAAGTAAGTAGAGCTGGTCTTCTTTCTAATTTGCAATTTTCAAAGGCTAGGGTGATATTTTCGTTAATCATGATCTTTTCCTAGTCGCTTTGTTAAAATTAATTCATCTTTTTTTGCATCACCGCAAGAATTTACTACGATGATGGTGTCTTCACTTAATTTTGGTGCAAGTTTAATGGCCACAGCAAAGGCATGCGATGGTTCTAAGCTTGGTCTTATTTTTTCATTCTTTGCAATGAGTTGATAAGCAGCTAATGCCTCTTCATCTGAGACGGCAGTGTAACGGGCTCTTTTTGCATCTTTTAAAAAACAGTGCAAAGGTGATACGCCAGGGTAATCAAGACCTGCACTAATGGATGCAGTTTCACTAATTTGTCCTTCTTTATCTTGCACTACATATTGTGCAGCGCCATGTAAAATTCCAATCTTGGATTTATTAGTTAAGGGTGCTGCATGCAGTTTACTGTTCTTAGGTCCGCCTGCTTCAACTCCAATAAATTCAACTTGTTTTTTATCGTAATCCATAAAGGAATTCCAAAAACCAATTGCAGAGGAGCCACCGCCCACACAATTAATTAATTTTAATTTCTTTGGAATTTTTCCAAATTCTTCCTTTAACTGAACAATAAGTTCCCTTGAAATTTGAGCTGTACTCCAAGCGCAAATTTTAACGAATATATTAGGTCCAACCGTTGAGCCTACACACATGTGTGTCGTGTCACAATTTGAAACCCAGTAACGCATACATTCTGAAACAGCATCCACCAATGTTTTGCTACCAGAATCAACAGGGATTATTTCAGCACCATTTGCCCGGATGGCATCACAATTTGGTTTTTGCCTTGCCATGTCTTTGGTCCCCATAAATATTTTACATTTTAGACCAAATTTTTTTGCAGCCATGGACAGCATTTTTCCAGCATAGCCTGCACCCGTGTCACCAATGATATATTTTTTACCTGCGTGTTTACAAATTAATGCATGAACAATGGCGTTATAAATTTTATGCGCTCCACCGTTTGCCTCACTTACAACTTTTGCATAAATTTGTGCACCTCCTAATTGATGGGAGGTATTGTAAAGTTTTATAAACGAAGTGGGGGTGCCTACGAAATTTTTAAAATAATAATCCCGTTCTTTAATAAATTTTTTATTTTTCCTAAGTTTGTTAAAAAGCTTGGTTAGATCTTCGATGGGTTTTTTAAGGGTTTCTGGGACAAAGTTTCCACCAAATTTACCAGCATACAAATAGTTTTTATCGTGCTGATCGATGATGGGTTTTCTCTTTTGTATTCTAATCATGATTTAACTTTATCTAAAAATTCAATAATTTTTTTATTACTTTTAATTCCTCTACTTTTTTCAACTCCTCCTGAAATATCAATACCATAAGGTTTATACTTTAAAACCTCGTCCACATTATTAATATTAATTGAACCTGCAACTAAATAAGGTTTTGTTATTTTAAGATTTTTTAAAATTTGCCAGTCAAATTTTGCACTTTTCTCCATGGCTGTACTGTCAAACAGAAACATATCCACTTCATCTTCAAATTCTTTAAATGTTTTTGCACTACTTTCATCGGTTACTTTAATGGCTTTGATAATTTTTTTATTATATTTTTTTTTTAATTCTTTAATTCTTTTTACATCTTCATCTCCATGTAGTTGAAGATAATCAAAATCATTTTGAATATATTCAATAAATTCATTAGTTTCATTTACGATCACCGCAACTTTATTGATGTGACTTGGAATATTTTTTGTAAGTTTAGTTGCTTGTTTTGGAGTTAGATTTCTTGGTGATTTTTCATAAAAGACAAAGCCTAAATAATCCACCTTATGATCAATTGCGGTTTGGATACTTGCAGCATCGGTCATGCCACAAATCTTAACTTTTGTTTGCATTTAAATTAAAGCGTTTAAAACTTTTTTAATATTAGTTTTAGGATTTCCTTTAGTAATGTCCCTGCCAATAACTAGGTGGGTTGCACCAAGTTTTAGTGCTTGTTTCGGGCTCATCACACGTTTTTGATCTTGAACTTTGTTAGATATTCTAATTCCAGGCACTACTATTTCAAAATTTTTTGAAACTTTTTTAACCTTCGTGATTTCATGTGCTGAACAAACGATACCGTGAATTTTTGCAAGTTTTGCAGTTTGGGCAAGTTTTTGTACCTGAGTTTGAATAGGTGTGTTTGATCCCATTTGTTTTAAATCTTTATTAGTGAGTGAGGTTAAAATAGTAACCGCCAATATTTTCATTTTTTTATTAGTCTCTAATTGAGCTTTTTTTGCAGCCTTCATCATCTCTAATCCTCCACTTGCATGGATGGTTAGATAATCAGGACTGATATCCTTTAAACTTTTGATTGCTTTATAAACAGTGTTTGGAATATCTTTTAATTTTAAATCTAAAAATATTTTTATATTTTTGTTTTTAAATTTTTTTATAGCCTCACGGCCTCCTCTTGAACAAAAAAACTCAAGGCCGAATTTAGCGCCATAAATATAATTTTTAGTTGCATTAACAATTTCACCTGCGCGCTTGTGGTTGTCTGTATCAACCGCAACAAAGATGGGTTGTTTTTTCATTAAATTTTTCCGTCGTACATATCTTCAATTATTTTATCTATTTCTTCAGGTGTGCGATTCGAGTTAATTCTAAATTTTAAATCCTTTGCCATTCTAAATGCTATACTTTTCTTCATTCCAACTTGAACTTTCTCGCCAGTTCTAGGATTTCTTGCTTCTCTAGGTTTTCTAGTTTTAACGTGCCAAGATCCCATGGATCTAAGTTCTATCCTTTGGCCTTTTGCAAGTTGATTACCTAAATGTTTAAATACCAATTCAACCATTCGCTCCACTTGAGCATGATTTAGATATTTGTATCGGATGGCTAGATCTTGAATGAGGGTAGATCTTTTCATTAACCCTATTTTTATGGGTAAGTGATTGAACTTACAATCTTTTTATAGTTGTGGAGATTATTCTTCTACTTTATCTTTTTTAGACTTTTTAGGCTTTTTCTCAGCAGTAAGGGCAGGTCCTAGGATATCTGCAAGGGCAGCACCAGAGTCGACGTTTTTGTATTTCTTAATCGCTTCTTTTGTTTGTTGTTCTTCTAATTTTTTAACAGATAATTCTACTTTTCTTTCTTTTTCATCTAAGTGTACGATCATTGCATCTAAAGCATCACCCACTGCAAATCGATTTGTTCTCTGATCTGCCTTTTCAACTGCAATTTCTGCTCTTTTAATAATGACTGGGAAACGTTTCTCACCCACATTCACTCTAATATAAGAGTCTAAGATTTCAGCAACTTTTGCAGTAACAATGTCACCTTTTTTCTTACCTTTAAATATATCAAATGGATCATCTAACAGAGCTCTTACAGAACCATTTACTTTATCATCTTTAATATCAATGATTTTAAATTTTACAGTGTCACCTTTTTTGTAATTATTTAAAGCCTCTGAACTCTCAGAATAATCTAATTGTTTATAATGAATGAAGACATCAATTTCAGAATCTCCAGTATTTAAGAAAATACCAAATTCTTTTTTATTTACAATTTTCGCTTCAACGACTGAATTAATTGGATAACGTTTTTTAAAATCTTCAATTGGATTTTCTTGAGTATCTTTATAAGACAGAACCAGTTTCTTTTTCTCTAAATCTAACTCTTTTAATTTAACTTTTACCACATCACCCACTTTAAATACTGTTCGAGGATTTACGTTTTTATTTAAGTGTTTGATTTCAGAAGTGTGAATTAATCCTGCAATTCCTGCATCTAATTCCGCGAATGCACCAAAGTCCGTTAACTTAGAAATTTTAACTTCATAAACTTCACCTACTTTATATTTATTTTCAATACCAATATATGGATCAGGCGTCATCGCTTTGATTGAAAGCGACATTCTTTTTTGTGTATTATCTATTTCTAAAATCTGCGCTGTTACTTCTTCGCCTACTGTAAAAATTTCCTCAGGAGATGAAACTCTAAGATGACTAATTTCGCTAGTATGTAAAAGACAATCTAAAGACTCAACGGATACGAACGCACCATATGATTGGATAGCTTTAATTTTTCCTTTAACCACATCACCCACTTTAAATTTAGCAAGTACTTCATCCTTGCTCATATTTTTAGACTCTTCTAATAAAACTCTTCGTGATGCGATCACGTTCATTCTAATATTGTCGATCTTAATGATTAAAAATTCTAGCGGTTTATTAATAAAGTCGTTTGGATTTCGAATAGGGGAGTCCGCAAGTTGTGATGATGGAACGAATGCTTGAATTCCAAATATCTCGCAGGCAAATCCGCCCTTAACACTACTTTTAATTGTACCAGTAACTTTTGTTTGGTCGTCAAACGCTTTTTGAATTCTGTTCCAAGATTTTACTCGTTTTGCTTTTTCACGAGATAAAATAACTTCACCGTGTTTAGACTCTAATCGTTCAATAAATACTTCAAGCTCGTCTCCAACTTTTAATGTTTCAAGTTCTTCACTTGTAAGTTCACTCTTATTAATTACACCCTCAGATTTTAAGCCAACATCGATGAGTACAATTTTTTCTTCAATTCTTGAGACGATACCGTTCACTAATGAACTTTCTGCGGTAACTCTCTTATCTAGATCTTGCTGAAGTAATGATGCGAATTCGTTGCTCGATGAGTCTTCGTTATAGGCTTTTATGTTTTGTTGCATTCAGTCGTTTAATTTTATTCCTTATCACTTCGTCTATTTCGACAAAGGCGGCTTTTGTATTATAAAAAGAACTATCTAGCAATACAGCATCTTTTGCTGGTTTTAAGCTAGAAATCTTACGATGAGTGTCTTCATAATCTCTTCTTTTAATATCACTCTTCACTTTGCTTAACGTCGTCTTAATTCCTAATTTTTTATACTCTTTAAATCTACGCACCGCTCTCACATTTAAACTTGCTGTTAGATAAACTTTCACATGGGCATCTGGAATAATCACCGTTCCTATATCTCGTCCATCTAAAATAGAGCCTTTAAATTTTTTTGGTGGATTATAAGCAAGGTCATGCTGAACTTTTTTCAGCATTTGTCTTATTCTTTTCTTTTTTGAGATAATAGATGCAATTTTTGTAACCGGTTCTGTTGTTAGTCTTTTATCTTTTAACTTTTTAAGAGTTAATTTCTTAAGTGCTTGTTTTAATTTTGTATAATTAACCTTTTGATCTTTACTCTGATAAACTTGTAAAGCAAAGTATCTATAAAGTTTTCCAGAGTCTAAATGAAGGAGTTTGTATTTTTTTGCAATTTGTTTAGCTAAAGTGTTTTTGCCAGAAGCCGCTGGTCCATCAATTGCAACACGTAATCGATCTACTTTGTTTTTCAATTTTTTTTAAGTTTGTTAATGGTTTTGGTAAAACTTGGAAAACTTGTTTTTACATAATTAAAATCTTTAATCTTAAAAGATTTATTTAAAACTTTCGAAAGAATGTAGAAAGACATAGCAATTCGATGATCGCCTTTTGCATCAATTTTAATTTGTTTATTAAGTTTAAAGGAATTTATTCCAGTAATTTTTACAGAATTTTTTGTAGAGCTAATCTTCACTCCTAGTGGTTTAAGACCTAGTTCCATTGATTGAATTCGATCGGACTCTTTTACTCGAAGTTCTTCTATACCTTTAAACTGTGAAGTTCCTTTTGCAAAACATGCAGCAATGAAAAGGATAGGGTATTCGTCAATTAAACGTGGTGCCATTTTTTCAGGAACTACAGCTGCCTTTAAATTAGAACTTTTTGCTTCAATATCACCAACCACTTCACCACAAATCGTTTTTTTATTTTTAATTTTTATCTTAGCTTTCATTTTCTTAAGTACATCTAAAATTCCGGTTCGGGTTGGGTTGAGTAAAACATTTTTAATAATTACCTTTGAATTTTTAGAAATTAACGCAAGGATGATCATAAAAGCTGCAGAGGAGATATCTCCTGGAACAGAAATATCCTTTGCATCAATTGGCGTTTTGCCAAAGATAGAGATGATCTTTTTATTCTTTGATTTTTTAACTTTAATATTAGCATTTAAATATTTAAGCATGATCTCAGTGTGATCACGGGTTTCAAAACGCTCTTCTAAAGTCGAAATTCCCTTTGTATTTAATGCTGCTAAACACCAAGCTGATTTTAACTGTGCACTTGGCACATTTAATTTTTGATCATTTTGTAATCCAACGTAAGAGCCTAAAAATTTAAAAGGCATGGTATTTTTATTTTCTGGCAGTGCATTTGCACCAAATTCTCTAAGTAAATTAATCACTCTACCCATCGGCCTTTTGGATAAAGATTTATCCCCTGTAAAATTTATTGTGATCGGATACGTTGAAAGCAATCCCATCAACAATCTAGCTGTCGTTCCACTATTTCCGCAATTAATAGTGCCGTTATATTCTCTAAGTCCACCAACCACTAAACCATAAACATAATAATCTTTTCCTCGCTTAATAATATCTACACCAAATTTTCTAAGTGCATTCATGGTGCTAAATACATCTGCAGACTCCAAAAGATTTGTAACTTTAACAATTCCTGTTGCTTGCGAGCCAATGATGAGGGCTCGATGTGAAATAGATTTATCGCCTGGTATATTGATAGTTCCGACAAATTTTGGCAATTTTTTATCCATTTTGCTGATTTTTTATTAAGTTGATAATTACATTAAACTTTATATACAAGCAAAAATTAATCGATCAAATTTAACAATATTTA